>OJDK01000032.1_pt1 | contig 114106 bp, 102 predicted proteins | sample 1592791 | NCBI WGS metagenome assembly OJDK01 (sample SAMN05416878, study PRJEB24817) | seawater metagenome | isolation source: Sea water | place: Canada:Atlantic | collected 2013-11
ATTGGTCCAAGCCAGATTCAGCCATCGCCACTGCGCGAAATAACGCGCGGCCTTTATTCAAAGTTTCTTTCCACTCTAAGCGCGGTATAGAATCGGCAACGACCCCTGCACCCGCTTGAATGTTTAAGACACCGTCTTTAATCACCGCGGTACGAATCGCAATCGCGGTATCCATATTGCCATTCCAGCTTAGGTAACCCACTGCGCCGCCATAAATACCGCGTTTAACCGGTTCCATTTGATCGATAATTTCCATCGCACGAATTTTAGGTGCACCACTTAAGGTACCCGCTGGGTGAACTGCACGCAGAACATCCATCGCGGTAATATCGTCTTTAACCTTGCCTGTTACGTTGGAAACAATGTGCATCACGTGGCTATAACGCTCAACCACCATCTGATCACTGACTTCCACCGTGCCGACTTTCGATACTCTACCAGCATCGTTACGACCTAAATCGATCAGCATTAAATGCTCGGCAATTTCTTTAGGGTCCGATAATAATTCTTTTTCTAACGCCAAATCTTCTTCCGGCGTTTTACCACGATAACGCGTGCCCGCAATAGGACGCACCGTGACTTCACCATCTTCTAAACGCGCTAAAATCTCTGGTGAAGAACCCACAATATGGAAATCATCCAAATCCATGAAGTACATGTACGGCGATGGATTTAACGTACGCAATGCGCGATAAACCTGAATCGGCTCACCACCAAAAGGCACTTTCATACGCTGTGAAATCACACACTGCATGATGTCGCCAGATAGAATGTATTCTTTAATATCTTCAACCGATTGCTTGAATTCTTGCTCACCAAAGCCCGATTTAAAATCGCTTTCATCAACAACCTTTGGTTCAGCCAGCGCTTGGCCAATAGTTCCTTGGTAAGGCTGACGCAATTTAATGCGCAGCTCTTCTAAACGGCTTTCTGCGTTCTCTAGCGCATTCTCTTGCTCTGGATTGGCCAAAACAATTAAATAGATTTTGCCGCTGAGGTTATCAAATACTACGACTTCTTCCGACACCATCAATAAGATATCAGGGGTGCCTAATTCATCGGGCGGACAGCTGTCTTGTAAACGTTTTTCGATATAGCGAACGGTATCGTAACCAAAATAGCCGACTAAGCCGCCATCGAAAATCGGCATATTTTCCAATACAGGAACGTTATATTTGGCTTGCAGCTGTTCGATGTAATCCAAAGGATCTTCGACTTCTTGCTCTGAAGTTTTCTGGCCATCAATAAAATGACGAACAGTAAGACCTTCAATCTTAATAACTTCCGAGCAAGGTAAGCCAATCATGGAGTAACGGCCCCATTTTTCGCCACCTTGAACAGATTCAAGTAAATAAGAATAAGGCCCGGAAGCGAGCTTAAGATAAGTCGATAATGGCGTATCTAAATCTGCCATTACTTCACGTGCAACAGGAATACGATTGTATCCTTGCTGGCTTAATGTTTTAAATTGTTCAGGAGTCATGACCTAGTCCGTCAAGCAAATCAAATGCGATGGTTTATAAAAAGTAAATTAAAGACGAAATTGAACCGAGTCGGTTCTTAGACTCTCACCATCGTTTGGAGAAAAGATGTCCTTGTTGATTTGGACAAGTGAACTGAAAGGACACGAAAGTGCTCCTAGCAAGAATATTTAAAGGTTTCTCAACTATACCGAGTTGACTGGTTTGAGTCTAGCTCTTACGCCAATCAACCCGCGGCCAATTTCTTTGCCTCGCTAATTCTGCCAACTGCTGATTTGGGTTTAAAACAACCGGTTGCCTTACAGCTTCCAGTAACGGTAAATCCGCATGACTATCGCTGTAAAAAACGGCTTCCGATAGATCAAACCCTTGCTGCGCAGCAAATTCTTTGGCCATATCGACCTTACCTTGACCATAGCAAAGCGGCTTGGTTAACCCCATGATTTTGCCATCTTTAATCTTAAATCGATTACCTATGACAAAATCCAAGCCCAATGCATCGGCATACGCTTGCGCCATCACCTCATCTTGACCGGTAATTAAGATTAATCGCGTACCTTGGCGGCGGTAGGCAAACAGCAAAGAAGCTGCCTGTGGATAAATATACAAATGACCTCTTTGGTCAAAAAAATTACTGATGTGCTGACGATACTCATTCAGGCTCATACCCTTAGTGCGCGTACGGTAATAAGTCGATAAGCGCCAATGGCTAACCTTTCCTTTTTTATAAGCACGATACAGTGATGCTAATGCTTGCAGAGCCTCTAAAATTGCCCAGCGATCAAAGCTAACACGCCACTTAATCCACAGGCTGCTCGCGTCTTTGTTGATCAGCGAGTCGTCTAAATCAAAAAACACATAACGGGCCTGATAAACTTGCAATGTCTTTTCCACAGGCATAAACGGGTCTCTAACCAAGCTATAAAATTAATGAAAATGAACGATATCAAACACCATCCAAATTAACACAAGGTTGTTAATTAAGTCTCTTTCTCGAGTCTTCAAATGTTTATTTTCGCCATTTATGACTTTAGGGGTTGAAAAGAAAGCCTATATGCCACATGTTTTATAAGAGCGCAGGCAGTTTTTGCCTACTTGGGAAATCAATAAACATTGCCTTAGGCAATTTATTTGACTTATCTCATAGCGTTTTTGCAATCCATGGACCATTATTATTATTCGTACACTTATAAGGATTCGCCATGAAAGGTTTGGAAATTAGCTTCCGTGATATCGAACACTCTGACGGTATTGAACAATTAATCCGTGAAAAAGCCGGCAAAATATCCAGCATCTACGACTCTATCACCGGTATTAGAGCGGTTGTAGCAATGCCACACAACCACAGTAACAAGGGCAAGCTAGCCCACGTATCTCTTGAAATAGGCCTGCCTGGCGAAACGGTCGCGATTACCAACGACAATCACGACAACAAAGCGCATGAAGACATGTATATTGCCGTAAAAGATGCCTTTGACGTAGCACAGCGAAAAGTACGTAAGATTCATGAAAAGCGTCATGACTTGAAGCGTCGAGCAGGTGCAGCAGCCACCCCAGAAATCGCTGAATGATTCCAGCACCTTGCAAATAATAAAGTGCTAGTAACAGACGGCTCATTCACTTGAGCCAACTAAACTCGTTCTAATACGAGCTATACTTTAGCCGAGAATTCCTCGGCTAATTTCTTCTATAAAGCACAACTACTTTTTAAGCCCTTTTAAAACTCTAATCAGACTTTCTACTTAAACTTTTACTCAGCCCAATATTTCGTCAACCCGCTAAGCAATCGCCTTCTCTATAAATATCCACCCAATAATACCGCCAGTAATCCTGGGCGAACTAACGACGCATATAACTCACCCATAACTTCTGGATCTTCTACAAAGCCCTGGCGAACCCAGCGAGTAATCACCATAAACGAAGCGCCTGCTAAATAATCAACAACGTAAGGCAATAAACCTGCACGGTTCTTTATCCCATGAGCATCCATAAATCGCTCAACAACACGCGCCACGTAATTCTTAAATTGCCCAAGCATTAAGCTATCAATGTCATCTTGCATTAATAGATGAGCAAACTCGGCATTATCTGACCATTGGCGAAACATAATAGACGCGATTACAGGATCAGCATCTTTGCTTTTAGTGATATAGCCATCGATCTCGGCATAGAACTTTTCAAACATCTCATCGATATAGGCAATCAATAAGTCATCTTTGGAGTGAAAGTGTAAATAGAACGTTGGTCGGGCCACCCCAGACTGCTCTGCAATATGAGCCACTGAAATTTTGCTATAGGGGCAGTCCTTCATAAGAGTAAGCAAAGCATCAATTAATAAACGGCGCGATCGTTCAACCCGTTTATCCAATTCTTTCTCAGCCATTTTGACGATATCCTTATTATTTTTATGAACACATTATGTAATAGATAAAAGATAATAGACAGGTATCTAAAACTGTACACTTAAGTTTTTTAGCAACTTCCGCGCCGTACTTAGACTTTTTGCGCCAGAAAAATAACCAGCACAAAAAAAGCCGAATCATTTCTGATTCGGCTTTTTCGTCACCACATTTTAATAATTAAAAATTATTAAAACTGATCTGCTTCCATTGCATACAAGCAATCAGCGCCGCCTTTAACAGCTTCGCTCAAAGAGATGTATCTTGGCAATAAACGCTTAGTGAAGAAGCGAGCGGTTGCTAGCTTGTTCGCGTAGTAAGGCTCAGTACCTTCTTTTGGCAATGCTTTTTCAGCCATCATTGCGTACATATATGCGAAAGACGTGTAACCAAATACCTGAAGGTATTCAACCGAAGAAGCACCTAGCTCGTTAGCATTTGTCTGTGCCTGACCCATAATCCAGTCAGTCAATTCAGTCAAGTTAGCAACAGCGGCTTTAAGCGGAGTAATGAACTCAGCCATTGCTGGGTTGCCTTCTTGGCTTGCACAGTACTGAGCAATTTCTTCAGCATAAAGCTTGTAGAACGCGCCGCCATTAGCTGCGATTTTACGAGCGATAAGATCCAAAGACTGAATGCCGTTAGTCCCTTCATAAATCTGAGTAATACGTAAATCACGTACGTGCTGCTCTTGGCCCCATTCACGAATGAAACCGTGACCGCCAAATACTTGCTGGCCAGCCACTGCTGATTCTAACGCAAGGTCGGTTAAGAAAGACTTAACAACAGGAGTTAGCAAAGAAACCATCGCATCTGCGTACTGCTTAGTTTCAGCATCGTCAGAGAATTTAGACAAATCCAACCATTTAGAAGCGTACATAGAGAAAGCACGAGAACCTTCTGTATTCGCACGCATCGTCATAAGCATACGACGAACATCTGGATGAACAATAATTGGATCAGCCGTTTTTTCAGGAGCAACCTTGCCCGTTGGAGCACGTGACTGCAAACGGTCGTTGGCGTAGGTTACTGCGTTCTGGTAAGAGTTCTCAGCAACACCAAGACCCTGAATACCAACCGCAACACGCTCGTAGTTCATCATGGTGAACATAGCGTTTAAGCCTTTGTTCTCATCACCGATCAACCAACCTTTAGCACCATCAAAATTCATCACACAAGTAGCGGAACCTTTAATACCCATTTTGTGCTCAATAGAACCACAACCCATGGTGTTTCGCTCACCTAGCGAACCATCTGCATTCACAAGGAACTTAGGCACTAGGAATAAGGAGATTCCTTTAGGGCCAGCTGGTGCATCAGGAAGCTTAGCAAGAACAAGATGGATAATGTTTTCCGCCATGTCATGCTCGCCCCAAGTAATGAATATCTTGGTGCCTGAAACATTATAAGAACCATCTGCTTGTGGCTCTGCTTTAGTACGAATAATACCCAAATCTGTGCCGCAATGAGGCTCAGTCAAATCCATTGCGCCGGCCCACTGACCAGAATACATATTAGGAAGGTATTGCTCTTTTAATTCTTGACTACCGTGAGCGCTTAAAGATAAGCACGCACCCGCTGTCAACATTGGCGCAAGACCAAAAGAGATGTTTGAACCCTGAATCATTTCTTCAACTTGACCCACAAGCATCTTAGGCATGCCCATGCCGCCAAATTCAGGATTACCGCCAAGACCGCCCCAGCCGCCTTCACTGTAAGTTTGATAAGCTTCTTTAAAGCCTGGAGGTGCCGTTACTTCGCCATCTTTCCATTTAGAACCGACTTCATCGCCTTCGCGGTTAAGAGGGGCTAATACGTTACCGGCAATTTTGCCCGCTTCTTCAAGAATCGCGTCAGCTGTTTCAGGATCAACAACTTCAGACAAACGAGCATTTTCAGCCCACATGCTTGGTGCATCAAATACTTCATTTAGTAGGAAGCGCATATCGCGCAGGGGAGCTGTATACTCAGGCATGTAACCATTCCTCATTTAATAAAATTTAGCGACTTACCACCCGCTAGATAAACTAAGCGAATACCAACCACTGTGCTCAATAGAGCGTGCTCAAAGAGCAATTCGGTAAATTAACTGCGCAGTATTTTAAACCATCTAGCGCCACAGTCGACCTTCGAGAATCAATAATCGGTCAAATAAGACGAATTAATCGGTCAATTTGGATTATTTTCGACCAAATACAAAAAAGCCGCACTAAAAAGTGCGGCTTTTTTGATTTTGCGTGATTAATCACGCAATCGATTTAGAACGCGAAGTGTTCTTCATCAAGAGACATCAAGCTATCTGCGCCAGCAACCATGCCAATAGCATGAGTCGCTGTACGTGGCAGAATACGCTGGAAGTAGAAACGAGCCGTTTTAACTTTAGCGCCGTAGAAATCTTCTTCAGTCGTACCAGCAGCTAAGTTAGTTTGAGCAACTTTAGCCATCTGAGCCCACAAGTAAGCAAGCGTTACATAACCAGAATACATTAGGTAATCAACAGATGCTGAACCAACTTCATCACGGTTTTGCATAGAGGTCATGCCAACTTTCATTGTCAAATCGCCCCACTCTTTGTTCAGCTTAGCCAATGGCTCGATGAACTCTTTCATGTCAGCATTATCAGCGTTTTCTTTACAGAAGCCGTGAACTAGCTTAGTGAACTGCTTCAAAGAAGCACCTTGAGTCATAAGAACCTTACGGCCCAATAAATCTAGTGCTTGAATGCCCGTAGTACCTTCATACAAAGTAGAGATACGAGTATCACGAACGATCTGCTCCATGCCCCACTCAGCGATGAAACCGTGACCACCAAATACCTGAACACCATGGTTAGCAGCTTCAAGACCCGTTTCAGTCAAGAACGCTTTAGCGATTGGCGTTAAGAAACCTAACATATCGTCAGCCGCTTTACGTGCTTCTTCAGTTTCGCCGTTATGAACGATATCTGCATTCATAGCCGTTAACATTACTAATGCACGACCACCTTCAGCAAATGCTTTCTGAGTAAGAAGCATCTTACGAACGTCTGGGTGAACAATAATTGGATCAGCAACCTTGTCAGGAGCCTTAACACCTGTCAAAGAACGCATCGCTAAACGGTCTTTAGCGTAGGTTAATGCGCCCTGGAAAGAACCTTCAGCAGCAGTAACACCCTGTAGAGCTGTACCGATACGAGCAACGTTCATAAAGGTGAACATGCAGTTCAAGCCTTTGTTCTCTGGTCCAATCAAAAAGCCTTTAGCGCCATCGAAGTTCATTACACAAGTAGCATTACCATGAATACCCATCTTGTGCTCAATAGAACCACACTGAACAGCGTTACGATCGCCAACAGCACCATCAGCGTTCACGTTGAACTTAGGTACGATGAACAAAGAAATACCTTTAGTACCTGCAGGAGCACCAGGTAGACGAGCTAGAACGATGTGTACGATGTTATCGGACATATCGTGCTCACCCGCAGAGATAAAGATCTTAGTACCAGAAATGGCATAAGAACCGTCTGCGTTTGGCTCAGCTTTGGTTTTCAAAATACCCAAATCAGAACCACAAGCTGGCTCAGTCAAGCACATAGTACCTGTCCACTCACCTGAGATAAGAGGAGTAAGATACGCTTGCTTCTGTTCTTCAGTACCCCAAGCTTCTAAAGTACTTTTAGCGCCGTGAGATAGACCAGGATACATGCCCCAAGACCAGTTAGCCGTACCAACCATTTCAGAAACGATAGTACCTAGAGATTCTGGAAGACCTTGGCCGCCGTATTCAACGTCAGAAGACAAAGAAGCCCAGCCGTTATCAACATATTGACGGTAAGCTTCTTTAAAACCAGTCGGTGTAGTAACAGATGCATCTTCGTTACGAGTACAACCTTCGATGTCGCCACCACGGTTTAGAGGAGCAAGAACGTTTTCACAGAACTTAGCACCTTCAGTGATGATCGCATCAACCATATCTGGTGTTGCTACATCAGCGTATACAGGCAGGCTAGCGTAGTGACCTGGGTAGTCTAATAATTCGTCAGCAACGAACTTAATATCACGAAGGGGAGCTTTATAATCTGGCATTCGGAAGACCTCTTAGCCTTTATGTTTATGGCGGCAAAAGCCGCATCTAAATTAACAATAGATAATTGCGTTCACAATATGAGCAAGTATCAAATTCAAACACTTGTTTGAAACATACGTTTACGGACTTATTTTGTCAAGCGAGCAAGTTAAATAGCATAGAAAAAATATAGAGTTTGAGTGCTGTTTTGAGGGAGGTATTTGATTAAAGTCAAGAAAGGCAGGAGGTAATACTAAACGACAGCATCCAATAATTGGCCAGACGCTTTACTGGTATCACTTTGACTAATGGACACTAAAATTTCGTTGATTCTGGCAATGCGTTCATTAGCCACTTGAAAGCCTGCTTTACTGCTATCAGCGGGTAATTCTGTTGCAGAATCTTGCTGAGTCGTTTGAGGCGTTGATTGAAAAACGTTCTGAGTAATGCCTGAACGCTCTAATTGATCGCTTGCTAATACAGTATCAGAGCCATCCTGTTGAGCTTCATTGTCACCCTGAGTGGCCAATTCAGCACGCGCTTGATTGGCTTGCTGTGCCGCGAGAGCCGCCACTTTTCGGTCTTGAGCAGAAGGTTCAGCTGGTGCTAAAGCTGCACGCTGAATCAATTGCATTTTTTGCAGAGTCGCCGCGGGATCTCCTGGAATTACACTGGAGTCGATTGAAACCTCGCCTCCTACCGCATAATTCACCCCGTCAGGGCCACGCTGATAAGTGTAGCTCGCTGAACCCGCATATTGACCACCGACAGCGCTATGAGCATTTTCGTGAGCATGAACCTCACTTTCTCTTTGCGACAGTGTTCTGATCAATTCCAAGTCTTGCTTTTGCTGCTGCTCTTGGATTCGCTCTTGCTGCTTAGATTCATTATCTGCATCAGAACGCTCTGAACGGTTACCCGCTTTAGCCTGAGTAGCCGATGCATCATCTGCTTGAGAGTTCTGTTCTGCGCCAGTACTTTCCCCTTTATTAGCCTGAGCTTGAGTAGGAGAAATGTCGGGCCGACCGCTGTTTTCGGGAGCTGTTGAGGGCTGAGCGCGCTGCTCAGGAACTGCACGAGAGAGTGTAACTGAAGTAACCGCTTCAACAGGAGCAAAGCTTGTAGAGCCTGCAGTTTCTGCAACGCGCGTCACGAGTCCACCCTGTGTTGGCGTTACCGGCAACACACTATTGGCTAACATTCCTGCGCTTGTTGGAATTTGCATACGACCCTTGGTTACCTCAATAGGTATTAGTTAAGCTTGTATATCTAACAGTGAACCGATCTGTTTTTCGCTGGCTTCTAGCACCTTGGCATTCGCCGCAACACCCTGCTCACCTTCTTTCAATTTCAATAAAGCATCTGTAGTTTCAACAGTGCCTTGGGCTGGTCGAGCCGTCGTCGCTTCAACGACTTGCTGCGCCGCTTGCTTTACTTGCTCAGTACTTTGTTGGATACCTGCACTGGCAATACTAAATGAAGAGCCTGACGTAGAACCTAAATTCATAACCACTACCTCGTCTGTTTGAACGGCTTAGTACTTTTATCACTGTATACATTTTAAACAGCGAAACGCAAAGAGGCCAGCAATATGCTGACCTCTTTTAGACTGTATTGTTATATAGCCCTATCTCAAGCGCCTTTTAATCCACAAGGTTACTTCACTGCGCTGTAGAACATCTCACTTTCAACAGGCTTCGCTGCACTGGCAACCAATAAGTCATCCAGCTCTTGCGGAGGCTGCGTAACCTTATGATCAGAGTTGATACCCAGCTTGCGAAAAAGCGCTTGGTCTTTATTCGCGGCGGGATTTGGCGTGGTTAACAAACACTCACCATAAAAAATAGAGTTAGCACCCGCAAAGAAACACATAGACTGCATTTCTTCCGACATTTCTTCACGACCCGCGCTTAGGCGAACATGTGATTTCGGCATCATAATACGAGCAACAGCGATGGTACGAATAAACTCAAAAGGATCTAAATCTCCTTCTGTTTCTAGCGGCGTGCCTTCTACTTTCACCAACTGGTTAATTGGCACAGAATCTGGGTGTTGCGGTAAATTGGCCAGCTGGCGAAGTAAGCCAATACGGTCTTTCTCTTTTTCACCCATGCCAATAATGCCACCCGAACATACTTTCATGCCTGAATCGCGTACGTTTTGCAGAGTATCTAAACGATCAGAGTAAGTGCGCGTCGTAATAATTTCGCCATAATACTCAGGAGAAGTATCAAGATTATGGTTGTAATAATCCAAACCGGCTTCGGCTAATTGGGCCGATTTTTCTTGGTCTAACATTCCAAGGGTCATGCAGGTTTCCATACCCAAATTTTTCACGCCTTCAACCATCGCTAATACATAAGGCATGTCTTTAGCACGTGGAGAGCGCCAAGCAGCTCCCATACAAAAGCGATCAGAACCCGCCGCTTTGGCAGCTTTGGCTTTTTCGATCACGGCTTCGACTTCCATCAGCTTTTCTTTTTCAAGCTTGGTATCGTAGCGAGCACTTTGTGGGCAGTACGCACAATCTTCAGGGCAAGCACCGGTTTTAATCGATAACAAGGTGCTCACTTGCACTTGGTTTGGGTCGAAATATTGGCGATGTACGGTCTGAGCCTTGAATAATAAATCATTCATTGGCAGTGCAAATAGATCAGCGACTTCTTGCTGCTGCCAGTCATGGCGCAAACTACCCAACATTTCGTTCATTTGACTCTTACCTTTTATCCCAAGCAACTGTTAAAATATTTAGCAATTGGATTACTGAAAGCATAATAGCCAGACACATGGATTGGTCAACTTGGATAGATAAAAAGGTATACTCACGGTTAAAATTTGCACTATCGCATTTTTTTAATAAAACCTGTGAGCTCTGCTTAGAGACAAACTCTTCTAATGAGTTTATTTGCACGCCCTGCAGAAATGCCCTGCCTAATGTAAAGAGCCGCTGCCAAATCTGTGCGATTCCGATGCCAAACCCTGGCTATTGCGGCCAGTGCCTAAGCAAAAAACCCGCCTTTGATTATAGTCATAGCAGTTTTACCTACGCAGCGCCTATTGATATCTGGCTACAGCGTTTAAAAAGCAGCCGTCGAATAGAGTGGGCACAAAAGCTAGCCCGCCTAATGCTATTACAACAACCCGATAATTTGACCGATGTGGATGCGTTCACCTTTGTGCCTTCTACCCGCTGGAGCTTAATGAAGCGAGGTTATAACCCCGCAGAAGTGATTGCACGAGAGCTAGGAAAGCAACTAAACAAGCCCATTATTGCAAAACTAGCGACTCGCAGTCATAGCCGCGAGCAAAAAGAGTTAAACCGCCACCAGCGCATCAACAATGTCGGTTTGCACTTTCATCCAACCCGTAAAACCTTAGCCGATGAACACATCATGCTCATTGATGATGTGATGACAACGGGTAGTACCGCACATTCGATGGCCCTTATCCTGAAAGACGCAGGCGCAAGCCAAGTAGGAATATGGTGCCTAGCTCGCACTCCTAAGCATTAACCCCTCTATTTACTGCGATTCATAGCCAGCTCAGTTATACTGCGGCGAATTTATTTCGTCTGATAATTTTCGCACCCTTAACGAGCAGCGGCTAAATATGACCAGTTTAGAAACACCTTCTTTACACCCTTATCAAAGCCTTAGCCCAGATGCGGTCATTGATGCGGTTGAAAGCGTTGGCTTATTGACCGACATGCGCCAATACCCGCTGAACAGCTATGAGAACCGCGTTTACCAAGTCGGTATCGAAGAAGCTACCCCTATTATTGTTAAGTTCTACCGCCCTAATCGCTGGTCGAAAGAAGCCATATTAGAAGAGCATCAATTTCTTGCTGAATTGGCTGAAGAAGATCTACCCGTTGTTGCCCCGTTAGAATTCAACGGCCAAACTCTATTTGAATATCAAGAATTCTATTTTTCGATTTCTCCTCGAAAAAGCGGCCAATCTCCCGAAATCGCCAATCGCGATCAGTTAGAGTATTTGGGTCGTTGGCTGGCGCGTATGCATCAGGTTGGAAGAGACTATCGCTTTAAAAATCGCCCTATCTGGAATGGCCAAGCCGACCTAGGTCGTAGCGAAACCAAAACCATCATCGAACAAAGTTGCGAGACGGTTTTAAACTCTGGGTTATTAAACGAAGATTTCCGCCCTGCTTATGAATCGTTATGCCGTGACCTGAATGAATTGGTCAAACAGCAATACCAACCAACGCTTAGCGATACTCTGCGTATTCATGGCGACTGCCATGTTGGCAACTTACTTTGGCGCGACGAACAACTTTATGTGGTCGATTTTGATGACTGCGTTCAAGGCCCAGCCATGCAAGATATTTGGATGCTACTGAGCGGTGATCGTGAAGAGCAGCTGCAGCAGTTAGAGTCTATTCGCCAAGGCTATGAGATTTTCCAGCCATTCCCTTACCATCAATTGAAATGGATTGAATGCCTGCGTACAATTCGCTTGATCAAGCATACGGCTTGGGTTGTTGAGCGCTGGTCTGACCCTGCATTTCCACTTGCCTTCCCATGGTTTACCGGTATCCGCTATTGGTCAGAGCACGTTTTATCTTTGCGAGAGCAACTAGCCGCACTGCAAGAAGAACCTTTATATATTCCCAATTAAAAACACATTGCGTTTTTTAACTTATTTTAATAAAAGGAAAATATCATGAAAAAATTATTGTTAACGAGCTTAATCACACTCGCCGCATCTCCAAGTTTCGCAGATGATCACTCTACTGCGGCTGAGAAGGGTTTATACATTGGCGCAGGTGTTAGCTATAACAACTTAGATTTTGGTTCAGTTATTAAAGGTGCCAATAATGAGTCTGCTTCGGGCATTCAACTGTTCGCAGGTGTCCCTATTGAAAATACCATTAAGGATTTTGATACCTTTGCTGAAGTAGGTTTTTTCCGTACCAGTACGTTCAATTTTGGTCCCGGTGCTAAAGAACGCGTAACCGGTATTTCTGGCTCGGTTGTTTTGCAAAGAAACTTGAACGAAGTTGATCCTAACCTTTATGGTTTAGCACGCCTTGGTTTAGAACTAGGAGATGACGATGGTATCTTCATGGGCGTAGGTGCAGGTTACCGCATCACACCAAAAGTAGACGTTCGTGCTGAATTTGTGAATAAAGACTTAATATCATCGTATCAAGCTAACGCACTGATTCGCTTCTAACCAGCGCATAATCGTTCGTAGAAAAACTATGTAAAAAACAATGTAGAAAAACAAATAACACAACGCTCGATTAAACGAGCAGTTGTGTTATTTGATCGATATAGATATCCGCTTGACAATCATTGCGCGCATCGGTAATCGACATGCCATGATTATAACCGTACGTTACCGCCACCGTTTTAACGCCTGCGGCTGTCGCCGATTTAATATCGGAAATAGAATCTCCGACCATAATAGTTTGTTCTGCATGCACCGATAAGTTGTCTAACGCCGTTAATACTGGCAGAGGATGTGGCTTTTTGAATTCCAAATCATCACCACATAAAACATCCGCAAAATAATGATCAATACCTAACGCTTGCAATAATGGCACAGTAAAGCGTCGTGGTTTATTGGTGATCAAACCCAGCATGATGTTCTCTGCAGCTAAGGCAGACAAAACAGACAACACACCTTCATATAATCCGGTTGCCGCCGTTAAGCGTTCAGCATACGTGCGCTCAAAAATTGCGTAGGCCGAGGTATATGTTTCATCATCGTATTCATTCGGATACTGAGCAAGATGCACCGCATCGCCATGATCATCATCAGCCAGTGCTCGCTTTACCAGCGCAGCCGCACCATTACCAACCCAACGATTCACTTTGATTTCACCCGCAGGGGCATGCCCAATACTTCGAAGCATTTCATCAATCGCTGAGGCCAGATCAGGAACGCTATCTATTAACGTTCCATCAAGATCAAATAACACAGCACGGATTGCTTGAGTATTTAACTCAGACACCGCTTTAGAAAAAACAGAATACTCACTCATAATAGATCGTAACCCGAATGAATAATCGTTACTAAGCTAATGCTAATTCAGCACGCATCTCATCAATGACCGCCTTATAATCTGGCTTACCAAAAATGGCAGAACCAGCAACAAACGTATCAGCACCGGCTTCTGCACACGCACGAATATTATCGACCTTCACGCCACCATCGACTTCTAAGCGAATGTCATAACCTGAGTCATCAATCATTTTGCGTGCTTCTTTTAGCTTCTCAAGAGTATGAGGAATAAAAGACTGCCCACCAAAACCTGGGTTAACCGACATTAGCAAAACCATATCCAACTTATCCATAACGTGCGTCATGTGATGCAGAGGTGTCGCAGGGTTAAATACCAAGCCCGCTTTACAGCCACCGTCTTTAATAAGCTGCAAGCTGCGATCAATATGATCAGACGCTTCAGGATGAAAAGTGATGTACGTTGCACCCGCTTTAATAAACTCGGCAATCATGTGATCAACCGGCTTAACCATTAAATGCACATCAATATCAGCCGTCACGCCATGCTTACGCAAAGCAGAACAGACCATTGGCCCAATCGTTAAATTTGGAACATAGTGATTATCCATAACATCAAAGTGAACAATATCTGCACCAGAAGCCAATACGTTATCCACTTCTTCACCTAAACGGGCGAAGTCAGCAGCTAAGATAGAAGGAGCAATTTTGTAATCAGGCATATAGATCTCAATGTTGAACTGGGTTAAATAGCAGTAATAAACGCATTTTAGATGGAAATTCGTATAAAAGTAAGGAACATCTTTTGCTTCTTAACTAGGCTATTAGCTAAGACGAATTTTAAAAGACACCCTAAGAGAGTACGGAAGACACGAATGCTCAGCCGATTGCATCACCCAATAGACCACCAGCAAGATTGTAAGCCACCTCAAAAAGGCTCTAAGAAAGATTCTAAGAAAGTGGCTTTATTACTTATCTGCCTAAGCAGTTTATGCACACTGCCGTCATTTCTGTGGGCAGAGGATAGCGATGATGCGAGTGAGCAAACAGAAACAGAAGCGACGACAGAGCAGGAGACCGCAGCAGGTTCAGATTCAGATTCAGGCGATGAAAAAATAGCCCCAATAAAAAATACCCAACGCCATTTGCCCAACGTTCCACAAAAGCGCACCCAAGCTCTCATTCATCACCTAGAACTGATGGAGCGCCAAGATGAAATCGTGCAATTAAACGCCGCTGAAGAAGTCTTCTATGGTTTTTATTTACCCGAAGCCACCGGAGCACCCCAGGGCGCGGTCTTAATTTTGCACGATAACCAGCAGCATGGTCACTGGCCTAAACTCATTGCACCATTACGCGAAAGTCTGCCTCAAAACGGCTGGACGACCTTCTCAATCGAGTTGCCAGAATTGCCCGCAAGTCAGCGTATTATGAGAGACCCCACTCCTGTAGTGCTAACGGGGAAAAGTGAAAGCAAAGATGGCGAAGAAAACTCTTCTACCGCTTTAACACCCATCACAACAGACCAAGAAGGAGATACCCTTCTAACAGAAGAAGCCATCGATAGTGACGCGCCGGATTTTTCTAAGCAACCTCAGGTTCAAGAACAAGACGATACTAGCCTAGAACCCTCTCTTCCTAGACTGGCAAAGTTACCCGATTTACCCGCTGACGCTCCTCTCGCAGCGATAGCGTTAGAAGTGTCGGCCGAAGATCCATTGGAGCATTACCAAGCTCGCAACCGACAACGTATTATTGCCGCTATCGATTACCTGCATAGCAAAGGGCAATTCAATCTTGTAATACTCGGCTATGGCACGGGCGCCGCATGGGCAATCGACTATGTCGAACAAATCAGTCAAGCCGATGCCGCAAAAGCTAAAAGAAATACCAAAGCAGATAACAAAGGTCTAACCCTAGTCACCATTGATGCAAGGCCCAGCATTAATCGCTTCGCTGACATGAATCAGCAATTAAAAAAAATGAGCATACCTTATTTGGATATTATCCAGCCTAGTAAACCCCTTGAGATGAAATATGGCAAAGCAAGAGAGGCCATCATGAATCGCAATCAGAATCCTAATTACCAGCAAATAATAAGTGCTGACATCCGTTATGATCAAGATCAAAACAGCCCGATTATTAGGCGTATTCGGGGCTGGATTAAAGTCAAAGCGGGCGGCACCTTGGTCAAAATGACTCGTTAAAAAGGGCGATTAATCAGCTGATAAGGATCGCCAATTCCTAAAGCTGTTTCCAGCTCTTCATTCGTTAACCAAACATCATCAGGCAAGCCAAGGCGGCGTGATAACTGCAAAGCACCGTGAGCCCAAGTACACTTATTCGCGAACAGCATACCCTCACTATTTAATGTGCCTCCCTGATTGATATAACCCAATGCCAATGTTCTAGCAGGGCCAAGATCCAGCGGTCGACAACACGACAAAATGGCCTCACCGTGTCCATGAAATAAGAACAGTCGCTGGTTAATAGTATGAGAAAACAAAGCTTTTTGTAATTGTGAATCGGCTTGTATCTCGCCCTCCCATTCGTCTCTTGGAAAACGAAAACGACCGGGCTCTAACATGTAAATTAAACTGTGCGCTTGTTTATTGTTGGCAAGACGATCGCTCAGTAATAAGGCTTGCTGTAACTGAAAACTGCCAACCGCAATTATCTGCACATCGGCCTGACAATGACCGCGCAAACAAATAGCGCCTTGCTCAACCAATGCTTGAGCTTGCTCTGGCGTTAGCATCACGGGCACTTTTGATTTGGCGACAATCATATTCCAAATCGAGCCCATACCGCCATAGCAAGCTTTGAGTGTCGCCATTGCGCTATTAGCATCGGCGGGATATACAACCCGAGCCATGTCGCTCATTTCATTTAACAATGCTTCACTCAGCGTAGGATCTTGATGGCTTTGCTCATTTTTGCCATTTTCCCAAACATGCGAGGTCGCAATTAATGGCACCGATAACCAGCCCGCAGGTTCCGAATTTTCTTTTTGATGGCGAGAAAAAATTAAAGCCTGACGAATTGCGCCTAGCATTTTTACCGCAAAAGCTTCGTAAGATACAACAAGATTGAGCCCCTGCCGGTTTGCCAAACAAGCAGAGATAACCGCCTCTTCATTCAACGCGGTAATGACCTTTCCGGTAATCGATTCTGCAATACCCAACTCAGGCTGCGTCACACGATGCTTTAATAACTCTAGGGTTTTACCAAAGCGATTAGAGTTTAATTCATCCGGATTACCGACCCGAATGCGCAATTTAGAATTCACCTCAGCAAGATCAACAAAATAATCATCCAACCCCTGAGCAGGTGAATAATAGCGTCCCAGTTTTTGCCAGTTAGGTTCTGGTCGCGTGATAGTGACTTCCACAGGGCTATACGGTTTTGTGGGTTGGGTTAATAACCGCGCCGCTTGCTGCCATGTTTTTTGAGGATGAAATAAAACCTGCGCGCCCTGATTAAATAAAGCGCACGCTTGCTCATCATTGCGAGGGTTATTCATCAGCGGCAAGCCATGCGCCGCATTGGTTCCCGCACCAGGAAAGCCAAATCCTTTTTCAGTTTCGGCAATGCAATAAGGCAGTGCAACGGGGTATTCTGCAGACCCTAGCTTCACCGCATCTGCGGCTTTCGTTAACTGCCTTTCCATATGAACAATGGCCCAAACAAATGCAGCAGGATCACGACCATCAATGCAAATAGGGTCAAATCCCTGATGTGCCAAGTGCTCAGCAAACCAAGCGGTATCCCCTTGCTGTGCAGCCATGGTTCGCTGTTCAATACGACGGCCATTCGCAATCATAATCGGGCACACCAAACCATTATCTTCTGCACGCCACCAGCGAGCAGCCCAGTCACTACCACGCTGTTCTTCAAAAGCGCCATCACTTAAAAAGGCAACGAGGCGCTCACCCGGAAGCGGCTGATGAACATAGTGCAAAGCGGCAAACCCAAGATAGCCTCCTTCAATACTTGCGCCATTAGTATTCACATTAACGTGACTGCCTAATGGCGAAGCGGGCTTTCCGCGAGGCGAAACTTCAAAGCTATAGAAAGCTCTTACAAATGCGGTTAATCCTTCATCGGTTAGCGAAAACTCTTTCTGTCGATCAGGCTTGGCTTGTTGCGTTAATAGCTGGAGCGCATCAATCGCAGCAACACAATGCCCCTGACCCATAAGCCAATCTCTGTGCTGCCCAGTTAAGGTATTCGCCCCTATAAATCCGGCAAACGCAGGCACCATATTGAGCGACCCACCGGTATGTCCTTGCGGATCTTGCTTAAAGCTTTCGCTCGTCAATGTGCGGCCATCAAGATGCACGTCTTTGCTGTACGTCATATGCGCCACTAACCACATCGCCTGATTGGTGATGATATCCAATGCCTGCAAGCATTGATAAAAAGCGTCTAAACTTTCAATTTTATGCTCAGCTAATAAATACTCGGCCAATTCTTTAATGCGCTGCTGAGTGTCAGCATTATGCTGAATAACGCCCCGCCCTTGCGCCCAAATTTCACATTCACTTTTAGTTTTAGCACTCATGCTCGATTCCTTGTGATCCTTAATGATCTCTCGAATTGGTTATCCATAACCCTGCTGCTCTTGCGTTTATTGAGGTTACCTATACTGCTACGAGCTCTTATCATTATCATTGCCAAAAAAACATAATGCAGCTTAGTCTTAGGCGAGCGGCCTTGCCTTGTGTTAAATCAAGGTTCGCTATCTCAAGGCTTATCTATTGAAGACACAAGCAGTCAGTACTGATTTCATAAGGCACTTTCCGTTATAATCCGCCACATTCTAACAACGCGATGTGATCCATGACTGATAATCCAGAGGCATTAAATAACTGCATCAAAAACATGCTGCCTGACGCTTACCTTAGTAAACAAAGCCTGCCTCAATGTACTGACATAAAGCTTTGGCTCGTCGATCCTACCCCCATGCAGCGTCGTTTCAGTCAGGACGAAATTTTAGCCATTCAAGCCTACCCCGCTTACTGGGCTTTTTGCTGGGCGAGCGGCCAAGTATTAGCGCGATATATTTTAGATAATCCAGAGCTGGTTCGTAATAAACGCGTTATGGATTTTGGCGCAGGTTCAGGAGTCGTTGCGATCGCCTGTGCGATGGCGGGTGCTAAGCAGGTCATTGCCTGCGATATCGATCCTGATGCTTTATTATCATGCCAAGAAAATGCGACCTTGAATAACGTGGACTATGAACTGCATGGCGACTTATTCGAGTTCGACCAAGAGCTTGATCTGCTCATCGCCGCCGATGTGTTATACGACAAGGCCAACCTGCCTTTATTAAATATCTTCTTAGAGAAAGCCCCCGAAGTACTGGTTGCTGATTCTCGGGTTAAAAACTTTGATTTCCCGCCCTACCAAGCAATTGGACGTATTGACTCCTTTACCGTGCCCGATTTGGATGAGCTTGATGAGTTTCGATTAGTAAATTTATACAGCGCAAGTCGAATATAGGATCGATTTGTTAGATCAAAGACGTCTCTAAAACGCGTATCTAACAGTTCATAAAGCATTCATTTAGGGCTATGATGAATAAGTGCAAGAAAGATTGGCTCTCCAGATTTTGCATACCCTAGGTCGCTAAATACTTGTCACACGGGAAGCAGCAATGGCACCAATATCATCCGCAGGTAGTTATTCAATACCTGCAGCCCAGCCACCTCGTAGTCAAGCTGAGCGCTCTGCTCCAGCTGCTAATGTTAAAGAGATAGTTGAAGACATTAAGGTTGAAAAAAACCTTCAACAAGAAAGTCCGCTTCAGCGGGTAAATGATGATCAAGGCCGCAGGTCTTCTGAGCAAGAAAATGCGATAAGTGAGAACAATCCGTCACCGACCGTGACGCAAGCAGAAAATGAAACATCTGTTGGAGAGCAGCAAAAAATTGAGGCCGCACAGCAAGAGGCACAACGAGCTGAGTTTAATCAGCAGGCTGGCATTGTCCGCGAAACAGAGCCTAACGATGTGCGACCTCCTTCTATTAATACCAATCAGGCTTTTAATACCAACCAAGCTTCCACTGATGCTGCTAAAGTGCAAAAAGTTGAGACGGTGCAAGCTCTTCAGGTAGATAACCCCGCCATTGATGTTTTTGTTCAATTACAAAATATCGACAGTCCTCCTAGACAAGGGCAAGAAGTGAACCGCTTCGCTTAAACCCAATTTCACCATAATTCCCGCATTAAAATATACGATCGCCAACTTCGATCGATGAAGCAAATGGTTAGCGCCTAGAAATACTACTTTTCCTCAGAAAAAGTCAAAAATGATAACTCGGTCTAATAACAAATCATTACGTTAATGATATAGTTATAATCATCAGTTATAAGTATATTATGTAATTGTCACCTATACCGGTGATACCTTCGCATGCGACGCAAAAAACAATAACGAGCAATCATGAGCCTGAAACTTTGCAATATACCCACGAATAAAGAAAACCGTGATACCAAATTCGTCGGGACGATTAAGTGCCAATTTAAACTTCCAGGTCTTGTACGCACCGATATAGAAGTAAAACGACAGACAATCGAAAAGCGTTTAAACCAACGTTTCAAAGAAAATCATATTCTGTGTTCAGCCTCACGATCACCACTATCGCTGAACATTAACAAAGAAACAGAACACGTTCATTTCATCGTTGATATAAGGGTTTACCATATCAGCGAAGAGAGTAATGCTGAGTTAGCCGCCGCACGCTGGTTTGCTAAGGTAGGCCGAATGATACCGAAAATAATCTTAGGTAGCTCAACCTGGGCAGCAGAATATGCAGGGCTGAGTACTAATATTATTCCGTCTTATTTATTCGCATTAGAAGACGCCCTAGGGTTATACGAAACTCAAGAAGTTTCAGCTTGATAGCCAAAATGTTACAGGCCCATCATTAATCAAAGCCACTTTCATATCCGCACCAAACTGTCCGGTGCCGACTGAGATTCCTTGGTTTTTCGCCTTACTAACAAACTCTTCATATAACGCTTCTGCGACCGCTGGCACAGCCGCGGTTGAAAAACCTGGGCGAAGGCCTTTTTTAGTCTCAGCCGCCAAGGTAAATTGCGAAACAATCAATAGACTGCCATTCACTTGCTGCACATTTAAGTTCATTTTATCGTCATCATCTGAAAATATTCGATAATGACTCACCTTATGTAATAACTTATCCACATCAACAGAGCTGTCTTCTTTCTCTACACCAAGTAGAACAACCAGCCCTGAATGAATGCTGGAGACTGTTTCTCCGGCAATCGTCACACTGGCTTCCGTAACCCTTTGTATTAATGCTTTCATTTTTATTCTACCAATACCAATTTATAAACTGAGACTTAGTTCTAAAGCGATTATAAAGAAGATTGAGTTTGTATGCCCGTACTGTCATTATGCACAATGAATAAAAAAATCGTCCTCCGTGGATTAATTTCCCTGCTTTTTTGCTCACCTATATCTGGCTATACGACCGATATTTTTATCACTGTTGATGAAAACGGTAATCGTATTTTCTCAGATGTTCCTAGCAAGCAATCACGCACACATACCCTCAAAGAAATCAGTACGATTCCTGCGATAAAAGTGCAAAAAACAACAGCAACCGCGATTAATGATCAAGATATTGAGGTTCAATATCAGCAACTCTCGATTATCAGTCCATCGACTAAAAGCCATATCAGTCGAGATAAGCTAGGCAACTTTGTAGTATCGGCCCAAGTAAGCCCAAGTCTTTCTGATAACGACGAAGCGGTATTGCTATTTAATGGCGAAGAAATCAGCGCCGGTAAGCAATTAAATTGGCAGATCAACAGCGCCGACAGAGGTGCTCATGAGCTGCAAGTGGTTATTCGCTCACGAAGCAATCAACAGCAGAAAATCAGCAGCGCTATTGTCACAGTATACGTGAAGCGTTAATCGCTCTATTCATAGCGGGTTATCGCTTAACCCTCTATTGCTACTTCTTTCAGCACAATGGCACGACCCATAACCCTATTTATAACTATAAAACCATCTATAAAACCATCTATAAAACTATCCGCCTTACCGCACCAATAAAAAGCACTTAAGTGCTATTAATGCACTACTATTGTGCATTTCTGTAACTCAATGCTCTAAAAGTGTCCAAAATAAGACTATAATCAGTGTAGAAAGCATCAGATACGTGCAAACTCAATAGTGGTTTAGTTTTTGCATTGCCAATAAGATTAATCTGTACAATTAATCACTCTCTGCTAAGCAAAAGGAAAGGTTTATAAATGATTGCGTCGGCCGTACTCAACCAGCAGCTACTAGAATACCTAAATACTGGCATTTTATTGCTCGATGTCGACTTGTCAGTTATCTATATGAACCCGGCTGCAGAAGTATTATTACAAGTCAGTGGTCGACAAGGGCTTGGTGAACACTTCTATGACCTAGCTTGGGAATCTGAAGCCGATAAGCTAGCTTTGCAAGAATCAATATCAACCGGCTATACCTTTACCAAACGCGAAACCGAAGTTGTGCTGCACAGCGCACAGACCATCACTGTCGACTACAGCGTTAGCCCTATTTTACACCCTGAAAGTCATACACCATGTTTGCTGATCGAGATTCAAGGACGAGATCGCTTAATGCGAATTTCGCGCGAAGAGCAGATTATTTCTAAGCAAGAAACAACTCGTGAGTTGGTTCGCGGTATGGCCCATGAAATTAAAAATCCTCTCGGCGGTATTCGAGGTGCTGCGCAATTATTGTCACGCGCACTACCCGATGCCTCATTGGATGAATATACCAATATCATTATTGAAGAAGCTGATCGCTTACGCGATTTGGTCGATCGCTTACTCGGTTCGCATCAACTGCCAAAACAAGAAGCGACGAATATTCACGAAGTTATTGAACGCGTTTGCCAATTGGTCGAAGTCGACCAGCTGGGGGATATTAAAATCATTCGTGATTACGACCCTTCTATTCCAGAGTTCATTAGTGATAAATCCCAACTAATACAAGCCATTCTGAATTTGTGCCGCAATGCGGTTCAAGCAATGGTTGAGGCTGGCATTGAACAGCCAACACTCACTTTACGTACACGAACCAAAAGCCAATTTACCATTGGTCATCTACGCCATCGTTTAGTTGCGCATATTTCTATTACTGATAATGGCCCCGGTATTCCCGACAATTTGAAAGAGAATTTATTTTACCCCATGGTCAGTGGCCGTGCAGAAGGCACAGGCTTAGGTCTCTCTATCGCCCAATCTTTGATAAACCAGCACAATGGAATTATCGAATATGAGAGCGAAACTGGCCGTACACAATTCTCTATTTTCTTACCACTTACATACGCTTAGGACGAATCAATATGAATACTGTTTGGATTATTGATGATGATAAATCAATTCGCTGGGTTCTCGAAAAAGCACTGGAGCAAGCGAACATTCCTTGCCGTGTATTTGAAAGCGCCGAAACCATTATGGGTTTATTAGAGAAAGAAAAACCCGCAGCGATCATGACAGATATTCGCATGCCGGGTATTGATGGCCTCGAGCTACTCTCTCAGGTAAATGAAGCTCACCCCGAGCTTCCTGTGATTATTATGACGGCGCACTCCGATCTGGATAGCGCAGTAAGCTCTTATCAAAGCGGCGCTTTTGAATATCTCCCTAAGCCGTTTGATGTTGATGATGCGGTTACTCTTATTCAGCGTGCCATTGCGCATTATGAAGAGCAGCAAGCTTCGCAAAAAATCGTTGAAGAACTGCCGAATAATACCGAGATTATCGGTGAAGCACCGGCCATGCAGGAAGTTTTTCGTGCCATTGGTCGCTTATCCCAATCCAATATTACCGTATTAATTAATGGTGAATCCGGAACCGGTAAAGAATTGGTTGCTCACGCATTGCATAAGCACAGTCCTAGAGCGAGTGAGAATTTCATTGCTCTCAACATGGCAGCGATCCCAAAAGACTTAATTGAGTCGGAATTGTTTGGTCACGAAAAAGGCTCCTTTACCGGTGCCGGTGGTCAGCGTCGCGGCCGTTTTGAACAAGCCAATGGCGGTACATTATTTCTTGATGAAATTGGTGACATGCCAGCGGATACTCAAACCCGCTTATTACGTGTCTTAGCCGATAGTGAGTTCTATCGTGTTGGTGGTACAACCCCAGTTAAAGTGAATGTTCGTATTATTGCAGCGACGCACCAAGACTTAGAAGGGTTAGTAAAAGAAGGCCGTTTCCGTGAAGATTTATTTCATCGCCTAAATGTTATTCGTATTCACATTCCAAGATTGGCAGATCGTCGAGAAGATATTCCTCGCTTATTAAAGCACTTCTTAAACTCGGCCGCTGAAGAGCTTGATGTGGAAGTTAAAATCTTAAAACCTGAAACGTCAGATTATTTATCTAAGCTCGATTGGCCCGGCAACGTTCGTCAGTTAGAAAACACCTGCCGCTGGATTACGGTTATGGCTTCTGGTCGAGAAGTTCATATCAATGATTTGCCTCCTGAGTTATTAGATCAAGAAGCAACGGCGCCAGCATCAGGCAACTGGGAACAGGCATTACAGTATTGGGCTGACCAGCAACTAACACAAGGTACGCCTGCGCTGTTAGATGTTGCTGTCCCACTGTTTGAACGCATCATGATAGAGACGGCACTTAAACATACCGCAGGACGTCGTCGTGATGCCGCAATTCTATTAGGTTGGGGCCGAAATACGTTAACGCGTAAGATTAAAGAGTTAAATATGGACAGCGAAGAAGCCCATGAAGAAGAAACAGAAAGCTAACGAATCAGCTTTCTGTTTTTGATCAACGCACAATCTCTCGCCAATAAATCACACGGTCATTTCCTCGGAACTGGCCGAATGTGATTTTACCAAACGGGTTATCCCCATAATCAGCATCGCCATCGTTTTCTATGCTTAGCCATGGCAAATTATTAATCGTATCGTACTCATAGATCACCGATCCTGAATTACCTAAACCTGCGGCATCAAATGTAATTTCTCCTACCCCAGAACTGATATTAGAACTCAACGTTGCAAACGTTTCACCGGTTGATAAATTCCCTGTCCACGATCCTGTTTGTGGAGTAAGCGGGGGATCGGTATCCAATAGAACCGTGCAGGAGTCATCCGTATTTAAAACAAAATCTGTTCCGTCATAATACTCTGTTCTCACCGCCATATTTAAATCAAAGGTTTCTGGCCCAAAAATATTACCCAGTTTTAACTGGCCAAAACGAATATCTAAGCTGTTCGCGGTATCAAGATTTTTTGCATTACAGTTGCCAAGCCCAGAGCAATCCGTAATGGTATCTGCCCGCATATCCAATGCATTTAAAACACTGACATTACCATCGTTATCCGCTAATAAGATACCCACATCAAGATCTTGATAAGGACCATCCGGTAGCCCTGAAGGCGCACGCGTAAAGATACCGCCATCGGAGTAAAGGTATTCGCCATTGCTCCAGCTGGTCGAGTTAAAGCCACTCAAACGAGTTTGATAGCCTCCGCCATCATTATTATTTTCTGCCACCAGCGAGATACTGGCTTTTGCAAATGCAGCGTTATAATTAAGTACTAACCCTCCGCCAAATCGCTGCGCTTGCACCGTATAACTAATATCAATTTCACTGTCTGTTTGATCCATGTAGCTAAAACCACTGCAGCTATCACTGGTACTACTTGACGTTAGAATAAAATGATCTGGATAAAATCGGCCAACGGTCGGTAGCGTAAAGGGGGCTATGGTTTCGCCATAATAGGTACTCGGCGTGGCCGTTATCGAGAATACGCCGACTTCAGAAATTGATTGATTATTCATTTGAATCGCACCACCGTCTGCACTACCAAAAGTAGCAGAGTTAATGGCTAAGCTACCAGCACTTCCCGCAGACGGTATAGGAGATACCAGGCCATGAGTTAGCGCAATGCTGCCTTGGTAATCATCGGCAGTGCCTCCGCCAATGCATTGCGCTTCTGAGCTCAATACAAAAGGGGCACCGGCCGCCACAAACTTAGAACACGTTTCATTAACCATGCCCGTTGCACAAGAAGCATTAGCATCAGCGATAGAAAGATTAATCAAATTAGGTTTTACAACAAAGTCAGTACTGCTCGCGACTAGCTCAGAAAATTCGGCAATACTGCCATCATAAGGTGCGTCATCGTGTTTAAAATTAATCCCCAATACATTACCCGCATTTGGGTAGCCAATATCCACATCAGCAATGCCACTATTAAAGGTTAACGTTAAATTATTAGCGGCAGGTTCAGACTGATCACTAATGGCCTGGCTATCTAAGAGTAAATCCGTTGTCACGACATCTGCACCAGAGTCTGAATCTATATTCACGCCATACCAAGCCTTTAAATCTTTCGCCCCCGTAAAACCCGTTAAGGTTTGGCACGCTACTCCAGTATCGTCTTCACCGATTGCCGTTAACCGTAAACTGCTAGTCCCCCCGCATGTAAAAGATGCAGGGGTAGTAATGGTAAACCCTTCCGTTCTAAAGTCGGTTGGACTGAGCGATGTACTCGCGACACCCTCAACCGTATCCTCAGCGCTAACGTACAACGTCGCATTTTCATTCTGATGAAATAAATACGCATCTTTTGTACCCAGTTCAGTACCATCAAACACTAACGAGCTAATGGTAGGTGTAGACACGAGCGTGGCATAAAACTCACTCAATGCATTTTCGTTAGTACTTAAATCCACTGTACCGGCATAGTCTTCTTTTGGCGACGTGCCATCATCACACATAGCTTGAATGGATATTTTTGAACGAGTACCTGGGCATGCTAAGGCATAATCCGGTTGTTCGATATTGAAACTGCCCAGTGTGCAGCTCGCACTTTCACACAGGTCGCCATAGTTTAGATTGGCGGCTGCTGAAGGGTTATAATAAACGTTGGTATCACGACCGATACTAATATCAACACCGGTAAAAGCACCGTAATAATTAGAATCCCGATCTAACTCTATATTACCCGTGCCGTACATAACCCCACTGAATGTCACATCACTGCCGGTATTAATCGCATTGTATCCATACAATAAAAGCTGACTCGCGTCCCCTTGAGAGTTAGCACCTGGTGAATTAATGATGGCATTACCGGGTAATGAAAATGTATTGTTAATGTAGAGTCGTGCCGTACCACTATCCACATTGATCCTGAGCCCTCCCCCCGCAGAAAAACGATTAATCCAATATGTTCCAGAAACAAGGTTTAGCACGCCATTATTCCCAAAACTTAAATCATCAATATAATAATTGCTGTGACCAGAAATCACGCCTAAAGTAGCATTATTTCCAAGAGAGACATCTCTGTACTTGTGTTCAGTTCCGCCAATGCTTCCTGTTCCATTATTGTTAATAGATACATCAACGGTATTGGTAGTAGTATTAGGAAAAGTATCTGGGACAGTAGGTTCTACAGATAGACCACTGGCTTGGCATTCAGACGATACACAGCTACGAGCCGTTGAGCTTCCTGTTAGAGTCACTGAACTAGCATCCAAAATATCATCAGGACTAAAGAACAATTGTGCGTCACGGCCAAAACTAATTGTTCCTCCTGCATGGCTATTTAATCCATCAGGAAAACTGCTGACGCATAAATTAATAGATGAGCAAGGTCTCGTCACTTCCATTAGCTCCCTCGCTTGCCCTTCGCTCAGAGCTTGATCAAAAATATTTACTTCGTCAATACTCCCCTTAAAGTAACGTGACGATGAGTTTTGATCTGCAGCAAACTGCAAAGGATCACTATTAACTTTTGCATTACCGGCATGAGAAGAGCTGCCAGACTCAACACCATTTATAAATATTTTTTGATCACCAGCCGTATAGCTAATAACGATATGCGTCCACTCCTGAGCATTAATTGTCGCAATAGAATCTAGCTGCCTTGAAGTATTTGTTCCATTAACTTGCCACCACCAATTAATTTTTCCTCCAGCCTTAACATGAAATTCATAGTTTTCGTCTTTGGATAAAATCGTTTTTAAACCACCCGTAGGAATTTCATCAATTTTTATCCACACACCAACAGAAAAATTATCCAAATAGTCTAATAGAGGGTCATCAGGTATTTCTACATAATCATTATCACCATCAAACTCACCATAATTACAGGTGCCAACATTAGCTCCTAATGCAGGATCCACATTGGATGTATTAGCGCCTTGATATGAACGCCCATTCAGCCCGTTAATACTTGAATCGGCGACTTCATTGACACTGCCATCCCAGCTGACTTCATCAAGCCGGTATTGTAGAACTGGCTTTGGCAAGGCTAAGAGTTGATTACGAAAAAATAAATCAAAGCTAACTTCGACACTCACGGTATTATATGAATATTCAATGAAATCAGAATCATCTATTTCTAAACCGATGGTTGCGCTCTCGCCATTGGATGTATTGTTATTGTAGCGATAGCGAATATCACCATTTTCGTATAGAACAACTTGAAAGTCGTAGCGTAAATTATTCGAGTAAGCTCTTACATTCGTCCAGTTGGCAATAAACTTCCTATTAGGGGCGCTTCCCAAAGTTCCATAAGTCACAGACGAAGATCCATCATCGACTAAATCATCCCAATAAATGGCAATAAAACGATCACCTTGATTCGTCGCTAAAGAACTATTCGTATAGTCTCGGTGCATTCTTTCCGTAGCACCGAATTTTATAATACCATTGGTAAAAATAGTGAGATCGTTATAGATGATATTATCAAACTGAAATGGGAATCCAATTGCTACCGTTTGCTTATCATCATCATCCGGATAATTTGTATCCGTATTCTCCCAAACCACAGTATTAATAACGTCTGGAGTTTCTAATGGTGTACCTTCTAATTCAGTCATCGTATAGGAAGCATTTGCAATATAGGATGCAAATATTAAAATGATGAATACAAATTTTGTCATTTTAAGCGTACCTCTACCGTCCGCTCAGCAACGGCATTATTACAACGCCCAATACTCACGATCGTACAGTAAGTATTACCATTTGCACTAAAGCTAGTACAATTCGTCACTGCACTGCATTGATTTAATCCTGTGACTGTAAAATTATAAGTAACGTCAGCGCCACCACTACAAGCACAAGCAGTAGGAGTCAGCGTATTTTCGGCTCTGAGTTGTGCGCCACTTTCTGCCGCATAAAACGCCCGAGTAGACAACACATTCTGACTATAAGACTGGCTACTGGATGCACCTAACTGGTTCACTGCAATCGCAATTAAACTCATAATAACGATGATAAATAATGCAACCGGTAAACCAAGCCCACCTTGCTTAGCATTCAATACTTTTTGTGAATTATTAAGGTACATTGCGTAATTGCACCTCCTGGCTAATGTCTATAAATTCTGTCGTCGAATTTGGTCGAGCAATAACGACAGTCATTCTCACAACCGCATTTCTTTGCAACTGCGCAGGCTGAATATTAAACGATAAACTATTGGGTTTTAGTGAATCCGCAATCAATGTTCTGTTCGAACCTACTGTAGGAATGCTACTACTGCTATCTGAATGAAAGCCATAATTCTGGTAACGCCATAGACGACCGTTAGCATCATCACAAAAGCTAATAGGCTGACTCACTAAATAAAAACGCTTTCTTGGCGAGTCTGTCGGAAAGCGATAGCCAGGAGCGGTAGAGAATGTTATTCGCTGCAAGTCAGCACTGGGAACTCCTACTGCACTCGCCGTTGCCGTCATGCTAGAGATCGACTGATTAGCATCATAAACCGACCCTAAGCTATCGGGATACACTGCAACGTATCCAGCCTCTGTGCCATCACCGTTTACAAATTTAATGCTATCAAAACTGATTGCCGCACTCGCGGTGGGAATCGAAATATATTCTGAGCTATAAAGAATGGGCACCATCTCTATGCATTCATAACCACTGTCAGTAAATTTTCGAACACTGTTAGGGAGCGCACGTCGAACCTCCCGCATTACTTTTTCTATAGCAATCGTGGCGCTACTTGCTAACGCTTGTCGCTCGGTAGTATCAACCAAACCTTGAGCTGAAAAAGCAATAAACTTAACACTGCCCGCCGCTAAAATACCCAGTACAACAATCACCATCACAAGCTCTACTAGCGTAAAGCCCGCAACCGTTTTGTTCGTACTGAAACTGGATGAATAACTGTGATTTGTTTTAATCATAAGTCTGCCCGAATCGCTGCGAATGCCAGACTTTGGTTGGTTGGTGTGGTTACGGTTAAAATAATAAGTTTAGTATTAGTAGAGCTTGCACCCAAATGATCGTCACACGATACGACAACACTGATGCTATATCCGCTATAGCTCGACGTTGCAGTGCCATCAAGAAAAGTTGCTGTTTCTGTTAGGCCATTATAATCATCCACATCATCAAATAAGCTGCGACCTGATTCTCCAGCGTCAGTCCCTGAAATACTACAACCTCCCACAGCTCCACCACCAAGCGGAGAGTCTTCTTGATAGCGCATAGAAAGAATTTCATCAAGATAAGCCTGAGATAACTGAGTCGCTTTACTTTGCCACATGGGGTCAGCGCTTCTACCGACGCCAGTAAATAGACTGGTCGACAATGCACTTAAGGCAATGCCTAAGACAACAATGGTTATCACCAACTCGATCAAACTGAAACCTTTTGCGCGGTGCATGCTTGAGCGCTGAATGTTCAAGCCGTTATTATCTGAGCGGTACATTTTTGAGTTCAGATGCAGAGCGCTAGAGTGTGCAACTTCCTTCATAAATATATCCTGATGAACTAATACAAAGCTCTCTATCCACATTAGAGTCAATACAGACTCGTAAATTTTGGGCGGGTACGCGGTTACCATTACCATCAAAGGTTACCGTTAAAGCAGAAGACGATAAGGTCGAGCAGCTTGAGGTGAAGTCTGTTCCAAACCGAACCTGCTCATCATCACGCCCGACTTCGGCCTCATAAGTAATTGGACCCGACGTAACAACTAACTGCCAACTTTCTGAGGTTCCCGCTACATTAAGCTGTGTATGGCCAGAACTAAGGACAGATGATCGCGAGAGCGCTGTTTGCTGCGCCAGCCGAGCTGAAGCAATGAGTTGGTTCACGATGACGGTGGTTGAAAAACTTTGTTTAGAAGGAAAGCGACTAATCGCAAAAGCTGAGAGAATACCCAGCAAGATGATTACCGTAATGAGTTCTATTAGAGTAAAACCTTGTTGGGTAGTTTTCATGTTAAGTTTTTATAGTTAACATCCTGTTGTAGTTGCAACTACGCTAGGTAATCCGCCCACGGCAGCAGCAGTATAAACAACATTACAATCCGTCTGCAAGGCAAAGGTTATCGCAGCACCAGCTGTCGCACCGCCACCTGAAGGTGTATAATCGCTTGCACTTACTTGTGCAGCTGTTTGTATCCCAGCACTATCTGCAGTTGGGTAAAATTCAACCATTGTAATACTTGCCCCTTCCAGTGTTGCCGCGGCTCCACTAGCTAAGCCTGCTGCCAATGATTGCGCATGAGCAATATTAGCAGCGGCTTTAATCGTTCCAGCCAAGCCATTAATACTCGCCGTTCTAGCATTGCCCCCTAAGTCTGCAAATCGTGGTAATGCAAAAGCAGAGAGTACCCCTAAGATCACGATCACCATGATCAGCTCAATCAGCGTAAAGCCCGCTTGTTTATTTAATTGTTTCATCAATCGCTCCTACTTTTAATTTTTTAAAAGTCATCAAAATAAGGTAATAACTTGGCCTGTTGCCAGGTCATAATGTATTCGCAGACCATCCTGATTTAGACGATAGCGATAACGGCAGATACCGTTTTCTAATTGAGCTGAATAATGTGAATGACGATGACTCGCCTTCTTATTATTAAACTCAACTTCCAGCCCAACTTTTGGTGCCGAATCTTTTAACAAAGCAATCCATAGCCTTTTACAACTAGCGCTATTCAAACCTAGTTGCGTATTATTTTTTTCTTTACCGGATACCTCTTTTTCTAAACCCTCGGGGCTTGAAGCATCCGTATCTAAAGCATTTATACCTAAAGCATTTATACCTAAAGCATCCGTACCTAAAGCATCTATAGCTAAAACATCTATAGCTAAAACATCTATAGCTAAAACATCTATAGCTAAAACATCTATCGGCCACCCTAGCTGATTCATTAATAACGGCTGGTCACCGTCAATTTTCAGTAAGGATTGCGATTTTTTTATTCCTTTAGTCATCCAAAGACTGTGCGTTAAATTAACCGCTAACTGTAAATTGCTGGCGGTTAGCTGTACGTTTCTTTGATGCCCTTTACCCTGCATACTATTAATATTAGGAATAAACACAGCTATTAAAACAGCAATAATAAATACTGTAATCATGAGCTCTAGAAGACTAAAGCCGTATGCTGAAATACTTCTATTACTATAAATTCTAGTCAAAGATATTGATTTTTTCCTTCTGCAGTTACGAATAGACACAATTTTCTTGTTAGTCACTATTTCACACCCATGGCACCACTGAGCTCCCATATGGGTAAGAACACACCAAGCGCTAAGATCAGAACTAATACGCCTAAAAAGACTAACAAAATAGGCTCAATAGAATCGGCGAGTTGTTTCAACTCATAATCGATCTCTTCTTCGTAAAAGTCGGCAACATCATCTAACAAAGTATCAATTGAACCTGTTTCTTCTCCTACCGACATCATTTGTAAAACCAAGGGAGTGAACAATCCGGTTGCTGCTGCTGTACTGGTTAGTCGCTCTCCTCGCTCAACACCGCGATACATATCTTCGATGGCAGCTCCGATTGATTTATTGCCCACACTTTCTGCAACAATAGACAGTCCTTTCAAAATGGGTACGCCAGTAGAAAGCATCATTGCAAATGACCGAGAGAATCGAGATAACGCAATACGCTTGAAGAGAGATCCGAACAGAGGCATATTCAGTTTTTTGGTATCCCACCAGAGTAACCCTTCAGGTGTTTTCACATAGTGACGCCACGAAAAAACTACGACAATTACAACAATGAGCATTAACCACCAATAATTAATTGTGAATTCTGAGGAGGCCACAAGTATACGAGTCGTAATTGGCAGGTCAGCCCCCAACTTTTCAAACACACTGGAAAAACTGGGAATCACAAGTATGTTGATAACGGTTATCGCCAAAAACATAGCCGTCATAACAAACATAGGGTAGCGAGTAGCGGACTTGATTCTTTTTTTAGTTTCGCGTTCGAGTTCTAAGTGCGCCGTTAGTTTTTGAAAAGCCAAATCAAGTCGCCCAGTATTTCCACCAACATGAATCATACTGACAAAAATAGGCGAGAAAATTTTAGGAAATTGGCGAAATGCTGTTGCCAGCTCTGAACCTGATACCAAGGAATCAGCAATGGCATTTAGAACTTCAGCCAAGCGTACATTGTCACTCGATTCGGCTAGCCCATTGAGTGCCCGAATAATAGGAATGCCCGCTTTCGTTAATGCATACAACTGGCGTGTTAATAACACCTGATCATCTAAAGTGATTTTCTTTTTAAAGGCAAAAGAAAACTCAACCCCTTTTGACTCTAATGTTTTCTCTGCCAAGCTTGTTAGCACAATCTTTTTTAACTGTAGCTCACTCATGGCAGCCGAATGATTAGCCGCTTCAACTTGGCCATTCACTTGCTGCCCATCACTGCTACGACCAACATATTCAAAAGTGGGCATATCAGCCTCCGTCGCCTAAGCTAGCACTCACACGGAATACTTCATCTAAGGAAGTAATACCTGCACGTGCATAATCTAAAGCACACAATGCCAAGGGTCTGAATCTTGGATGTGCTTTTGCTGCCGCGGCAAAATCATCGGCCGAGTTACGACGTAATGCGGCAATCATGGCTTCATCCATTTCTAATAATTCATAAATACCAATTCGTCCGCTATAGCCGGTATTATTACACTGATGACAACCCCGCCCTTTTTTATAACTGGCTAACAAAGCGTCTTCATCCATAGACATTAACCAAGAACGTTCTTGGTCATCTGCGTCATAACTTTCTTGGCAATGATCGCATAAACGCTTAACCAGTCGCTGCGCCATAACGGCTCGTAATGAAGAAGCGACTAGATAATTATCAATTCCCATATCCAGTAAACGCATTGCTGTCGAAATCGAATCATTGGTATGCAGTGTTGATAGCACCATGTGACCCGTCATTGCGGCTCTCAAACCTATCTCTGCGGTTTCATGGTCACGCATTTCGCCCACCAAAATAACATCGGGGTCTTGTCGTAAAGCCGCACGCAGTACTGTGGAAAACTCCAACCCCACTTTCGGATTGACTTGAACCTGATTAATCCGAGGTAGGCGGTATTCGATGGGATCTTCTGCGGTAATAATTTTTCTTTCGGTTGTATTCAATAAAGTAAGTGCGCCATAGAGCGTTGTTGTTTTACCGCTCCCTGTTGGCCCTGTTACCAAAACCATTCCATGAGGACGCTCAATTAAATACTTGAACCGCTCTTGAATATCTTTCGGCATTCCTAAAGAATCCAAGTCGAGTATACCGCCACTTTGATCTAATAAGCGCATAACGACCGACTCGCCGAACTGAACTGGCATCGTCGATAAACGCACATCAATACTTTTGTTTTTTACACGAATATTAAAGCGACCATCTTGCGGAATTCGTTTTTCTGAAATATCCAGACCCGACATGATTTTTAAACGCGATACCAGAGCGGATGCAATTCTGCGCTCTTTCATTACTTGCTCTTGCAGATCGCCATCAATTCTCATCCGAATTCTAAGCTGTGATTCTTCCGGTTCAATATGAATATCAGACGCCTTTACCTGTACGGCATCTTCAAAAATACTTTGTAATAACCGAACAACAGGCGCTTCACTACTGTCGCTACTAGAAGCTAGTTCAGTGATATCAAAATCACTTTCCGATAGTTCACCTTCTAATTCCCCGGCAATTGAAGCAATTTCATCCTGGCGACGATAAATACTATCTAGTGTCGGTAATAAATTTTCTTCTGATATAAAGGCAGGCAGTACTGGGCGCTTTAACTGTCGCTGCAAATCATCAATGACCATCAGGTCAGTAGGGTCTGACATACCCACAAGCACGCCATCTGGCTGCTCGGCCAAAACGATACAACGATAACGCCTAGCATAAGTTTCTGGCAGTATTCGTACGACATCTGCGACAACACGATAGCGATTAAGATCGACATAAGGATAATGAAAATAGTCAGACAAACAGGTCAACAAGGCTTCTTCTGATACGAACTCAAGGTCCGTTAATACCTTACCGATTTTTTTACCGGTACGTTTCTGCTCCGCCAATGCATCCATTAATTGTGCATCGGTTATAAAACCCTTCTCTACTAATAGGTCGCCTATGCGAACTTTCTTTTGAGCATCGACCTTATTATTCATATACAGCAACCTCACTCGGATTCATTTTTTCTAAACGCGAAGTGATCCATTTTTTTTGTCGATAGGTTAATAACGTTGATGTAAGCAAGTTTTGATACATTGCGATTGTTCTATCATTTCTTCCGAGCTTAGAATAATTCAGCGCCATGGCGAGTTGCCACTTAGTTTCATTAGGTTGTTGCTTAATTAACTCGGCATAATATTTATTAGAGAGTTCATAAAAAGAGTACATTTGTAAGCTAGGTGCGATCAGTTCGAACCAACTTAAGTTTGTATTATTAGCCTGCTCGATCGCGAGTGTATAAATTTCACTTCCAAGCCCTTGCTGCATAAGAATTCTTACTTTTAATCTAAGGTACTCTTCTTTAGGCTCTTCACTCAGTGCTAGATTTATCCACGTTAAAGCAACTTCGCTGTATTTTTGTTTATAAGCTCTTAATGCTAGCTGATAGTGTTTAAAACCGGCATTTTTAACCGTGGTGATGTTAGCTTCTTCCGACAACGAATTATCGACAGAGATTGCTAATATTTGATTTAACGCTTCATGCTGTACAGATTCTTTATTTACAGATTCTTGCTTTAAAGGTTTATGTTTAGCAGACTCATGCTGTAAAAAATCAGACACCAAGGTTTCTGTATTTTCTACCCGTTGTTCTGGTGAAACTATGGGGGCAGTAATGGGCAAGGTTTCAGGCAGCTCGTTTTTCATAGAAGATGGTTTTGATACCGGTGCCATAGTTTGAGTTATTTCAGGGGCAACGATTTTTGTAAGCTCAGGGGTAATATTTTTTGTTTGCAAGGGAGTAACAACATCATAGCGGCTCACTTCAAGCAATGCTGAATTTTTATAAAATACTTGCACAGAAATAATAATTAACAAAAATACAATCAGCGCGAGAAAAGAAAAATGTATCCACTTATTTCTTTCTACTGTCTCTGTTGCCATTAACGGTTGCAGCGGCATTCCTTTGTAAGGCTGCGAGTTATTAGTTTCTAATTGGCGTAAAACATCATTAACTAAACTCATAAATCGCCACCCAGGAAACTAAAAGAGTGATGAGCATCAATTCTCGCCAATATAGGGTTTTATTACTTATCGCCTTGGCTCCCTCAGTATCATTCACCGCCGCGCGAACATGCGCTTCTGAAACATGAGCCTCACCACCACCAAAGGCGCAAAGTAATGCCTTTTGTGCAATGATATTAATCAACCGGGGGATCCCTTCCGTTGCCTTCACCATCAGCTTCAAGGCTTTTTTCTCGAACAATGGCATACCCCGATAACCCGCCAGCACCATTCGCTGCTGGATATAATGCTGTAGGCTAGCATCATCCATAGGACTTAATTCAGCACTGTAAGTAATACGCTGCTTTAATTGACGAAACCGATGCTGTGCTAACAGCGTATTAAGCTCCGGCTGCCCAAACAATACGATCTGAATTAAGCTACGGCTTTCCGCCTCTAGGTTTGAAATTAAACGCAAAGCTTCCAAGCTATCTTCAGGGAGGCACTGCGCCTCATCAACCACTAAAACAACAGGGCGCCCTTGCTGTGCTAGCGTTAATAATCGCTTTTGAATCTTATCTTGTACTTGATGAATATCGACATTTTGCATTTCAAGACTCAGCTCATGCCCAATAGCACGCCATAGCGCTTCAGGTGATAATGCGGGGTTTGGAATATAGACCGAAACAATATCTTCTTCTTGCAAGCTATTTAATAAACGTCGACATAGCAGTGTTTTACCCGTACCTACCTCACCGGTAATTTTGATAAACCCTTCACCGGCCTGAAGTGCATAACTTAATACATTAAAACATTCTAACTGTGGTTTGATTTCGACATAGAAATCGGTGTTAGGCGCCAATGAAAAAGGCGGCTGGTTAAAACCATAGTAATTTTGAAAGCTAGAAATTATATTAAGAGGCGCCATTGTCATAATTTTCGCCCTGAATTTAGCCCAGAGAAGCGATCATTAATCCGCTCCATTTCTTCATAGTGGAAGCGGCTATCAACGACTCTAGGCTGGATTAAAATCACTAACTCACTTTGAACCGTTGTTTCTCTATTTTGACCAAAAAGTGCACCTATAATCGGAAGATCTCTTAAATAGGGAATACCCGATGAGGTTGTTCTTTTTTGATTCTGCATCAGGCCACCAATAACAACAACCTGACCACTTTTAGCACGGATGATGGAGTCTGTTTCTCGAACCGTACTAAACGCTAAAGGCACGGTGAGATTTCCTGTGCTGAGTTCTACATTTTTTAGACGCTCACTCACTTCGGTAATCGTTGGGTGTACGTGCAAAATAACATCCTCACCTTCACTTATCTGGGGTGTTACATCCAATGCAATACCAGAGAAGAACGGGGTAAATATGACTTCAGGAAAGCTCGTCGTACTGCTTCCAGTGCTAGTCGTTGGCGATTTGATTTCTGTTACAAAATATTCATCGTTGCCGACTTTGATCACGGCCTTCTGGTTATTAACCGTTGCTATTCTTGGGCTGGACAATACCTTTACAGTACCCTGTGTTTCTAGCAGCTCTATTACGCCCGTGAAGTTTTCATAATTCATATTGATATTGAAAACTCCACCAATGTTATCAGCGTTCGTTAATAATTCTGACGCCATAGAACCTACAGCATTCTTAGTTGTATTATCGACAGTCCCCTTTCGTCCTGCGCCAAAAGTATTCCACTGAATTCCTGACTGAAATCCATCATTTAATGAGACTTCAAGTATTTTTGCTTCTATTAAAACCTGCTTACCGACACTCAGCTCAGCTCTTTCTAAAAAGGTTTCAATATCTCTAATAGTGCTTGGCATCCCTTTAACAATCACCATTCCTGATTGCGGATCAACAACAATTTTGGCATCCGCTTTACCTTGAATCATCATATTCAACGTCACCCTTAACTGCCCCCAAAAGTCAGTATTAGAACGAGTATTCACTTGCGTTGAATTGATAGCAGACGTGGAAGAAGAGGTAGAATTGGAATCCTCTGAACTATCACTGGTTTCATTTGAGGTAACTTGGCCACTACTAACCCACATACCTGATGAACCTGAACGGCTGACATTTAAGTAATTGATAGGAAAAATGCGCGTTTGTACTGTGCGCGGATATACCTGTATACCATAACTAGAAATTGCATAGTCATAGCCATAGACATCTCTTACGGCTTCTAGTGCTTCTAGAATTGTGACATTTTTTAAATTAAACGTTACAGAACCTTCAAGTCCTTCATGAAGGATCATATTAAAATCAGTACCATGAACAAGGCTCATCAAGAACGATTTAATTTCTGTATTCTTGGCAGAAATATCGAATCGACCCTCCTCAACGATCAGTTCAGGTTCCGGCGGAAGCAGCTGTTCTATAAATGCCTGCTCGTCATTATCAGAACGTTCTGCCAAATTTTTCTCATGCCAAACCAATAAAGGTTCAGCAGTTTCTGGCTCTTCTTTTTTTTGATTATTTGTAGCGCACGAAGCCATTACAAACGACAAAACCAAAATAGTTAATGCTCTATTTTTCACGATTATATTCCTTCGTCGAAGTGGTCATAGTCAAAACAATGCTACGCCCCTTGTACTTAACCTTGACCATTGAATCAGCGATTTCGATAACTTTAGCACCAGCAATTATTTGGCCTTCTACGACTAATGTATCGTTGATGATTGCAAGCCTACGATTCTCGGACTTTAAAATTTGCTGTAAATCTAACCTTTGCATTGTCGACGTTCGCTCAACACTTCGACTCATCCAACCCGGTGGTTTCATTGGATCTTGAGCAAAAACCTGCGTAAACGATGTAGACAAAAAAAGAAACAGAAGCACTATTAATTTATACACCTAATACCTCCTGACTCATGCTTAGTGTATATACCCGAAGACTTAATCTGCCTTTCGGATATACCGTGCTTTCATACTTTAGATCTTGCCAAAATAGTTGCCATGGCAAACTATCAAGTCGCTTTAAATATGAAACCGCACTGTCATATGTCGCTTCTAGTTCTATTTCAAAGGTATGGCGATAAATCAAAGCCTCGTTGCTGTCCGTATCATTCTCTGAAGCATCCGAAGCATCCGAAGCACCTGAAGCATCCGATGTATTTGTCAGATTTTTTCCTTCAATACTCATTGCCTCTTCAGGTAAGTTACTCAACGATATAAGCTTTAATTGTTTATCTTGAGTTAATACCTTCTCTAATAACCCCACCATCTGCTTAGGTGCTACTAAAGACTGTGTTAATAAATCAATCTTATTCTGAGAAGCTTGGCTTTCTTCCAATAATTTTTTTAACTGCACCTCTAAGGCAAGATTTGGATTAGAGGTCTCTCTATTCTTTGTTTTCTCTATTTGCTCAGTTAATAGAGTATTAGTTCTAACCAGCTGACTTTCTTCTTCTATCAACTGAATACTGTTTAAAACTAAAGGCTCTATCATCAACATGTAACCAAGCAGACTCAATACCACCACAAATGTCGATAAAACTATTTTTTGCTCTCTCGCCGAGATCTTTTCATAAGCGGTGATCGCCTCTATAAAAGGCTTTTTTTGCCACCAAGTCATAAGTTTCTTCCGAAGGACAACGCTTGTGTTTGAGCGCTTTCATCACGACGCTGTTTTTGGGTTGATAAAAAGAACTCGCTCCATGGCGTATCGTTCTTTGTAATGTTTATCTGTTTGAAGGATTTACCCTTGTAAGCATCTTTAGAACCAAGCCCCATAATATAATGCGATACCTTATCCGGAGTCTTAGCAAAGCCGGTTAGCTGTACATCCCGCCCTTGATTAATGATTTCAATTTTCGACAACCAAATGCCATTCACACTTTGCTGAGAAAGCTGTTCTACTAACGCCGTAAAACTGCTTTTTCCACTAATAGAATCTTGCCGTAAAAAAGTAATGGCTCTTTTTTTTCTCTTGATTAGCTCTTTTTCTTTATTTATCTTTTCTTGAAGATTGCCATCAATGCTAATTTTAGGAAATTGCTCTGCAAGCTTATTGATTTGTTTATTTAATAACTCTTGTTCTTGATGTAATTGGGCGACATGATTTGATGAATACGTTTGAAATATAAACATCGCTGCCGAAAGGCCAATGAGGCCAACCAGAGTAATTAAAACAACCTTCCCAAATAGTAAAATTTCAGGTGAGAGTTTCGGTGGCTGAAACCGAGGGAGATAAAGGTTAATGCTGTGTTTAATTGGCAACATAGGCTAACGCTCCTCCTAATGCCATAACAGTGCTGTTCATTTCTTCAATACTGTCTGCAATTTTGATATCTGCATGTTTCAATTTTTCTAATATATTAGGTTGCTCAACATTAGCGGTTAATGCTGGCTGCATTGCATCGACTAAATGCGTTAAATCTACATTCCCACTCATTAACCATAACTGAGTGATTTGCCCCATTCCCAGCTGACTTTCGTAATAATCTAATGACCGCTGAACTTCCAAAACTAAACTTTGAACTTGCTGTTCATTGACCTTGGCCTTTGGAGCAAACCCAACATACTCTTGCTCATTTATGACTAAATCCTGTTCGGCGTCTTCTTCGAGCTGTAACTCAGATATTTCAACTTCATCGGTTAATATAAAGTCAGAGTTCATCTCATCTTCGACAATCATTTCTTCCAAGTTAATTTCATTGCGCTTTGCATCATCGCTATGTTCATTAAGCCCAGTATTTACAGTTTTTTCTGGGGTCTCTTCGATATGCTGTATATCTAAAGCCTCTGTACCCACTTCAATGGTTCTTGTTAGGTACAAAGCGCCTGCCTGATACAAACGTATCGTGCCGTGTTTCGGCCCTAACTTTAATAACGCAATGCCTTGATCTAGAGAACTGGCAGCCAACACATTCAATAAACTTATTTCTGGAACCGTAATAACTTCAACCGATAGGTGTAATTCTTTTGCCCACTGCACTCTCGCTGCTATGGTTTCGTTTTTGCTCGCAATAACATGTGCCATCGACATGCGGCCACGATATGCATCTTTGGGTAAGCGAATCGCTTGGATAGCCGTATCGGTAATGGGCTGAGCCAATAAATCACCAATTCGAAATTCAATCGCTGCTGTTAATTCTTCATCTGGCACATCAGGCGCTTCCGCCAATAAAAGCTCATAATCATCATCATCCAATACCAGTACCGCAGGCATTTCATGACTGACGTGTTTCTTAATCCACGACGTTAGAGCCTCAACTCCTTGCTCTTGATCATAAGCAACCGCATCAACAACCCCTTCATCACAATAGATGACGGCGCTAGGGGCTAAAGTCGACAGATTAATGCCTACCCAATGCTTGGTTTTTATATTGTTAAATGACCAGCGAAATTCCACCCACCAACTCCTATTTCGATTTAAATCTTCAATGACTATGATTCAAGTTTAGTAGAGAAATAACAAAATGCGCTGAAGACTCACGCCTTAATAACAAATACCTAATACTAAATCAGTGCTCAGTAAATAAATGCGGCTTTTACCATCGATACCGCTTCCAATTGCCCACCAGCTTTCTATAATCAGCGATTACTGAGGAGTCATCATGTTTAACATCGTTTTATTTGAACCAGAAATACCGCCCAATACCGGTAACATCATTCGCTTGTGTGCCAATACGGGCTGTCAGTTACACTTGATCAAACCGCTGGGTTTTGATATGGAAGAGAAAGCTCTGCGAAGAGCAGGGCTGGATTACCATGAATGGGCGAATGTGCGCATTCATGAAAACTACGCGGATTTTTTAAAGAAAGAAAAACCAGAAACAATTTACGCTCTAACAACCAAGGGTAAGAACACACACTCAGAGACTCAGTTTAAAGACGGTGACTTTTTGATGTTTGGCCCAGAGACACGCGGTTTACCAGAAGATGTACGAATGAGCATTCCATTCGAGCAATGGTTACGCTTACCGATGATGGAAAGCAGCCGCAGTATGAACTTATCGAATACCGTTGCGGTGATGATCTTTGAAGCGTGGCGCCAAAATGGCTATGCGGGTGGGAGTTAGCTAACTCTGAATGCTAGATGACTGTAAATAGCGGGCATAAAAAAACCGAATTCACGCTTTAAATTAAAAGCATGTCTTCGGTTTTTTATTAAGTGCAATAAATCAGCAATAAAGCATCTATATTACAACCCAATTACTGAACAGTCTCTTCTGCTGCTGGAGCGGCAGTTTGCTGAGCTTGCGTTTGCTGATACAAGGCTTCGAAGTTAATCGGCGCTAGCATCAAGGCAGGGAAGCTACCTTTAATGACCAACTGGTCGATTGTTTCACGTACGTATGGGAATAAGATATTTGGGCAGAATGCACCTAGCATGTGCTTAAGCTGCTCGCCTTCAATACCTTTAATATGGAAAATGCCGCCTAGTACTACTTCTACTAAGAAAGCTGTTTCGCCATCATTCTCTGCAGTCGCTGTTACTTTAACGTCGACTTCATAAGTATCGTCAGCCAGCTTGCGAGAGCGGCTGTTTAAATCTAGCTTAACTTCTGGCTTCCACTGCTTTTGGAATGATTCTGGAGCATTTGGAGATTCGAACGATGAGTCTTTTACGTAAAAACGCTGTAGAGAAAATTGACCCTGTTCTTGTGCTTGCTCTTTTGCTTGTTCTTGATCAGCCATGATATGTCCTTAATTTTATTATTTGTCTATCAGCACAACCTTCAGGCTGTGCTTTGTCAATGTATTAGCCCCTGAATGGCAGCTATTATATCTGTTATTTCGTAACGATTAATTGATCTCAGATCGATTATTTAGTTACTACAGGAAGGTTTTGATTACCCCATTCCATCATACCGCCGCTTAAGCGGAACACTTGGAAACCCTTCTGCTTCAACGTTTTACCCGCCATCCCAACACTTTGGCCAGACTTGCATACTAATACAATGGGGTGTTCTTTCGAAGATTCAAGTTCTGTCATGCGCTCAGTCAACGACGCATAAGGAATATTGAGCGCATTGGCTAAGTGACCCGCATCAAAATCTTTCTTATCACGAATATCCAAAACAACGGCGTCTTGCTTGTTGATCATCTGAGTCGCTTGCGCCGTACTAATGCTCGTACCACTTCGCTGGTTGTTATCCCATAAGAAGGCTGCTAAAAATACGCCCCATACACTGGCTAACATCCAATTATTGTTGATAAAGTCGAAAACTTGTTCCATAACCTGTTTACTGCCTATTTGGTTGACTGATAAGAGGATCAAGGCCGCAGTATAACCAGCCGAAGCGCGAAAAAGAATAGAAAATGACGCAAGGCCACAGATTCGCTAGAATAGGCACAATATTTTTTGCTTACTCACGTTAATTTATTGTTTAACTTTTGCTTAACTATTGTTTAATCACTCTTAGTTGAACTAATTAGATAGAGCTATCCCTATTATGAGCCAGACCCGCACACCGACTGCACTAATTATTCTAGATGGCTGGGGCCATGGAGAAGAATCCGAACATAATGCTATCGCCAATGCACGCACCCCAAACTGGGATGCACTGTTGAAAACATACCCAAACGCTTTGTTACAAACGTCAGGGAATGCGGTAGGTCTACCAGAAGGACAAATGGGCAACTCTGAAGTCGGCCATATGAACCTAGGTGCGGGCCGCATCGTTTATCAAAACTTTACCCGTATTAATAAAGACGTTGCCGATGGCGAGTTCTTTAATAATGCCGTGTTATGCAACGCTATCGATAAAGCTAAAGCCAATGGCGGTGCCGTTCACCTTGCAGGTCTATTGTCTCCGGGTGGTGTTCACAGTCATGAAGAGCAAATATTTGCGGCCTGCGAAATGGCCGTTAAGCGCGGAATCAAAAAACTATATGTACACGGTATTTTAGATGGCCGCGACGTTCCACCGCGCAGCGCAGAGCCCTCTATTAAAGCCCTACAAGCCAAATTAGACGAATTAGGCACAGGTTGCATCGCCACTCTAACCGGGCGTTATTACGCCATGGACCGTGATAACCGCTGGGAACGTGTTGAACCTGCCTATGTTGCGATGACAGAAGCCAAAGCGGCCAACCATGCAGACAGCGGCATTGCAGCATTAGAAGCGGCTTATGCCCGTGATGAAGACGATGAATTCGTTGCCGCGACAGTCATCGGCGAGGGTGGCAAAGTTGAAGATGGTGATAGCATCATCTTTATGAACTTCCGCCCAGACCGCGCCCGTGAAATCACCCGCGCTTTTGTTGAACCTGACTTCACTGGTTTCGAGCGTAATGTTATTCCTCAATTAGCCGACTTCGTGATGCTGACAGAATACGCTGCCGATATTCCCGCAAACTGTGCTTATCCACCTGCTTCTTTGGTTAATGGTATTGGCGAATACGTTTCTAATCTGGGTTTAACCCAATTACGCATTGCCGAAACTGAGAAATACGCTCACGTAACATTCTTCTTCTCGGGCGGTCGTGAAGACCTATACCCAGGTGAAGAACGCATTCTTGTACCTTCACCCGATGTCGCAACTTACGATCTACAGCCTGAAATGAATGCCCCTGAATTAACCGACAAATTAGTCGCGGCGATTAAAAGTGGTAAGCACGACTTAATCGTTTGTAACTACGCCAACGGCGATATGGTGGGTCATACGGGTGTTTATTCTGCGGCGGTCAAAGCGGCCGAGTGTATTGATGAATGCTTGAAGCGCATCACCGATGCTATTTTAGAAGTGAATGGCGAATGCTTAATCACCGCCGATCACGGCAACGCCGAGCAAATGATCAACCCTGAAACGGGTGGTCCATTAACGTCTCATACCACAGGCCCGGTTGACCTGGTTTATGTGCACGCCAATAACGATGGCCGCACGATCAAAGCAGGCAGCCTATGCGATGTATCGCCAACACTATTAGCCATGATGAATCTAGAGCAGCCGACTGAAATGTCGGGTTCTAGCCTTATCAACAAATAGATCGAGTCGATAACATGATCCGGATTTTCTTTCTTTTCTGCCTCTTTATTAGTTCGCTGACGCAAGTCAGCATGGCCGATGAACAGGCAGACCTTGCCAAACTGCAGGAAGAGATTAAAAAGCTGCAGTCTTGGTTAAAAGAGACAGAATCCGAACATGACAAACTCAGCGAAGCGTTACGAAAATCCGATGAAAACATCGGCAAAATCGCTAAAAAAATCGACAATACCCGCTCGCAATTAAATACAGAGCGCGCCCGCCTAAAAAAGCTGAAAGCGGAGCAAAGCCAGCTCCGCTTCCTTAAATCTGAGCAAAAGCAGCAACTTGCTAAACAGCTTACCGGCGCTCAAAAGCTCGGCAATCAGGGCTCGATTAAAGTGTTATTAAATCAAGACGACCCTCAGCAAATTAGCCGCATGTTGAAGTACTACGAGTATTTTAATAAAGCGCGAATGGAAAGCATTCAAACGCTGATCGTCAATTTGAAACGCTTAAACAATATCGAAAATGAAATTTTAGCTCAGCAAAACCAATTAATTAAAACAGAGAATTCGCTGCTTAAGAAAAACAAACAGCTGAATAACGAAAAGAAGCAGCATAAAAAATTACTGGCCAGCTTAGAGCTTCAACGCCAGCAAAAAAGTAATGATTTAAGCCAAAAGCAAAAAGATCAAAAGCGCTTACAGCAACTGATTACCGAAGTAGCGACCCTGTTTGATAACAGCGTACGCAAAGACGATGCCCGCCCCATTCGCTCATTAAAGGGCAAGCTTCCTAGACCAGCTAAAGGCAGCATCGTTAAAGCCTTCGGCAACAAGAATGCACAAGCACGCAGCAAGTGGCAGGGCTGGTTAATGAAAGGCTACGAAGGCTCAGCCATTACCGCAATTCATCATGGCCGCATTGTCTTTAGCGACTGGCTACGAGGATTTGGGCTATTATTGATCGTTGACCACGGTGATGGTTATTTAAGTTTGTACGCGCGCAATCAAAGCCTATTAAAATCTGTCGGCGATTGGGTGTATCAGGGCGAAAATATTGCTACCTTAGGCAGCTCTGGTGGTTTTAAGGAACCTCGCTTGTATTTTGAAATCAGACACAATGGAAAACCACAAGATCCTGCGGCTTGGCTTAAACGATAGCGTCAATAAAAAACAGGCAAGGGAAATACATTTATATGGGAATTAGAATGTTAAAATACGTCGCTTATAGTGCTTTATTAATCGGCAGCCAGTTATTATCGGCTCACGCACTCGCCACAGAACAACCTGAAACTTCAGATATTTCGGCCGCTCAAGAAAGCCAATTGCCTCTGCACGAACTGCGTAACTTTACTGAAATTTTCGACCGCATTCGTAGTTCGTATGTCGAACCTGTCGATGATAAAACTCTGCTGCAATACGCCATTGACGGCATGCTAAGCAACCTCGATCCTCATTCTGATTATTTATTACCTGAAGATTTTAGCGAACTGCAAGAACATACCACGGGTAAGTTTGGCGGCCTAGGCATTGAAGTCGGTATTGAAGATGGATTAATCAAAGTCATTACGCCGATTGATGATACCCCTGCGAAGAAAGCCGGCATTAAATCGGGAGATTTAATTGTTTCCCTCGATGGTGAACTCGTGCGTGAAATGTCACTCACCAATGCCATAGATACAATGCGTGGCGAACCCGGCACCGATATTGAATTAACCATTCGTCGTGCAGGAGAACAAGAACTCTTAAGCTTCACGGTTACCCGCGCAGAAATTAAAGTGGCGAGTGTTCGCGGCGAAAGCCTAGGAGATGGTATCGGTTATCTTCGTATTACTCAGTTTCAAGATAAAAGTGGCCCTGAGCTGATAGAAGCTATTGCTAAACTGCAAGCAATTGCTCAAGACAACAATGAGCAGCTTAATGGCTTAATTTTAGATCTACGCAATAACCCTGGTGGTGTTTTAGATGCGGCGGTTGAAGTCTCTGACGCATTTTTAAATACGGGCTTAATCGTCTATACCGAAGGTCGCATTGCAGAGTCTGATTTCCGTTACTCTGCTAGCGAAGAAACCATTGCCGAAGATATTCCATTAATTGTGTTAATTAACGGTGGCTCTGCTTCTGCGTCTGAAATTGTTGCCGGTGCCCTGCAAGATCATAAGCGCGCCGTTATTGTAGGCACGCAGTCATTTGGTAAAGGCTCAGTACAAAGTGTACTTCCGATTGGCGGCGACAAAGCTATTAAGCTAACAACCGCCCGCTACTTCACGCCAAAGGGACGCTCAATACAAGCACAAGGCATTCACCCAGACGTCTTTGTTGAACAAAGTGAAGTCACAACTTACGAACAAAGCTACTACAAAGAAAGCGACCTATCTGGGCATTTATCGAACGGTAACGATGAAGGCGAAGATAGTAATGGGGATAACAACGAAGCGGCCATCGAAAATGATCATCAGGTCTCTGACGACTTATTAAGCAAAGATTTTCAACTGTACCAAGCGTATACGCTGCTAAAAGGCTGGAGTGTGTTTCAGCACCACGCAAAGCCCGCACTGAAGCAAATCAAGCCTTCAATTGAAGTTCAGGCAGACGACATAGAAGCACAAGCCTTACCTACCCATGATTAATAGCCTCACAACAAGCTTACTGCTAATGGTCTTGAGCGGGTTAACCCAAGCTCAAGACCCTAGCAATCAATTAACTGCACAGGTGAGCGCACAACTGGTCGTCATCATCGATGACATTGGCAATAGCTATTCCCTAGGCAATGCCATGGTTGAATTGGACGCACCACTGACGCTTGCATTTTTGCCACATACACCCCACGCCAAAACGCTAGCCAACAAAGCTAACCTTTTGCATAAAGATGTCATCCTGCATGCACCGATGGAAAATACCGTTAAAGCAGCACTCGGTCCTGGCGCTCTAACCAAAGCATTAACAGAAACCGAATTTAAACTCACACTGAAAAAGGCTATTGCTTCCATCCCTCATGTTCAAGGCATTAATAACCACATGGGTAGTGAATTAACTCAAAATAAGCAATCCATGCAGTGGGTCATGGAAACTCTTAAAGGAGAGGATTTATTCTTTGTCGACAGCCTCACGTCGCCAAAATCGGTTGCTTATCAACAAGCCGTTAAATACCAATTACCCGCACTGCGCCGCCATATATTTTTGGATAACAACAAAAGCACACAAGCACTCACCAAGCAGTGGAATAAAGCGATTAAAATTGCTCATAAAACAGGACGCGCCATTCTGATTGGCCACCCCTATCGCGAGTCTCATGCTTTTCTCGCACAACAGATCCCTAAACTGGCCGCACAAAATGTCGAGGTAATTTCAGCATCTGAATTATTATTACAGCAGGCCTGGAAAGGTTTCGAGCAATCTGCAATCCAAGACAATAAAGCTAATCGCTATCTTTTACACAATACTCTCGATACTAGCATTAACGACACCGGCATTAGCAGCGATGCGCTGATTTCACAAACCTCTGTTAACTCCTCGCACTGATTTACCTAAGCCCGCCATAACCATTCAATAACAGGTCGCCCTTAGTAATCACTGCATGACTTACAAGACTCTTTAATGAGTACTGCGTAAGAAGAGGATAGAATGAAATGAAACCTTAGCGGAGGGTTCATTCCTATGACTTCCATTAATACCAGTAGTAGCTATATCGATACGGGCAATAAACTCAGCCAAACGTATAGCCAAGTCAGTAGCGGAAAGCGCATAAACAGTGCTGCAGACGATCCTGCAGGCCTTGCTATCGCCACCCGCTTCACTAGCCAAATATCAGGCAGCCAGCAAGCGCAGCGTAATGGCCTAGATGCAAAATCGCTTATTGAAACCGAAGATGGCGCACTCTCTCAAATTTCCAGTGGCATTGAAAGACTACAAGAACTCGCCGTACAACAAGGTAACGGTATTCTTAATGATACCGACCGTGCAGCCCTTGCCAAAGAAGCGTCTCAAATTAGTGAGCAGATTAATCAAGTCTTAGAGCAAAGCTCGTTTAATGATAAAAAGTTATTTCAAGCGAGTGATTATGCACAAGGGCTAAACTTTCAACTAGGCGACAAAGCTGGAGATATTGTATCTCTCACCGCCAATGTTACTGCCGATCCGATTAAAGAAGCGCTAGGACAATTAGATTTTTCTAATCCAGACTCAGGGGATAACTTAACCAATCTAGATGCACTTCAGCAGCAAGTCACAGAGCGCCGCACTGAACTCGGCGCTGCCAATAATCGTATTGATAGCAGCATCACACAATTGGCCAACGAAGAGGAACAAACACTGGCCGCAAGGAGTCGGGTAGAAGATGCCGATGTTGCAGAACTCGTCAGCCAAATGGTGATTGAACAGGTTAAGCAGCAAGTGCAAACCGCTGTGCAAGGCCAGGCAAATGCCAGTGCAGAAGATACTCTAAGACTTTTATCTTAACCATTACACTCTTAACGTTAACAAGCATAAAAGTTAGCAGGCATAAAAAAGCCCTACCAGTTTATAACTGACAGGGCTATTTAAAGATATAACAGACTGCAAGAACAAATCAGTCGATGCGCATTTCAATACCTGCATCACTCATGTGCTGCTTCGCTTCTTGCACGGTATGCTCACCAAAATGAAATATACTCGCAGCCAATACCGCATCAGCATGACCCAATAAAACACCTTCAGCCAAATGCTCAAGGTTTCCCACACCGCCAGACGCAATAACAGGAATATTCACAGCATCACTGACCGCGCGAGTCACGCCTAGATCAAAGCCGGTTTTCACACCATCACGATCCATACTGGTTAACAGTATTTCACCCGCGCCGTAATCGGCCATTTTAATCGCCCACTCAACCGCATCAATACCGGTTGGCTTACGGCCACCATGGGTGAAAATTTCCCACTTATTATCTACATCACCCAGCTCACCAGAACCGGCAACACGCTTTGCATCAATCGCCACCACAATGCACTGCGCACCGAATTTCTCAGAAGCTTCGCGTACAAAGCCAGGATTAAACACAGCTGCAGAGTTGATCGACACTTTATCGGCACCCGCATTAAGCATACGGCGAATGTCAGCAATTTCGCGAATACCACCACCCACAGTCAGTGGAATAAATACGTGCTCAGCAATGGCTTCCACCATTTTTACCGTCGTGCCTCGGGCTTCATGCGTTGCGGTAATATCTAGAAAGGTAATCTCGTCAGCACCTTGCTCATCGTAACGCTTAGCAACCTCAACGGGGTCGCCCGCATCACGAATACCCACAAAGTTAACACCCTTTACGACTCGCCCTTGATCTACATCGAGACAAGGAATAATACGCTTTGCTAATGCCATAATGATTGTCCAATTATCTGGAGGGCTTATTAAGCCTGACCATCCCAGCTTAAAAAGTTCTGCAATAACTGCAGGCCATTTTTGTGACTTTTCTCTGGGTGAAACTGCACCGCAAAGACATTATCCTGCCCCATCGCCGCAGCGAAAGGCTTACCGTAATGACCAATCCCTTTAACTTGGCTCTGATCGTCAGCGGTTACAAAATACGAGTGCACAAAATAAAAACGGCTCTGATCTTTAATATCTTGCCAAAGTGGATGGGCAATTTGTTCAACCTGATTCCAACCCATGTGCGGCACTTTTAAGCGCTCATTAGTACCGTCTTTCAGCGCATCGCCTAAGAGGTTGTCACCGAAGTAACGTACTTGGCCAGAAAACATGTTCATACAATCAATTCCGCCGTTCTCTTCAGAACGCGTCATCATGGCCTGCAGGCCCACACAAATACCTAACAACGGCTTTGTCTTCGCCACTTCAGCTACGACTTGATCAATTTCTTGGCGTTGAATTTCGCTCATGCAATCACGGATCGCGCCAACACCGGGCAAAACTACGTGATCAGCCGCTAAAATTTGAGCAGGGTCGGAAGTGACCAAAATATGACTATCAGGGGCCACTTTTTGCAAAGCGCCATGAGCGCTGTGCAAATTCCCCATTCCATAATCAATGACCGCACAGGTTTTACTGATTACTTTACTCATCGGTTACAGAACGCCCTTAGTAGACGGCATTTGACCTGCCATACGAGGGTCTTCTGTAAGCGCCATACGCAATGCACGACCAAAGGCTTTGAAAATTGTTTCTGCCTGGTGATGTGCGTTAAAGCCTTTAAGGTTATCAATATGCAGTGTCACGCCGGCGTGGTTCACAAAGCCATGGAAAAACTCCCAGAACAGCTGAGTATCAAAGCGGCCAATATTACCGCGGGTAAAATCACACTTAAAATCTAGGCTTGGGCGACCCGAAAAGTCGATAACGACACGCGATAATGCTTCATCTAGAGGCACATAAGAATGGCCATAACGCACAATGCCACGCTTATCGCCAACGGCTTTTGCAAAAGCCTGACCTAGCGTAATGCCAATGTCTTCCACCGAGTGGTGATCATCGATGTGGTTATCGCCTTCGCAATAGACGTCCAAATCGATCAAGCCATGACGGGAAATCTGATCCATCATGTGGTCAAGAAAGGGAACACCCGTCTCGAACTTTGCTTCACCCGTACCATCTAAATTGATACTTACTTTAACTTTTGTTTCTGAGGTATTACGCTCAACACTTGCCTTGCGGCTGGCATTTGCCATGGAAGACTCCAAAAAAGATCTCGCCAAACGGGAAAAAAGCCATTATAAAGCAAAGCACAGCAATAGCACAGAATAGAGACTCTTATGCCAGTACATCTTGAACACATCACCCAGCCTACTCAGCAAGATTGGATTGATTTAGGCAAAATTTACACAGACGCCCCTCAAGAATGGTTAACCGATGCGAGTGATATCCAAGCATCGCTACAAGAATTACTCGATCAAGGTGAATGGCTTATTGCAGGTCGCTTTAATGCTCGTTTATTAGGAGCACTCAAAGCAACAAAAGACGGCAATACTATTAATCTGCGTCATTTATGTGTTCGTAATGTCACAATCAAGCGTGGCGTCGCCCACCAAATGCTGCACCACATGAATAAATGGGCTGATGAAAACGGCTACACTCTTGTTGCCAAGGATGTGCCTGGTGAGCTTGCAACATCATTAGTCAGCCGAGGCTTCACTCAGGACAGTCCCAATTTCATACGCAATCCGAAGTAGGTGCCAGCATTGTTCCCTATTCGGAACAATAAATTGTATTTTTACCCTCTAACCCTAACAAGGTACTTGAGTCATACTTCTGTAACATTTGGAACGATAACCAAAAAAACGGCTAAACTTAAATTAAAAGAGAGAGAGGGGAAAGAGCATGAAGTTCATCGCGACCTTACTGATATCATTATTGAGCTTTTTCCACCTAGCTCATGCTGCAACGCCAACTGAAACGGTTGAGTATGCCACTGAATCTGTTATATCAGAACTCCAAAAAATTCCTGCTGAAGGCCGTAATACTGACGAAGTTAAACGTTTGGTTGAAAGCTATATTTTGCCAGCGATTGATCAAGAACGTATCGCAAAACTAGCGCTAGGTAAGCATTGGAGAAAAGCCACCAAAGACCAGCGCAGTGCGTTTATTGATACCTTTAGAGACTTACAAGTACGCACTTATACCGGCGCTTTTAAAGCCTTCGATGGCCAGAAGTTTGAATTTCAAGCAGCGCGCTTTAACAAGTCTGGTAAAAAAGCCATCGTTAAAGGCTATATGATTCAACCTAGTGGCCAGCAAATTCCGTTAGACTTCAAATTGTTCGTGAATAAGCAACAAGAATGGAAAATATACGACGCCGTTATTGCGGGTTTGGGCATGGTAACAACGTATCGCCAGCAGCTGAGCCAAGAATTGCAAAATAAAAGCTTGGACGAAATCATCGCCAGTATGTCTGGAGACGTTCAAACCGCTCAACGCTAAACACCCCTCTAACTGCCATTAAAGCCTCGATTTTCCACGGGGCTTTTTTTATTAAATTATCCCCCCTATCAGCAATAAAACAGCTAAACTCTAGAGTACTTATCATTTATTTTATGAGGTTCGCGGAATTAGCATGCCGGCTATCGTTATTTGTTTAATCTATTTTTCCGTCTATATGCTCTCGGCACCCAATGCTGCATCGGCGGAATATACAAATAAAGAAACCTCTAAAATTCAATATCTATTTCAACTAACCAAGTTTATTCACTGGCCCGATACCTTAATTCGAGATACTCCCATCAAGCTATGCTTGTTTCCCAATACACCTCAGCAAGATAGTTGGCAGAAAATCAACCTTAAACGAAGTCAGGGACGAGAAATCCGAATACACTACCTCAGCGAAGAAAATGACCTTCAAAATTGCACAATACTCTTTGCGCATAAAGGTATGCCTAATAGCTTTATCCAGAAGAACTACTATACTTTAGTCTCAAATCGCATCCTATCAATTGGTGAAAGAGAAGACTTCGCTAAAGATGGTGGGGTTGTTGAACTAACAATGACCAATGAAAATACTCTAGACCTTAAAATCAATCTTAAAACCGCGACAGAAGCAGGGCTTTCTATTGATGCTAATTTAATTGAAATTGCATCAGCTGTGTTTGAACAAGGGCATCCTTAAAAAATGAAGTCATTAAATGCCCCAACGGTTCGCACCAAGCTTGTTATTATTGCGGTTGCAACCAGCAGCCTTATCCTTTTAATCGCGACGATCGCTTTTGTATCGTTGGAACTATTTTTTGGTCATAAAGACCTAAATTCCAAGGTTTCGATTATTGGCCAAGTCATTGCTGATCGCTCAACCGCAGCACTCACTTTTCGTGACGACAAACTGCTTCACGACAACTTAGCCTCCCTAGCCGTTGATAAAAGTATTGTTAAGTCCTGTATATATGATGCTGATAAAGTACTCGCAGCAAGTATCCCCTCAAAACAAGAAGTAGAAAGCTGCCCAAGAATGATGGGGACATTAAAAACCAATGAATCTTATTATGTAGAACAATACTTCCCTATCAAGCTCAATAATACTGTCATTGGTACACTCTACATCGCTTGTCATAATGGAGACATCATCAGCCGTTTGAAGCATATTAGCTTTTTTGCTTTATTAATCCTGATCACTTCAATCATCATTGCGCTTTTATTAGCAACACGCTTACAGCTTATCGTCACTAGCCCACTACGCTTATTAGCATCGACCATTAATAGCATTATCCAGCGTAATGACTTTTCCATACGCGCTAAAAAACATCACCACGATGAACTCGGTAATCTGGTTGATATATTCAATGACCTACTCAGTAAAATTGAAAACGAACATATCTCGCTCAAGAGTAGCGAAGAGAAATTCAGAAAGCTGACCTCACTTTCACCCGTGGGGATCTTCCAAATAAATCCCAGTGGTGAAATCACTTATGTGAACCAGCGCTGGCGCGAAATCAATAACATCAAGCATCAAGAGCCTGATTTACAAACTTGGTTCTCGAACATACATCCTGAAGATGATTCGTCCCTAAACAAGCTGTGGCATAGACTCGTAACTGAGCACGAAGATATGGCATGTGAAGTACGGTTAATCGCTGCGAATGGCAGTATTACCTGGGTTTACATTCAAGCAACCTCACTTCACTCCAAGGAAGGAAAACTGCTTGGTTTCTTGGGCTCAGTCTCTGATATTTCTGAATTAAAGAAAGCTCAGATCCAAATGGAAAACCTAGCATTTTACGATCCTTTAACCGGGCTTGCTAACCGTCGTCTATTCAAAAACAGACTGGTTAAAGCCGTAAAAAGCGTGCAAAGAAACAATACGTCCATAGCCCTTATGTTTTTAGATCTCGACCAGTTCAAGCGCATTAACGATACGCTCGGGCATGATATTGGCGATGCTCTATTAAAAGAAATCGCCCGCCGCCTTGATCTTAACGTACGCGAAAACGATACCGTTTCACGCATAGGTGGAGATGAATTTACCATCCTGCTCACCGACATTAAAAATACCAATGACGTACGCATCGTCGCCGATAAAATCCTACTCTCTCTGGCTCGCCCCTTCATGCTAAATGGCCAAGAAATCATTAGCACAGTGAGTATTGGCATCACCATGACACCCGATGATTCTATCGAACCAAATACCTTGATGAAAAATGCCGATCTCGCCATGTATCGAGCAAAAGAATTGGGCCGAAATAACTTTCAATTTTTCTCTGAAGACATGAATACGTCTATCTTGCACAACCTAGAAATTGAAAAAGAACTCAACGTAGCCATTAAACGCAATCAGTTTGTCTTGGTTTATCAGCCTAAAATCTGTCTTGCCGACAATACCATCAGCGGAGTAGAAACGTTAGTACGCTGGCGCCATCCAGAAAAAGGCATTATTCCTCCTGATTCGTTTATTCCAATTGCCGAAGAAACCGGCCAGATTATAAAAATTGGGGCCTGGGTTTTAGAACATAGCTGCCACGAAATGGGTGCTCTTATTCGTGAAGGATTAATGCCACCAAAATCTAAGGTCGCCGTTAATCTATCAGCCAGACAGTTTGCTGACCCAGGTCTGCTGCAAACGGTGTTGGACATTCTAGTTCAATCTAAAATTGACCCACTAAATCTAGAATTAGAGATTACCGAAAGCATCATTATGGACGATGTTGAAGCCGCGATTGGTATTATGGATACGATTAAAAGCAAAGGCATTCACTTAGCCATTGATGACTTTGGTACCGGCTATTCATCACTGGCTTATTTAAAACGCTTTCCGATTGATGTACTCAAAGTTGACCGCTCTTTTGTCAGTGACATCCCCGAAGACAAAACCGATATGGCCATTACTTCGGCCGTGATCGCGATGGCGCACAAACTGAGCATGAAAGTGGTTGCCGAAGGCATTGAAACCCAAGAGCAGTTAGCATTTTTAAGAGAAAACAACTGTGATGATGGCCAAGGTTACTTGCTCAGCCGCCCACTGACACTACCTCAACTGCATCACTTTTTGGTTAACCACCATAAGCAGGCTGAAAAACTGAGACTTGCACAAAAGTAAGTAGGTCGTAAATATGATCAGGCCCCCTTATACTAGTGGCCTGTTCACTTTCATTAGATTACTTCATGCCTGCTGCCGATAAAAAAACATCATCAACTGCCAAACAATTCAGCCAGGCCGTTCTTAATTGGTTCGACGAATTTGGTCGCAAGCACCTACCTTGGCAACAAGACATCTCACCCTACAAGGTTTGGATTTCAGAAGTCATGCTGCAGCAGACTCAAGTCGCTACCGTTATTCCTTACTTCCAACGTTTTATGGCAGAATTCCCCACCGTTCACGACTTAGCCAATGCCGAGCAAGACAAGGTCCTTCACCTTTGGACAGGCTTAGGCTATTACGCACGCGCCCGCAACTTACACGCCTGTGCAAAAAAAGTAAGCACTGACTTCGCTGGAGAGTTCCCACAATCGGTAGAAGGCCTCACCGAGCTGCCTGGCATCGGCCGCTCAACCGCAGGTGCCATTGCCTCTATCAGCATGGGCATCAACGCCGCGATTTTAGATGGCAACGTAAAGCGCGTATTGTGTCGTTACTACGCCGTTGAAGGTTGGCCAGGAACAAGCGCCGTACAAAAAGAGCTATGGCTGATTGCCGAACGCCTGACCCCAAATAGTCGCTGCAATGACTATACCCAAGCCATGATGGATATGGGTGCTACCTTATGCACCCGCAGCAAACCACAATGCGGAATCTGCCCACTCGCCCCCGACTGCCAAGCGCATGCCCAAGGCAATCCAAAAGACTACCCTAATTCAAAACCTAAAAAAGATAAGCCCGAAAAACACATACAGCTGATCATGATTCGAGATCCAGATGGCAATATGTTGTTAGAACAACGCCCCCAGCAAGGCATCTGGGGTGGACTTTGGAGTTTTCCTGAACTCGCAATGGAAGAAGATAGTTTGCAGCGTACACAAGCGCTATTTGGCGACCTAGTGATCGAACAAGAGGCTTGGCCTAGCTTCCGCCATACATTCAGCCATTATCACCTGCACATCAATCCGGTATTGATCCAGCTGAGCAAACGCCCCGATAACATAGGGGAATCAGCCCAGCACTGGTACAATCCCCAACAGCCCTCGGAATTAGGTTTAGCAGCCCCCGTAAAAACCCTGCTAAACAACATTCGTTTAGAAGCAATTAAATAGAACCGATACAAAAGAACAGATAAAAGGTACTCCCATATGTCTCGCACCGTACTTTGCCGTAAATACAACAAAGAACTACCCGCTCTGACGTCAGCGCCTTTCCCAGGCCCTGCCGGAATCGATATTCTCGAAAATGTTTCACAGCAAGCTTGGGCCGAATGGACGGAACACCAAACCCGCCTCATCAACGAAAAACACCTCAACATGATGGATCTACAAGCTCGAAAATACCTTACAGAGCAGCGTAGTAAGTTCTTAAGTGGCGAAGATTTCGACAAAGCCGATGGCTATGTTCCTGAAAACAAAGAATAAAGTTAAATTATTTTGTTAAAAGTGCTTGACCCAAGTCTCGATAACAGGTTTAATGCGCCCACTCAACGAACACTTACCAGCTGGTAACGCAGTTCATAGAGTCGCCCGGATAGCTCAGTCGGTAGAGCAGAGGATTGAAAATCCTCGTGTCGGCAGTTCGATTCTGTCTCCGGGCACCACTTATTCCAAGAAGCCTGTACTGAAAAGTACGGGCTTTTTTATTTGCAGGGAGCAAATAATGAAAAAGCAATGGATAGCGCTATTTCTTCTCAGTTTTACTCTAACTGCTTGCATCGGCAATAACGATAGTCATAAAGCCAGCGATAAAGACAACCGTGTCGCCCTACCGGATATCAATCCAAATCTTTCTACCGAATCTCCTGAAGGGATCTGGATACTGCATATGGATATTGAAGCAAACGAAACTTATGCAAATGGAAGTTATACAAGAACAAACCAAGATAACTACTTTATTCGTCAAATAATTAAAATTGTGAAGGGAAAAAATCCAACTGAATTCCAATTTGCAGCAGCCTGTGATGCATCATATCTGCCAACTAATAATCACTTTTCTAAAGATTTTGGAGCACTTAGCTCAGAGACTATTTCGCTACTTAAAACGCTACTATCAATTTTCAATCTCGAAAGCCCCAATCTTACTTTTTCAATTTTTAATATAACAAACACAGAGATACCGACAGAGTGGAATTTAACAGGCTCTAAGCTTCTACCAATACTGGTCACTCCCAATTCAGACAACATTACGAGCTTAAAACACACACCCCTATTTGCATTCCTAAATGTACGAACGAACAATACAGGAACAAAAAAAGGGGAGTTAAATTTGATCGACAATCGAGAGCTTAGCGGAAGCCTTCGTTTTGAGGCCTTCAGTAATGAGCCTGCAATAATGAATTATCAAAGAGATATGCTCATTACAGGCGTTAAGCTTAGCGACTCGCAAAAGTTTACAAGCGCAGATGAAATTAACTTTGAAATGTTTTTTAACAGGAGTGAAATAGATATCAGTGACACCTCTAACAACTTAGGTTGTCTTCGTACAGCCGAGTGGCAATCAAAAGTTGTTACTCGTGAAAATGATACAAGTGAGCAGGTAATATTCTCGAAAAACTTGGCAACGTTGCAATTTTTACCTTCTGATACTTTTTCACAAGAAGATACAAGATCACCCTATTTAAAAATCATGCATAACAATAATACGCATAAAAGCCTGCTTAGCCTCACCAACCCAGAACTTCTTGGAATAGGTAGTACTGCATACGACTATACCAATCTCTGCTTAGAGGCTGAGTCAAGCAACTGCCAGAGTGCCATCAACTTCGACATGCAATTAGACATCAAAAGTAAAAACGGTATTTCAGCCAAAGCCTATATTATTAATCATGATGCCGAAGAAGTTCGTGCTGAATTTTCATTCACTATCCAGCCCTAAATATCAATACAAACATTCACTTGAAGCTGATTATTACAGGATAAAAATAATGAAAAAGCAATGGATAGCGCTATTTCTTATCAGCTTTACTCTATCTGCCTGTATCGGCAATAACGATAGTAATAAAGACAGCGATAAAGACAACCGCGTCGCCCTACCCGATATCAATCCAAATCTTTCTACCGCATCTCCTGAAGGGATCTGGATGCTACATATGGATATTGATATGAATGAAACCGCAATAGGTTCATTTCGGCAAATAGAAGTGGATGATAGCTATTTTATTCGCCAGCTTGTAACAATAAAAATCATCGCTGACACCAATAAATATGAAATCAATTCATACTGTGGGGCCTCCTCGGATCTTAACAGTAATAGTGCAATAATAACGATACAATCTGATTCGATGATTCCATATGAATGGGAATTCAGCGAAGATCAATTACGTTCTTTTTCATCGCCCCCTGATAACTTTAGCCGATATTGGAAGATGTTTTATCCAGAGCTACTCTGGCAGAGCCAAGAAGAAGGCCAACTCAGTTTCAAACAGAACCTAACCATTACTGGCAATATTTCTCATAAGATATTAGTAAATTACGAACCTTCAGAGCGATATAATTCTGACCCTTATGTAATCATTCCATTGAGTGGTGCCCATGATATTAAATATAACAAAATCATGAAAATTAGCGGAGTAAAAATTAGCGACTCTATACATATCGACGATGCACCTGAACTTACTTACACACTAAATATTCAATCTGAAGATTTGAGTCTATCTAATACAACAAGCCAACTTTTTTGCCTTAAATCAAATGAAAAGACATCAAAAATTACTACGACTTCTTCAGAAAAAAATAGTATGGAGACTCAATCAATTCAAGCCTTAAATATAGGTATTAATTCCTCACCCGAAGAAGAAACTTTATATTTTGGAGTTAGAAAGTATCTTCAAGCTGATCTCACATCACTTTATCTCGACCAGCCTAAATCAAACTCCTACCACTCAATAAGTACGTGCCCCAAACAAAATTTGGATGAAAACTGTCAAAATCCGGTAAAATTTGACCTAACACTGGATTCGAAAAGTAAGAATAGCCTCTCAAACAAAGCCGACATTGTCGGCCATGATGGTGAGGAGATAAGAGCTAATTTTTCCTTGCTTATTCAGCCTTAGAGCAAACACAACTTCCGGCATTTTGCACTGCTATAAATCATGTCAAACTGGTAATAGTTCATCATGGGTTCATTCAGTATTTTTTCAGCAAGACCCTTTGTAACAAAATTTTGAACTGTAATAACACATATAACCTAAACTCATTAATCACTTAAGCCTCACTTACCAATGGCATTAGAAAAGCACTAGACTGTTCACGCCTAACTTCCTAAGCCCTACGTTACATCAAGCATTACAAGACGTATCGCATTTTTAAAATAACCGATAAGAGAAAAAAACTCAGCCAATCTCCTGTCATTAAAGACAATAAAACCGTTACTTAAGTAGTGGTTTTTTCATACCATACTTTAGGAGGGTTATCCCCTGTCTTCCCCGCTGATAAGGTAGCGAAAAAATAAGAACAATAAGCAGAATTGTTTCTCAAATACTCATCATCTGTAGTTATGAAAATGGAGATTCAGCGCATGGAAGTAAAAAATAAACTCGTCGCAAATTTCATAAAGATAAAAAACGTTTCAGTCCCGCAACTATTAGAAATGCACAAGATTTTCATTCAGTACTACCACAATGCTGATCTAAAAAACTTTGTGCATGATATGGGGGCTAAAACAGGCGTAATCGTTCTAGAAGACAAAACCGAAAAAAGAATTGTTGGCTTCAGTACTTGGACAGAATTAGAACTGATCGCGTCTGGTAAAAAATCCATTGGTATCTTCAGTGGCGATACCGTCATTGAGAAAAAATACTGGGGAAATAAAGCTCTGCAAACGTGCTTTGTGACGCAGCTATTAAAGACAAAACTAAAAAAACCTAAAACTCCAATATTTTGGTTATTAATATCAAAAGGTTACAAAACCTATTTATTGCTAACCAACAACTTTCCTAAGCATTATCCTAGTCATGATAAAAACAATATTAGGTTAGAAGCCGTTGTCGATGAATACTGCCAAAAACTCTACCCAACTGCATACAATGAAACTCACCGATTGCTAGATTTTGGTGGCGAATACCAGCACCTAAAAGACGATGTTGCCGCCATTACAAAAGACATGACCAAACATAACCCAGACATTCGTCACTTTGAAAGGCTAAATCCTTCTTGGAGACAAGGCACCGAGCTGCCCTGCGTTGGCGAAGTATCGGTCAATATGGTTTGGCAGTTTATGAAGAAAAACGTCTTATCTTTCAAGAAACCGAAGAGTAAAGCTATACGTTTGGAAGCATCATGAAATTTGTTAGAGGCTACCTGATGAAGTCAAATTTAATCAGTCGATTATTACATCAAGCATCTTTTCGTTTATCAAAAACGGGGGGCAATAAGTTGTCTGAGGCAAGTTTAGATGTTGAAGCTGCGCAAAAAGATATTTTAAGTAAAATTCTTCATGCCATTGATGGTTCATTAAGCGCTCATCAACAAGACATAGAAAAGAATACTTCACTGAAAGAATTCCAGCAGCAGGTGCCTATCACTGACTACCACTATTGGCAGACACTTATACAAAAACAACAAGAAGATAATAAGCCAGTTTTAACCAAACATGAATGCCAACGCTATCAGCCTACTAGTGGCTCGACCTCTAAAATAAAATGGATTCCTTATACCCAAGAGTTCTTGAATGAGCTCGATAATGCTATCTCTCCATGGATTGGTGATATGTATGAAAAATACCCAGGGATTTTAAAAGGAAAGCATTACTGGTCACTCTCTTGGGTACCGAGTGATTTAAGAAATAAACTGACCACCAGTATCAATAATGATTTACAACTATTACCTTGGTGGAAGCGATTATTCATGGCGGGCACCATGGCCGTCCCTGAGTCTATTTCTCTTGCCGAAACATCTGACGAGTCATTTTTTGCAACTGCCGCTTATCTATTAAGCTGCAGCGATCTTAGCTTCATTTCTGTGTGGAGTCCGACGTTTGCGTTAAGCCTATTAGAGTTTATGCAAACACAAAAGGTTGATCTGCAATACACCTTGAACAAGGGTAAGTGGCCACAGCACTTGTCTGGCCTAAAAAACATTAACTGCCCAAAAAATACTCGCTCAGCAAGAATACTCGCAAAATGGGATGGTGAAATGAATGCCAATTTTACTCAGTCCATCTGGCCAAACTTAGCATTAATAAGCGCATGGGATACCTCTTCTTCAAAGATATGGGCGGCAAAGTTGCATGCGTTATTTCCTCACTGCGACTTTCAAGGAAAAGGCTTATGGGCAACGGAAGGCGTTATTAGTATTCCCTTTCAAGATAAGTACCCTTTAGCGATTAATAGTCACTTTTATGAATTTGAAGATTTATCCGATGGAAAAATTTATACCAGCTGGCAGTTAGAAGAAGGACAAAATGTACGCCCAATTATTAGCTCCAGTAACGGCCTGCTGCGCTATGCAATGAAAGACCAATTAAAAGTCACTTCATTCATTAACCAGTGCCCCTGTTTTGAATTTATTGGTCGAATCGATGGTACAGACCTCGTTGGAGAAAAAATCTCTCCAGAGGTGGCTATACAACTAATTAACCACTTCAATCAAGTTGATACCGTAACCCCAATTACCTTAATAGCCCTTCCCGCTAAAAAAGCGTATGAAAAACCACGCTACGCCTTATTGTGCAGTGAGCAATCCTCGTTAATTGAAGGCTATACAGAACAAACGGAAAACAGCCTATCAAAAAGACTTGAAGAACAGCTCTGCGAACACTTCCACTATAAGCTCGCCCGTGAACTAGGCCAACTGGATAGCGCCAGAGTGATGATCAAAAAAGATGCCTTAAACGTTTATGCTCAGCATAAAATGGATCAAGGCATGGTGAAAGGGAATATAAAAGTTGAGCCGCTGATAACTTGGGAAAATAGTAACTTCTTATTTGAAATTAATTCATCAACTAACTCTAAATTAGCAGCCGTATCATGAGCCAGCGTTTTAACATTCGCCCTGCCACTCACAATGATTCTGAAGCGTTAATTACCCTAATTAATAGCACTCCGCAGCCAGGTAGCATTCGTTTAAACTTTGAACGCACACCTGATTTTTTTCATGCAACAGAAACCACAACCAGTGAACCCGATGTTTGGTTAATGGAAGATACACAAGAACAGCGTTTGGTTGCCTCGTTCAGTATTGGTAAACGTTTCGTTTATATCAATGGTAAAAAACAACTAACTCGCTATGGCAACGATCTGCGCATTCATGAGGATTACAAAGGCGGCAGAACTCTCTTTAGGTTATTTAAAAAATACCGCGAGTTAATGCAGGATGAATGGATGCAGACGGTAATTTTAGAAGAGAATACCGCCTCAATCGATACCGTGGGAAGTGGTCGATTGACACTGCCTAACTATCACCCTGCGGGTAAGCTCCTCACCCACATGATTGCACTTAACCAAAATATAAGAAGAATAACATGCGTGCAATCAGAACATCGTATTCGCAGAGCAAGCGAAAATGACATAGACATACTACAAACCTTCTTCGACAAATACTCATCAGAGAAACAATTCTATCCTTGTTATGATTTTTCAAAAATAGACAGCAACGATCAGTATTATCGTAACCTCAATTTAAGTAATTATTACTTATGCTTCAACAAGCAAGAGCTAGTGGCCGTCACTGGAGTTTGGGATCAAAAATCGTTTAAGCAAACGCGCTTCCTGTCGTACCACGGTAATATGAAGGTACTGCGTCATATTAATAATATCAGCAGTAAGATTCTGGGTGGTTTGAATTTACCCAGCCCTGGGAGTTTAGGTAATTACATCAGCCTTCACTCAATTTTATGCAAAGACAACGAACCAGCGTTCCTAAAAAGTCTTATTACTGAAATTATGACTGAACATAAAAAAACGCAGTATGACGCTCTCATCCTAGGATTAGACGAGCAAGATCAACTGCATGACGCCGTAAAAAATCTAAAACGCCACAGCCTTGTCAGTAACCACTACTTAGCAAGCTACGGCGACCAGCCTGATGTTTTAAATCATCCATCAGCACCGCCTCTTATTTACCTAGAACCCAGTCGACTATAGGCCACAACAATGAAAGCATCCAAAGATTATATTTCCATGTGGTTTGATGTCAGAAAAGAATTGGGCATAAGCGATAGCATGAGCATTGGGCCAATGAATAAAGAGAATGGCCATACCCAGTGGCATACATTTTCTCATAGCGAAATGGATGGCATTGGCGGTGTGGCAACGATTTTACGCAAACAAGGTTACCCCTGCGAGCAGCTGCCTATTTCTGGAGAAAAGAATGAACCCAGCTCTTGGCAGTTATATAAACTAAGTAAAATAGATAAAAAGAAAAAACAAGTACATCAAGTTAAAACGCCTCCTAAAAAAATTCGTTGGAAAAAAACTTACCCATGCAGTAATAATAACTCAGCAGAAATAGCCAATGCGTTTTTTGATAAAGAGAGCACATTACAGCTCAAACGAAATGCAAAGAAAAACCGAGTCGCGTTCAGTACCTTTCTTATGTGGGCACTGAACAAAGCAATCGCTGACAATTTATTAGAGGGTACGCAAAACTACTACTGGTTTTATCCAGTCAATTTACGTGGGGCTATTACTCGTGATAGCGATACCAGTAACTACTCTTCAGGCATCAACATCTGCCTCAACAATCACATCACGCCAAAAGCGCTTCAACAAGAAATAAAAGATCGCATTAAGTTAAAAGAACACTGGAGCACATGGAAGCTTGCGCACATAGGAAAAATCGTTGGCAAGCCAGGCATTCGATACATCTATAACAGCATAAGTAAAAAGAATTTCTATGCGGGATCTTTCAGTTACCTCGGCCCTTGGCCATTAAAAACAGATAGCAACCCACAAGAAAATGAAAACGAAGTATGGGTGAGCTGCGGCATTGGTACTAAAAATTATCCGGTATCAACAGGCATTATGGAGTGGCACGGGCAATTAACGCTCGGTTTAAAGTTACACCCTTGGATCTGCCAAAATATCGCCTTGACTGAAAAGTGTTTAAGCGACTGGAAACATAATTTACTAGAAGATAAAAATCATAATGACTGCATTTAGTTCTAATATAAAAACCGGTGCTGTTTTTATATTGATCACCGCCGCGACTATTTTTTTGTTAACCGACAATAAACCATTACCCGAAAAGAGTTTGGTTAAAATTACTGCTCCAGAAGTGCCGTATACGGTGGCAAAGTCAGCGGAAGTTTCTATTCCTATCTTTAGTCGAGGCAAGGTTTCACCCGCACAAATTCGCCATATAACCAGTGAAGTGCCTGGATTAGTCACCTTTGTTAACGACAAGCTCATAAAAGGAGGTTTTGTTGAGAAAGACGAGCTGGTCATTCAACTGGATCAACAACCTTTTATTCTAGATATCGCACAAAAGCAATCGTCACTCGACCAAGTAAAATTACATTATTATGAAACCAAAGCCAAAGCGCGGGTTGCCAAGAAAGGGGCCGGAAAAAATGCCTCCGACTACGCCCTCTTTGTTCCACAATTACGCTATGCCAATAGCCAAGTTGAAGCAGCCAGTGCCGCGCTAGACTATGCAAAAAAACAACTGGATAAAACCTCGATAAAAGCACCGATAAGCGGCAAGGTGATCATCGCTAATATTCACGCGGGGGAATACCTACAAACAACACAAGAATTGGCCAAACTGTACGGAACCGAAAGCGTCGAAGTAAGGCTGCCTCTAAACGACCACCAAATAGCGCTACTAGGGCTAGATTTTTCACATTTGCAGCCCGACTCGGTCGTACTACCACCTACGGTAGCAATCAAAAACTTCCAAGATGACAGTATTATTTGGCAAGGTGTAATCACTCGCACAGAAGGCGAAAGAGATAAAAATCAATTACTTTATGTCATTGCGACCATCAACAATAACGATATGGCGAATGCCTTGCTTAAGCCTTTATTGCCGGGTTCATTTATTGAGGCCACCATTACCGGACGCAATAAAACGGAATTGCATATTCTGCCAAGAGAAAGCTTACAAGCAGAAGACAAACTCTGGACCATTAGCAAAGAAGACCGCCTATCGCGTAGATCAGTCGAGGTTCTCTATCGAGGCAAAGATCAGGTGTATGTTGCCTCTGGCATCATGCTCGGAGAACGTATTGTGACGGGGTCTTTTAGCAATTTAGTCGATGGTTTACTGGTCGAACCTAAGTCTCAAGATCACACCGATTCAGTACCACAGGTGACGACCCCTGTTATGGTCGAGGCTTTATAATGAAGTACTCCATCAAGTGGTTCGTCAATAATCCGGTCGCGGCCAATCTATTTATGTTTTCTATTTTTGTACTGGGTATTCTGACAATCCCCAGTACGCGCATGGAATTAATACCGAATGTTTCTTTAGAGCGTATTGGTATTCAAACTCAACTGCCTGGCGCAACGGTCGAAACCGTTGAGGCAACTATTTGCAAGCCCATAGAACAGCGTATTTACGACATTCCTGGCACTCTTGATCTTACCTCTACCGCTTACGAAGGCATGTGTTCTATTACCCTCGATGTCGCCGATGGTTTTGTGACTAAAAATGTTTTAGACGACGTTAAGAACCGCATTCAAAGCGCGAACATTTTACCACTGGATGCAGGCCTGCCTGAAATCAAAGAACTAAATGTTCGTAATCGCGTTGCAAAACTTATTTTAAGTGGCGACTCACATTACGCCGATCTTGCCAAAACGATGCGCAATATACGTCAAGAGCTGCTTGAATTCGATAACATTAGCATCATCGATTTGGAAGACATTAAGCAATCAAAAATTGAAATTAACATTCCTTCGCATAACTTAGAAAAATATGACGTTACCTTCTCGCAAGTTAATACACTCATTCAGCAGCAATCTGGTCAACTGCCTGGCGGCTTATTAAAAACTCAAGATGGCAATGTATTAATCACTTCCGATGAAAAAAGAGAAACCACCGAAGGCTTTAATAACATTGTTATTTTGTCCAATAGCGAAGGCGCTGAAGTAAAACTAAAAGACATCGCCAGTATTACCGACAATCGCTACAGTCATGAAAACCAAGCCAGTTTTGATAATAAGCCTGCGGTATCCATCGACATCTATCGTATTGGTGATCAAAACATTATGGATATTGCTAAAAGTTTAAACAGCTATATCGACCAAGTTCAACTGCCCGACAATATGCAATTACATATATGGCAAGATGACTCGAAGCATTTCAAAAGCCGTATCGATCTTTTATTAGATAATGCCTTTACCGGCTTATTATTATTGTTTGTTGTTTTACTTTTATTTTTGAATGCGCGCTTATCTTTTTGGGTTAGCCTCGGAATTCCTGTTTCATTTTTTGGCAGTCTATTTTTTATGCCATTTTTTGATGTCTCGATCAATGTCATCTCCCTATTCGCATTTATTCTTGTCTTAGGCATCGTTGTCGATGATGCCGTTGTCGTAGGGGAATCCGTGCACCAGCAAAACCAATTGGGTAACTACGGCCGCGCTGGTGCATTAGAAGGTACATACCAAGTCTACAAACCGATATTTTTCGCGATCGCTACCAGCATAGTTGCTTTTTTACCGCTGTTATTCCTACCTGGGCCAGAGGGTAAGTTAATGCAGGCAATTCCTATCGTGGTTATTTTAACCTTGATATTTTCTTTATTAGAATCGATTTATATTTTGCCTGCACACTTGTCTGGCAATAAGGCAGAAAGCTCTAAAGCAGAAGGATCTAATAGCGACAGCACCAAAAACCCTAACCCATTAACAAAAATCCAAAAAGCATTTAGTTATGCTCTCGATTATTTTATTAATACGATCTATCAGCCAATGCTCGTTCGGTCACTGCATAACAAAGGCTTAGTTGTCATCTGCTTTAGTTTAATATTTATTATTTTTATGGTTGTAGTCTCGACCGGTTGGATGCGGGTCGCGCTATTTTCGGCCATCGAGGCTGATGTTGTGATTGCCAACGTGAGTTTTCCGGAAGGTTCGCCTAGACACAAAACGAAAGTAGCGATTGATCAACTCATTACCGCGGCTAATCAACTTAAACATGAAACTCAGCAAGAATCACAGCCAACTATTTTACATATCTATTCAGTGATTGGGCCTAAGAATAAAATATCCAACCAAGATCTGAATAAAGATCTCGATCATACCGCCCAAGTCACGTTGGAGTTATCAACAGGTAATGCGCGCCAATATAGTGGCCAAGAACTGGTACGTCGCTGGCGTGAACTGACGGGCACGATTGCCGATATTGAAGATATACAATTCAGTGCAAGTTTGAACCCGGCTAAACCCGATATTAATATTGAATTTTCAGGCTACGATCTCGCTCAACTCACCAGCGCAGCCAATCAGTTAAAAGAAGTGCTAGCAGAGTTTGAGGGCAGTTATGATATTAGTGACTCGATTAGCAGTGCCAAGCAACAAGCCAATATCCAATTAAAAGATAACGCCATTGCCTTGGATCTTTCTTTACAGCAGGTACTCTCGCAAGTGCATAGTGCCTATCAAGGGGCTGACGTTCAAAACATTCAGACCCAAGACGATGAGGTTAATGTGTGGCTAGGCTTGCCAGAAGATGAACGCTCTTCAATGTGGTACTTAGAAAACCTTCCGATTAAGCTGCCGAATAATCAGTATGTGAGTTTATCGACCATTGCCAATATTGAATATCAGCCTGCGCGTAATCACATTAAACGTTACGACCAACAGCGCATTGTCTCGGTCAGTGCATATATTAACAGCCAGAAGAATTCTGTTTCTCAAATCAAAAGCGCGCTAAAGGAGCACAAGCTTGATCAAATCGTTAATGACCATCCAGGCATTCGTTGGAGCACCGCAGGACAGCAAAAGAGCATCGCGTCTTTCTTGAGCATTTTAAGTAAGGGTTACCTTATCGCTATTTTAGCGATGTACTTGATGATGGCCGTACTCTTTGCCTCTTACAGCCAGCCTTTATTAGTACTCTTTGCGATTCCCTTCGGATTGCTTGGCTCACTGGTCGGCCACCTCCTATTGGATTTAGAGCTCACCCTTTGGTCGTTTGTCGGCATGGTGGCGGTCAGCGGCGTTGTGGTGAACGATAACCTAGTGCTAATGAACTACATCAACCAGCAACGAGAAGAAGGCCACGCAGTCTTTGTCGCAGTCTGCGATGCCGGTAAAAAACGTTTCCGCCCAATTCTTTTAACCTCTCTAACAACCTTTGTCGGCCTCACGCCACTGATTTTAGAAACCAGCATCCAAGCTCAGTTTTTAATTCCTATGGCAGTATCTCTCGCTTTTGGTGTTTTGTTTGCGACGTTTATTAGCCTGCTACTGGTTCCTGCAAGTTATTTATTGTTAGACCAGTGGTTAATTAGCTTAACCAATCTTTCTAATAAAATTCGTCGTAAAAAAATCATCACAGACTCTGTTGAACTGGCTTATCAGCAAGGATTTCAGCAAGGCAGCAATAAGAAAAATAAAACAAGCCCCTACCAAGATGATGTTCTTTCTTCAAGCTGGGAAGCTGGCTGGCAAGACGCAAAAAATAATAAAGAAGGATTTTCTGTATGACTTATCAACGCCCACTTTCGACAATCGAACGCTACTACGTAAGCTGTGATAACGTGAAAAATGGCAAGCTTTTCACTCCCTGCATGAACCAGATGGTCGTCGAAGGCAATGCCGATATCGATGTCGACGCCTTTCGCCGCGCAATCACAAAAGCCTCATACGCTAATCCAGGCAGCCGTGTGATATTAAAAGGCCATCTTGGTTTTAGCCGTTGGGTTGATAGTGAATACAGCACGCCGCTACGTGTTATCGAAAGCAACTGGGATGGCCTAAGTAATGACGATGCCGATTTTTTACTCGATCCTCTTAACGTACGCACCGGCCCTAGCAGTGAAGTACTGGTTGTCATCAATAAAAATCTGAATAAGTCATTTTCCCTATTCAGAACGCATCATGGCGCGATGGATGGCCGCGGCACACTTCATTTTGCCAACGATGTATTTCGTTGCTTACGTGGCGAGAAAGCCATTGGCGAGAACAGCAGCATTACGGATATGGAACTGGCCAAATCAGTGAACAATCATACAATGGCCTCCGATCTTGGCAATGATGTCGCAGCGCCTACTGGTCAGCCATCAAAAATAACCGAAGAGCAGAAGCTGATGACGTCTCGCTGGGTTCGTCGAACGCTCGTGGGAAAGCATAAAGGTGTATTAGCAAAAGTTGCGCTAGAAACCGCTCGCTTCAGCCGTTTACACGGTGAAGATACCGTACGCTTTCAGATTCCTGTGGATATGAGGCCTCATCAAGAAGGGCTCAACTCTACAGGTAATTTAACCGGTGGTATTGTGGTAAATGTTAACCGTGATACCGATGCAGCGCAGTGGAGCCAAGATATTAAAGCGCAGCTAGCCGATAAAAGAGAAGCCGACATTCCTCGCTTCTTCCGCTTTTTTCCTTTTCACCTATTAAACTGGGTTCCACAAAAAACGATTTTCAATAGTAACAGTCGACTGGTTGATAAACGTCGCAAAAATGGACAATTTCGAACCAGCGGTGTTATCTCAAATTTGGGACTATTAAACATTGAAATGCTAAGCGGTCCGGGGTTTGAAGCGAGTAAATGTTATTTTATTCCGCCTGAGTTTGATACCACAGCACTCTTTATTACCCTTGCAGGACACCCCGAAGGTATTGAAATTATTATGCGAGCGCCAATTGAACTTGATGGTGGCCGAGTTGAAGATTTAATGGATTTTGTCATTCATAACATTTTGGAGAGCGAGAAAAAAGTCTCTCAACTTGCCACTCAATCTGTTGTAAAAAATGATTCAGAAATAATAATGAGACAAAAACAGACAGTCACAAGTTAATGGAGTTTTATAGAAAAACACCGAGCTAAAATTGATCTAAATCAAACTTATTTTTTTAGAAAAATAAGTTTGAAATAACTTACTTGCTTATTTTGATACAGGTCAATAAACCCAACTAACGGCATGTGACAAATTGTCGCACTAGGTAGATAGTACTTGTGGTCATATTCAAAACACCGCAAGTAAGGTCTAAAAGTGAAATCACTAGCCCATCATTTTTTAAACATTAAATGTATTTTTCTTACACTAATGCTTTTAGTGTCTAGTGCTGCATTCTCTGCTGGCCTAAACGTTAGCCCTGTAAAACCAGCAGAGCCCTTTATTGAAGCGGCTTTCCCTGATGCAACGTCTATCGGTACTAAATCTGAAGTTCTAGAAGAAGGCGATCTGGCTTTCTGGACGATCAAAAAAGAAGACGAGGTACTGGGTTATGCTTTTGAAACTGACGATATTGCATTAATTCCTGCCTACTCAGGCGAGCCAGTAAATAGCTTAGTACTTATGGATACCGAAGGAAAAATCGTATCCGTACATGTATTAGAACATCACGAACCTATCTTGCTTATTGGTATTCCAGAACACAAACTCCATACGTTTACTGATCAATACTCCGGTTTCATGTCAACTGATCTAGTGAAAATCGGTGGTCAGGGTGAAAACAACAGCATTCACATTGATGGTCTATCCGGCGCAACCGTAACCGTTATGGTGGTGAACCTAGGTATTATGCGTTCTGCAAAAGAAGTCGCAAAACACCTAGGCATTATCGAAGTCTTAGAAGAAGACGTACTACCGATTGCGAACATTAAACAAGACGTTTACCAGCCAGCCAATTGGACTCAACTAACCGGCGACGGCTCTATTCGTCGTATGCTGCTTAAAAATAGCCAAGTTGAAGACTCCTTTGTAGGTACCGATGGTGAACTCGATACCCCTCTTTCAAAAGAAGAAGGTGATGCCTCTTTCATTGACCTTTATTACACCCAATTAAATATCCCAACGATTGGCCGTAATTTGCTGGGTGATAGCGAATATGAATGGCTACAAGGCCAATTAAAAGAAGGTGAGCATGCCTTAGCGTTAATGAGCAATGGCTTCTCTTTTAAAGGCTCCGGCTATGTACGCGGGGGTATTTTCGATCGTATCCAGATTCATCAAGGCGATAATGTTTTTAGCTTCCGCGATTTGGATCAATATCGTGTTAATGATATTTATGCCGACGGCGCGCCTCGTTTTGAAGAAATGTCGATTTTTATTATTCGAGATCATCACAAATTTAACCCAGGTGCTGAGTGGGAAGTTGAATTATTAGTTCGTCGCCAAACAGGGCCTCTAGACAGTATTTTTAGCAGCTTTAAAACACACTACCTGCCATTAGAAAATTATCTTGATCGCCCTTTTGTTGAAGCCAAGCAAAACATCACAGATCTACCTATGTGGCAGCAGGTTTGGATTGCCAAGAAAATCCCTGTAACCATTTTAATCATTAGTATGATTTTGATCATCATCGTTATTTTCTTGCAAGACTGGCTGGTTAAGTTTCCTCGCTTTCTACACACCTTCCGCCGCGCTTTCTTAATTTATACCGTACTGTTTGTTGGTTGGTATTCTCTTGGCCAAGTGTCCGTAGTAAACGTATTGACCTTTATGAAAGCCTTAATGACAGACTTTCACTGGGAAACCTTTTTACTAGACCCTATCATCTTCTGTCTTTGGATGTTCATCGCAGTCACTATTCTGTTGTGGGGACGCGGTATTTTCTGCGGCTGGTTATGCCCTTTTGGAGCATTGCAGGAATTGGTTGGTGAGCTTGCAGTTAAATTAAAAATTCCTCAATACGTGGTGCCTTTTGCGATCCACGAACGCTTATGGGCTATTAAATACTTAATCCTATTTGCTCTATTCGGCTTGTCTTTAGAGTCTCTGCAAACGGCAGAGGTATATGCAGAAGTTGAGCCGTTTAAAACTGTTTTCCTCTTAAGCTTTGATCGCGACTGGCCTTTTATCTTATACGCAAGCGCCTTGATTTTAATGTCTGTATTCAGTCGCAAGGTGTATTGCCGTTATATTTGTCCACTCGGTGCTGCCATCGCAGTCCCTTCAGGTGTTCGCCTATTTGACTGGTTGAAGCGTCGTAAAGAATGTGGAGATCCTTGCCAGCTGTGCGCTGTTGAATGTGAGATTGGTGCTATCGAACCCAATGGAGAGATCAATTTACGCGAATGCCACCACTGCTTGGATTGCCAAGTGACTTATCAAAATGAGAACAAGTGCCCACCACTCGTTCTTAAGCAGAAAAAACTTAAACGCGCTAAACAAAAAGCGACTCCGGCCGAGCCTATTCGCATTGTTGAATAACCTTTAAGTAACTTTATAAATTGTTTTAATAAAACCTAAAAGAAGAAGGGAATATCATGGATAAGAATGAACATCCAATTGACTCTCAATTAGAGAATCAGGTAGAAAGCCAAGTAGAGACAGCTGAAGCAACCAGCCTAGAAACTAAAATGGAAATCAGCCGTCGTGGTTTTCTAGGTGCAGGCGCATTAGCTGCTGGAGCTGGCGCAATTCCGATGACTGCTGCGATGTTTGCGGCGTCTGCTAAAGCACAAGCTGCTGAAGCCGGTGGAAATAAAGCATTTGTTCACCCGGGTGAACTAGACGAATATTATGGTTTCTGGAGTGGCGGCCACTCGGGTGAAGTTCGCATCCTAGGTGTTCCATCCATGCGTGAACTAATGCGTATTCCTGTATTCAACATCGATAGCGCGACAGGTTGGGGTTTAACCGACGAATCAAAACGCATTCGTGGCGATGGCGATCATCTTCTTGCCGGTGACTCGCATCACCCTCACATGAGTATGCAAGACGGTCACTACGACGGTAAGTATGTTTTCATTAATGATAAAGCCAACTCTCGTGTTGCGCGTATTCGTTGTGATGTAATGAAAACCGACAAAATCATTACTATTCCTAATGTACAGGCTGTTCATGGTCTTCGTGTACAAAAAGTACCTTATACTAAGTACGTTATTTGTAATGGAGAGTTCGAAATTCCATTAAATAACGACGGCAAAGAATCTCTTGAAGATGTTAGCACCTACCGCTCTATCTTCAGCGTTGTTGATGCTGAAAAGATGGAAGTTGCTTTTCAGGTAATCGTTGACGGCAACCTAGATAATACCGACGCTGATTACGACGGTAAATATTTCGCATCGACTTGTTATAACTCTGAAATGGGTATGACTCTAGGCGAAATGGTTTCTTCTGAGCGTGACCACCTTGTAGTGTTTAGCTTAGCTCGCTGTGAAGCGGCTGTAAAAGCAGGAAAATTCAAGAACTATAATGGCAATAACGTTCCTGTTTTAGATGGCCGTAAAGGTTCAGAACTTACTCGCTATATTCCTGTACCTAAGTCTCCACATGGTGTTAACACATCTCCAGGTGGTGAATACTTTGCTGTAAACGGAAAGCTTTCTCCAACCGTTTCTGTTGTTGCTATTGATAAGTTAGATGATCTATTCGCTGACAAAATTAAGCCCCGCGATACTATCGTTGCCGAACCAGAACTCGGTTTAGGGCCACTACACACCGCTTTTGATAACAAGGGGAATGCTTATACGACCTTGTTCTTAGATAGCCAGATTGCCAAATGGAATGTAAAAGATGCTGTTGCCGCTTATCAAGGTGAAAAAGTTAATTACCTTCGTCAAAAGCTAGATGTTCACTACCAACCAGGACACAACCATACAACAATGGGTGAGTCGCGTGACGCTGATGGTAAATGGTTAGTGGTGCTTTGTAAGTTCTCGAAAGATAGGTTCTTACCCGTAGGCCCATTACGCCCAGAGAACGATCAGTTGATTGATATCTCCGGCGACGAAATGAAGCTGGTACACGACGGCCCTACTTTTGCTGAACCACACGATTGCCTATTGGTTCACCGTAGCAAAATTAAGCCTAAGAAAATCTGGACTCGTGATGATCCAATGTTTGCAGAAACTGTTGCAATGGCGAAGCGCGATGGCGTAAACGTTGAAACAGATAACAAGGTTATTCGTGATGGCAATAAGGTTCGTGTTTACATGACGTCTGTTGCCCCAATGTTTGGCTTATCTAGCTTTAAAGTTAAGGAAGGTAATGAAGTAACTGTCGTTGTTACTAACCTTGATAACATTGAAGACGTAACCCACGGTTTCTGTATGACTAACCATGGTGTTCAAATGGAAGTTGGCCCTCAAGCGACTTCTTCGATCACCTTTACTGCCAGTAAGCCAGGTGTTCAGTGGTATTACTGCAACTGGTTCTGCCACGCTCTTCACATGGAAATGCGCGGCCGTATGTTGGTTGAAGCTAAATAATTAGCGCTTTGTTGTGGGTCTAGATGACCCACCTCAAGAAACGTTTGTTTGGTCCTAAAAAAAGCCCAGTATTTAAAACACTGGGATTTTTTTATGGTAATTTAATAATTACCGTTAATGATTAACTGCTTAAGTGAGAATGTGGTTGAAGTCACTCAAGATACTGCTTTTTTTTATAAGCCTGCTCGTATTTTTTCCTAGCGCCAATGCTAAAACCTGGCAGGTCACCCCTCAAGATTCTTTACAAAAAACGTTAGATTCAGCGCAAGCTGGCGACCATGTGCAGCTGCAGTCTGGTCAGTATTTTGGGAATTTTGTAATCAACAATAGCATTATGATATCCGGTATCGATGCCACCATCGATGCTCAAGGAACAGGTCATGGGATCTTAATTAATGCCAAAGATGTAACCATTGATTCTTTGCGCATCGTCAACTGGGGAGACGATCTTACAGATCAGAATGCGGGCATTTATTCTGATGAAAACTCTAATGGCATCGTTATTAAGAACTGCTATCTTCAAGGCGATACTTTTGGCATCTGGCTTGAGGGTGGCGAACATAATAAGGTTTTAAATAACATCGTGATTGGTAACGACTCTCTACGCTCGGCCGATAGAGGCAACGGTATTCAAATTTCTAACATGAAAAATACCGAAGTACGCGGCAATGATATTAGCAAAACCCGTGATGGCTTGTACGTAATTTCTAGTACTAATAATACCCTCGCACAAAATACCGTACACGATTTACGTTACGGCATTCACTACATGTATTCTTACCATAATAAAATTCTGAATAACTACGCTTATAATACGCGAGCGGGTTACGCCATGATGAATTCACGCCATTTAGAAATTCGCGGTAATGTGACCGAGAACAGCCTAGATTATGGTTTTTTAATTAACTTTATTATCTATTCTACGTTTGAAGATAACGTAATAAAAAATGTATGGACCCCCGCCGACAAAAAAGTATTAGGCCGTGATGGCAAAGGATTGTTCATTTATAATTCGGGCTACAATACCATTCGAAATAATCATATTGAACATGCAGAAATTGGTATTCACTTAACTGCAGGCTCTGAAGGCGTAAAGATATCTGGCAATACCTTTATCGATAATCAGATTCAAGTGAAATACGTTTCTAATAAGCTACAAGAATGGAGCCAAGAAGCCGATGGTATTCATACCGGTAACTACTGGAGTAATTACCAAGGCTGGGATATGGATGGTGATGGTCGTGGGGATGTGCCTTTTGAACCCAACGACGGTATTGATAAGTTATTCTGGAAATACCCTGAAGCACGATTTTTAATGGATAGCCCAGCGGTTTTATTATTGCGCTGGGTGCAGCAACAATTTCCGGTATTAAAAGCACCAGGGGTAAAAGATTCTTACCCTCTTATGAAACCGAATCCGATTAAGTCACAACCCTTTAGCCTAAAAACTAAGGCAGAAATCTCGCTATGAATGATATCGCTGTAGAATTAACAGACGTCTGCAAATACTATCCTAACGTCAATGCCCTGCACCCATTGAGCATGTCAGTGAAAGCGGGTGAAGTCTTAGGTTTATTCGGCCATAACGGGGCCGGAAAAAGCACCTTAATGAAATTGATCTTAGGCGTTTTAAAGCCTAGTGGTGGAAAAATTTCTGCACTGGGTCACTGCCCTCGCAGTCATCAAGCTCACGATTACCGTACCTTATTTGGCTATTTACCTGAAAATGTCAGCTTCTATGAGCATTTAACAGGTCGAGAAGTGCTGCATTATTTGGCCAAACTTAAAGGCCATAATAAAGCACAAGCCGATCGTTTATTAGAAGAAGTAAATTTAGCGCCTGCTGCAGATCGTGCAGTAAAAACCTATTCCAAAGGCATGCGTCAACGCTTGGGGTTAGCACAAGCTTTTTTGGGCGAGCCTAAGTTATTAATTTTAGATGAGCCTACCGTCGGCTTAGACCCCGTTGCTACTCAAGACTTTTATCTTACCGTAGATCGTTTAAAGTCTGGGGGCTGTGCCGTTATTTTATGCTCGCATGTTTTACCTGGTGTTGAGAGTCACATTGATCGCGCGATGATTTTGAGCAAAGGTCGCAAACTGGCTTTAGGACCGTTAGGCGAGTTGCGCGCGGCGGCAAATCTTCCCATTGAAATATCGGTGACAGGCTTGTCTCGCCCAGATATTGAACAAAGAACCAATGGCCTAATCAGCGAATCTGATTGGCTAAATTCAGTTCCCACCATGACTTCAGCCGTTCATATTGATAGCGCGCTGTCTCATCGATTTAATACCTCGGCAGAGAAAAAACTCGCTATTATTAAAAATTTATCCACTGACGATAACCTACAAGATTTACACATTAAGCTGCCGTCTTTAGAAGATTTGTATCGCTACTATTTAACGAATTTCAATCAGTCAGCGGTTAAAGACTCAGGATTATAAGTAATATGAATAAAATATTAATCGTTGCACAAAAAGAATTTCGTGATGGTCTACGCAATCGTTGGACCGGAGCTATCACGATTATTTTTATTTTAATGTCATTAGGCTTAGCCTACTTTGGCTCTGCTACTGCGGGTGTTTTAGGCTTTTCGTCGTTAGAATCAACCTTGGTTAGCCTTGCCAGCTTATGCGTAATGCTCATTCCGCTAATTGCTTTAATGCTGGCGTATAACTCGTTTGTCGGCGAATTAGAGCAAGGAACGTTATTGCTATTAATGACCTATCCCTTAAGTAGCGCACAACTATTACTCGGTAAATTTACCGGCCAAGCTGCCATCATTACACTCGCATCGGTATTGGGTTTTGGCTTACCCGCCATCATTATTTGCTTAGTCAGCGATGTTGATGTGGCCAGCGTATTAATCGCATTCAGTCAATTTATTGTGCTCGCCAGTTTGCTGGGCTGGGTGTTTATTGCATTGGCTTATATCATCAGTATTTCTGTTGCCGAAAAGTCTAAAGCCGCAGGGCTTGCTCTGATTGTTTGGTTTTTATTCGTATTGGTTTTTGACTTAGTTCTCATGGCCATTCTTGTCGCTAGCGAAGGCAATATTAATGAAACCCTTGTGCCTTTTTTATTGTGGATTAACCCAACGGATGTATTCCGTATTTTGGTCTATACCATTATTGGTGCAGAGAACTATTCAGGGGTATTACAAATTGCCGAGCACGGTGCTGATGGAACCCTCTACTTACTAGCCGTTATGCTTCTTTGGGTGGCTATGCCATTAGCCTGTTCTTGGTGGATATTTAATAAAAAAGAGTTATCAGAATGATGAATCAATTCGCTATCGCTATTAAAAAAACAGCAACGCTCATTGGGCTTTTATCGCTAACGCTTTTCTCACTATTAATGGTGGGCTGTGGCCAAGAGGAAGAAGTCGCCGCTGCAGCTCCCGAACCGGTGATCATTCAAAATGGTGAGGAGTGTGATTTATGCGGCATGTACATCAATCGCTTTCCTGGGCCTAAAGGGCAAGTCTTTGAGCGAGGCGGATTACCCGCTAAGCGCTTTTGTTCAACGCGCGATATGTTTGCTTACGCATTGCAACCAGAACACCAGCATAGAATAGAACATATTTATGTTCATGATGTTGCAACCGCAGCATGGGATGAGCAAGAGAAAGCCCAGTACATTGATGCTAAAACAGCTATCTATGTATCGGGACATCGTTTGAAGGGAGCCATGGGGCCTGCGTTAGCATCCTTCTCTAAGCAGGCTGATGCAGAACAGTTCGCCGCCGAATTTGGTGGCGAGTTGCTGAAGTTTTCAGACATCGATATTGATGCGCTTAGCCAAATGAGTCATCAGGCAATGCATCACTAATCGATGATTAGAAGTTAGTGATTAGAAACTTCTTAGCACGATTAATTCGTTGGAAAAGCCAACATGTCGGCTAATCAAGGGGCTTAGTGTGTTGTGAAATTAGCTTTAATAATACTTTTTTGGATACCGTTATTGCTACTCAATTAAACTTACTTCGAACGCTCAATACCGTACTTTTTCCATAACTTTGTAAGAGTCCCTGACTGATATAAGGTTTCTAACATGCTATTAATTTCATCGACCGAAGGGCGAATACCAGGTCTCACCAATACAGCGTGTTGATATTCTTGGTCCATTTTTTCTGAAATAAGTAGCTTCTTTTTATGTTCTGGGTTGTTTGTTAAATAACGTTTTAGATAGGCCTTCGTTATTACCGCGATATCTCCACGTTCTTTTAATAACAAAGTAATATTTTTCAAATTATTATATGAAAAATTCATGTGATAATGCTTCATCAAATAATCTTCACTCGCATTAAAGCCTGAAAACCCATAATGGAAACCTAAAATCCCCATCATTCGCTTGCCAGTAAAATCATCAAAGTATTCTTGACCACGGCCTAGCTTATTTAACGCAACATAGACCTCGCCACCTTTTTGATAGCTATTGGATACGTCAATATCAATATTGCTCCAGCCCCACTCTTTATTTTCATAGAAAATAACATCATAGTGGCCATCTTTATAAAACTGGTAACGGCGCTTGGGAGGAATTTGTATGGCTTCGAAAGAATATTTTTTTTGTGATTGATTTAAAGCTGAGATCAAATCAATCGTCATACCAGAAGGCTGTAGCTCATTATTGGTACCTTGGCTGGTTTCCACGAAAGGAGCAAAAGGATACATACCAACGTTTACTATAATTCTCTCTTCAGCCATTACGCTAATAGAGAGTATCATCGTCATTAAAATAATCAGTTTGCCCATAACCTTACAACCTATTTTATACCTAGAATAACAATCATTGTTAACGCATAAACTGCTCAGGGAAGCCTTTGGTTTGCATCATCGCCATAAAATCCATCGTGAGGGCAATAGCAACATGTACTGCCACACCACCCCAAATCGATTTAGAACGTAACGCTAATATCCCTAATAAAAACCCAAATGATATTGCACCAAACGACTCTAACCACAACTTAGGGAAGTGCAGCATTAAATACGGCAAGCACATCACCGCAATCGATAAACTGCCAAATGGAATGCGAAGGCCATTCACTAGAAAGCCACGAAAGAAAAATTCCACCGCAATAAACTGCAGAATATAAATACATTCCCAAAGAATTAAGTCTAGCCAACTTTTATGGGCTAAATTGTAGAAGGGATAATGGTTAGCAAAGTCTTCTCGAAAACTGACTAAAAAAGCAAAAAACATAATGGGTGAAGCTAATAACACATACCCTAACCAATGTTGCTTAATGCTGCCTAGTTGCCAGCCATAACTGTTTAATTTTTGTTTTAAAACTAACTTAATCGTCAACATGGGTATGATTAAGAAACATAAAACATTCCAAAACCCCCACCAGACATAGCCTATTAATTCGCGATAAGGATGCCCTCTGAATTCTCGAGACCATTGCTGATTTTTAATATCAAACCAGCCTTCTAGCATGCGAATGCTTTCTAATAATACGCTGGAGTATTTTAAATAGTTGACCATGAGTAAGCAGACACAGGCCACCATAATCACCAGCCAGACGCGTTTACGTTCAACATCGTCATTGAGCTGTGCACGCTCTGCTTTAGCCTCATGATCTATGGCAGAGAGCGCAGTGAGTATTTGTTTAGGATTTAAAACATTAAATATGCGACTGAAAAATCCTGTTTGCATCCTTGCGTTAGAATACACGATTATCCACCCGTGACTGGCGGCATAAAGGCTACTTCATCACCATCGTTAACAATGGCATCAGCGCTACAGAAGTTTTGATTAACCGCAATGCGAATACTATCGTCTTGCAAAGCAACCATACCTTTCGCGATTAATATTTGCTGTAGTTCCGCGGCTGTTTTACCAGCATGTTCCGTCTCGAGTTTGAGTTCTGCTTGGCCAATGGTGTCTTTTAATCGCGCAAAAAATAATACATTAATCACGGTTACTTCCCTTCTTCTGCAGGTGCATTCCAGTCGCCACTTTTGCCACCGGTTTTTTGTAATAGTTTAATATCACCAATCGTCATACCTTTATCGACCGCTTTACACATATCATAAATGGTCAATGCCGCAATAGAGGCTGCGGTTAACGCTTCCATTTCTATTCCGGTGCGATCGGCGACTTTACAGCGAACTTCAATACGCAGTTCTGTTGCACTGATCGCTTGAATATCCACTTTTGCACCTGCAATCATTAATGGATGACACATTGGAATCAGTTCCCACGTTTTTTTCGCCGCTTGAATTCCGGCAATGCGCGCCGTGGCCAGCACATCTCCTTTCTTATGCTTACCTTCGGTAATCATGGTTAAGGTATTCGGCAGCATAGTAACAATGGCTTGTGCCACGGCTTCTCTTTTAGTGACATCTTTTTCGCTGACATCGACCATTCGAGCTTGGCCTTTTTCATCTAAATGGGTTAAATCCATTTTCATTTCCAATGTAATGTTTAATTCTTTAAATTTAAAAACTGGGCTGATTATCTGCTAACAAGTTCTCTATTGTGCTTAGCTCTTCAGGATCATTGGCATTGTTAAAACTGTACTCACCCTCTAGCGCTTGGTGAACAGATACACTATCCATAGAGCGCAATAAGCGCTGTAAGGCATTTTTATTTTCAGCTAAACACTGCTCAAAAATTGGTAGTATGCTTTTATGATACAAACCGTGCAAAGGCTGTAAGCCCTGATGAGAAAATATAATCGCCTGTTTCTTAAAGTCTGTTTCGTCAGTCTGTAAGCAGGTAATCAATTGCGCCATAACCTTTGTGGTCATCAAAGGAGTATCACATGGCATGACGAGTAACCAATCATGCTTTGCATGTCTTAAGCCCGCGGCGATTCCTGCCATTGGGCCTTGGTAGCTTGTCATCTCATGATCTGAAATACATTCTAACTGGTAGTTAAGATACAGCTCTCGGTTACGATTGCAGCTGATGCTGAGGTCATCCACCAGCGGCGTTAAGCACTCAATGGCATACTCAACTAATGGCTTCTGAGCTAAAGAAATTAATCCTTTATCACGCCCTGCCATGCGGCGACCTTCTCCACCCGCTAAGATCAATCCACTTAATTCTCTATTAGCCGCAATCATTAACCGTGTCCATGGGCCGTCGTTAACGCATAAAACGCGATATTGTCACCCTCGGTAATTATTTCACCCGCTGGCACACAAGCAAAGCCGTCGCTCCAGCTCGAAGACGATAATACGCCAGAGCTTTGGTTGTTAAAGATTTCAATGTTGCCATCATTAAAACGCGCACGTAAAAACTCGGTGCGAGCAATGGACTTTTTAGTTGCAAAAGCAGCCTTACCTTTTAATACCATTAAAGGCTGCGCATCCGCGCCTTGAATAGCCCATAAAAAATTACGGGCCAACTGATAAAAAGTAACGACAACAGCCGCAGGGTTTCCAGGCAAACCCATAACAGGGGTTTTATTAAACTGACCCAGAGCAAAAGGTTTGCCGGGTTTAATAGCCAAGCGCCACATCTCAAGTTCGCCACCACGGGTGATAGCCGCTTTAATATGATCTTCCTCACCCACCGATACTCCGCCACTGGTAATAATGACATCGGCTTGAGCACTTGCTTGCGTTAATACCGCTTGCGTATCACTGAGTGTATCAGCCGCAAAAAATGGCCCCACAACTTCCATGCCCATACGCTGCAATAGACCGATTAGGGTAAAGCTATTGGTATTATAAATTTTTCCTGGGGTCAATACTGACCCCGGCTCGACCAGTTCATCTCCGGATGAAATCACCGCGACTTTAAGTTTTTTATACACCGTCACTTGGCCAAATCCCATCGACGCCAAAACACCTAAGTCTTCTGCTCGTAGAATTCGCCCTGGCTGAAACAAGGTTTGACCCACAGCAATGTCTTGTCCTGCAGGTCGAATATTTTGCTGGAGTTTTGCATCGACTAACTCGATAGGAAAAATCACCTGACCATTTTCTGCGATTTTACACTGCTCTTGCATCACAACCATATCGGCATTATCAGGCACGGCAGCACCGGTAAAAATGCGCGCACAGGTATTTTCTAGTAACAACGCTGGCGCATCGCCAGCGGTAATGCGCTGTGAAATGCTTAATTCGATCTTGCCTTGAACAGCTACTTGCTTCTTACAATCCGCTAAACGCAAGGCATAGCCATCCATCGCGCTGTTATCAAACCCCGGCACATTAATCTGCGAGGTGATGGTTTCAGCCAATACTCGCGTTAAAGCCGTATGAATCGTGACGGTTTCAGTTTCTGTTAGCGTACCGTACTGCTGCGCTCGCTGCGCCAATACAGATTGAGCATCGTCTAATGGTACTAGCCCTTTTACTAAGGCAGGGGAATCACAAGATGACATGGCTTCTCTCTATTCTCTTCAAGGCGGTGCTGCTTAATTCACATGCATACACTCGCGCATTAAACTTATTTGTTGTCTGCTCGATAATAGCGGCGTACTAAACGGCTAAGAGCTTGGCGCCACGGCTTGGGTTTGATACCAAAGTTATGCTTAATTAATTTGCTATCTAAGATGCTCTCACTAGGCTGGCATTGATCATCATCCAGCTCTTCTAGCATCACATGAGCTAAGTCTTCATATTGCCGGGCTTCTGCTAATAGCACTTCAGCAAAGGCATATTCCGTTGTACTTTCTACGCTGCAATAGTGATACGTGCCCCATAACGATTCGTCACAGTCAATTTGTTGCAATAACGCATGTATGACCAAAGCAATATCATCGGCAGGGGTTGGCGCTATTCGAATCAGGTTATCAAGAATGAGACACCCTTCATTTCGCGCCTTAGCCAACAACTGCACGGCAAAATCACCCGTTAATAAGCTAAAGGGTTGGTTCACGCGTACAATTAGGTGTCTTAGTTGATCACGAGCCAAGTTCTCTAATGCAATCAAACTGGCATCGCCCGTCATTTCATCATGTTCAAGACTGCCGACTTCGTTGTAGTCAAAAACCTTGGCGGACGATAGTAAAACCATTGGGATATCTTGTTTTATCAACAATTCAATCCACGCTTGTAGATGCTCATTGGTTTCTGGTGTATCCCCAGCCGTTGCTAAGATCGCTAACGGTGTTGAAGCGCCACCAGAGGGTAAAGTAAGCTGTTCTCGGCTGTCTAAACGGCGAGAACTGTAAGGAAGTGCTAACTCACTGGCCAGATCTGCCAAACACTGGCCAACAGGATACTCAGCCCCAATAATAAACCAATGACGATTAATCCCGCTAAAACCCATGCCGCCTACTCCCAGTCAATCTAACCATTTGTTGAATTTATTATAACGCACCCATTTGATTAATAATGCTTAATTCATTAACTGTACAACCGTTTTCAGCCTGATTGACTATACTTCAATTAACTTAATCTTTTGTGACCAAGATCAGATGCTAAAGCAGTTTGTTTTTCTTTTCATGTTACTCACTCTATCCTTTTTTGGCTTCTCCAATCAATTGGTGTCCAACGAAGGCCCTGAGCGTCATTTTGGAACGGCTCAGTACCTTGCAAGTGATGAGTACTTGTCTATTGATGAGGTCCGCCAAAGCGACCCGCTGGACTGGCAAAGTATCGAGATTGAGGATGCCAGCTTTGGATTTGATTCACGCCATTTCTGGCTCCAGATTCCACTACTCAATATACAAAGCTCAACCTCACCTTGGTTTTTACGCAGCAAGTACCCACTCTTAGATACCATCGATGTTTACTTGCTCGCAGATGAAGAACTTGTACAAGAATTTCATACTGGCGATTCCCTTCCCTTCCGACAACGACCGATTGAGCAGCCAAACTTTGTTTTCCCGCTAGACATTAAGACCGACAAAGCCTACTCAATTTATCTTCATGTACAAACCACCAGCTCGCTTCAACTAGCGCTATCTCTACAAACAGAGAGTAATTTCTGGCAAGGCATTGCCGCTGAAAGCGTCGCGACCTCTGCTTTTTATTCTATTTTGTTGAGTATGTTGCTGTATAACTTCGTAATCTTCTTCATCGTGCGAGCACGTAGCTATTTATTTTATGTTTTATATTTAGCGTCATTTACTCTGTTCATGGCGAGTATTCACGGCTGGGGGTATCAATACTTATGGCCAAACAGCCCAAAAATCCACGAACTGTCTGTCGTCTTTTTAATCGGCCCCGTCATTATTTTTAGTGCGTTATTTAGCTCTACATTTTTGAGGTTAGCCACAATACGACCTGCACTGAACCGACTGATTCTATCGTTTGTTTGGATCGCAGGAATATATTCGGTTGCGACGCTCATATTGCCCTACACAGTAATGATTAAAATAGGAGCGGCCCTTGCGATTCTAGCCGCTAGCATCGCAATGCTTTCCACCGTCCAAGAGTGGTTGCGCAGTCGTAGTCGAGAAATTCTTCTATTTATCATTGCATGGTCAACCGTTCTTATTGGTTTCTTACTTTATAGTGGACAAAAATTCGGCATTCTGCCAATTAATACCATCACGGAACACGCGATTGAAATAGGCGCTATTCTGGAAGTAATATTACTTGCATTAGGGTTAGCCGATCGCATAAACAGTGAGCGAAGAATTCGCTTAGAAACCCAAGAGCGTATGCTTGAAGTTCAAATACAAGCCAATAAAGAATTAGATGATAAAGTCCGCGAAAGAACTGAAGAGTTAGAGTTATTAAATGACCATTTACAGGTGGCCTCTATTACCGACTCCTTAACGCAAGTTAAAAATCGTCATTACTTTGATAAGAAATTACCCTCTGAATATCGCCGAGCGTATCGAGATAAGTATACAATTTCACTATTAATCATCGATATTGATCACTTCAAATCTTTTAACGATAACTATGGCCATCAAGCAGGCGATGCCGTTTTACAAGCGGTGGCAATGAGCGTTCAAGATGTTGTGATGCGCCCTAGTGATGCGGTCTCTCGCTATGGTGGTGAAGAGTTCACTATTTTATTACCCAATACCCCCAAAGAAGGGGCTTACTTAGTTGCCGAACGGGTAAGAAAACATATCGAAAGTATACAAGTGAAATGGGAAGGCCAAGTATTTTCCGTGACGGCAAGTATTGGCCTAGCCAGCTGCATTCCTTCCCACCATGAAGGCGAAGGTCTATTGCTTAAAGAAGCGGATGATTATTTATACGTAGCTAAAGATCATGGCCGTAACCGTGTTATTTATGAAGACAATGATCCAACTGCAAAGAAAGACTAATGCGGCGAAACATTGCCCAAAGAATGAATGGGCAATGATTATTTGGCTTTACAATAAGTTCAATAGCGCCTTACAGCCATAAGCAACCACCGCAAGACTCGAAACGCCCACCAAGTATAAACTCAGTGCATTGAGCCACTGGCTCTTAAAGGCTATTTTCTCTAGAACAGCTTTCATTAGTAACCATCCTTCATGGAAGTTTTTCCACTAAACGTACGATAGGCATAAATGTTATACCCAATGATGACAGGGATAAATATCAGAATCCCGACCAAGGTAAAGTACACGGTTTTATCCGGTGCAATTGCCTGCCAAATAGTGAGCCGGCCAGGAATAATATAAGGAAATACACCGGCGACCAAACCACCAAACGCTGTCATAAACAATCCTGCGGCATACGCTAAAGGCTTTAAACCCGGCTCGGTTTTCTCTCGTAGCAACCCCCATAAACGTACGGCAAAAAATAGACTTAATAGAGGCAAAGGTAATAACACTAAGCTATTAGGAAAGTTTAACCAGCGCTCTGCAATCAGTGGCTGATCTACCAACATCCAAATACTCACCACGGCAAAAAATGCCAACATTAAAAACAGTAACTTTTGTGCCAGTTTTTTAGCCACAACTTGCAAGCTTGATTCGGTTTTTCGCACTAACCAACAGGCGCCCAATAACCCATAACCACTTAATAATGCAAAACCGGTGGTGATTGAAAAAGGGGTCCACCAATCAACCGGGTCAGCGAGTGTTTTTGCGCTCGACATATCCCCCACCAAGGCTCCCAAAATAAGTCCTTGGCAAAAGGTCGCGATAATAGAACCTAAGGAAAAACTTACATCCCAAAAAGACTGACTGCGATCAGACTTAAAACGAAACTCAAACGCAATGCCTCTAAAAATCAATGCCACCAGCATTAGAATAATTGGTATGTATAAATTCGATAATACAAACGCATAGACTGAAGGAAACGCGACAAATAGTACCACTCCACCAAACACTAGCCACGTCTGATTACTGTCCCAAATGTGCGATAAACTCTTCATCGCGATGGCTTTATTATCGCTATTTTTTAATAACGGCGAGAGTATGCCAACCCCCAAAGAAAAACCATCAAGCAAGACATAAACCAAAATACCAAAGCCAATTAACAGTAAATAGACCAATGCAATATCCATTATTTATCTCCTTTATTTTCTGGCTGTTGATTATTTTTATTTAGACCGTCTTTTTTCAATAGCTCGGCCAATTCTTGTCCATAACCCACATCAACTTGGGCTGGGTTTAAGGTCGCTGGCAGATCGTCATTATCATCTAATAAAGGATTAATCAGTGATGCTTGTACCTCATCCAAACTGGGCGGCCCTTTTAGAATAAGCTTGCGCATAAAATAGAGATAAGTAAAAAACAAGCTGGTATACACCACAACAAACAACCCGAGGGTAAACGCAACGGTTTCTGCCGGTAGCGGAGAAATCACATCCGCTGTTCTTACCAACCCTTGCACCAACCAAGGCTGACGCCCAACTTCTACCACGTACCAACCGGCCAGCGTCGCAATCACGCCCGCGGGAATCATCGCAACTGAGAGATATAACAAAGGCTTAAAATCAAACAGGCGTTTTTTATAACGTGCTACTGCACCTGTGAGCCCAAGTAATAACATCAATCCGCCTAACGCCAACATAATGCGGAAGGCAAAAAATACCACCGCAACCTGTGGACGGTCTTTTTCTTCTACTTGATCTAAGCCTGGAATTTCACCATCCAGCTCATGCGTAATTAATAAACTTGCCGCTTTAGGAATGGAAATCTCAAAATGGTTGGTTTCATTCTTTTGATCGGGAATCGCAAACAGGCGTAATGCAGCGCCTTTTTCTGTTTCCCAAAGCCCCTCCATCGCTGCCAATTTAACCGGTTGGTGATGAGCTACATTTAAACCATGAAAATCACCCACTAATATTTGTACTGGCGCTAAGATTAAGATCGCTAACATCGCGGTTGAGAAACCAATTTTAGCGAATTCTTGATACTTTCCTTTTAACAGGTAATACGCGTTCACACCGGCAAATAATAAAGACGCCGATAAAAAAGTAGCCAATAACATATGAGCTAAACGATACGGAAACGAAGGATTAAAAATCACCTCTAACCAACTGGTCACTTGAAACTGACCGTTAATAATTTCGTAACCTGCGGGTGTATGCATCCAAGAGTTTGCCGCTAAAATCCAAAAGGATGACATCACTGTACCTAAGGCAACGGTGCAGGTTGCCATAAAGTGAATTTTTGGCGATACCCTATTCCAACCAAATAACATGATGCCGAGAAAACCAGCTTCTAAGAAAAAAGCCGTTAATACTTCATACGCTAATAAGGGGGCTAATACCGGCCCTACAATTTCCGAAAACTGACTAAAGTTGGTACCAAACTCATACGACAGCACCACCCCAGAAACCACACCCATGCCAAAGGTGATGGCAAAAGGCTTCATCCAAAATTTTACTTGCTGTAAGTACGCCAAATTCTGCGTCTTTAACCACATCCCCTCCATAAACGCTAAGTACAGCGACAGACCAATGGTGATGGTGGGGAATATAATGTGATAGCTAATGGTAAACGCAAACTGCATGCGGGATAACATCGCGGTATCGGGGAGTGAAGCGAAAAGATCAAACATAAACGCGGCCTTGTAAGTTATCTGCTGAGGGGCTTACTTGAGGGTACTGTTCATTATTGTGAACTTATAGTTTTATATAACCATACCCATCTATTTAGCATAGCGGCTTTCATGCCAACTCATCAAAGCCTAACTAACACGGGAAATAACACTGTATTGGCTAAATAATAGCAAAATACAGCCCGCTCGATGTAAACTATCTAGACAGCTAGACCTGCTACCGTAAAGAGAGTTTACAGTTATGCTCATTTCCCTGTTTTCCGCCAGCTTGTGGATAACCATATTATCCGCCTCTGCCACCGCGGGCTGGCTATGGTTCAAACGCAAAGAAGAACCAGCATTGATTGCCCTTGCCGCCTTTTGCCTATCCATGGCCATTTGGTGTTTTGGTCATATTGCGGCGCTTGAGGGCTACCCCAAAGTTGCTCGCAGTCTTTTATTAGCCAACCCTTTGCTGCCTACCACCTTTTTACACTTTGTTTTACTCTGGCTCCGAGGCAGTATTCCGATTGCCGACAATAGCTATCGTTTAACCCCCTTAATGTACCTGTTTGCGATTGCGGTCACCTTACTCAGCATCTGGGGAGAAAGTGGTCATATCGAAGCGTGGAATGTTTTTCCCAGCTTTTTCCACATAGACTCAATCGGCTGGCTTAATCTGCTATACACCATTACCGTCGGCATCATTGCTCATATTTTATTGCTTTATGGTTATCGCAATAACCAAGGTAATAAACGCCGCTCGATCATTGCCATGTTTGCAGTGGGGGCTTGGGGATTTTCGCTGGCGACCAGCTTTATTTTGCCGTCATTGGAGATCAACTTCTTCCCCTATCCCATGCTTGCGCTACCCAGCTATGTTGTTCTCGTAGTCTATGCCGTCGTTCGTTATCGCTTAGTCGAAGTAAACCGCTGGGTCAGCCAAGCGATTCAATGGTTGGCAGTACTCAGCATTTCGATGTTGCTTATGAGTCTACTGCTGGCATTTATCGCTCCTGTCGCCATGACCGAACTTGCGACCGTGCCGACACTGCAATTATTTATTTACTCGAGTATTTTATTATTATTAGCGTGGCTACTTTATGGCCCGGCCAAACAGTTTTCAGACCGCCTTATTTATCCTGGCGCAAGTATTGATGAGGTCACGCTAAACCAGTGGTTGCAACAGTTGAATAAAGCGACCTCATGGCAAACACTCGCCCTGACGATTGAGAATATCTGGCGACAACATTCGCCACAAACTAAAACGATTAGTCACGACGAGCTAATTGGCGTGAGAATTATCAACGCGTCGGGGGATATCTATTTTCAATCACAAGCAACGGCCTTGTTCGAATGCATCAAACGCGGAGAGTGGGACTGTCGATTATCCGGTTGGGATGACATTCCCCCCACACAACAACATACCGCAGAATTATTAGCCGCCTTAATTCCCAACGCCTGTACGTCATTAGAACGCTCAATACAGTTGGCAAAAATAGAAGCTTGTGCAGAACGTGAACGCATTCAACAGCAGCACCTGATAGAACTTGGTGGACTCACCGCGGCTATTGCCCACGAGCTTAGGAATCCGCTGAACATTATTAATATGGCATCGGCTCATACCGACGAGAAAATAAAAAAGCATATTCGTAATCAGGTAGCCCGTGCTGAGCATATGATTCGAGATACTCTGTCTTATGCCGGTCAGATTGAAATAAAAACAACGTCACAAGATTTAGTCCCTATTGCGCAACAAGTGATTCAGCAGATCAATAACCTCTTTTCTGTATCGATTTTGTTGCGCAGCGAACCACAATTAATCGGCCAATATGATAGTGAACGCATTCAACAAATTCTGATTAACTTATTAGAAAATGCCGCCTCCTTTATTGCTACCCGCGCTGAGGGCAAGATCGAATTAGAGCTGAGCCAAACTTCGCACGAAACCTGGATTAAAGTACACAATAATGGCCCTGAAGTGGCCGCCGACATGCTGCCTCATTTGTTTGAACCTTTTGTTACCCAGCGCAGTGGTGGCAGCGGCTTAGGCTTGTCGATTGTGCGCCGAATCATCGATGCTCACAATGGTGATATTCACCACAGTAATCAGCTGGGCTGGCCGGTATCGTTTGTTATCCGTCTTCCTCTCTTAATTAATGATGCCGCTAATGGCTTAGATAACGGCCTAGACAACAGGCAAGATAATTAATATGACCCTTATTACGGACCTTAATATGCCTCTTACTACGAGAAGCAAAATATTATTAATTGATGACGAAGTGGCCTTCTGCGAATTATGCGCACTCTGGTTAGAGCAAGCCGGTTATCAAGTTGCATGCGCCCATGATGCGGCAAGTGGCCTAGCGTTATTTAAAGATGCTAATAGTAATGAGCCCCATCAAAAGGGGGTTGACCTCGTCATTCATGATCTATCATTGCCTCCAACTTTCAGACCTGAAGAAAGTTTAGAGAATTTAAAATATTATAATGATGTTCCAGTATTGGTTTTAACCGCACATAGCGATCGCGCCTTGGCTTTAAAGGCGATTGAATATGGCGCTTGGGATTTTATTAACAAACCCATCGACCCTGATTTATTGCACCTCATTATTCAACGCGCATTAGAAAAAAACAGTTTATTACAACAAATTAAAACCTTAGAAAATGAACTGGTTCAGCAAGATGAATCGCCAAGCCTCCCGACGTTTGGTCTCATCGGTAAAAGCAGTGCGATTGAATCTATTCGCGAATTAATCCAACGTATTTCAAAAACCCAAGTACCCGTTTTAATTCAAGGGCCAAGTGGCACAGGCAAAGAAATCATTGCCCACGCCATTCACAATAATAGCGAGCGTAATCCGCATAAGTTAGTCTCTGTACACTGCGGTGCAATACCGGCGGAGTTATTAGAGAGTGAATTGTTCGGTTACAAAAAAGGCGCCTTTACTGGGGCCGATAGTGACCGTAAAGGCTTATTAGCCAGCGCTGACCAAGGCACGCTTTTCTTAGATGAAATTGGCGAAATGCCATTATCAATGCAGGTAAAATTATTGCGCGTTTTACAAGATGGCAGTTACTACCCGGTTGGCAGTCGTAAATTAGAAAACCTAAATGCTCGCTTAGTCTGCGCAACCAACAGAGATTTGGCCAAAGAAGTAGAGCAAGGTCATTTTCGTGAAGATCTTTATTACAGAATTAAAGGCCTTACTATTAGCACGAGCAGTTTAAAAAATAGAAAAGAAGATATTGGTATTTTGATCGATCATTTTTTAATACGCTACAACCACCAGCATAAAACCAACATAAGCCTCAACAAAGAAGTCTGCTGCTGGTTTATGAATACCCCATGGCCAGGTAATGTCAGAGAACTAAAAAATACGCTAGAAAGCGCGGCGGCAATTTGTTTAAGCGATCAACTGAGTTTGCAAGAAATCGCCTTAATTCGTGGCCACGACGCGATAAAGGATATTCAAAATACATCAGATTTTAACTCTAACCATGGCACGTCCGAAAAAACCCTAGAACAACACGTCAGTGAACTTGAGATTAACCTCATTACTCAAGCGCTAACAAAGTTCCAAGGTAATAAAACCCATACCGCGCAAGCATTGGGAATTACCCGCCAGGGATTAATTAATAAAATAAAACGATACGAGCTAGCATGATAAAACGAACCTACGTCCCTTTGTCCAAGCGTTTAAAAATCGCCACTAACTTATGTTTGGTGATTATTGTGGTCGAGATTATTAATCAATTTACCGGTGGATTTTTTCGCTCGTTTGGCATATTGCCCCGAAACATTAATAGCTTAAGCGGTATTTTATTTGCGCCTTTTCTGCATGGCGGCATCGTTCACTTATTCAGTAATCTTATGCCTTTGTTTGTTTTCACGCTGTTATTATTGAGCCATGGGCGCAGACGGTTTATTTATGTTTTCTCAGCTACGGCTTTATTCGGTGGATTATTGGTCTGGTTTTTTGGCCGCAGTGCTTATCACATTGGTATGAGCGGGGTTATTTATGGGTTGTTTGGCTATCTTGTTGTGGCAGGGTTTATAAGCCGAGAGTTTAAGCTGTTTATGATTAGCTGTTTGGTTGCCTTTGCGTACGGCGGTCTTCTTTATGGTGTACTACCGACCATTCCTCAAGTTTCATTTGAATCGCATTTATTTGGTTTGCTGGTCGGTATTATTATGGCTTTTATTTTAGGCAGAGACCCTAGCCGTAAAGCTTAGGTCTATTTTCTTGCCAGATAAATTGTATGACGGCTGCCTTTACCGTTATGCGCTCTCACGGTTTTTGTTTCGACACTAAACTTGGCTTTTTTAAGCTGAGTCGTAAATTTAGGATCATGCCAAGCCGACCATACGGCTAATACACCTTTAGGTTTTAGCGTTTGCCTAATGGCCGCTAAACTATCGAGTGAATATAAACTATTGTTATCACCATGAGTAAAGCCTTCTGGGCCGTTATCCACATCTAATAAAATAGCGTCAAACTCAGGCTGCTTAGCTTTAAACAATCCAGCCACATCACCCACATGAACAATCACGCGGCTGTCATCCAATGGACGGCCTGCACACTCGCCTAACGGGCCTTTGTTCCACTCAATTACATCAGGCACTAATTCGGCCACAACAACCTTAGAGCTTGGTTTAGTCGCTTTCAATGCAGCGGCCAAGGTAAATCCCATGCCCATACCACCCACCAATACTTTGGCATTTTCTGTGTTTTTTACATGAGCACAGCCAAGATCCGACAACGCTAATTCTGAGCTGTGCATGCGGCTATTCATTAACTCGCCGCGAACGCCCTTTAAATGAATAGAAAATTCTTTATCACGCTGAGTTAACTCTAGCTCTCCGCCATTATTCGGTATTTTGGCTAGGCCTAGTAGAGTCCAAGGGTTCATAATATTTCCAGATTAGTATCAGCTGAGATGAGTTTTTTGAGTTTCATTACTTTAACATATTCACTCGGCATTGCCGTTTTGAATTGTATATTCGTATAGCGCAAGATCTACCACTGGGGTTTTTACGATATCTTTTAGTTTGAAACCACAGGATTCATAATACGTTCTAAGACCGTTATTATGTGCGACACAATCTAAGCGTACATAACGCTTGCCGTCCAAGGTCGCCTTGGTTTTCAGCGCCTCTATTATTTTTCGGCCGACTTCGCGGTTAGAGTATTTTCGATCAACCGCGAGTTTATGAATGTACAGCGCTTCGGCTAAATCATGTTGCCACAAGGGCTCTGGTGCAGACCTTATTTCTAATACTGCTGCTATCTGGCCATCAATATCTATCGCAGAGAAAAATCCTAGATCAATAGAAGACGCTATCGCGGGTCGCATGGATGCTAACCACTCAAGTGGCCACTGTAAGATATTTTTTGATAACAGCCACTGGGCATTGCCATAAAGTATGGCATAAACAGATTCAAATTCTGGAGAGGTAACGGGTCTAATATCCATATACTTTTAGTCTTCCCTAAGTCATCACATCTGGTTAAGTACTCTTTGCCACTGACTAGCCCAACGATTTTAAATCTTTCTATTACACCAAGACCTGCCGTGTATTAGCGATATAATGATGAACCGCTTTTTCTACTTTTTCGTCGATCATTTCTTCAGGCCGACGATCATTCGGGCAGGCCATTCGTGGGGTTGTGCCAAACAATCGGCAGATCAATGGGCGCTCACCATAAACCGTGCAGCCATTAGGGCCAAGGTGTACGCAACGAAGGTCGTTTAATGCTTCTTCATGTTCTGCGTCTGATTTAACAGGCAGGCGTGACATTTCTTCTGAGGAGGTCGTGACGGGCCCACAGCAATCATGACAACCTTTTACACACTCAAACGAAGGGATTTGCTCGCGCAAACGTACAATAATGTCTCGATTTTCATACATACAATGCTTCCTTTGATGACAATATAATGTATCGCGCTAAGTGATTCATTATAACCCTCTCTCCCTGGCTTCTGCAGATATCCTTGTCGCTATTATTTAATTTATACAAATAAAAAAGCTTTCGTATCCGTTAACCCTGTCTTAACCCGTACTTTGTTATGATTTTTGTATTAATCCAAATTTAGACTTAGAAATTTATACTTAGTTAGGAACATGCCATCATGAAAGACTCTATGCGTATCGGCGGGTTATTGCTATTAGCTTCGCTATTAGCAGCCTGCCAACAAGGCAATACACCGGCCAATAAGGCCATGGTGCCAGACGTATCTTATATTTCTGTCACGACTAATGTGCATAAGATAAACCATAAAATGCCTGCTAGAGTCGTTGCCTCTCAAGTCGCTGAAGTACGCCCGCAAGTGAGTGGTATTGTTCACCAGCGCCTGTTTGAAGAAGGCAGTATGGTCAAGAAAGGACAACTGCTGTATCAAATCAATCCGGCGCCTTTTCAATCGGTCTATAACGAAGCCAAAGCGAATTTAAACAGTGCAAAAGCATCATTAGAAACCGCAACGTTAAAAGACAAACGATACGCCAACTTGCTTGGACAGAAAGGCATCTCGCAACAAGACGCCGATGATGCTCGCGCTGCCTACCTTGAAGCACAAGCCAATATTGAGAAGTACCAAGCGGCATTAGAAACCGCGGCCATTAACCTTGAATTCACCAAGGTTAAGGCTTCAATTTCTGGACATATCGGTATTTCGAATGTGACTCAAGGCGCTTTAGTGACCGCGGGCCAAGCTTCGCCACTCGCCACCATTCATACGCTTGACCCTATTTATGTTGATATGAAAAAAAGCAGCGCCGAACTGCTCAAGTTACGCACGCTATTACGCAGTGACAATATTAAGCCTGGATCAACAGATGTCATGCTGACTCTGGGAGATGGTAGCCAATACGAGTCGCTTGGGCAGTTAAAAATGCAAGAAGTTGCGGTTGATACCGCGACAGGCAGCATCACCTTGCGCGCTGAATTCTCCAACCCAGACAATTTATTATTACCTGGTATGTTTGTTCGCACCACAGTGAATGAAGCCATTGATGGACACGCTATTTTAGTGCCGCAGCAAGGGATTTATCATAATGCCAATGGCAGCGCTTATGCTTACATTATTAATGACAACAATCTTATAGAGAAGCGATCAGTAGAAACGATTAATGCGGTTGATAGTGACTGGTTAATCGCTAGCGGTTTAGCCGTTAACGACAAGCTGTTAGTAGAAGGGACTGTAAAAGTGCGCCCAGGTAGCGAAGTAAAACCCATCGAGATAACGCTTTCTACGTCTTCCGAGCCTGTTAACAAAGGGAGCTTATAACCATGTTTGCACGCTTCTTTATTGATCGCCCTGTCTTTGCTTGGGTCATTTCAATCATCATTATGCTAACGGGCCTAGCCTCTATTTTTTCACTACCGGTCGCGCAGTATCCTAGTATCGCCCCACCCGTTATTAGCGTAAAAACGAATTACATTGGCGCCGATGCAGAAACCGTTGAAAACAGTGTTACTCAGATATTAGAACAACAACTAACGGGATTGGATGGTTTATTGTATTTTTCTTCTTCCAGTTCTTCCGACGGTGCCGCATCGGTACAAATTACCTTTGAAGAAGGCACCGATCCTGATTATGCTCAGGTTCAAGTACAAAACAAAGTCGCGCAAATTAATTCTCGCTTACCGGAGTCTGTTCAAACTCAAGGGATAACCGTCACTAAATCGAATAGCGATTTTTTACTTGTGACTGCGCTGTACGATACTACCAACGAAGCAACGGCATTTGATATTGCCGATTACATTGCTTCTAATATACAAGACAGCCTTGCCAGAATTGAGGGCGTGGGTGACATTCGTGTTTTTGGTTCGCGCTACGCAATGCGCATTTGGTTAGACCCAGGAAAACTTGCCAACTACAACCTCATGCCTTCTGATATTTCGACCGCTCTACGTGGCCAAAATGTTCAAATTCCTGCGGGAAAAATTGGTGCAGTACCCGCGTTGGCGAATCAAGAGCTAAACGCAACCGTGACCGCACAATCCATGATGTCGACACCTGAAGAGTTTCGTAACATCATTATTAAATACAATTCGTCTGGGGCAAATGTTCGTCTTAGCGATGTTGCTCGCATTGAAATTGGCAGTGAAAACTATTACGCCATTCCTCGCCTAAATGGTCACCCAGCATCTGGGATTGCCGTTATGTTATCTCCTGGGGCTAACGCTTTAGATACTGCGACTCGCGTTAAAGAAAAAGTCGCTGAGCTGGCGACTAATTTACCCGACGGCTACGAATATAACTTCCCTCGTGATAGCACCGATTTTATTAAAATCTCGATTGATGAAGTGGTTAAAACCTTAGCAGAAGCCATTGTTTTAGTGGTGCTGGTGATGTGGTTATTTTTACAAAACTGGCGCGCAACTTTAATTCCTGCCATCGCCGTACCTATTGTTTTATTAGGAACATTTGGCGTGCTGTCAGCGTTTGGTTTCTCAATTAATACCCTAACGATGTTTGGTATTGTGCTTTCTATTGGTCTGCTGGTTGATGATGCGATTGTAGTGGTCGAGAACGTAGAGCGTTTGATGCACGAAAAGAATCTTTCTCCCCGCGATGCTACGATTGAATCAATGTCTGAAATAAGCAGCGCTCTTGTTGGTATCGGCATCGTACTTTCTGCGGTATTTTTACCCATGGCCTTTTTTGGTGGTTCAACCGGTGTTATCTATCAACAATTTTCCATCGCTATTGTCGCGTCAATGGTGCTTTCTGTGATTGTTGCGCTAACCCTGACACCCACACTGTGTGCCAGTTTATTAGTCCATGCCAAGCCAGAATCTCACACAGTTATCCACGTAGAAAAGACAGGTTTCTTCGCAGGTTTTAACCGTCTCTTTGATCGATTTACCGAATCGTATACGCGTTTTGTTAAAACCATTTTGAATCGAAAGGTTCGCTGGGTAATATTTTATGGCGTTATTGTTACCATCCTCGCGGTTTTAATAATGCGTATGCCAACGGGATTTTTACCACAAGAGGACCAAGGCAGTGCCATGTTCCAAATCAACCTACCTGCGGGCGCATCGATCAAGCGAACCCGTGCGGCAGCTGAACAAGTTGAACAGTACTTAGCTGAAAATGAATCTGAAACCGTTAATAGAACCTTCTCAATTGCGGGTTTCAACTTCTCTGGTAGCGGACAAAATGCGGGGATGGGTTTCTTGGGTTTAAAGCCTTGGGATGAACGCCCTAATGACGATCAAAGTGTCGATGCTTTGGTTAATCGCATGAATAAAAATCTTTCTAATATTCCAGATGCGCGAATTTTTGCATTATCACCTCCAGTGATTCGTGGCTTGGGCCAAAGCAACGGCTTTAGTTTTGAACTGCAAGCGGCCACAGGCACCAGCCGCGAAGAGTTAGCACAGCTAAAAGATGAACTCATTGCAAAGGCACGAGAAAGTAAATTACTGGCCGGTATTCGCGAAGGCGCTCTAGGTGTGACTCCTCAGTTGAAGATCGATATAGACAACGGTAAAGCGACTGCCTTGGGGTTATCCCTACCCGATGTTGCCAATACGCTAACCTCTGCCTGGGCCGGTAGCTATGTGAATGACTTTATTGATAACGGTCGAGTGAAAAAAGTGTACATCGCCAGTGATGCACAATTCCGCTCAAAGCCCGATGATTTAAATCAGTGGCATGTGCGTGGCACCAATAGCGCAGGTGAAACGACCATGACGCCGTTTTCTGCCTTTAGTAGCTCTTCTTGGTCTAATGCACCGCAAAGTTTGTCGCGCTTTAACGGTATCGCATCGTTTGGCATTAATGGCGCTTCTGCTAATGGCGTCAGTTCTGGCCAAGCCATGGCAGAAATGGAACGCTTAACCGAAGAAGTCGGACAAGGTAAGCTAAGCTATTCATGGAGTGGTTTATCCTTTCAGGAGAAATTGTCCAGTGGCCAATCCACCCTGCTATATGCGATTTCCATCTTGGTGGTTTTCTTAGCCTTGGCGGCATTATATGAAAGCTGGTCGGTCCCCTTATCGGTCATTATGGTAATACCGCTAGGCGTTGTTGGCGCTGCTCTTGCGGCCACAATGAGGGGGTTGGAAAATGATATATATTTCCAAGTTGCATTATTAACAACCATTGGTCTCGCGTCTAAAAACGCTATTTTAATTGTTGAGTTTGCCGAGGCTTCTTATCAACGCGGAATGTCACTGGTCGACTCTGCCGTACACGCTGCAAAATTGCGTTTGCGTCCGATTATAATGACCTCACTGGCATTCGTATTTGGTATTTTACCTTTGGCCATTTCGTCAGGCGCGGGGGCCAATAGCCGCATTTCGATTGGTACGGGTATTATTGGTGGTACATTAACGGCTACGATTTTAGGTATTCTCTTAGTACCGCTATTCTTTGTTTTGGTGCGAGGGTTATTTCCAAAAAGACGCACAGTATATGATGATGAAACTCACTCATAAGAACATGCTTGCCTTAAGATAAAAGGCAAAAAGAGAGTATTATCCAATGATAAATGTACTGCTGGTTGAAGACGATATAGATCTTGCCGCCACAATTGTTGATTACCTCGATATTGAATCAATTAATTGTGACCATGCCAGTAATGGATTGATGGGCCTAGAGTTAATCCAGCGTAATCATTACCAAATGATGATGCTGGATATTAATATGCCTAAGATGGATGGTTTAACACTTTGCAATACCGTGCGAGAGAAAGGCTTGGATATTCCAATACTCATGCTGACAGCACGGGATAGCTTAGACAATAAACTGCAAGGATTTGAAGCCGGTAGTGATGATTATTTGGTGAAACCTTTCGCGATGAGAGAGCTTGTGGCGAGAGTTCAGGTATTGGCTAAGCGCCGCAGTGGTGAAGTAAAGCGCTTGGTGCTAGGCGATTTAATACTCGACTTAAATCAACGCAGCGCACAATTACAGCAACGAACCTTAAAGCTCTCTCCGATTGCGTTTAAGTTATTAGAAGTGCTGGTACGTGCAAGCCCTCAACCCATGGGTCGTCAACACATCATGCAAGCAGTTTGGGGCGACGAGCAACCTGATAGCAATAGTTTAAAAGTGCATATTCATCACGTGCGCAAACAACTGGATGCCTCTAAACACAGTCCGTTATTAAAACTAGAAACTATTTCAGGAATCGGTTTCGCCATTAAAGCAGCTGATCAAGGCGACTTAGAAATAGTAGGGAATAAAAATAATGAAAATTAGACCTAGCCTGAGGTTGTACTTTTTTATCAGTATTGTATTGCTAGGTTCAACAATGACCATTGGATTTTCTTTATTAAGCGTAAATTACTTTATCAGTGGTTTAGATAAAGGCATTAAAAGCGTTATGCGCGAACTTGCGAAATCTCCTGACGTTGCCGATGGTAATCCCCAACATTTATTGGGTTTCACTATCGCCAGTCGCTGGCAAGATACACCCAGCATTATTCAAACACGCTTTGAAACACCACCCATAATGGTCGGAGAATTACAGAAAATTAAAGATCAAGATTCTGTTTTCCTCATGCCTGAAAATATCTATTTCATTCTTTTATATACCAACCCAGAGGGTGAAAAACGCTATATATCCCGTGTAATGCTAGACAAAGATCGCCCTGCTACCTCAATATCAGGACAACCGATAAAGCACTTTTACTGGATATTTTTTACCGCCCTTGCAGCCATTGCACTGTTCGCATTTTTACTCACGATGATTATGAGTAAAATAGCCAGACCAGTAGAATCATTAAAGAACTGGGCAAAATCATTAAACCAAGACAATATAAAAAACCCGCTTCCTGACTTCACTTATAATGAGCTAAATGTTTTAGCGTCTCTAATACAAGATAGCTTAACGTCTGCACAAAAAAGTTTAAATCGAGAGCAGCATTTTTTAAGTTATGCGAGCCATGAGTTACGCACTCCGATTTCTGTTATCCGCAGCAATGTCGATTTATTAAAACGCTTGAGCGAGAAAGCGCCATTAGGTGATAAACAAGAGTTAACCTTGCAACGTATCGAACGGGCAGGATTAACCATGAGTGATTTAACCGATACCTTGCTTTGGTTAAGCCGCGAGGAAGAGCAAACAACCACACCCGAGTCGATTAATTTACACGAAAAAATTAAACAACTTTGTAATGAGTTGAGCTATTTACTCAATGCAAAAGAAGTCGAAGTTAAAATATCTGGTGATACTTGCAACCACCCCATCACTGCAACGGCTTGCCATATTGTATTAAGTAACTTGATTCGCAACGCCTATCAACATACTCAACAAGGGCAAGTGACCATCACGCAGCAAGGCAGTCGCATTACGATCATTAATAGTACCAGTGACTCTAGCAGTCGCACCCTAGCTGAAGTCGAAACAGATACAAAACAAACCGCACTAGGTTATGGCTTAGGGTTACAGCTCAGCGAAAAAATCATTAATCGCCAAGGTTGGTTGTACCAAGTTAAAGAATGCCAAGGGCATTACCACGTAACGGTTGATTTCGATAACTCTGCCAGAAATCATTCACCTATGGCATAGTGATGAATCAGATTTGATTAGATTTTTATAAACGCTAAATAGAACAAAAAAAGCAAAGAGGAACACTATGAGCAATTCTTTATCTCCATTATTCCAGCCTATTACACTTGGTCCACTGTCGTTAAATAATCGTATTGTTATGGCCCCAATGACCCGTACCTTCTCTCCGGGCGGTGTACCCAATGATTTAGTGGTCGCGTATTACGCTCTTCGCGCCGAAAACGAAGTCGGTTTAATTATCACAGAAGGCACAACGGTTGGTCATAAAGCCGCTAATGGTTATCCTCGTGTTCCTGCTATTCATGGCGAGGCATCTCTGGCTGGATGGAAAAAAGTGGTTGATGCCGTGCACGCTAAAGGCGGAAAAATCGCACCACAACTATGGCATGTTGGTTCAGTACGTAAAGAAGGGGTTGAGCCAGATCCGTCTATTCCTGGCCACAGCCCTTCTGGTTTATTCATGCCAGGAAAACCAAATGGCATTACCATGACTCAGCAAGATATCGATGAGGTCGTTGAAGCGTTTGCACAAGCTGCTGCCGATGCCAAAGACATTGGTTTTGATGCGGTAGAAGTTCATGGCGCTCACGGTTATTTGATCGATCAGTTCTTCTGGGAAGGTACTAATGTTCGTGACGACAGCTACGGTGGCGATCTTGTCGCCCGTACTAAGTTTGCGGTTGAGATCGTTCGTGCGATTCGTGCTCGTGTGGGTGAAGACTTCCCTATAATATTCCGTTTCTCTCAATGGAAGCAGCAAGATTACGATGCTCGTTTAGTAGAAACTCCTGAAGAGTTAAAAGCCTTCTTAACGCCTCTAGTAGATGCCGGTGTGGATATCTTCCATTGCAGTACTCGTCGCTATTGGGAAAAAGAATTTGAAAACTCAGCCACGGATTCTGAATTAAACCTTGCTGGCTGGACTAAGAAGTTAACCGGCAAGCCTGTTATTACTGTGGGTAGTGTGGGGTTGAATACCAGCTTTGTGGGGGCTGAACACGGTATGGCAATGTCGGCTCAAGCCGGTATTGAAACCAGTTCTATTACTCAGCTTGCTGAACGTGTTGCAAAAAATGAATTTGATTTAGTCGCTGTAGGCCGTGCTTTAATTCAAGACCCTGAGTGGGTAATTAAAGTACGTGAAAATCGCTTGGAAGAATTGCAGGATTATTCGAAAGAGAGTTTGATGCAGTTGGTTTAATAAAGAAGATCGCTCGTTAATAATTACGTGCGATCGTTGACTAGGCTCCGTTAAGGTATTGATTTTTAAATTAACGGAGCCTTTCAAACATATTCCTAAGCAGCTTGCGTTAGCCAGTAAAAACCTATACTGATAGCAAACATTGCAATGATTTTTCGCACCCAATTAAAAATTCGTACAGATTTCTCTTGTAATTTTTTCTGTATAAAACCAAAACTTAATCCAAAAGCTACCATCGAGAATAAAACACCTGCACTGAATAATATCAGATAAGAAATCGACTCTAGCAAGCGGGTTTGCATCATGGCTGGGATAATAGCTAGCGCTGGCGCACTGCCTGCTAATCCGTGCAATACACCCACCATGATAGGCGTATGTGCTTCCTTAATTTCTTTAGGGCTTTGCATCGTATTGCCACTCTCTTGAGTATGTTCAGCGAGATGCAAGTGAGTATGCTCTATAGCCCCGTCAGAATGTTCATGCGTATGTTTTTTGAGGATGATTTTTTCTTTATGGAATTGCCAAAAACATGCGAGCCCCAACGCAATTAAAAGTACTCCGACACTGGATTCAGCAATTTGCTGAACGGTCTCTGGTAAAGCGATGCCTAGCCCAAAAAATAACAGGCCTAAAATTATTAATACGCTTCCATGACCGATAGCCCAGTTAGCACTGAACTTTAACGTGCGTTTAAAATCTGGTTTACGATTACTTAAGGCTGATACGGCCATAACATGATCAGCATCTAAGGCATGCAATAACCCCAAGCCTAAACCTGTCATCAACAGGGTAAATATTTCCATCGTCATCATTAAAAATCCTATAATTTATTTATTAATGCCATCAGCTAATTCTGGTTTAAATAAACAACTGATCACACTCGGGTTGGAAGGGAAAAATAAATGTAAGTAACTCGCATTTAAATTCTTGTCACGATATACCGCTTCTCCGGGTGCAGGATGGTGCTGACGTCGCCCATAAGAAAGTGGTTCTGGCATATTAAAACTACGCGAGCGGTGGTGTGCATGTGCTCGTATCTCGCCCTCAGGAAAGATTGCCGTTTGCATACCTTGGCAGCCACGCTTTCCTTTCATTGCCCCTTCACCAGCAAGAATATTTGCCATTGGATATGTCTCGTTATTCAAGTCAGTAAGGCTTTCTAGACAATATAATAACCCACCGCACTCGGCTAATATCGGTTTTTCAGCCGCTGAAAATTCCTTAATGCTGTTAAGCATACTGACATTATTCGCCAACTTTTTTGTATGAAGTTCGGGGTAACCACCTGGTAACCACAGTGCATCAGCTTGCGGAATGGACGAATCATGCAATGGAGAGAAAAACTTCAGATCGGCGCCAAGCTTCTGTAAAACCAATAGGTTAGCTTGATAGATAAAACTAAAAGCTTCATCTTTTGCGATAGCGATCGTTGTACCTTGTAAGTGAGCTTCTAATAGGGGTAACTGGCTAGGCTTGAACTCAACATTGCCAAAACGCTGAAGAATATTTTCTAACCCTGCAGCCACCAGCCAATCAGCACCTGCTTCAAAACGCTGCTCTAACTCATCACGCACTTCACTCGCTTGCACTAATCCAAGGTGACGCTCCGGCAGTGCAATACTCTCGGATTTAGGCAAGGTTGCTAATAGAGGTAAACTTTCAGGTAAGGCTTCCTCTATGAGCTGACGATGCCGCTCAGTGCTGCAGCTATTTGCAATCAAGCCTGCTACTTTCACATCTGACCGGTGGTTAGCTAATCCCATAGCCATAATAGCAGCCGTTTGCGCCATGGCTTTTACATCCATTACGATTGCCATAGGAATATTGAAGGTGGCTGCTAAATCGGCGCTCGAGGGATTACCATCAAACATCCCCATTGCACCTTCTACAATAATTAGGTCGGCTTCTTTAGCGGCTTGATAAAACTGATAACGACAGTAGTTTTCTCCTGCCATCCACAAATCTAATTGCTCAACGTGCTCACCAGAAGCTTGAGCCAATATTTGCGGGTCTAAATAATCAGGACCTGTTTTAAATACCCTTACCACCTTACCTTGACGTTTGAGCATTCTAGCCAGTGCGGCTGTCACCGTTGTCTTGCCTTGTCCTGAAGCTGGAGCTGTTAAAAATAACGCGGGGCAAAAGACTGAATCCTGATTATTTAAAGCGTTCATTAGAATTCAATACCTTCTTGCGCTTTAACCCCCAGGTGGAAGGCATGCCTATCTTCTTGAACTGTCGAAATTGTATCTGCAATGTCTTGTAAAGGGGTGGCCATGGTACGGCCCGTAATCATCACGTTTTGCATTTTAGGGCGTGCTTGCAAAGCTTTCACTACAGGTTCTACATCTAAGTAACCATACTTAAACATATAGCTCATTTCATCGAACAATAAAAAGTCATAAGACTCATCTTGTAACAATTGTGCTGCTAGCTCCCAAGCTTTTTCCGCCGCTGCAATGTCTTGGCTCTTATCTTGTGTTTCCCAAGTAAAGCCATGCCCCATCACATGCCAGTCAACTAAAGGATGATCTTGAAAAAATCGCTGCTCACCCGTTTCATTTTGGCCTTTAATAAATTGTATAACCGCGCATTTTTTACCATAACCCAACGATCGAGCCATGGTTCCTAGCGCTGAACTACTTTTACCTTTACCGTTACCTTTTAAGAGAATCAAGATACCTCGCTCTTCTTGAGCCGCGGCAATCCTGGCATCAACAATCGCTTTCTTTTTTGCCATTCGCTGCTGATGCTTTTCGTCATGATCAGTCATTCGTATTCCCCAATTGCCATTTATCTAGGCTTGTTTATCTAACTTAGTTTTCTAGGCAGGTTTTCTAATCAGGTTATCTAAGTTGATTAATTCAAACCCGCTATGCTTTACTATTGTGTATAAAATTAAACCCCATATATTACCAGAATATATGAGGTTTATTATGAAGCTTAATGATTAATAATGATCTAGAGCCACTTAAACTACGGGTAATTCAACTAATCGCCAATAATGATCTAACATTCTTACCAATTGTTCAAAGCCTTCATCAAGCTTTTCTTTAACAATGTAGCCTGCGACATGATGCTTATACGCCTTGATTTTATCCTCATCATCTTTACTCGTCGTCAGTACAAAAACAACACTCGACTCTAACTGTGGATTATTACGAATAGTATCGAGCAATTCCAAACCGCCCATTCTTGGCATATTTAGATCTAACAAGATCAAATAAGGTTGCTCTATCCTTCCCTTTAACAAAATGTCTAAGGCCTCAACTCCATCTTTAGCTCGCACAATAGGATTGGCAATTTTCATGCGTTGAAAAGCACGCTGTACACTCATCGCATCTATATCGTCATCTTCAACGAGTAATATAGAAGCAGGTTTAAATTTTTTATTATTCACGGGTTATCCTTTACGGGTGAAATCTTTTGGCCATGTAAATGAAAATACTACCCCACGTTCCTCTGCAGAAACAATAGTGATTTTTTGACCATGGTAATCAAGCATCCGCTTAATGATCGACAGCCCCATTCCACTTCCTTCCACTTCATCTCGTGGCCTTAACGTTTTAAACATTTCAAAAATTTGATCATGATGCTGAGGGGCAATTGGCGGCCCATCATTTTCACAAAAGAATTCATAAAAGTTGTCCTTCTCAATCATGGTAATCGTAATAACACCTTCGGTTTTATCATGGTGTTTAATCGCATTACCAATTAAGTTTCTGAAAATCACTTCCAGTGGTGTCGTCAAGGTCGTCATAATAGGTAACGGTGCGGGTAAATTTAATACAAAGCCTTCAGGTGGGTCGAGTAATTGAAAAATCATTTGAACACTTTCGCTTACATCAATTTCTTCTATGTCTCCTAAATGATTACCTACCCGTGAATAGATTAACAGGTCGTCTAGCAGTTTTTCTAAACGTGCCGTTCTGCTTTGCAGTAACTTTAAATGTGTTTTAGTTTCGTCACTGGCTGACTCTTCAATATCTTCATAAATCCAGCTAGCTAGCTGCATAATCCCACGTAAAGGGGCTTTTAAATCATGGGAGGCAACATAAGCAAATTCATTTAAATCTTTATTACTGCGTTTTAATTCGTCTGTAATGCTGACATATTCAGTCATATTGATAATCGTTGCTAATATTTTGGTTCCATCTTCGCCATTAAAATGCGCTAGTCCTATTTCAGCAGGAAACTCATCGCCATTACTTTTCAATCCAGAGACATTACGATCAATGCCCATACGACGATTTTCTTGATGCTTATAAAACCCCTCTCGATGCTTTGAATGCGCAGAACTGAACCGATGTGGAACGAGCATATCGATAGACTGCCCAAGCATTTGTTCTTTTGAATAACCAAATAGAGCCAGTGCATGTGGGTTAACCTCTTCAATTAGCCCCTTATCATTTGTGATAATCATTCCACACGGCGCAGCTTCTATCACGTGACGAAAATATTCTTCATTAACAAGTGCCCTCCTTGTCATTTCATCCACTAATATTAATGATCTTTTATCACGCCCGGTTAAGATTATAAAAATAAAAATCAGTAACACATCAATTACAATGCCACCGATCAGTACATAGGTCGACTGGTTGGTTTTCATTTCTTCATCGAATGTAGATGCAGTTTGAATATTAAATGTCCACGTTCTGCTGTACATTTCTATGGTTATTTTTCTACTACGACTTGATGATTGTATTGTCGTTACTCCGTTTTCTTTTAAGTCATCATAAAGTAGTTCGTCACCATCATAAATACTGAATCTAATATGGCGGTTATCATCTTGTATATCTTTTTGATTGAACGTTCCTGATATTAACTTATGCATGATAAAAGGCGCATATACATGCCCAATAAAATGCTGCCTTTTCAGCTCTGTCGTCGTAATATCATGACTATTATAAAGAGGTACAAACTGTAAAAATCCAGGAGTTTTCTTTTCATCCTGAACCAACGTAATTGGCGCAGTTATCTGAGTCTGTGAGGTGTCTCTGGCTTTTTTCGCAGCATTAATTCTATGTTGTTCAAAAGCGATATCTAGGCCGACCGCCTGCTCATTACCATCCAATGGCTCAATATAGGTTATTGGCCAGTTTTCTACAGCGCCATGATAAGGGTGTATTTTAAAGTCTGGCCTAAGTGCTCTTTGTTCTTTTATAAAGCGGTCTTTCTCTTCAGGTCTTATGTGATAAATGACACCGATACCATTGATGCCAGGATACATCGAGGTTATTTTCAAGGCCTTTGAAAATCGTAACCAATCGTCTACATCAATTTTTTGGCGTTGTGTTTGAATTGCTATGGCACCTGTTTTTAAAGCATTCTCATAGCGTTTCATTCGTTCAATGATTTGTGTCACTAGCTGATTAGACAAAAAATCAAAACGCTGTTCGATTCTTTTTTCAATTTGTGATGTAGAAACTTGCCATGCTGCAATGGTTAATACGAAAGAAGTGAATATGACCGCCCAATGTAAACGCCCAAAGCTTAACTTAATGTTCATCTTCATTTTCACTCATCAGATCAACATAAATAACGTTATTGTTTAAATATTCATTTTCAATATCTTTTCGCCTTTTAGGCTTTGAATAAAAATATCCTTGCACATGGGTAATGTTAAATAGATGACACAACGATACTTGATAGGGTGTTTCCACACCTTCAGCAACAATTTCAAGTCCTAAAATTGAGGCCATAGAAACCAAGCCTTCGACAAGGGCTATGTTTTTCATATCCGTTTCATCAATGGGTATTAAGCTTTTATCAATTTTCATTACCGAGATGGGGTAATTCCTAAGGTGGGACACAGATGAATAACCTGTACCAAAGTCATCTAGTGATAATCGGCACTTCAATTGGTCAATCGCCATTAGTGCACTACGCGCTTCTTCCGTCTCTTTTAATAATGCGGTTTCAGTCACTTCGATATCAATTAATTCAGCAGGAACTTTATGCTTAATCAAACTGCTATTTAATTTTTCAACAAAATTACGATCGCATAGTTGATGAGCCGATACATTGATGGCCATCGTGAGTACTTGGTTGTATTTTCTATTCCATCGCGCGAGTGTCGAGATGGCTTCTTCCATCACCCACTCTCCAATGGGTACTATCAATCGAGTTTCTTCAGCGACATCGATGAATTGATCCGGTGTGCGCAACTCATCACCCACCTGCCAGCGAATCAACGCTTCAAAACCGACTATCTGGTTATTCTCTGGATTTATGACGGGCTGATAAAATAATAGTAACTGCTGCTCTACTAGGGCAACTCTTAATTCTGCTTCCGTTTTAATACGAAGATAAAATTTCTTTTGCATTTCTTCTTCAAAGAAACATATTTGATTTCTGCCGTTATTCTTTGCTCGGTACATCGCGATATCGGCATGCTTAAAGAGTACTTCGCTGGTTTTTCCATTCTCAGGGAATATTGCAATGCCGACACTGACCGTTGTTTGCAAAAATGCAGAGGCAATTTCGAAGGGTTTGTGTAAAACCGTGACAATTCGCCTTGCGACCTGCCCTGCTTGGTCACTGCTGCTTAAGTCATTCAACATGATGCCAAACTCATCTCCCCCTAAGCGAGCAAAGGTTTCATTTCCTCGTAAACAGCTTTTAATTCTCAATACGACTTTTTTTAATAACAGGTCACCCACATCATGTCCAAAGCTGTCATTGACCACTTTGAAGTTGTCGAGATCAAATAATAAAAGGGCTGTTTGTTGCTGACTACGAGTATTAAGGGTGAGGACTTGCTTTAAGGATTCGTCAAAGTAATAACGATTAGCCAACCCCGTTAATGAATCGGTTTCGGCGAGCAATTTGACTTTTTTGTAGGTATTGTAGAGTTTCTTTTCTAATTCAAAGCGAGTAGAAGCATGTATTAATGCTCTCCTTAGTCGAACTGAGGATATTTCTGATTTGAGTAAAAAATCTTGAGCGCCTGCTCTTATACAGGCTAATGATAACTCCTCATCCTCTGATGAGCTCATCATTACAATGGCGATACTGTTGTCTTTCGTTTCATTTCTGAGTTCTACGATCATTTCAATGCCATTACGCTGTGGCAATTGATAGTCGAGCAATACCATGTCGTAGCTATTCGCCGCGTACATCTCTAGCCCCTGGTCGACCGTGACGGCTTCACTGATATGAGCATTCAAATCACTCCTGTTCAGCGCTCTAACTACCATTTCGCGATCAAGTTGATCATCATCGACTAACAGTATTTTCATTTTATTCCATAACCTTAGTTCTCAGCACCATACTCTTTTGAACTACGTTCTCATTAAGAACATAGCAGTAGGTGCACACTCACTTTAAAAGTGTTTAAACTTAAATAGACAGTAAAATATTACAACTAAGGACATCGAAGGGTGAGTAGTAGCGAGCATCGTTTAAACCCCCTTCCAATAGATAAACACATATTACGTCCTTGCTTTGTGTTGGTAACTATTAGAGTAGGTGAATATTCCGCTTTATTCCAGCTTTCAGCGATTGGCTACATGCCTATTGTACTGAAACAAAAAAGCCCCTATCACTTAAGTGACAGGGGCTTTTTAAGATAATTCATAGAGTGAAGCATCATCGAATATGTTTTGCTAATGATGCCTTAGTAGGGTAGTTTCCGTAAGAAATTCACTTTTCTCTTCGATGAAAGCATATCTTTTCATTTAAAACACTACCTTTTAAGGTTATTTTATTCATTGTTATTTACTGAATATGTCATTTATATTTACACAAATACTAATTATGTAAATATAAATGACAAATTATGCAACCTTTGCTCATTTTGAGCCTTATCTTGTCACTTTTTTAAATGGTTATAAAAATACAATATTACCTTGGCTAAGCATCTATTCCCAAGCCACTTAGTGGCAGCCAATTGATATAGTCATGTCAGCATATCGAGTCAATCTCTAAGCCACTCAACAGGCAGAATAGTATACTGCATCTATGTTCTATAGGTTAATGATGATTGAAAAGTGCATCATAAAAAATCCAGCTATTTTGCCTACTCTATGCTGGCAATAAACAGCTTGAGCTTATTAAAGGGGTCGGGCATAGCCAGAAGTAGATAGACCCGGCCATGCCTGCTCACTTAATGCGTTAGTTTATTCTTATCGCCATAGTGTGTTGCCATTACTTTTCCACATTCTGGACTTCCGTGCCTTAACCCATCAGATATCGCTACCTTCTTCTTCACTTCACAAGTAAGAGCAGCAACTACCTGAGGTAAAATCGTTTTAATAGCAATTTCGACGCCCTGAATTAACCCTTCTTCTTTCCCGGCTAAGAAAATCTCACACTCCCGCTCATTACAGGGAGTAAGCTCTTTGGCTGAAAGAACCTCTCCTTCTAGCAGTGGAGCTGTTGCGACAGAAGCAGTCTTATTTTTTTGTTCATTGCTCATACTATTCTTCACTCCATTTTCTTATATTACTTTCCCAGCCATTTCTCTCATCCTCGCTCATGCAAGATTCACCGGCATGAACTGCCTTGCATTCACTATTGCTGTTTACCTGACCTTCAGGGTGAGCAATATCATCCCCACAAAAGAGACAGGTGCTGTAGCCCTTATCGTTATGCAGACAGTCCCTGCATATCAGCTCACCAGTCGGATCACCATCATCGTAAAGCTCTATTGAAGCGCCTAGCCTATGACAGGCTGTACATTTTTTATCGACCATCTCTGCATCCCTTTCTCTAATAAAGAAATGACTATAAAATCAACTTACACGCATTAAAAGACGAGCTTTTTTTGCTTTTCGCTATTGACATTTAACAAAACCCAAGGAAAGAAATGAAGATTGAGGAGTTTAAAGGCAGAATAAATGTATTGATGGCAGCTGGTATTCATTACAATCTAGCTATATCTTTCCATGCCCCCGCTGTACTTAATGGCCTTGATTATTCAGTTAAGTCACTACCTTGCTTAAATTTTAATATAGCTTCAGAGATTGTTAATTCATTCCACTATCCTCACCACCCTTCCTCAAGAGATACACTTGATAAACTACCGATATCCCCGCCAGAGCCTGCGATATTGCTACTGAAACACACCCTGGCTTCTTGGCCGTATCAAATGTTTCTATCAAGTTGGAGAAGGAAGACTTCGCCATTAAATCTTCTTAGCGTCTACGGAAAAGCATTCGACGAAACTAACGGTTTTAAGGATGATGTAGACTCTAATATCGCAAATAAAATTTTAGATGAGTTAAATCATTTACAAGCTGCAATAGATAATTCAGACTTTGCATATCGAAGAGTTGACCTACGAAGAATAGAAAACGACAACCCAAGCTTCGTAGAATTTAAGGTTTTCTACGATCGTTCAAAAACCTCATATAGACAGGCTCTTACAAGCCTAAGAAATAAATTCCAAAGCAGTAATGAATCGAAACACCTCTTCAATGAATGCATCAAAAACAACATATTAGACTACAGGATAGATTTATTATCCTTATTGTTTTTATGTGGGAATAAAAATTTAAAGAAAACACAATTCTTAGATAATAGACTGACATTTCATTATATTCATCAGTTTAAAATAGAAGAGTACTTCAACGAAAAATCACTAACAAGAAGATTAGATTCATTAAGATCTAAGACTAAGATAATTAAAAATAATTATTCAAAAAATCATCTTGATTCAAGTGAATTTACTTACGATAATGCAAAGCATAAACCAGACATACTGCATACAATTTCACACCAAGCAATTCTTGCCATCGAATATTATTCATACTTAATATCAGAAAAAGAATATTTATCTCCTATTTATCAAGATTTGATTACCAAATACGGAAGTAAATATAAAGCTCTTAAAAACTGCATAGAAAAAGGAATCCAGGAAGATGAAAACAAAATACTATACAGTTGTTTAAGTATGGAAGTATTCGAATTCGTTAAATATTTTAAAAAAGTATGTATTTTATCAAATAATTTTAGGGATAAGCTAACATTCAAGGAGGAAGAATCACTCAAAGTTCCATGTCAAAACCACACACCCAATCTTCCCTATTCATCCATATATTCTGCACACTATATTCTTAAAAAAATCCTAAAGATTGAAACACCAAACAATATGCCAATGCAACTAATTGGATACAACTCCGCTATGTATTCTTTTTTTTCTATAGAAAACGTAACAACATCAACATACGATGCGCTGAATATCGCACTAAAAAATCATAACAACTCACTACTAAAATTCGATCTTACAGAAAAAGAAAGTTCAAAAGAAGCAAAGATAACTTACAAGACATTACTTGGCCTTCATTATTTCTTTGAAAAAGCATTCATAAGTTCAAAAACATCAATGAATAAAATATTATCTTATTATCCAGACGAACAACCGAGTGAATTGAATTTCAATGAAGGTAAAAAACTAGCACAAAAACAGATTAATATCATGAAAGAGTTAGCTCGTATTCAGCTCAAAAAAACGTAGAGAAAACATACGACCTCAACATCCCCCTAACTGTATTAGTTCCGACTTGATCTGAAATTTCTCTTGAAAAGAAGAGAGCTTCCCATTTTGATAAAGGTGTCGAGTCTTAATCCAAAAAGGAAACTCTCATGCTTCATTCTAACAACCCAATCATTAAACACAAAGCTGGATTGCTCAATCTAGCAGAAGAACTCAATAGCGTATCTAAGGCCTGTAAAGCCATAGGCGTCTCGCGTGATACTTTTTATCGCTATCAAGAGCTCGTTGAAGAAGGTGGTATTGACGCACTGATTAATAAATCTCATCGAACTCCAAATATCAAGAATCGAGTTGATGATAAAACTGAACAAGCCGTTATCGATTATGCTATTGATCAGCCTGTTCATAGACAGCATCATGCAAGGTAAGCGCCTAACGAACCACCTTTGCAGTATTCCAAGGTAGTAATGCCTCAACAT
>OJDK01000037.1_pt1 | contig 108630 bp, 79 predicted proteins | sample 1592791 | NCBI WGS metagenome assembly OJDK01 (sample SAMN05416878, study PRJEB24817) | seawater metagenome | isolation source: Sea water | place: Canada:Atlantic | collected 2013-11
TCTACACGTAAGGAGTCGTCGGCAGCGTCAGATGTGTATAAGAGACAGGGTTTATTGAGTCAGGATGTAGTTATCCACTGTGCAGCTCGCGCCCATATAATGAATGAAGAAGTAGCTGATCCGTTAACAGCATATCGCCAAGTTAATGTTGATGGTACGCTAAATTTGGCTCGGCAAGCTGCTGATGCTGCTGTTAAGCGTTTTATTTATATTAGTTCTATTAAGGTTAATGGTGAGTCTACCTCTGGTAATGTTCCTTTTGTAGAAAAAGATATAGCTAAGCCGCTTGATCCTTACGGTGTTTCTAAGTATGAGGCAGAAGAAGGGCTTAAGAAAATAGCAGCGGATACAGGAATGGAAGTTGTGATAATCCGCCCACCACTCGTATATGGCTCGGGTGTTAAGGCTAATTTCTTAAATCTTTTGAAATTAGCAAATACAAGTTTACCGTTGCCGCTTGGTATGGTGAATAATAAACGTAGTATGGTTTATGTCGAAAATCTGATCGATTTTATTGTTAAGTGTATTGATCATCCTGCTGCTGCAAATCAAACGTTTTTTATTTCTGATAATCACGATTTATCGTTGACTGGCTTACTTAGATTAATTCGTAATAGTATGAATAAACCGGCAAGACTGATCCCTATGCCTGTATTTTTCTTTAAGTTGGCTGGTTTGATTTTTAGACAACAAGATGTAGTAGATAGACTTGTAGGTGATTTACAGGTTGATTCAAGCAAAGCTATGTCGCTATTAGACTGGAAGCCTCCGTATACGGTAGAGCAAGGCATTCAGGCTACAGTTGATTCATTTTTAAAAAATAAAAAATAGGATAAAAATTACATGCTACGTATTCTTGACTTTGTATTTTCATTGATGGGATTAGTATTTGGTTTCCCTGTGTTGTTGATTATTTATATTATTGGCTTATTCGATACAGGTTCTCCTGTTTTTAAACAAGAAAGAGTAGGGTGCAATAAAAAGCCTTTTATTCTTGTAAAATTTAGAACTATGTCGGTTGATACAGCTTCGGTGGCTAGTCACTTAGCAAGCACTGCTTCTATTACCAAAATAGGTAGTTTTTTACGTAAAACGAAGTTGGATGAGTTACCCCAGCTTTGGAATGTGCTAAAAGGTGAAATGAGCTTAGTTGGTCCGCGTCCAGGGTTGTTTAATCAGGCAGAGTTAACGGCTGCTCGTGAAAATTTAGGTGTTTATGATGTTCGCCCAGGTATTACAGGGTTAGCACAGGTAAATGATATTGATATGTCTACGCCAGAGCTACTTGCTAAAACTGATGCCGAAATGATCAAAAATATGACATTAAGGAATTATTTTAAATATATATTTCAAACTGTTTTGGGTGCTGGTGCTGGTGATAGGATTCGCTAACTTATAGAACTTTACCTTGATTGAAAATGGCGCTATAGAGCGCCATTTTTTTGTGTCTGATTTAGAACCCAGTCTGGAATATCACCTTGTTTGTTGAATGCTGCAGGTGCTTCTAATAGTAAGTCAATAACTTCTTCAACCTTAAACTCATGGCATGCTTGATCTAAGCGGTTGAGCAGGTTGTGGGTTTCTGGCCAGCTTAAATGTACTTCGTTTGCTGTCATGATTCTTGGGTGCTCTGTTCCTTCAACGTTATCGCCCACTAACAGCTCTTCATAAAGTTTTTCACCAGGGCGAAGTCCTGAATATTCAATTTCAATATCACCACCTGGATTTTGACTGTGCTTTTCACTTAAGCCAGATAAGTGAATCATTTTACGAGCAAGATCCGTGATCTTCACCGGTTCGCCCATGTCTAAAACGAAGACATCGCCACCTTTTCCCATTGATCCAGCCTGAATAACAAGCAGAGCGGCTTCTGGAATGGTCATAAAGTAGCGAATGATATCTGGGTGCGTTACGGTGATTGGGCCGCTATTTTGGATTTGTTTGTGAAATAGAGGAACGACTGAGCCAGAGCTGCCCAATACATTGCCAAAACGAACCATGGTAAAGCGTGTTTCTTGCTGGCGTTGTGCAAGCGCTTGTAATACCAGTTCGGCTACTCGCTTAGAGGTGCCCATTACATTGGTTGGGCGAACGGCTTTGTCGGTACTGATTAGCACAAAGTTTTTGACATGCGCTTTGATAGCCGCTTCTGCACAATACCAGGTGCCAAATACATTATTGCGCACACCTTCTACTACGTTGTGTTCAACCATCGGTACGTGTTTGTAAGCAGCGGCATGATAAACAGTGTCGACTTTAAATGTTTCAAAAACTGTTTGTAAGCGGTTTTCTTTTTGTACCGAGCCTAGAATGGATATTATTTCTATTTCTAAACTCAATTCGTTTTTTAGCGTGTTTAGTTCTTGTTCAATAGAGTAGAGGCTGAATTCGTTAAGTTCAATTAATATAAGCTTTGTTGGTTTTTGCATCATTACTTGGCGGCAAATTTCAGAGCCTATTGATCCGCCGGCACCGGTAACGGCAACAACTTTATCAATAATGCATTGCTGAATAAGGTCGCTTTTTGGAGGAACGGGATCTCGACCTAATAAATCTTCAATATCGACCCTTTTAACTTCTTCTATCTTGGCTTTACCACTGACAATGTCATTTACAGAAGGTGTGGTAAGCACTTCGATTTTTTTACTGGCCAGTTGTTCTAATAAGCGCTTTCTTGTTGAGCTAGAGGCGCTGCCCAATGCTAATAAAACCTTTTTCTGAGTATTGTGCTCAAGCAGCTCATCCAGTTTTTGGCTAGGGTGGACTTTTAGCCCATGAATTACCGTATTCTGCTTTTTAGTATTGTCATCAATGAAAGCAAAAGGGCGGTAAGTGTCGCTATTCATTAGTGAGCTTGCCAGGGCAATCCCTTGGTTACCTGCTCCATATATAAGAACAGGTTCTGTTCCTGTTTTACCTAACTGATTGACGATAGCTCTTATAAATAAACGGGGTGCGCCAATAAGAATGAGTACGCTAAATAGGTATATGATGACAGCAGATCTAGGAAGCGGTGCTTGTAATAAAAATGAGCTTGATGCAAGGATAATAGCTGATAAGCAGCTGCCAAGCATAAGGACACCAAATGCTTTTTCAGCCATGAATCGCACTACTGCACGATATAAACCTAATCTGATAAATATTAGAATGGATGCGATGGTTGTAATGAGGATTGAGCTAATAATTGAGCTGGGTATTTCTGGTAGAAGGGTTCCGTGTCGGAGTGCTAATGCCATATAGATGGAAAGGGGGATGGCAATAAGGTCGTAACTTACTGAGATTAGTCTTTTATTTTTTCTTGAGGCATTTAAAATATAAGGAATCATTGTCTGCTCTTTGGCTTACTGCTGCGACGATTGATTAAAATAGGTGGTTATTAACTATTTTTATTAGATATTTTATAGGAATTAATAACTATATATAAGTGTTATGAATATAAATAAATAGTGTATTTTAGGAGCTTTCAACGAGATAGGAGGGATATTAAATTAAAAATGGCTCCCTGAGCTGGACTTGAACCAGCGACCAATAGATTAACAGTCTACTGCTCTACCAACTGAGCTATCAGGGAATGTCTTGGCAACGGGACGCATAATACGTAGACCATGCGTCTATGTCAACACTTGTTAGAATAAAAAACTGTAATTAATTCAACCGCTTACAGTTTTTATTCCAACAAAGTAAAAAAAGGCTGCTTAGCCCTTCATTAATTTCAATAATTCAGCTGTTTTAGCTTCCATTAATGCCTGATCGCCACGACTTTCTACGTTCAAGCGCACAACAGGTTCTGTATTGGATGCACGCAAATTAAAGCGCCAATCACCAAAGTTCATGCTCAAACCGTCAGTATGATCAATCTCAGCACCGGATGAAGCGTAATGGGCTTCTACTTTAACCAAGGTTGCTGGAGCGTCGTCTAACACACTATTGATCTCACCTGAGCAAGGGAATTTCGCCATGCGCTCTTCAACCAACTGAGTTAATGACTTGCCAGACTTGCTGATCAACTCAACCACAAGCAACCATGGAATCATGCCACTGTCGCAATAGAAGAAATCTTTGAAATAATGGTGAGCACTCATTTCGCCGCCATAGACCGCATCTTCTAAACGCATACGTTCTTTAATGAAGGCATGGCCGGTTTTGCTTTGAATCGCTTTACCGCCAGCGGCTTCAGCCATCTCGATAGTATTCCAAGTTAAGCGCGGATCGTGAACCACACTGGCACCTGGGTTTTTAAGCAGTGCCGCTTCAGCCAATAGACCCACGATATAATAGCCTTCAATAAAAGTGCCTTTATCATCGAAGAAGAAACAGCGATCAAAATCGCCATCCCAAGCGATGCCTAAATCAGCACCAGAATCGGCAATCGCTTTAATTGTGGGGGCGCGGTTTTCTTCTAGCAAAGGATTAGGCACGCCATGAGGGAAGTTGCCATCTTGCTCATGGTGAACTTTAACCCACTCGATCGGTAAGAAAGGCTCAATGGCATCTAGCGCTAAACCGCCACCACCGTTACCAGCATTACAAACAATCTTTAACGGCTTCAGCTTATCGGCTTCAACGTAGGTCAAAAGGTGCTGAGTATAAGCAGGGCGAGTATCAACTAGCTCTAATTTGCCGCGCTTGCTGGCATTGACTTCTGCAAAATCGTTAGCATGAGCTAAAATTTCGATATCTTTTAAGCCGGTATCGCCGCTAATAGGCCGAGACCCTTCGCGTACGAACTTCATACCGTTGTAATCTTTTGGGTTGTGACTCGCAGTCACACAAATGCCGCCATCAGCTTTCAGGTGAGATGTGGCAAAATAGACTTCTTCGGTCCCGCACATGCCGATGTTATAAACATCAGAACCGGCATCTCGAAGGCCTTCAATCACCTTGTCACACATTTGCTTACTGGTTAAGCGAATGTCATAACCCACCACAACGGTTTTAGGTTTTAGGAATTCAGCAAATGCACGACCAATGCTATAGGCAATATCTTCGTTCAGCTCATCAGGCATACGGCCGCGAACATCATAAGCTTTAAAGCATGCTAATAAATCGCCCATTATTTATTTCCTTTTTCTTGCTTTGCTTTTTCTAGCTCAGCTTGTTCTTTAAGGTAGACATTTTCAAACACGTGGTTAGTTGCTTCAACGAACCCTTCGATGCTACCGCAATCAAAACGCTTACCGCGGAATTTATACGCCATAACGCAGCCTTCTTGAGCTTGTTTCATTAACGCATCGGTAATTTGAACTTCACCATTTTTTCCTGGCTCAGTTGCTTCAATTTTTGCGAAGATATCTGGGGTTAAGATATAACGACCAATAATCGCTAGGTTAGAAGGTGCATCTTCTTGTGAAGGCTTCTCAACCATATCGTTAATACGATACAAGCCATTGCCCATATCTTCACCGGCAATCACTCCGTATTTGTGTACTTGGTCAGCAGGGACTTCTTGGATCGCGACGACAGAGCAGCGGAACTGCTCATAAATCTTAACCATCTGAGAAAGTACACCTTCGCCATCATCAGCGGCGACACACAGGTCGTCGGCAAGAACAACCGCAAAAGGATCGTCGCCCATTAAATTGCGGCCAGATAGAATCGCGTGACCTAAACCTTTCATATGGTTTTGGCGAGTAAAAGCGAAATCGTTCTTTTCAATCAAATCACGAATAGAGCTCAATAATGATTCTTTCCCTGAACCTTTAATTTCAGCTTCTAATTCATAGCTAATATCAAAATGATCGGCAATAGCACGCTTACCACGACCGGTAACGAAGCCAATGGTTGAGAGCCCCGCTTGATCGGCTTCTTCAACGCCATATTGAACCAAAGGCTTGTTAACAATAGGCAGCATTTCTTTTGGCATTGATTTAGTAGCGGGTAAAAAGCGTGTTCCGTAACCTGCAACAGGGAAAAGGCATTTCTTGATCATGATTCAATCCTTGTAATATATGAAAAATAGTTTGGCTAACATTATCTATAACACTTCATCTATCAAGCGCATTTATAAAGCTTGCGATCAGTAGTAACAGCATGAACTAGGCCAAGCGCTGATGACTGACTCTTAAAAAAGGGAATGCGGACAATGTTGCACCTAAAAAAGATGCCGCATTGTAGCGTTTTGATGGGGAATCACAAGGTTCAAGTGCCTGAATGGTCGCTAGTTTAGGCCTGTGGGCATGATTACTGCGTGCTTAAACTGAGCGCAACATTAAATGGAACATTAAGCCGTACTTCGGCATCAATAGAACTGGCAAATGCTGACTTATAGTGCACACTTAATCATAGGTGGTACTTTAAATGTGCACTAAGGATGGAATTGTATGCAAATTGAACAGCCTTACGAATTGGTGCTTTTTGGTGGCCTTGGCGACCTAGCATTGCGTAAATTATTTCCTGCGCTTTATCTACTAGAGCTGGATGAACGGCTGCCAGAAGGCAGAATTTTCGCTATTGGGCGTAAAGCACTCGAGCACAAGGTCGTTATCGCGCAGATAAAAAAAGCGGTTTTTAGCCATGTTCAGCCAGATTATCAAGATTGTGATTGCTGGCAGCGCTTTGCTAAGCGGTTAAGTTACGTGTGTTTAGACGGACAGAATCCAGAAGATTTTACTGTGCTAGCCGCGCAGCTTGATGAAAACTGCCCCAACCGATTATTTTATTTAGCCACGGCCTCATCGCTTTACGCCGACATTGTTGCCAACTTAAATACCAGTGAATTAATTCAACCAACGGCAAAAGTCATTTTAGAAAAACCGATTGGTCACGACCTTGCCTCGGCAAAAGAAATTAACAAGTCTGTTGCCGAGCACTTTGATGAAAAACAAATTTATCGAATTGATCATTATTTAGGCAAAGAAACCGTGCAGAACCTAATGGTGCTGCGTTTTGCTAACTTTATTTTTGAAAGCCAATGGAATCAGAAATACATTGATCATATTCAAATATCGATTTCTGAATCGTTAGGCGTAGAAAAGCGCGCGGGGTTTTATGAACAGGTCGGCGCGTTTAGAGACATGATGCAAAACCACCTGCTGCAATTGCTGTGTATTGTCGCAATGGAACCGCCCGCCAAAATGGAACCCGACGCAGTACGCGATGAAAAAGTAAAAGTCATAAAAGCGCTGCGCCCGATAGAAGGGCAGAATATTTTAGATAACGTTATTCGAGGCCAATACAAAAAGGGCGTATCAGATGGTCACCCCGTGCCAAAATATCGTGATGAAGACGGGGTCGATGAAAACAGCCTGACCGAAACTTTTGTGGCGATGAAAGTCGAAATAGAAAATTGGCGCTGGGCAGGGGTTCCGTTTTATTTACGCACGGGTAAGCGATTGGCCGAACGTTCTTGTGAAATTGTGGTGCAGTTTAAAGAAATTCCCCATTCTATCTTTTCATTACAAGATAAAAAAACAATGGCGAATAAACTGATCTTTAGACTTCAGCCAGACGAAGGCATTCGCTTGCAGTTATGCGAGAAAAAAGTGGGCAGCGGCATGAAGGTGCGACCGATGACACTCAGTTTGAATCCTGATGATCAAAATGCTGCTCGTGTCCCCGAAGCGTATGAGCGATTATTATTCGATGCCTTAGCCAGCAACCCAACATTATTTTTACGCGATGACGAATTAATGGAAGCCTGGGATTGGGTTGATCCTATTTTAGCAGCGTGGCAAGAATCAGAAAGCGCACCAGAATCCTATACCGCAGGCACTTGGGGCCCAGCCGCAGCAACTTTGTTATTAGCAAAAGATGGTCGCCTCTGGAATGAAAACAACTAGCCGATCGTAAATTATTCGTTATTAATTGTTGGGAGTAGCCTATGTGGACTGAAACAATCAGTGATAGTGAAGAGGTTTTAGCGCAAAAATTAGCGCTGTCTGTTAGTAAGCAACTGAATGCCTGTATTGATGATAAAAATAAAGCCTGCTTAGCGGTGAGTGGTGGTAAAACCCCCGTTGCTTTTTTTCAGCAGCTAAGCCAGCAGGATGTAGAGTGGTCTAAGGTCACCATTATTTTAGTCGATGAACGCTGGTTGCCCACCGATCATACTGACAGTAACGAAAAATTAGTACGTGATCATTTAATTCAAAATAAAGCCAAGCAAGCCTATTTTTTAGGCCTAAAAAATGATGCAGAACTTCCAAGTGAAGGCATTATGGATTGTGAAACCCAGCTGCGTACCCAAATTGATCATATCGATGTGGTGGTTTTAGGCATGGGGCGGGATGGTCATACGGCTTCGTGGTTTACCGACTCAAAACAATTGGCTGCATTATTAGATGGTGAAACATCCGCGTGGTGTTTGCCGGTAGAAGATGACTTCTTACCACAGCCACGCATGAGCTTAACCTGGCGTTTTATGAAACGAGCAGAAAAGATTTATTTGCACTTTAGTGGCGAAGAAAAAAATAACGTCTTTAACAAAGCCTGCGAAGGTATAAACGAGCAACTACCGGTCTCTCATGTATTACACCAAGACGGTATTAGCATCAGTGTGTACCGAACTGAATAGCAACTCGAAATAATAAAGGAATGAATATGCATGCGATCGTTGCGGCAGTAACCGAAAGAATTATTAAGCGCAGTCAAAAGCCTCGCCAAGAATATTTAAACTTGATTGCTGAAGAAGCACAGCGCTTGCAGCAACAACCTGCGCGTCATGGTATTAGCTGCACCAACCTTGCTCATGCGATTGCCGCCGAAGAGCACGATGAAAAAGTGATCTTAAAACAAAGCAGCCGCGCCGCGAATATTGGCATTATTAACGCCTATAACGATGTTTTATCGGCGCATCAGCCGTATAAAAATTACCCCGATGAAATTAAAAAACATCTTGGAAAACTCGGCCACGTCGCCCAAGTCGCTGCAGGCGTTCCGGCAATGTGCGACGGCATTACCCAAGGCCAAAATGGTATGGAGCTGTCATTATTCAGCCGCGATACCATTGCTTTAAGCACGGCCATTGGTTTGTCTCATGACGTATTTGATGGGGTAGTTTTATTAGGTATTTGTGACAAAATCGTGCCGGGTTTATTAATGGCCGCACTGCGCTTTGGGCATTTACCTGCGATCTTTTTACCGTCAGGGCCTATGTCATCAGGGATTACTAATTCAGCGAAAGCAAAAACTCGACAGAGATTCGCTGCCGGAGAAGTCGGCAAAGAGGAACTGTTAGAGTCAGAATTAAAATCTTATCATAGTGCCGGCACATGTACGTTTTATGGCACCGCAAACTCCAACCAAATGCTGATGGAAATTATGGGGCTGCAACTACCCGGCAGTTCATTTTTACATCCGCAAGATCCGTTAAGACCGTTATTAAATCAATACGCACTCGCGCAATTAAGCCAGCATACAGCACTAGAAAGTGATTATATTCCTCTAGGACAAATGCTCGACGAAAAAAGTTTCGTCAATGCCATTGTCGGATTATTAGCCACCGGAGGCTCGACCAATCACAGCATTCATTTATTAGCCATTGCGCGTATGGCAGGCATTATTTTGGATTGGCAAGACATCTCTGATTTATCTGATGTTGTGCCATTATTAACCCGTATTTACCCGAACGGCGAAGGCGATGTAAATCACTTTCAACAAGCGGGTGGCATGGGCTTTTTAATTCGCGAACTATTAGAGGCCGAGTTAATACACCCCGATGTAAAAACATTATTAGGCTCTGATTCACCGTTAGGCAAAGGGCTACGCGCATATTGCCAAGAGCCGTACTTGATTATTAAAACCCTTGATAATGGCGATCAAGAACAGCAATTGGGCTGGCGCGATGTTAATGCCGAAAGTTTAAATCTGGATGTATTATCACCGGCTCATGCACCGTTTATGAGAGAAGGTGGGCTGAAGTTATTAAGTGGCAATATTGGACGTGGCTTAATAAAAATATCCGCCGTACCTGAATCGCGTTGGTATACCAAAGCCCCCGCAAAAGTATTCACCGACCAGTATCAAGTGGTCGACGCGTATGAAGCAGGTGAACTGAATCAAGACTGCGTGATCGTGGTGAAATACCAAGGTCCAAAAGCCAACGGTATGCCCGAACTGCATAAACTCATGCCGGTATTAGCCAACTTACAAGATGCCGGTTTTAACGTCGCGTTATTAACCGATGGCCGTTTATCAGGTGCGTCAGGCAAAGTCCCAGCGGTATTACACCTTTGCCCAGAAGCATTATTAGGTGGTGCGATTAATTTAATTCAACAAGACGACATTATAGAAATAGACGCACACAAAAGCTTGGTTAAAAACCACAGCGAGCGAACTTCAGATTCAGCTTTAACTTCAGACTCCATAAGAGAGTCTGAGCATCAGCGTATAAAAAATAGCATGGGACTAGGACGTGAATTATTCACTGTCTTTAGAGCCAATGTGACCTCCGCCGACCAAGGCGCATTATCGCTTGCTTGGGTAGAGTAAAAAACTAAAAGGGATGCCGTTATGACAAAATTAAATACGTGGTTAAAAAACACTAAACCACTGATTCCCGTTATTGTAATAGAAGACATTGAACACGCAGTCCCCATGGCAAAAGCCTTAGTCGCAGGAGGACTTCATCTATTGGAAGTCACCTTGCGCACAGAGGCTGGATTAGCCGCGATTAAATTAATCAGCGAACAAGTGCCCGATGCCATTGTTGGCGCAGGCACGGTGTGTAATGCCGATGAATATCAACAAGCCATCGACGCCGGCGCACAATTTATTGTAAGCCCTGGCTTAACCCTAGAACTGATCCAAAAAGCACAACAAATACAGAAAGAAGGTAAATGGAACGGCGTATTTCTACCAGGCGTTGCAACCGCCAGTGAGGTCATGCAAGCGAAAGCCGCAGGGTTCACCCAACTGAAATGCTTCCCGGCCAGCGCGATCGGCGGGGTAAAGCTATTAAAAGCCTGGTCTGGGCCATTTGAAGATATCCAATTTTGCCCCACAGGTGGCATTAGCCCTGAAAACTATCAAGAATACCTAAGTCTGGATAACGTAATGTGCGTAGGCGGCAGCTGGATTACCGAAGGGCGTCTGTTAGCAGCGAATAACTGGCCAGAAGTAGAAAAACGAGCCCATGACGTAGTGGGGTGATGACGTATGGATAAGGCCGTTTGGCAGCGCTAACAGACTGATTTTTAATCAAATTGTTACAAATAATGGCTTTCGAACGGAATTGATAAAAATGCCTTGCATGCTTAAAGGCATTTTATTAGACTGCACACACTTTAGGACTATAGCTCAGTTGGTTAGAGCGCTACCTTGACATGGTAGAGGTCCCCAGTTCGAATCTGGGTAGTCCTACCAAAGAATTCCCTTGTTAAATCAAGTACTTAGAGCCCAATTTAAAGATTGGGCTTTTTTGTATCTGCTCTAAAAATCTCCTCTGTGCCCAGATTGTGCCCACTTCGTGCCCAAAGCAATTTTTTGTATTTCCGAAATAAGCCGTTTTTGAGTATTACCCAACACCTTTTTACGCCCGAAATTCGTATGTTTAGGTACAAGAAAAAAATCTAAGATTTCATGACTTTTTTGTTAAATGAGTATTACCCTGATATGGGCACTCGAAATTTCTGACTTTTTATGAGTATTACCAATCAATGGTAAAGGTCGTAACAAAAACTATAAGTGTGCCCGAGCATTATCAGAATTTGAGCACTAAGGGTACAAAAAGTGATCTGGTATTGCTCAAGCATTGGCTAAGAAATTATATTATTTTTAGTAAGTTAGAGACTAGATTTAAGGTGGCTTTGGGCACAATTTGGGCACAGATAACTTCTGATTATTTTTATAAAATAAATTAGCAAAAAATGAGTATTACCATAATTGGGGAGTGTACTGGAGCAAAGTAGTTAGTTGTTGGAGACGATTCATTGGTTGCATAGATCCGCAAATAAAATGAGATATTTTTTATCAAGTGATTCTATGACTTGTTTCATTCAAGATAGAAAGTGGTCGGGGTGATGAGCGTAGTGGTTCAAAAGTTTTCTTAAAGGGGCTGCTATTGTGCAGTATTTTGAGTGGGCTTTGAACATGGTTAACTTTGATCAATAATTCGAAAGTGTGTGCTTAAGCATCGTAAGAAACGAAAAATGTTCCTTTGGCCAGTGGGCCTTTTCGGTTTTCGAACCGGTGGGGCGTTGATGCTTTGAATTTGATTGCTTGTCCAGCTTTCAGTTGGACCTTAGTGGATGAGAGGAAGACGTGTAGTGGTACGCTGAATTTGGCCACCTAATTAGAGATGATATAAGGGTTTATTTTGTTCTCATGTATGAGCCCTAGTATTGAATATCCCTTAGGAGGAGGGGATGCCGCCAAACCAACCAATACATCATTGAGTCATTAGCTATGACAGGTAATGATACCGGTAAACTAGCGATTACATCATTGAGTCGTTAAAGCAGTTTGTTGGATTGGTTGTAGTATTTTCTCTGCGCCCGAAAAACAAAATTTGGTCTCGATTGGTTATATCTTAAGAAAAACAAAGCCTACTGCAAAACCAACTTGCGCATTTATCTTTAAAAGAGTATGTTCATTAATATTGAACGTTCATTTATGTTGAACACAACTGAAAGGTTTATCATGCCCCTAGTTAAACAACTTGAAGCCTGTACGGAAGCGTTGGCTAAATCAGTACCTTTTAAGGCAGTGGTTTGCCCTGAAGATAATGACCCATCTAATGTAAATTACAGCTTGGTACTGAACGATGATTTGGTTCTTGCCATTTATTGGTTTAATGCTTCTGAGCTAACCGCTGTGAGTACGAGCTTATCTAAGTTCGTGCAGAGCCTACAAGAGAAAGTGCTATTAAGGTCTGATCGTAATCAGATCGTTGCTGCATCTTATATTCGGCCTCGTCTCGCGACGCAATTGCGAGAAAATGGGATTCAATATATGGATGCTGCTGGCAATGCCTTTATTAATTCAAATAATTATCATGTTGTTATTGTTGGGCAGAAGCCACCGCTTAATGTAGCAGACTCAACAATGGTCAAAACTAAAGCACGTGGAAATGATGAAAAAACGGGTAAGGCCTTTCAACCTTCAGGATTAAAGGTCATATACTCTTTGCTGTCTGATCCGACTCTGGCCAATAAGTCACTGAGAAATGTTGCAAACCAGTCTGGGGTTTCTTTGGGGTCAGTGAGTGCTATACAAAAAGACTTGATCGCTCATGGCTATCTTCAAAATGTTAACAAAAAATTCGAGTTGAAGCATAGGTCACAGTTAATAGCACGCTGGGCTGAGGCTTTCCCATACCTTGTTAGAAATAAAATGCATTTAGGGCAATTTACTTCTGACAACATCGATTGGTGGAAATCAGTCGATAGTGATATGGGGATTCAATTAAGTGGTGAGGTGGCGGCTTCATTGCTTTCAAATTACTTGCAGCCAAAAGACGGCATTGTATATGCAACGAAAGATGCATTGAAAACGCTTATGAAGGCTGCACGTTTACGCCAGTTAAAAGAAGGGGAGCAACCTATTTTCAAAATCGATGTTTATGAGCCTTTTTGGAGTATAGCGTCGGATAAATTAGTAGCTCCTGAACTGATTGTGTATAGCGATTTGTTATCTAACAATGATCCTCGTAACGAAGATGCTGCAAGAAGGTTGTATGACGAATACCTCACTTAATGAAGTTATCAATATTTCTGATCGTTTGCCACGGGGATTGGTTGAGATGTATCAAGCTGTTGAGGGTTGCGCGATTAGTTCTGAGATTGATTTTTTAATTGTCGGTGCTATGGCAAGAGACTTGGTGCTTTACCATGGCTTTGGTGCAGAAATAGAGCGCGGTACACGCGATGTTGATTTCGCAATTCAAGTTGAGTCTTGGCAGGCGTTTGAAGATTTAAAATTGGCATTGGTACAAGTTGGCTTTTCTATTGATAATACAGTGCCCTACAGACTAGGTTATATCGATTCGGAAGATATGCCCTGGGAACTGGATATTCTTCCTTTTGGAGAATTAGCAGATGCAAATAATGATATCAGTTGGCCACCCAATGGCGACTTCGTTATGTCAATGCTGGGTTTTGCCGAAGCTTTAGCAACAGCGTGGCAAGTACAAATAGTTGAGAGTCCAGCGTGTATTGTTCCTGTCGCGAGTCCTGCGGCCATGGTTGTTCTAAAGATGATTGCTTGGACAGAGAGGGATGTACAACTAAGACGTAAAGATGCCCTGGATATTGCATATATCATTAAGAACTATGAAAAAATCCCAAAAGTTTTTGAACGATTATATAAAGAAGATTATATGGGGCAATGCGACTGGGATATTGATACAGCTTCCTCCTTGTTGTTGGGTCATGAGATTGCGCAAATGATCTCTGTTCAGACCCGTAATTATCTTATGGAAAATTTTGTTAATAATGAGACTAATAAGGATATCTTAGCTAACGATATGGGTGTTAACGCCAGCTATGTTTGGTTGCTTAAGTTGCTATCGAAGCTGGATACATAACATGTGTGAGATTGTGTGGAATATATGAAAATTAAACCTTTAACGATAGTGCTTACATTACTTGTAGCTATTATCTTGGGTGGACTTTTGGGATACCAGTTGTTTTGGCCAAAAAACATAGATAGAGATAACTTGATTAACAGTCTCCTCTTATCACTCATCACCTGCGACCTTGTTACTTGATCGAGTATCTACTTCGGGTTTATTAGATACCACCTACTTGTATGATACTCGTGGCCGTACTACCCATGTAACAACGGGTGATCGAACGACTGAATACGTTTACGACGATACCAATCCAAAAGTACGCGGCAACGTTGAATCCATCATCGCCGCCGATGGCCAGATAACCCGTTTTGAATACGATGAGCTTGATCGCATTGAAAAGACCACCTACCACGATGGTCATTCAACCGCGACGACCTATGATAAAAACGGTAATGCCGAAACCTTATTAGTGCCTACGCAAGTGACTCATAGCTTTGCATCGAATGGCGTTAATAAAGTTGAGACTAATACCACGCCGTTAAACGAAGTGACTCGCTATCGCTATGATAAAGACCGTCGTTTACAAGAAATTGAATTGCCATCAGGTCAGTTAATTACTAATACCTATACCAGTGGGCAATTACGTAAAACGACCACAGTAGAATGTGATATTGATTACACCTACATCAATGGCTCTCAGCCTGAAACGGTAACCGAAGGCACGGGTACTGATGCTGAATCGTTAACTTATGGTTATGACGGTGATTTGGTTACCAGCATTCAATACGCAGGAGAGATCAATACCAGCATAGTGCAGGGTTACGATAACAACTTCTGGCAAAACTCATTAACCTACGCGGGTCGCAATACCGCGTTATATTATGACAATGATGGACTGTTAACAGGTATTAATTTTCGGGGGGATTACAATCAGAACCGAGTAGTTCATGTGCGACACAGTTGAAATATGCATGATGAAATGGAAGAGCGAGCAAAGAATTCAACGTATATTAAATTAAAAAATGGATCACATTACCTGAGTATTAATGATAATTGAATCGCAATATTTGGAGCTGTCGAAGGTTCTTTAAATACTCATTTAAAGCCTATCAATACTGATGATATTGCTTTGAGTAAATGACCATTCACAATTTTTTATAGAAGATGTGTTTATACTAGAAGAGAATAAAAAGTGCGGCTAATGCCGCACTTCATCAAAATTAAAACGTTATCTTAGACGACCTACAAATTCAATTTGGCCCGGAATCTTGTTCGTGATTAATGACCAAGTTTCTGGATCTGTCGAGTTATAAATTGAGCTGGTTTCTTCAATATCAATTTGAGCCATCCAAGAGATGTCACCTAGTTCATGATGCTCGAAAGAACCATTTAGGATGCGACTGATCGTTCCGCCTGGAATACCTTTAGCGCCTGCAGTACTTACAACTCCCTTAACTTTAGTCGCGGTTGCATTGCTGTCGGTTAAATCAAAGCTGTGGAATTCCCAAACTGGAACACGTAGATGCTTAGCTAGGGTTCCCTCCTTCACCATTCCTTGGCCGGCGTCGCTAATAATCAGGTTATAACCCATATTGCCACTACCTGTTACAGCACCCATGGCCATGCGGCCGTTATTCGTTAGGTTTTGCATATTCATTAAATATGAATCGTCAAACTCATCAGCACCCGCAAGTACTTTGATAATGCAAGGGGCGTAAGCGCCTGTTCCTTGTGCGTGTGCAAGTGCAGATCCATCATAGGATGCAAAGTACATATTGCCAGCGGCATCTTTTGCGGCACCCGTTACAGCACTACAGTTGTCTACTGAGTCTGTCACTAGACTGTCATCATGACTGTCGACAATAACTAGTTTGGTAAGGCCGGGGTCAGACTGATCTTCCCCATAGAAGCCGATCGTTGCCACAAAGCGGTCGCCATCTGTAGTAGGAAAAACCGACCAAGTGCCTGGTAGTGCACCTTCTTCAATACTCTTTAGAGAAATAGTATCGACTTTTTCTGTGGATTCGTCGAGATCAATGAGGGTCATGTCAGTAGGATTAAATGCAATAACCTGAAGACCCGTATAGTCTAGAGCATAGGCTTTAGTCGGTGATATGAATTGCGTGGCACGCAGTAAATTACGGGCGTTCTTGATGCCAGCGATGCCTGCAAAGTCCATTTCATCATCAAGGCTTATCAAGCCCGTATCGCTGACAACGTAGCGACGCAGTACCTTCGAGTTGTACATGCCAACATAGAATGCATTATCTGGATTGTCGCCTTCTGGTACAGCGATGCCAGTATATTCTGGAAGAGCAAGGGCTGTTTCAGTGTTAAATGCTGTTTCTCCATCAAGAGTATTACTTAAAAAATGAAGGGAAATACCTGCTTCTGTTACCCAAGCAGTACTTTTAACTAAATAAATTGGATCGTTTGGGTCAAAAGGGCCCACTGTTTTTTGGCTGTTGTTATCGTTTTTGCTATCGGCACCACAAGCCGTTAGTAGAATGCTAGCGGTTAGGCAGGGTATTAAATTTCGTAGTTTCATTCGTGTTTCCTAAGTATATGAATTCCATGGAAAGCTTTGGTTATTTGTAATATGTCCAATTGATAGTTAGGAAGACATCAAATTTTTAATGCTTTGCTAAATAAAATGACTTTAAACCAAGGCTTTAATCTTAAAGCTGCTGAATGATAACCATTATCAGTTGCATTATCAATTGCATTTGAAAATAATAATGATTATATTCACAGCCTATTTTTTAATGAATTCTTGGGCTCTAAAGCTCTAGGTAGTATGAAATGTTTCGCCGATCTACTTTTTTAAAGACACGTAATAGCACTCACGTTTTTCAGCTTTTAAGCCGATTAGCGTGCACAGGAACTTTTATACTGACTCAATCCTTTGCTTGGGCAGAGGCAGGTGAAGCTGAAGTGAGTAATGAAAGCAAAGAATTAGAAACGCTTGTTGTCGTCGGTACGAAAGACGAGGCAATGGTGTTAGAACAATCAGCAGCAGCAGTAGATGTGATTGATCTAAAGTCTGATCAAAAGTTAACGGCAGATTTGAGTGAGGTTTTATCTCGCGAGCCAGGGATTAGTATTAGGAGAATGGGGGGGCTAGGGTCGCGAGAAAGATTTTCTCTTAACGGGCTGAGAGATGAGCAAATTCGATTTTTTATCGATGGCATCCCGCTTGAAATGTCGGCTTATACTTTTGGTATAGGTGCTATTCCGGTTAACTTAATCAGCCGAGCTGACATCTATCATGGTGTTGTTCCCATCGAATTGGGTGCGGATGCATTGGGTGGCGCGATTAACTTCATTACTGATAAAGGGCAAGAGGGTACAGGTGGATCTATTTCTCATATGATGGGAGATTTTAATACTAGCAGGTCTACTTTGAATTTAAATTACGCCGGTGACAGTGGTTTTTTTAGTCGTTTTAATGGATTTTATGACTACAGTGATAATAATTATGAGGTAGATGCGACAATTCCCAATAGATTAGCTGAGACACTTCCTTATAAGGCAGAGCGTTTTCATGATGCTTATGAAGGGGAAGGCGCCAATGTTGATTTTGGGTATACCGAACAGAGTTGGGCGGATTTGTTTCAGGTGGGGTTATATACCAGCCAATATAATAAAGAAATTCAGCATAATATAAGTATGAGTCAAGTCTATGGAGAGGCGACCGTTGAGCGTAAAGCCTATGGGGTAAATTTACGATATAAGAAGCAACTTACGGATGCTGTATCCCTCTCTGCTACGGCTGGCGCATCAGAAATGAAAACACACTTCTTTGATATTGGCGACTATTCCTATTTATGGAATGGTGAAGAAGTAATTACTATTGGGAAGCATCCTGGTGAGATAGATACTGCTTGTGACTGTACTTACTGGCGCAATAATGAATATGCTATTGTTCACCTAGGTTGGAAATTAGCCGCAAATCATTCTTTAGATTTTTCCGTTTCACCCACGCGACACAGTCAGTCATCAAAAAATGATTATCTAGCAGATGATCAAGTTGATCTAATTGATGCGGAACGAGATATGTTTAGCTTGGTGTCGGGTATCAATTACACATTCGATTTTTATGATAATAAACTGCAAAATAAATTATTTGTAAAGCATTACAGTCAAGAGCGAGAAAGCCTTCAACTTAATAAATCCACTAAGTCAAAAGAAAGTTTTGAGTCAAGTATTGACCGAATAGGTTGGGGAAATGTCGTTAGGTACAAATTTTATGAGTGGCTAATCGGAAAGGCTTCCTACGAGCAAGCAACTCGCCTTCCTAGCTTCGCCGAAGTGTTTGGTAATGCAGAGAACGTTATTGCTAATCTTGATCTCAGCGAAGAATACAGTAATAACTATAACCTTTCGCTAGAAATTAATGAGCTGAACAATGACTATGGTTCTTGGAAGGCAGGTGCAAATATATTTGTTCGTGATGTTGAAGATGCCATTATTTTAAAGACGGTTAATAGCCAATCACAGTATCAAAATATTTCATCGGTCGACTCTAAAGGCTTTCAAGTCTCAGGAGCTTGGACGTCCGCTGAAGATTTTTTGAGTATTGAAGCTAATCACACAGAATTCGATTTGATTAATACCGCGACTAAAGGCCTGTTCGCACAATTTAAAAATGAACGAGTTCCGAATCGCCCTTATAAGTTTTTCAATACAAAGCTCGGTCTTAAATGGATTAGCGTATTCACAAATTATGATGAACTTAGATTGAACTGGAATTATCGGTTTGTGGATGAATTTGAGCTTCTGCCAGAGAACTACGGTTCTGCACAGTCAAAAATTGTTATTCCTGTTCAGGAAAGCCATGGTGTAGCCGCAATCTATACGAAAGACATATATTCATATACCGTTTCGCTAGCCGCTGAAATCCAAAATGTAACCAATGAAAAACTCTATGATCATTATGGGGTTCAGAGACCCGGACGAGCTTTCAGTTTTAAAACCGTCGTTGAATTTTAGAGCTTTCAGAAACGAGGAGATTATGGCGAAAGTGGAAATATATTGATTTTAGTTGATCCTCTTTTCCATATGAAAATTTGTCTACTCCAAACACCCGGTTACAAAAAATGAGTAATGTTAAATCACAAATGGGTTTGAGTGTGCTCTCCCGTACTATTGCCGCCATTGTTGGCGGTTATGTGTTCAGTAATTTACTAGCTGTCCTCACATCCTACCTACTTCCTATGCAAACTGCAGACAGTGTTTTACTGTCGTTACAGTTAAGTTTTTTGTTTTACAGTATTGTTATTATCTGGGTATTCAGTACAAAAACAGCAGGTAAGGCATGGCTGGGGTTATTCATTGCTTGCGCTATGAGTTCTGTTGGGGTGTATTTAGCAATGCCGGAGAGCTCTCTATGAATGGGTCATTTCGTCAATCTATGAACTGGCTGCATACATGGTCAGGCTTATTACTTAGTGTGCTGCTTTATTTTATTTTCATCACTGGCACCGCAGGTTATTTCGAGAAAGAAATTACTCATTGGATGCAGCCAGAAAGGCCCGTCATTAGCGAAAAGATCGATCAGCGTCAGATAGTGAAAATGGCGGAACAACATCTAAACATCACAGCCCCAGATGCGCAGTCTTGGTGGGTTGTGTTTCCTATCGCACGTTCGTATACCGCCGTTATTTGGTGGCAAGAGTCTGACGAGCAGGGCGGAAAATGGAAAAATAATGCGTTTGATGTTCAAACAGGCAATCCAGTTATTACCCGCGAAACTGGCGGTGGTAAAACCTTGTATGCAATGCATTATGTACTGCATTATATGCCCCCAACTCTTGCCTATTGGATTACCAGTTTGTGTGCACTGTTTATGTTTATAGCCTTAATTACCGGGGTTATTGTGCATAAAAAAATATTCAAAGAATTTTTCACTTTTCGTCCCAATAAAAAACAACGATCTTGGTTAGATATACACAATGTATTCAGTGTATTACCCATACCGTTTCATTTAATGATTACCTACAGTGGCCTGGTTTTTTTAATGTTTACATCCATGCCTGGCGTTATTGTTGGTTCCTATGGTACCGATAAGGAAAAACACAATAGCTTTGTGGAGTCTGTATTTGAAAAACCGGGTCACCCCGAACATAATCATGAACCCGCTAACAGTCTATCAATGTTAAGTTTTATGCCAGAAATTGAATCTCATTGGGGAAAAGGTGCCTTGCGTGAAATTGGAATAGAGGGGAGAGGAACAGCTGGCGCACATGTACAAGTGAAGCATCATAAATACTCTGGCATTAGTGACGGTGAAGAACTCATTTATCACGGCATTACAGGTGAGTTATTGTTCGACTCTATGAAGGAACCTTCCGCACAATCTGCTAGTAAAAAATTGTATAAGGTATTCACAGATTTACACGAAGGAAATTTTGCGGGTATTGCATTACGATGGCTATATTTTATATCTGGCTTAATGGGAGCAGGAATGATTGCCACTGGCATGATTTTATGGGCTACAAAGCGAAGAGAGAAAGCACGTAGAATGGGAACAGAAGATTCCGGTCTTAAATTTGTTGAATGTTCTAATGTTGGTATTGTTGTTGGTCTACCTATCGCTATTGCCGTGTATTTTTGGGCTAATCGAATTGTTCCCATTGATATGGAAAACCGTGCAAGCTGGGAAGTAAACAGCTTATTTATTACTTGGTTTGTAATGCTCATTGCGCCATTTATTTTGGCAAAAAAAGTCACTCTCCAAGCTCTTTGGGTTAAACAACTTCTATTAGCATCTGCCCTGTATTTATTATTGCCCATGCTTAATGCTCTGACATCTGATAAAAATTTCGTTTCTGCGGTGTTGCAAGGTGATTGGGTGATGGCTGGATTTGATTTAACGATGATTCTGATTGGCTTAATTTTGGGTTGTATTGCCCGTTATTTAATAAAAAACATGAAAACCAGGGAAATAGCATGTACATAGCTTCGCTTTGGGTATTTATGAGTTGTGTCTTATTAAGCCTTTCAATAAAAAAACATTACGCTAGTACGATAGGTCAATCAAAAAATAGCCGTAGGTTTATCCAAAATCTATTCCGAGTATGTGGCTTTGCATCCCTGATATTCAGCTTTGCATTGTTCTTTGATCTACATGGACTTGCTTTGGGCTTAGTGTATCTGATAGCTACATTTACAGTCGCGTCGTTGATTCAGACGCTATTATTAAGCTACCTAACTAAATGGATAAATAGAACTTCTCTGGTTTTAGTCTTAACTATTACTGTGTTCACATTGTATGAAGAATCAACTCAACTTCAAACGCTAGTCGCTTACCTAGGTTGAACAGTGTCATATAAAAACAGTGTCATATATAAATTATGTGTCAGCGCAGAATTTAATCAAAAAATAGTTAACCTCCATTTATGCTTGGTTGTTATTAATATTTAATCCGCCACTTCTACCTGTATAACCGCTGCTCTAGTGGCAAACTTTTCTTTCTTTTCATCTGGCATTTTTATGTCCAGATAAACCAACAACATAGCAAAGAAGATAAGTCCAGCTTGAATATAAAAATTCCATCCAGAGGTTAGCCATATCCAGCGACTATTAACCAGACCATCTACGAGTAATGTTGATAACAGCAATGCTGCACTGATACGCAGCATCCAATGGCTCAGTTGAAATCCATTCTTCCAAAGAAAGGGCATGAATAAAGTAATTCCCCAGGTGCTCCAAAGAATCCACTCTTCAAAATGGTGGTGCTCTTCACCCAGCTTAAAGACATAAAGTAATTGGCTTACTGGGAAAAGGGCACACGTTGCAACAACAAGGCCCCCACAAATCCCCAATGTTAATTTACTTAGGAGGTGCTCCATGCCATGCCCTCTTCGTTCTAACCACAACATATTGCCGGTTACAATCAGACCGCAGGCCCCCAATGCAGCTAACGCATAACAGATTTTTAGCCAAACACTGCCAAACAAAACGTAATGCAGGGGGGTGACGGCTGCAAAGATGCGATGGAAAGGGCCTTTACCTATAAAAGATCCTTCATGAATTGTCTCGCCGGTGGCGGTAGAATAAGTAACTGTTTCTATGTTGCTCAGGTGTTTTTGGTGATGAGCCGAAAATTTAATTAATCCTCCCTTGTCACCAGCTCCTTCAATCTCAATCAGTTTAATTTCTTTATCAGATAGGTCGGAGCGTGCTTTGACCCAGAGTTCATTCAATGAATAAATAGGTGCTGGCTCGCCAGTAATTTCAGCTCTTGGCCCAAGGATAGTATCGGTCGCTTTCTGCACGTCACCATCGAATGCGGCCAGCGCTAAGATAGGGCTAATAATACCTAATAACCCTAATATAGTGCCTGTAAAAGCAAGAATAAGAGTAAAGGGCAGTGACCATAACCCAAGCAATTTATGTTGATCTGTTAATAATAAACGCCAGCTTCTTTTAGGACGCAGCATGACAAACTCTTTACGCCATTTAACATGTATAAAAATACCCGCAATGATGGCTAATAGCATGGCCATGCCTGCGAGGCCGACAAGATAGCGTCCGAAAGGGCGAGGCAAATACAGGTCGGTATGCAGATGGGTAAGAATTTGACCTAATGCGGAAGGGGATGATTTTACTTCCTCATAGCTGCCTGTTTTTAAATAGAGAGTATAAAATTCACTTTCATCAGAAAAATGGCTCAGCATTATGTGGTTATTAATGTCATCTGGCAGTTGTATGGTTAATTTATCGTATTGAAAACCGATGTCATTTGCTGTTGCGATCGTGTGTTCAAGATCGAAGGATCTGTCTGTTGGGATCTCTCCGAATGCTGGATATTGCCAGTATCCGACTTCGTGTTCAAACAGGGCTGGAATACCTGAAAAGGTAACAATAAAGAGCAATATGCCTGAGATGATGCCAACCCAAGAATGTGTATCGTAGAGGCGTTTATGAGTATGTTGTTTCATTCTATAGTGTTCTCGATCCAGTGTTATCAATCCAGTGTTCTCAAGTGGCTAAACTGATGATGTCTATCGTAAGGGCGGGTACTAACAAAATAAGAATTCTGATCCAGGCTTTTAGGCCATCTTGTGCCAGAATGGCCCAGTAAAATACTGAGGCCCAGAAAATAAAGAAAAAGGTCCCTCCTGCGAGTACTTGTTCTGCAAGATTACCAAATGGCCAGAGTAGGGTGATGGAAATGGTCAAGGCCACTGTCGCTAAAAAACTACCGACGATAGCGGCAATGTTACGGCTACCTGTACTGCGAATAATATTAACGAACATAGTCGATTCCCTGATATATAACTCCTGCCAGGCTGAGTGCCGTTATCAGAGATACAGCCCTTGGCTGCCAAATTCTGAGTTGCACGAAGATTATGGCTATCGCCATTAGTGCAAATAACCAAATGAAGAAACCGTGCTCGAAGCCTAAGGAAAAACCGGTTAAACAGGCAGAGATAAATAATAGAACCCTACCCGTAATTCTTCTGTTATAAGCAATCTTACTGCTTCTGTGTTCTTTTAGGCCATACATTGCATGTAACGCAGGCCAGACTAAAAAGACACTGATTGGCATAACAAATATCCTGACGTGTGGTTACATCTAAATGAAAATGAGAATGCGTATCATAAAGATTAATGGCGCATGATCAAGCGCTAATTCAGTGATTCTTTGATTAATGACAGAGGCCATGTCAGAAACTCCCAAGCTTTTTGCACTGCGAGTATGGGTTATTACCTTATCCCCTTCGGCAATTTCATTTTTTAGCTCGCATTGACAATATTCTACCTTTACTAAATACTAATGATAATCAATATCATCTTTATTTGAGCAGCGAGGCATCAAGTGTGTCTTCAAGGATTGATATCTGACGGCTGTTAATTGCAGAGGTGAGTTAATACGCAGCATTAATAATGTAAACCTCTGAAAAATAAGGATGATATAAATCATATGAGAATCGTTCAGCTGGATTTGATTCGTGGTGTGGCTCTTCTTGGAATTTTTGTAATTAACATTACATTGTTTGCTTATTCTGAGACGGGGCTTATAGAGTTTTATCAACAGTTAGGGGAGTACTTTCCTTCTATGGAAAATGGTCTTGGATCATTTTTATATGGTCATCTGATGCTAACGTCTTATTCGTTGATTCAAGTACTTTTTTCACAAAAAATGATGACGCTATTTTTACTTCTGTTTGGCGCTAGTATTATAAATACAGAAAAAATGAATCAGGGGGCTGTGATCATTGGGTGCAGAAACCTCGATAATCACACGTTGTAATAGAATCAATTTTTGTTATTTAATAATTTTTCTAGTTTCAGTAAGATATTTCTTACCTTCAGATTTAACGGTTGCAGTATCGGCACGCTCAGAACCTTTGTGAACTTTTTCTAGCGTTTCTTCAATCTCATCGATACTGTTTTCTAATCTTGCTAAAGCATTTTCTAGAGTGTAAGTAAGTTGATGTATTTGTCCCATTGCGGAAGGACTTAATTCACCCGTCAACAGCTCTTCTAGCTTACTGTTATAAACAGAAATATTACTGATAGATTCTTCTAGCGTATTGGATTTAAGGCCATGGAAGTGATCAGGATCATCGGCATTAACAGGAAAAGCGGCTAATACCGATATTGTTACAACAGATAAAAAACGAAGGTAGGGCATGAAAATACTCTTTTAATTAATGCGAACGGTTATCATTAGCTTTTATTGTGCATCTAAGGCATTAAAAAATCAAGCTGAAAAATAAAAGCTCCCTATCCTCCAAACCAACGTAGGTTGTGGCATTGCCTTTTGACCTGCTAAAGCTACGGCGCAGTACTATCAATAAATCAGTACTATCAAGAAATAAGTACTATCAAGAAATAAGTACCATCAAGAAATAAGTACCATCAAGAAATCAGTTCTATCAAGGCGTAACAATATTGAACGTCCCAGTCGGTTTATCCAATAGTGAAAAGAAGCTAATGAGGTCTAGTGTGCTGCCATCAATGCTTAGTTCGTCACTAAACAGTGTTTCTTTTAGTCCTGCTTCACCAATAATTACTTTCACAAATAAATCTCGTGTTAGGTTGAGGGTGGCGTTGGCGACAGTCTTACTCGAGCTAATGTCGCTAATGTTTTTATGACGCAGTACGGAGTTATTTAGCATTAATAAATAACGTTGATTCAGATCGGTAAAGTTGATTTCTATGGTTAGTTTTTTATCGGCGGCTTTGTCTGCGATTAATCGCACCGCCATGCTATCAAAGAATTTATCGACAGATGTTTCCATTAATACTTCTTTCATTACAGCAGGGTTGATGCCTTTTTTTGCAGCGCCATGGCGCAGTTCATCGGCACCACTTAGATAAAAGTCGCGCCAAGGTGCAGACTCTGCTTGATAGCCTAGCTGATCATAGACTTTCGCTAGTAGTGCTTTCGCTGGATGATTGTTAGCATCGGCAAAAACTAGGTGATTTAAGAGCTCGGCTAACCAGCGGTAGCTGTCGGTGCCTTCTTTTATATTCATGCTAGCGGCGTTATCAAACTGTTGTTGTGCTTGTGTTAATACCGCTTCAGCGCCGCCCATCATGTCGATATAGCGAATGGCTACTTTTGTTTCTGGTAATGGATCAAGCTTCGAAGGATTGGCGGTGAACCAGCCTAGATAGTTTTGATAAACCGCTTTGGCGTTGTGTTTTAGCGTTCCGTAATAGCCTTGGTTATCGAAGCGGGTATTGAGGCTGTCGGGCAGAGTCAGTTGCTCGGCAATTTCATTGGGTGTCAAACCTTGGTTCATTAACCGAACGCTTTGGTCATGAATAAACTTATACGTGTCGCGTTGCGTGATTAAAAAATCGTTAATGTTTTCTTGGCCCCACAATGGCCAGTGATGACTTGCAAAATAGGTATCTGCGTTATCAAATTTAGTGCGTGCTTGTTCGATATAACTGCTCCATATATTAGCATCTCGAACTTTTGCGCCGCGCAATGTATAGACATTGTGCATGTTGCGGCTGACTAATTCAGCGCCGCAGAATGCTTTGTATTTGGGCAAATAAAAGGTGAATTCTGCTGGGGCTTCTGAGCCAGAAACCATCTGAAATTCAAATTCAATACCATCGATGGTTTGGGTATTATTGTTGGTGCCAATAAGAAGGTTAGGCATTTCAATGCCGAACGTACCAAATGCCGGGCCTTTCCCTAATCCTGTGCCTATATGGCCGCGCTCACTGCGGGCTAGGTTTTTGCCATACATGTACATCGCACGTCGGCTCATTGCGGTACCCGCAATGATGTTTTCGCTGGTAGCTTCTTCTTCAAACCCTTCGGGGGCGATGATTTTTATTTCCGCTTTTTCTGCATCACTTATGTTTTGTAAAATGCCTTGTACGCCACCAAAGTGATCGATATGACTGTGCGTGAATACAATGGCTTTAATCGGTTTTTTACCCAGCTGTTGTTGTGCAAATAGTAAGGCTTGGTTGGCGGTTTCTTTTGCGGTAAGTGGATCGACAATAATCCAGCCACTATCCGATTCAATAATGCTCATGTTCGAAAGATCGTAGCCGCGTAATTGATATATGCCTTCAGTGACTTTGAATAAGCCGTGAATATTATTCAGTGAAGCTTGGCGCCATAAGCTTGGATTAACGGAACTCGGTGCATTGTTACCTTTAGCATCAATGAAGTTATACGCAGGCATGTCCCAAACGTTGCTGCCGTTGTGGTGCTTAATTGTGAGGTTATCTTCTTTGGCGATAAATCCTCGGATGGCATTGTCAAAATCGTCTCTATTGCTAAACGCTCGTTGTTGTAAAACGGCATTATTGGCTTTTACGGTGACGTCGGTTGGAGCCGTATGACCTTGAGCATCTGCTCGTTCTGCAGAACTAGCTTGTTCAGTTCTATATTGTTCAGTACTAACATGAAGTACCTTTGAAGCAGAATCGCAGGCGTTTAAGGCGACTATTAAACTTGTACTGGTGAGTAAGGCTATCAGTGGTTTGCGCATGCTAGATCCTGCTTATGATTATTCTTAGCTTTTAGTGTAAGCAATAATCAGAATTTGGCAGGTCTGAAGCGGACAATCTGTAGTCTTGTTAGGACAGTATCGTATTTTTAAGGCAGCTGTTAGGGCAATTGTAAGGCGACTGTTAGTCGTATTGGATCAAAACTTGAGCGGATTAAGCGTGATTTTGCCGAAATTGACTGGGTGATTGAGCGAACCAGCGAGTAAATGCCCGTGAGAAATTACTGGTATCGGTAAATCCAAGGTGTAATGCAATTGCGGTAATAGGCAGCTGAGTTTGCAGTAAATAATGGCTGGCAAGTTTCATTCGAGCTTCTTTAAGTAAATCGCGGTAATTTGCCCCTTCTTCTTTTAAACGCCTTCGTAAGCTGCGTTCGCTCATATTTAATTGGCCAGCAACCGTCTGAATGCTAGGTTCTGTAGAGACTAATTGATTGCCTTCGAGTAAGGCCATGATGATGTTTTTAACCTTTAGCTGCACTAAGTTGGAATTCATGTTGCTGATATAATCTTTGACCACCGATTCGTTAAAGGCAGCCAGCTTTTCATCCCCCATTATTCCTGATCGGCCGAGCTTTTCGCGCTTAAACCAAAGGCAATTATAGTTCGCAGAAAACTGAATTGGGGCGCTAAATCGCTGTTGCCACTTTTCTGAAGTACAGGGTATTTCGCGCATTAACTCGACATGATGAATCGCATTAAGAGAAGCACCAAGCTGATTACTGAAACTCAGTAGCGTTGAGAAAAAACTGTCGATTGACATAGGGTGTATATCAATTCCTGGGATTGGTTTGATGGTTAAGCCAATGAGATGCTCAGTAGTTTCAGTGTAAGTCTCTACAGAATTACTGACCAGTTCTGAATATTGACCTAATTTCATCAGTGCTGACTCTAAACTTTTGCTGGTTAGCATGAGTAATCCTAGAGCGCGAAAATGCATGGGTTGTACATAATTAGCAACGGATAAGCCAAAGCTAGGGTCTTGTGTTGTTTCTTCGACGGCCTGCCAAAAGCGCGTCATTGATGTTATATCGACCCGCCCATCAGGGTGGTCAAAAAGGACGGTACGCATGAGGCCGGCTGATTCTAATAATGGGTTAGGGTCTATATTGATTGCTTCAAGCGCTTGGCAGATCGCCAGTGGCCAAGCGGCAAGAGTGGTTGGCTGTTTTGTATTAGATGAAATCATATTTTTATTTTTTATTTTAGCTGTGTCGAAGTGTGGCAGCTTACATCATCTCTTAAAGAGATTTAGGGTGTCCACTTTTTAAACATCATGCATGTTCTACTGCCTAGTTATTTTATAAAAATGATAACGCCACCAACCTAAACCACCGTATACAAATATCAATACTAACAAGTTAATAATTTCATTTTTGGCTGCACATAACGGCGCGCCGTACTGAGTGATTTTAACCATCATGTTAATACCGGCGGTCGACGGTATTATTTTAGCAAGCCAGACTAACCACGTTGGGCTGCTGACTTCGGGCCAAGACAAATTAGCAAGAAAGAACAGCGGTAAAGCGGTGAATAAAATTAGCTGAAATGCCCGCTCGCGAGTACGGAAGAAGCTGGTAATAAACAAGCCGAAAGCGACAACCGCAGAGATAAATAACACGCTACCGGTAAGTACACTGCCTAAGCTCCCATGCTGTGGATAGTCTTGGTACCAGAACATAAAGCCTAAGTAATACAGCATATTCACTGAGCCGATGCTCATTGCCGCTGCGCTGATGCCCATGATTTGCTTATGGGTCAGAAAAATTCTTCCATATAATTCACGACGAGTGCCCGCAAGAACCGCTAAGCCGATTAATAACGTTTGCTGAATAATTAATTGGGCAACGCCGGTAACCAAAAAACTGCCGTAACCTTCACGGGTATTAAACAAAGGGCGTTGTACTAGTTCAAACGGTGGGCGAATACCGGCACCAGTAAAAGCGGCTTGGCGTACGGCAATTTCTTGCGCAAAGCCGCTAATAGCTGACGCTAAACTGGCCAGTACTGAGCTGGCTTGACCTAGTGAGGCGCCATTGGCGAATAACGCAATATCGGCTGGGGTTCCGCGCCAGATACTTTGTTCAAAGTCGGCAGGAATTTCAACGTAGCCCTGAATTTTCATCGCTCTCACTGCTTGCACGGCTTCGTCTGCATCAATCACTAACGCTTGTACTTTTACCGCTCTTAAGCTTTGAATATCGTGGATTAATTCACGGCTCAGTGCTGAGCGATCGTGGTCGACAATATATATAGGCTGGTTGGCGGCGACTTGTTCTTGGTAGCCAAGTGGATAGAAGAAGGAATATAAGACCACCGCACCCAGCATCACGCTGATGGCGGCTTTGTCGGTAAAAATGGCATGGAAGGTGGTGATGAACGCTCCCGAGAAAGTTTCTATTTTTTTCATCTGCGTCCCCATTTTTCTGGGCTGTTAATGGCTTTTTTATACGCACAGTAGCCGATAAGACTGGGCACAATCACAAACAGCGCTAAACACATTAAATAGAATAACGTCACCGAGAGTGGGGCGTTAATATAACGTTCGGCGACATCCAGCTTTACGAAGCTGGAAAATGGAATTAGGTGGTGCCACATTCTGGCAAACAAAGACGCGCCATCAATAGGGAAGGTGGCTCCGCAAAAGGCCAACGACGTTCCTGCATATAAACCTACGCCAGATAAGGCTGAGCTCATGTCAGGGGCTAACGCTGCGATCATTAAAGCAATGGCGGCATAGGCGCAATAGAGCAGAACATTGCCTAATAGTAGGGCTGATAACGAGCCTGGTATGCCGTCGCCGCGGATGTAGCTGATCCACAAAATGGCGGCCATTCCATACAGGGAAAAGAGCACAACATACGGCAAGGCTTTTCCTACAATGGCGCCGGCGGTATGTCCGCCAACACGATCTATCCAGATCTGTACGGTTTTATCACGCAGCACTCGGGCATACGAACTGGTGAGCGCAATGCACATGACAAAGTGCAAAATACCCGGCAGTAATAGGCCGATTAAGAATATTTCAAAATTACGGGCGGGGTTATATAGCAAGGTGACTTGCGCTTGAACCGGTGCGGGTTTTAATACACTTGGCCCAAGGCTAAAGGCGTTGTATTGAATCGCGATGTCTTTATTCAGTTGTTTCACCACCGCATCAATGGCCCGCACGGCGGTACCTCCGGCGGTGGTCATGGTGGCGTTATAAAAAGCGAACAAGGTGGCCGGTTGATTGTTAGCAATTTGTTTATCGGTTTGTGGCGGAATATACAGCACGGCGTGGGCTTGGTTGGATTCAACTAAGGGCCAAGCGTCTGCAAGGTTTAAGGGTTGCGCGACAACGCTTATCGCTGGCGTGGAGGCAACTTTACGGATAATGTCTCGGCTAATGGTGCTATGGCTAGAATCTACCACCGCAATCGGCAAAGCACGGGGAACGGATTGCCAAAATAGCGCCACCATTAATGCCATTGCCAACCAAGGCATCCAAGTAACTAAAGCTAAATCCCAAGGCGAGCGTTGCAAAAACTGCCACTCATCTTGGGAGGCTTTTTTTAACGTTGCGTAAAAGCTATTCATGTTATTGAGCAGACTGCGGCCAGCTGAATAAAACACTCATCCCTGGGCGGAAGTTGTCTATTTTAGCTTTTGGACGAAGTCGAATTTCGAAGCTTTTTATATCGTACCCCACCGATTGACGGGTCGCGCGCCAAGTCGCAAATTCTCCAGCAGGGCTAATAAAGAACACTTCAAATTCGATGGTTTCTAACCCCAATGAAGGAATATCTCCATAAACCACTTGCCCTGTTTTAATGTTGTTAAATTGATCTTCACGTAAGGTGAAAGATACCCACATATTATCGACATCGACTAAGGTAAAAACCGGATATCCTGCTGGTACTAGTTCGCCGATATCAGCCAAGCGTTTACTAACTTCACCATTGCTAGGCGCTAACCCCAATACTTCAATGCGAGCGGCTGTTACCTCTTCTACGACGGCTTGTGCTTGGCGAACTTGTGCTTGGGCGGTGTCTTTATCTTGCTGGCGAGCACCGCTTTGTGCTTCGTCGAACTGTGCTTTTGCGGCATGTGTGAGTGCTTCAGATGATTTTGCTTGTGCCATAGCTTCGTCGCGTTGCTGTCTTGAAACCACCCCTTCTTTATATAAACCATCCAAGCGATTGGCAGTATCGCGGGCGATGTCAGAGGCTGATTTAGCACGCTGCCAATTCGCTTCAGCGGCTCGAACTTGCTCGGTGCGAGCGCCGTATTCTGCTTTCTCCGCTTGGGATTTAGCGGCATCTAATGCGGCTATGGCTTGATTGTATTTGGCTTCTACTTCTGGGCTGTCGAGGCGGAAAAGCGATTGTCCCGCTTCTACACGCTGACCTTCGCGGGTATACAGTTCAACAATTCGAGCGCTGATTTTAGCTGATACTTTTAATGAATCTGCATCGGCCATGCCTTGGATTAAGGTAGCGCTTGGTTTTAATGCTAAATATAAACCCAGACCGCAAATCGCTATCACCAGTGCGATAATCCCTCTGATCTTTTTTCGTTCTTTCATCGGTAAAGCGTTATCTATCGCAGTATTCAAGGTGGCATCCATGGGCTTGTTAGTTGAATTGTCTTGAGTAGAGTTTGTCATGTTAAAGCGCCTCTTTACTAATCGATGTTTTTCCAAGGGGCTGGTTTTCAAGGGATTTGTTGGCCAGTACCTTGTCGGCAAGCTTAAGGTAATGATTAAACTGATCGCTTTGTCCGCTTACATCTAATAGCTGCATTAACGCTAGGTCAAATTGCCAAGCCGCTTGTGCACGTTCAATACGAACCTTGCCGACTTTTAGGCTGGCATCAATCACATCCAAAGAAGTCGCTTGGCCTGCTTGAAACGAAAGTTCCTGCAAGCGTCGGTTTTCTTCAGCGCTTTCGAGTGCGCTTTCTAATAGGGTAAATTGTTGACGGGCACTGTCGGCGGCTAACCAAGAACGTTTAACCGCGATGGTTAATTTCACTTGATTATCTTGAAGGCTATAAGACGCTTGATTGATTTGGCTATGAGCGGCACGGACTTGGCGACTGCGGTTTTGGTTGGATAATAATGTGTAGCTTAACCCCACACCAAAGGCCCAGTTTGAATCACTGACAAATGCATCTTCGGGTTTTAAGTCATATTGACCAAAGGCATATACGGTCGGTAACCAGCCGGCTTTTTCGACGGCTAGTTTTTGTTCGGCTTGAGTTTTAATCGCCTGGATTTGTAATAAGCCAGGATGCTGAACGAGGGCTGAATCAATAAACTGTTCAACCGCAGGCAAAGAACGCTGCCAAACAAATAAAGGGGAGGAGGGCTTAACGACTTCCTGTGTATGCAATAAACCGGATAGAGCAGTTTGGGCACCTTGCAAATCATTCTGCGCTTTACGCAATTCACGTTCGGCTTCATCTAAGGCAACTTTCGCCTGAAGTTTTTGCGCCTGGGTAGCAAAACCTTCCGCTTCTAAACGACTGGCTCTTTGATAGTGCTGCTGCAAACCTGCACGAACATCGGTGCGAATTAATAAAACCCGAGCGGCCATATGCTGGCCAAAATACGCTTCAATTAACTGGCCCAGTTCTTTTTGCTGAGCGCCCGCTAATTGGGCTCGCGCTTCATTCACCCCAGCTCGTGCTGCGGCTTTGCCGGCACTGATTTTACCGCCGGTCCAAATCGGTAAGGTTGCGGTAATAATCGGGCGCGTTCGCCACTCCACTACGTCCATTTCTGATGGGATATAAAGGTTATTTACTTTGGCTAGTGGTTCAACGGCTTCTAGATCTAAATGCTTAGCAAAACGCATTTGCTTAACATCCAGTGTTACTTCGGGGTAAGACAAGCTATCACTGGCTTCAGCCAAGTGTTGGAGGCTTTCAAGCTGGCTTTGTGAGCCGGCAATCGCATCGGAGACGTTAAATAAGCGCTGCTGAGCTTCGTCAAAACTCAGCTCCAATGCCAAGCTTGAAATAGGTACTAAACCACAAGCACCTAAAATACATGCTCTTAAAACACACGCCCTTGAAACATGCAGTAACCTAAATTTCATAACATCTTCCTTAATACCAAATAAATACTTGATAAACCGTGTGTAGAACAATACTTAAACTTAGAGCAATCACTGAGGAAGCGCATAATAGCGCAGAAAATAGAATTGAGGACACTTGAGCCGTTATTATTTTGTAACTAATTGTTGCTGATTTATTAGGAGGTTTCGCTAGATTTGTTATCGCTACTGGGTTTTCTGTCATTATTAATAGTACTCACCGCAATGCTAATGAAGGCGGCGATGACTAGGATAATAAAGACCCACAAATGGCCAATAAGCAGCGTTAAAACAAACAGAATAATTATGGTAGAAAACCCATAAAAGAGTGCGCTTGTAATCGACATGTTTATTGATCCTTTGTTTATCTAGAAAATCTCAGTTGTTATAAAAACTAGCAGTATTTTAAAAATCATTATTCATGGCGTACTATTATTGTACATCTCATATTTCAATAAAGTTACCTTCGGTGTTGTCGGTGGGGGAGTCGTTACCATGCTGTAGTGCTAAGAATTGAAAATCAAACCCTCAACGGTATTCGTTGAGAGCGTAGAGTGAACTTTTAATCCACTTTGGTGTAGCGGCAATTTCATTTAAGCTAGTTATATCGATTAATATATGGCTTTGGTTTAGGAAACTTATCCGCTAAACGGTCGTCATCATCAGGATGCTTTCTTGATTGAATATAAGCAAGCTGTTCAGCAGTTAAATTAGGAAAACTCTCATCCATAAAACACTTTACTGCTTCCCATTCTCCATTGCAGCGTTCATATAATCTATCATATTGCTCAGCTGTGATGGCTATACCTTGGATTTCGTGGAATGAATGAGGTTTAGTGTTAAGGTCTCTACTAGAAAAATGACCTGTAGTATAATAAAGTTTATCCCACTCCCCCCAGCGATAATAAACGGGGTCTCCATAAAAGCCGTATCCCGCTACATTAGAGTCTTCTAGCTGTTCTTTAGTTAGACCTCTTTTTAATACTCTCATTGGCCCTAGCGCCACTCCCACACTATAGGTGTTGTGGCCCCCTCTAGGAGCTCTGATTATTCCTTTGTCGGGTTCACTTCGAACGTAATAGTGCAACATTTTTTGCTTAGTAGGCATACGCCATAACGCGACTATTTCTTCGCCTTCCATAGGGCCTTCATATGCGTAACTGTCCCCCCCAAAGGAGCTCCCCCCCCCAGTAAGGTTAGGCATGTAGGGGCCAAAAACCAGAGTTCGTTGGCGTAGTTTTTTATTTTTATTATCTTTCAGTTGATCAGGATAGCTATTAGATGCATAAATTGAAACGGCTTCTTCATGGAAGATAGAGGTGATGTATCTACTTGCACTGCAGCCAAGCAGGATTTGAGTAGTTATGAAAATAAACAGTAATTTAAGTAAATTATTCATAGAGTAGAGTCTTCCGCGTTAGGGTCTATCCATATATTAGATTCAAGTATATTGAATTCTGGTGCAGCTACTGTAGCTACTGTACCATGTCGACTGTTGTTTTGTTTTTTAGACTGAGCTCGTTTGATATTTATCTTTTCAAAATCTTTATATTGATTCTTGAAGATATCTCGGTGAGGTCTGTCATCAGTTAGTGAGCGATCTCGCCGTGAGTCGTTTTCATCTGCAGCCTGTTTACCCATGCCAAATGTTGTATTAAATGGGTAGTGTGAACGATGCATGTACTTCTGGTATAAAATATCGTAGTTTGATTTGAAGCTGTTGAATTTATCGTTGCTATCAGTACCATATTCTTTTTCAAACGAAGCTATTAAGCTCTGTTCAGAAAGTTGAACTAGGTTAGTGGCCTCTCGTATTTTCTTTTCTAGTGAGTCTATCTTTCTTTGTCGATCATTATAATAGTCAGAATTAGAGCGTCTTCTCTTATTCATCTTTTCAAGTTTGTATTTGAGTATATCTAATAAAGCAATATGCTCTCGCCATAAACCCATCGGTGCTCTTAATTTCTCGTTTTCAATATAGGGCATAATTAAATTATAGCTCTCTATCATCTCATCGTAGCTAATATCTTTAATGGCATTAGCTGCATCTTTTCGGGCGCTATCGGACATTTCTGCTTCTAAGGGAACACCATTCTCCATGGCATGCTTTGCCATTAGTGCTAGGGGTGGGCAGGCTAATAAGGCATTATTAGCAAATTGAGTCAATTTGTTAAAAGAATAACTACCACCAATATCTGAGTGAGCGCCAGGTAAGCCAATTTCGATGAAATTGCCCTCGATGATATCAACTGGGTAGTTACTGTCTTGTTTTTGTACGAGGGCCTGCAGGTCAAAGCCCCAGCGGTATTCGTTGAGTGCATAGATATGCATGGCTTTTGATTCAATCCAAGAGGGTTTGATATGAAAACTGAAACCAAAATCGTCGTTATCACCCGCGATATTAAAAGAACCCACCGTATCGAATACACCTAAGAAATTAATAAGAATATTATTGGCGGAAAAAGCTTCATTGATATCAGGGTCTTTAAAATCGAAGTAATTTTGTTTAATGCAGTTTACAAAATGACGGGCCATAGCGGCGCCACGGCTAAAGCCGAAAACATCTAATTGAATCGTAGGGGGGGAGGTATTTTCCATCAAAACCTTCATCTCTGTATTCAGCAATGTATTGCTCAATATATGCAATGACATTTTCAAAACGTAATGCTGCACCGTAGCCTCCAGCATTACCAGCAGCATCTACTGCAAAAGAGAAAAAACCTTCGGATTCTGAACCGACCCCTCGTTGATAGAATCTTCTTGATGTATATTTCTTATTTTCAAATAATTCATCGTCACCTTCATGCATTTCATAAAGATACCAAACATTAGAAAGTGCGGTCGAGTCTTTGTCATCATTCCCTGTACTATCAAAAAAATTCCAATTTGCAACGGAGGCGGAGCTTCCACAGGTGTCATATGTACTATGTTTTCTTGACTAGGCATCTTGCTTGCTCTCCTCAATCTCTAGTGCTTCCTTTTCTGACGAAGGTTTATCTCTGCCCTTATTGGTTAGTGGCTGCGCTTGGTACTCATGAGGCCAAAGGATTTGAGTTTCAATTTCTTGACCATCATCTAAGAAAAGTGCACTGGATGTCATAGGGTCTTCTACTGGAACTAGCTTCTCTTGCAGTACTTTTCCAGTGGATTTGTCTTTGATAACCAGCTTTACTTTTTGATCCATGATTTTCGCAAGATGCTCATCATCACCAAACGTTTCAAGAGGTAATTCAACTCGCTGATAGGGGCGTTGTAATAATTCGTGGTCTGGAATTGTGCCAACTCCAGGCCCAACTTGAGCTTGCATCACAGGGGCAGGTGGCGTGTTCATTTTATTACTGGTAAAAATATCGGTATTACGAACAATCGCTTTTCCTTCGATAAATACCGTGGGTGAAAAGAGTCCCGGCTTGGCTTCGTCTTGAATTGTATTAGAAACGGTCCCTTTTTGGTCGCCGCTTTCATCACCAGTGGATTGAGCAAAAGTGGATGATTCTAAGCAAACAGGGTTGCCTTCAATCATAACGCTGGATGAACCACCGGCAAGGTCTTTGCTTTCAGCAATATTAGGGTAAGGAATAGGAACAGTCGCAGGTCCGCAGGTGGTTTTACAGACGTCTGGGCTGGTCATGAGTATGCCACTGCTACCCGAAGTAACGGCGCTTAAGCCATTAACAAGAACGTTATTTTTAGCCATTATTATTGATCATCCTGTTCGTTATATGCACTTTCCTGTGCTTCTGCCTCAGTATTGTTTGAATTATGCTTTAACTGTGGCTCGGCTGGTTCAAATGTTAAACATACTGCGCTGCGTTGGTTTTTGTCTGAACTGGTTGTAATTAAGTGTCGCTGTGCAATGCCATCACTAAAGAGTTTATGTGATGATAACGCAAGTGCGATCATTCCCGTTGCAGAACCGATGTCGCCAATATTGTACGCGCTTGAAATAGATTTATCTGCAATGTCATGGTCTAAATCATGCCTATGTCGTAGTGTGCTGGCGATATGTTCTTCATACCAAATGGCTTCACCGTTCATGGATGTGTAAATTTGGCTAACAGGTAAATTTGGCGAGGCGTTTAAGGCCATTTTAATAGCACTTGTTAGTCCTTGGCTTAAATTAGGTTCGTTACTTCCAATATAGCCTTGCTCAACCGCTAAACCAGGTGAGTGAATACGCACGTACCCATTATTTTTATTGAGCGCATAATGCTTATTATTGGTGATTACGATAAAGCCAGCGCCTTCACCGGCAACAAAACCATCACTACCTATCATTGCTATACGCTGTTGCTTACTTAGGTCTCGCAGCACGGCAGAGTGACGATAGCTATCTAGGCCACCAATGATGATTAATTCTATTCCATTGTTTTGCTGAAATAACTTTTGCGCCAAATTTAGAGTCGCCAATGCGCCTGCACGCCCAATAGTCACTGGAATAAATTGGTTCCAGTGAATCATCTCTGCATTGTCACCCAAATGTTGCCTAATAGAATTAGCCAGTTGATCTGGGGCTAGTGGCTTATGATTCGGTACTTGTTCAGCCGTTGCAAGAATAAAAGGTGCCAAAGAAGGGCTGTAGTCTTTGAACCGTGTGAGTAGGGGGGTAAGTGCTTTATCAGCCATTTGTACTAAGGTTTTATCGCGATGACAGCGATTGATATTGATCTTAGGATCTATCTTCCTGAAACTCGCACTGTCACAAAGAGACATGTTTATTTGTTGGCCAAGGTGGCCATAATAATCTGAGAGGCAGAATTCATTTTCATTCGCTTGAATTTTTTCACTGAGTTCTGCAACGTCATTACTCAGTGGTGTGCAAATTTCCAAATCAGCTATGTACATGTTGTTTAAGTCTAGAGGTGCTGTGGTCATATTATTTAAAATCCATGCTAACGCTAATAACATCTTTGGCGTTGTTTAAACACACATGGTTAGCGCGCCACGAAATATGTACTTGATCATTATCGGGTTCAAAGTGAACGGTATCGTAATTAAGCGTTAATTCTTTAATCGTATCTTTAAGTACAACTTCGAGCTTTAGTGGACAAAAAGGCAGTCTTCCTTCTAATACTTCTAAAGGGTGTACCCCTTGTAAGCGATATTTCTCGCCGCCTTTTAGAGGCTGTTGGGTTTGCAGTTGAGGATGTGCGCTGTGATTAAATCGGCGGTCAAAATCTGCAGGTAAATAGGGTAGGCGAGTTTCTTGCCACTGTTGGTCGTAGGTGCCTGCTAGCGGGTAACGGGTTTTCCAGTGTGATGCAATCGGGCTGGGTGTGCTTGGCATCGGGGCGGATTTTTGACTGCTTACTAAGTTCGTCGGGTCTTCAATATTGGCGAGCAGGGTTTCACTTCTACCAACGGGGTTATATTCATTCATGGGTGCGCCAAAGGCGTATTCGTAGACTAGAGGAATTCGAATAAACTGTTTTGTATTGGATATTTGGCGGCCTTGCCAAACCCGATCGCCAAACACTTTTAAGTTTAAACTGTATTGATCTACTTGAATCGATACATTGCTTTCGCGCACGGCTTGTCCGTTGGGTGCATAGGCATGAGCGTGCATTAAAATATCGGTACCTGGTTTTCCTAGGTGGATTTCATTGGCGTATCTTAGGCTGCTTGTTTGCGGCTCTGCCCAGAAAACATCTTTTAAGTGAATCGGTTGCATTTCACTGGCGAGCTTCAACTGTTGTAAAGAATTAAAAGTGGCTTTTACGACAACAATTAATTCGTGTTTTCCGTGTTCGTTCGGAATGATTAATGCTTGAAGCGGTAGCGATGTTTTATTTTCAATCTGCATAATATGTGATTACCTTAAATCAATTAAGATTTATGGTGCCGCCGATTAGGTTGTTTTTCTTGCGTGCTTTGGTTGTGTGTATCAGTATCGCAGCGAAATAAAAGGCATAGTACGGATACCAAGGCATAACTGATTTTTAATCAGGCTCAATAGGATCATCAGGATGAATAATAGGGTCTTGATAGCTTGTATCAATAACGTAACCTTTTTCATTGAGGTCTGCTTCTTTTTTATAGCGAAGAGATTTAAGCCTCTTCATTATTGGTACCCAGTGCTGTTTCCAGGTATCTCGCTGATCAAACTTCATGCCGCTTTTAGCAAACTCATCACGAGTTGTTATTTCTAAAGAAAATATATAATAAGCCGACTCATTGGGGCTTTTGTGCTGATCGCTTGGGTCTTGTTTACGTCGATATTTAATATCCATAAATAAATTATCAGCGTAAAGAGTCCATATGTGCGTATTTCCCATGGCTTTCCACGTCTTTAAGCTAGGCTCAACATTCAAATCTGGCACATAATAATCATTGCCTTCTAGTATATATTGGTAACTTTGAAGGCCTGACAAACGAGGTTCAGAAGTATTTATAAATCGCTGCCAGCCAAGGTCAGCTAACATTTTTATATAACCAATAAAGAATTCACGGGCTTGTTCGTGGGTGTTTTTTTGTCCGTCGTCTTTTCTGACGAAGGTGAAATCTAATAATTTTATTCCTAACTCTGGTAGTCTCATACTTTCCACTCCCATAAAACCCATCACAGGCGGGATTTCAAAGCTGTATGGTCCATGCTCTATTCGCGCAATTTTTCGGGTGCCTTGTGGAGCGTCAATTGTATAAAAGTTCAGCCCCGCAGGTTGACGGTCCACGCCGATAGGTTGGCGAATATTTTTCATGCGCTGTATAAAATCAGTTGGGTTTTCGCCCACAGTAAAAACAAGGGGTTGAGACGATTCATTACCATTCATTCTAGAGCTCTCTTTTTTATTCGTATCAGTATCACAGCCAGTTACACTTAGTATTAATAGTAAGCTGTAAGATACGGTGAATAGTTTGTTAGTTATTTTTTTAAAATTAAAATGCTTCATGGTTTATATGTCTGCAATGTTTATCTGGGTATCACGGAACTGGTAGCCGCCTTCTGATGTTTTGGTATAAACAATAGACGCATCACTTTTATTCTTCCATGTGCCCATATGCTGTAATTCTTGCTGCATATAGTTTGTTTCTTCCTGCATTAATCTATGAAATTGTTTGGCTACATTTTCAATCCATTTCATTCGGCTATCATAACCTTCAACCTTCATTGTTTTTGGGGCATGGTTTTCAAGCTCGGCTTTCGTTGTGCAGCAGGCACGAGCAAATACTATTTTGTAGGCAGGAGAAAAGAAGTTAAGAAACGATACTTCTCGTTGCCTGCGACACCATTTTGAAAATTTAGGATCTTCATATATTAAAGGCTGTAATATCGCCCCTTGTTCATGTTTCGCTATAGCAATGAGAGAATCAAATTGAAGATCAGGTCTTACTTGTTTACTTGCCGTTTTTTCAATTTCTACAATCTTTTTAAATCCTTCGATAATATCGCCAGAGGGTTCTAAATTATTCAGTTTTGGTAGTGTCTCCGCGGCCCAAGGGAGGCCATCGGTTGTTGTTTGTATTGCCGCATGTAGGGCCGAAGAGTCGCGATTGATCTCGCATTGCATGCCCTCACTAAAATGTTCAGGGTGGTTATTGTACAGCCAATGGCTGGAGGCAATATCTATAAATAGCCATAAGTTACCTTTGCCTAGGCCATTGCCTATTTCATGCATATCTAAGTATTCATCGGAGAATTCTTTATTGAACACTGTCATTACTGCGCCTCCTGCGTAGCTAAGCTGTACGCGCAGGTTCTCTAACAAGCAGGCAACGGTTTTACTGGCAAAGGCACCGAGAGCCATCCAGTAATAACGGCCGATTTTATTTTCGTCACCGCCTTCTTCAAGCTCTAAATAAAACCGCGCATAAGTGGCGGCAATGCGTTTGGCTCTTGCTTCGTATAAATCAACAAAGTCATAGGTACCAGCAGTGCCTTTGGTTTTATCTGATAAGCGCTTGTAACAGAACGCATGGGATTTTGACCAAAGGTAGTTGCAATCAAGTGTTATTGTTTCTTCTTGACCGGGTTCTTGTGCGGTAGCGGAATAGGTTTCTTCGCCCATGTCTAACTCTCCTTGTTATTATTTTCTGAAGTTAAATTCAGGCCAATCAAGTTCTAATGTTACGTTCTCGTCTTTTTCACGGGACAATACGGGGGTTAGGCCGTCTTCTCGCCGCTGCTTAGTACGCTTGGTTGTATTCTCATCATCGGCGAGGGTGTATTTGAAATCAACATCAGTTAATGCTTCGCCTTGCGTGTCGGTAAACTTATATCGGATATTGGCACGCACAATTTCTATGAGGTCAACGGCACCCGCTGCCGATGGGGACAGTTGCGCCTGCATGATTGGGGCTGGCGGTGTATTGTCTTCATTGCTGGTAAACATATCGGTATTACGCACCACGGCCTTACCTTCAATAAATACGGTAGGGGACGACATTTTCGGCAGGGCTATCCCGTTAATGGTTCCTGAAATTATGCCTTTTTGGTTACCGGCTTCATCGCCTGTTGAAGTACTAAGTTCAGAGCTTTCTAAGCAGACAGGGTTGCCGTCAATCGTGACCGAGGTTGAGCCGTTTGCTAGATCGCCACTCTCGGCAATGTTCGGGTAAGGAATGGGAACGGTCGCAGGTCCAACGGTGGTTTTGCAGACATCTGGGCCAGTCATCAGCATTCCGCTACTGCCGGCCGTGACCGGGCTTAAACCATTAACAAGTGTGGTATTCGACATGGAAAAGTCCTTTTATCCAGTAAGTGTGTTTTAAACTCATGTGAGTGATTCAAACTGCAAGCAGACAGCAGATCGATGAGCTTGGTCTGATGCAGTATAAAGTAGGTACGTTTGATTGTAACCGTGCAGGGAAAGTTGTTCGGCAGCATTGGCGATGAGTACTATCCCTGATGCTGCACCTAAATCTCCGGTATTTTTTGCAAGGGAGTTTTCAGTGCTTTTTTCAGAGATTTTTTCTTTGTTTCGTAAGAGGGCAGAGCTGTTTTCTGAAATACTCAGGCTTTCGCCATTAAAGCAGCTAAATACTTGAGTAATGTGGGTATCTGTATATCGTAATGCTTGTTTGATTGCTGAAGTTAGGCCCTGGCCGCGATTAGGTTGTTCACTGTATAGGTGCCCATTTTCCATGCTAAGCCCTGGTGGGGTAATAGCAATAATTCCGCCATTTTTTATCAATGCTTCGTTTTTGTTTAATGTGAGTCTTAAAAAACCAGCACCTTCAGATGGAACAAAACCATTAATTCCTTCAGCCATTAATCTATGTCGGCCACTTAGATGCTTTATTACATCAGTATTTTGATAGCTGTCTATTCCGCCGACTAATATCTGTTGTGCTATGTTGGTATTTAAAGATTTTAAGGCTAAATCTAACAGAGCAAAACCCCCTGCGCGGCCTAAGCTATAGTGTTTAAATCTTCCCCAATCAATTTTTCTTTCATCTTCTTTAAGTTGCTTTTTTAATAATTTAGCAAAGTCTGGATGAAACTTCGGCAGTGAAGGGTACTGCTCTGTCATTGCCAGTAAGCACGGTAAGGGTGACGATGATGAAAGCTGGTTAAGTGCCTGACTAGCCAGTTTTAATAAGCGTGCATAATAGACACTTTTAGGCCTGCTTGGGTCTTTTACGAGGCTTGGCAGTTGTTCGTCATCAACCTCTCCCATGGTAATCTGTAAACCCTGTTCGGTATAAAAATCACTCAGTACAAAATTGACAGCATTGTTCTGATAATTATTGTGCAGTTCCGATGCAGTATTTCCGATGGGGGTGACGACACTCATATCAGCAATGTACATTCTGGGTGGCGTGCTATTTGTATTGGCTGAAGTCATATTAACGGCGCTGCCTATAGTCGATTGTTAGCGAACGTAGAGTATGAGGCTCGACACGGATACTGCTGCGCCAGACGATACTCAGCCGATTGAAGAGCGGCTCTATTAACACGGTATCGCAAACACACTCTGGGCTGAGCAATTTATTATGAGTTTTAATTTCTAGCCATATAGGGCAATACGGTACTTTTAGATTAATCGGTGCTTCGCTCATGCCTGATATAGCTATTGTTTCTCCACCTTGAAAGTAGCCAGACTGTTGCAGCCTAGGGTGAGCCATAGAGTTAAATAAACGATTAAAATCTTCCGGGTAATCTGGTGCGATCATTTCTCGCCAATTTTGATCATAAGTGCCTGCATGATCGGCTCTTGGTAGCCAAGAGGGAGCAATAAATCCTAGTGATGCCGGTTCTGGGCGGTCTGTGGGAGACTTAATAAGTTGGTCTAAAAACTCGACGTTGGGCAACTCTAGATCATGACAGATTTTTTTGTTAAAGCAGTAGCCTTTTCCTACAGGGTTGGTTAACACACTGTGTTGTTTATCCAGCGCATCTGTTTTTAAGCATTTTCCTCCATAGGCATTTTCAAACACAAGAGGCATTTTATTAAAAACTGCCGGTGCTGTTATTGTGTTGTTTTTCCAAAACCGCTGACCAAAAACAGCCAGCTTAAGTTCTGTTTCATGCACTTTAATATCGACCAGCATTTTAGAGACGGCTTGCTGATTAGGTGGGATTGCACAGCCTTGTATAATAACATCGGTTGAAATCTTGCCTAGGTGGAAATCACTTGCATATTTCAAACTGGATTTGCCGGGCTCAAAAAAATATTCATCAGCCATACACAAGGGTAATTGTTCTTCCGCAAGCGATAACTCAGGACTTATGTTAAATGTCGCTTTGAAAAATAAATTAAGTGTATCAAAGCCTTGCTCGTCTCTGCATTGTAGGCTTTGGTGTTGAAGTACTGTGTGATTATTTATTGATTGCATAATTTAACGTCACATCTAGTTGATATGCACTGACCCACCGATTATTTTTTGAGATTTCCTAGCCTTGGTAGTAATTTGTTCACCATTGATTGAAATCTCGCCGTCTCGTGTCATGGTTACGGATGATTTACCACAGGTGAGTGTAATACTTTTTTCAGCTGTGATATTGCAATGCTGACCATCGTTCATAATTTGGATACCTGAACTTAATGTCGGAGTCGCGTCCTGTTTTAATAAATCATGGATAGGGCTGTGAATAATGCCCATTATAATAGGCTGTCCTGTTGTCTGATTAAATAACAGTGCAACCTCCCGCCCTGAATGCTCTAGCTCAATGGCCTGAGTAGAAAGAGCTAGCACTGGCTGTGTAGCATAGGCATGAGTAACCCAAATTCCTTGAGGGGATACTTCCTGTATACGCCCAATTAATACTCCTTCAGCAGAAACTGAAGGGGCATTGATTGGGCTGTTAGTTTTATCGGTTTGCATAGAGGCCCTTAGATTAATCTACAAAATCGTAAATAAAGTTATTGTCTTCAACTTTAATTTCAATGGCCGTCATTGGCTGCTCGGCGATCATGCGATTAATTAACTCAGCACTTAATGTTGGTAATACCGTATTGGTTAAGATCATGTCGATCATGCGGCCACCACTGTCTTGTTCGGTACAACGACTGATGATGAGATCAAGAACTTCTTGGTCATAGGTCAGTGCCATTTGATGATTCTCTTGTACGCGCTTCTGAATACGGCCCAGCTGCAGTTTGGCAATCTCTTTCAGCATGTCGTCATTAAGCGGGTAGTAAGGAATTGTTACTAAGCGGCCTAATAACGCAGGGGGGAAGGTGCGCAATAATGGCTGGCGTAGCGACTTGGTGATTTCTTCTGTCGTCGGCATGTTGTCTGGGTCTTTGCAGACGTCCATGATCATATCGGTGCCAGCATTGGTAGTTAATAGAATCAGGGTATTTTTAAAGTCGATAGTACGACCTTCACCATCTTCCATTACGCCTTTATCAAATACTTGGAAGAAAACTTCATGCACGTCTGGGTGCGCTTTTTCAACTTCATCTAATAAAATAACGCTGTAAGGTTTGCGACGTACGGCTTCGGTTAATACACCGCCTTCGCCATAACCGACATAACCTGGAGGTGCACCTTTAAGGCTAGAAACGGTATGCGCTTCTTGGTACTCGCTCATGTTAATGGTGATGATGTTTTGTTCGCCACCATAAAGCGCTTCGGCTAAGGCTAATGCAGTTTCTGTTTTACCGACACCACTGGTACCGGCTAGCATGAAAACACCAATTGGTTTATTGGGGTTATCTAGGTTTGCGCGGGACGTTTGAATACGTTTGGCGATCACGTCTAAGGCATGGTCTTGGCCGATGATGCGTTCACCCATAATGGATGAAAGATTCATCACGGTATCAAGTTCGTTTTTCACCATGCGACCAACTGGAATACCGGTCCAGTCTTGTACTACGCTACCAACGGCGAGTGCGTCTACAGAAGGCAAGATTAATGGATTTTCTTGTTGCAGTTCGTCTAGTTTTTCTTGTTGTTCTTTTAGCTGGGCTAATACAGCTTCACGTTCTTCTAATGTCAGTGCTGTTGACTCTGAATCGGCTTCACTTTCTACTTGATCGTCAGCTTGCTGCTCTAGTTCAGAACCTGTGCCTTCTACGCTGTGGTTATGATCACGCAGCTGTGCGCGTAAACCTAAGATAGTGGCTACTAAGTCTTTTTCTGTGGTCCAACGTTCTTCTAGAGTGACTAAGCGTTCTTGTGCTTCTGTTAAAGCAGACTGTGCTTTATCGCGGCGTTGCGAACTTTCAATACCGACATTGCTTTCACGTGCGATGATTTTTAGTTCTGTTTCTAACGCTTGTATGTGCTTACGGCAGTCATCTACTTCTGCGGGAATAGCGTATTGGCTAACGGCAACACGAGCGGCGGCGGTATCTAATAAGCTAACCGATTTATCAGGCAGTTGACGTGCAGGAATGTAGCGATGAGAAAGTCTTACCGCCGCTTCAATGGCTTCGTCTAATACTTGTACCTTGTGATGATTTTCCATCATGGTGGTCATAGAACGCATCATTAAAATAGCTTTTTCTTCGCTAGGCTCTTCAATCTGAACGACTTGGAAACGACGCGTTAGTGCTGGATCTTTTTCGATGTGCTTTTTGTATTCTGCCCAGGTTGTTGCGGCAATTGTTCGTAGGTCACCACGGGCTAGAGCAGGCTTTAATAAGTTGGCCGCATCACCGGTTCCGGCTGCGCCGCCAGCACCAATTAAGGTGTGGGCTTCGTCGATGAACATGATGATGGGGGTTTCTGACGATTGTACTTCTTCGATCACTGAGCGCAGGCGGTTTTCGAACTCACCTTTCATGCTAGCACCAGCTTGTAATAAACCAATGTCTAATGACAATAATTTGATGTTTTGTAATGGTGGAGGCACGTCACCAGAGGCAATGCGGTGTGCAAAACCTTCAACAACCGCTGTTTTACCCACACCGGCTTCACCGGTTAATAACGGGTTGTTTTGACGGCGGCGCATTAGAATATCAACCATTTGGCGGATTTCTTCATCGCGACCAACAATAGGATCGATCTTGCCGTCTTTGGCTTGTTGAGTCAGGTCTACTGTGTATTGTGCAAGTGCCTCACCGCCTCCCATTTGTGGGGCAGTCGCTTGGCTGGCTTCACCAGGAATCGAGAAGCCATCGTTTGCACTTAGGTTGTCTTCACAAGAGCCTTCTACAATGTTATCGAATTGGTTAGACAGTTGCTCATCGCTGATCTTGCTGAATTCATTACTGATCGAGAATAAAACATTTTTTAAATTTCTATCAGACAGCATTCCAATAATCAAATAACCAGAGCGGATTTGAGTTTGATTAAAGGCGAGTGATGATTGTACCCAAGCGCGTTCGATGGATTCTTCAAAATCGGCGGAAAAATTCATTAAGCTACGTGTGCCAACGGGTAGGTTGTCCATAAAGGCAATAACGTCTTCCGCTAACTTGGCATTGTTGATGTCAAAGTAGGCTAGGATTTTGCGTAAGTCGGTATTTTCAAGCTGCAATACTTGATGAATCCAATGCGCCATCTCGATGGTTGGATTGTTTCTTAATTTGCAAAAAACACTGGCACTTTCGGCGGCTTTAAACATTACTGGGTTTAGCTTTCCAAAGAGTGCTGTGCGTTGAATCGTAGCCATTTTATTTAGTCCTTTAAACTGTATATCTTAAAATTGTGTGTGCATTTGTTTTTATACTTCAACGATAATGCCAGTGAAGTTGTCGCGTGCTGCGCGACTGATAATTTCTTCATTCATAGTTAAGCAGCGCTCTTTTGCGCTGTTGGGCATGTTGATGATATTTTCAATTTCTTGATCTGAAATCTCGTTATAGACACCGTCGGAACATAAGAAAAAGTGATCGCCGGGCTGTGGTTGGTGGTAACAAATTTCCAGTTCTAGATGGCGATCGCCTCCCACTGCACGGGTAATTAGATTTTTCCCGCTGAAGTTAGGGTCATCTTTTTTGATGATACCTTGGTCTATTTGCTCTTGTTCTACGCTGTGGTCTTTGCTGAGTTGAGTGATTCTTTGGTTTCTAACTAGATACAATCGACTATCACCCGCCCAAAAGAAAACGCAGTTTTGTTTGTTCATCATCATGCCGATCACGGTACTACCGCAGACACTTTGTTCGTGTTGCTGTGCATAATCTACTAAGTGTGTATTAACATCTTGAAGGGCAATGTGAATTTTGTTCAGTGCTTGTTCTAATGTGCCTGAAACGTCTGTGGCAGCTATTCGATTCACGACTAATTGACTCGCATACGAACCAAAACTGTGTCCGCCCATACCATCAGCGACTAACCATAAACCTGCCGAAGGCTTTAGCAATAATGCGTCTTCATTTTCTTTGCGGCTATTACCTGGGTCAGTAAAACCAAATGATTCCGGAATGGGCTTGAAGGCTTGAGGACAATGGTAAGTTGATGTTGGATTGACAAGCGGTGAGATGGTTATATCTTCCAAGTCTATATCTAAATCTAAATCCATATCTATATCTAGATTCGATCCATTGGCTTGCTTTGCGAGCTGTGCGGCTTCATCTAGGCTTGGTTGGACTAAATCAGTTAAAGATTGCTCATTCGATTGTTCATTAGATGGCTCCGCCCGTGCAACTTTTGCTAACTCAGGACTGGCCAGTGGGATTGATACCCACTTATGCTCATTCCAACTGCCATCGAGAAGGGCGCTAAATTGATCGGTGGCGGGTAGCTTGTCGGATAATAGAATACTAGGAGAGTATGCCTCAGAGCCTTCGTTCCACCAGAAGGTGAAGGCTTTTTTCTTATCAATCAGGTCGTTAAGCATGAGAGAAGAGACACTATGATTGATCGAATTGGCAGAGCTCACTTCTAAGCGTAGGTTAAAGCTTTTATCCAGAGACGCTAAGCCGTTTGGAATGTCATTAATTGAGTCGATCCACTTAGGTTGCAGCGCCGCTATTTTTGCATCAAAGACTTGTAAGTTTGGTTCGTAACCTTCTAGCAGATCTAATAATAAATCTTCTATATTTTGAAACCATTGATTGGCGGTATCCGATAGCATAAATGCAATGGCTTTTGGCTCGACTGCTTGAGCAACCGTTAACGGAAAATAACGACCTACGGAGTCAACACTCGGAATCATAATACCCAAATAGGCTTTGTCGTCTATGACCCCAGGCGCAATGCAAAAACGCCACATTGGGCTTTGGCTATAAAGTGGCAGCCACTGTTCACCGAGTTGGTTTTGGCTGTGTAAAATATTAACCTTTAACCATTCATCCCAGCGATTCATAAATACGCTGTTCATGCGGCGATGAATGAAATCACCGGTCAAAGGTATCTTGCCAAAAAACCCTAAATTACTCATATATATTCCGTTATTTTGTTTTGTCTTACTTATCACGTTTTAGTATTACTTGTTTAAAATTATGCGCTTCAATGTGTGGCTTTATATTCTCGTAGGGCAGCTAAATTTAAACTTTTTGGATAAGGCAAATGGGTTATCACTGGTACTTGCAATCAGATCGTAACGCACGTCATAACCATTACTGTTTAGACTTAAATTAAATCTTTCGGGTTTAGAGGTAGGAGAAAGTGAGACTTTGTTCAGCACTTTCATCCACGCCCAAGGCCCAATTTCAACCATGTTGCTACTGGATCCATCGGTATGTTGAGTATTAACTCTTACGCCGAACTCAGGCTGAGGACCAGGCCAAGTCATCTTTTGAGTCAGTAGTGGACCATGAGAATACTGTTCTTTTTGACCATAAATATTAAAGCTGGTGCGGCTAATTGCGGCACTCATGCTATTGGGGCGAAGCGAGAATTCAATGCCTGCAACAGCGCTGTCATAAGCGAAATAAGCGCGTTTAATTTTGTCGGCCGTTTCGAACGTTTTCAGAGCGGCTGATGAGATAACAATAGGGATCATCTTAGATGAGCGAACTTGCCATGGTGTTGTGGATATGTCGATGTACTTTCTTAGATGTGTATTAAAGAAGGTATCCATCATGCCGGTATAACCAAAGAAACGCGAAAAGTCGTCAAGGTGAACGTCATTGCGTGAGGTTTGATCAAGTGGGTAGCGGTTCTCTATGGCGGATTTGCAGAAACTTAGCATTTCATCTTTCCACATCTGATTAAGGTGAGTGATCACACCACTTTGAGAAAGTGAAAGGCTGCGCGATACGATGCTTTGTAGAATAGGCTTGATGTAAATATCAGATTGATTTTCACTCAGATAGTTTATCTTGGTGGCGACCGTACTGACTTTATCAGCGAGCGCGGGTGGCACGCCGCCTGCGACATTTTCAAATGCAATTGCGGTGATGATTTTTTTTAATTCTTCTAGGTTTGCAATCAGTACCGCACTACCAGCCTCTTCGCCTTCATCAGTATTGACCAGCGCATGAATTTCAGAAAACTCTTCTGTTACTAGATCTTTTCGCTGTGACGCTAACTGGCTAATAGCATCTTCAGAAGAGTTACCAAGCAGCTTGGCTAATGTTTCTTGTGCTTGTTTTAACGCGCCATCTTCCGTCGCTGTTTTTAACAATACATTTGGCTTGGTTAACTGAGTTTGTTTAGTAATTGATTCCATTAGCATCACAAAAGGCGATGCGGGCGAAGTAATGACGTCTAATACACGACGAGCCTCTTCAAAAGAGGTAAAAGGCATAATGTCTAAGTCGGCTAACAAGTCTCGATATTGCTTACGGTAATCATATAGGTAGCGTGATTTAACTTGTTCAATAATCGCTTCACGATCCATGTGCTGAATAGCGGGGTGGTCTTCACCGTAGACCCATGCTTCACCCAATACGCTGTCGGCAACTTCATTGATACCGCCAGCGATTAGCAGTGTATAAACAGGTTTGGTATATAGGGGTGATAAGCCATTTGATAAAGAATGACCACTTTTTCGGATAAAAACCAGCTCAGATAATGATTTTCCTGCATCACGGAAAATTGAAAATCCTTTGGCGCTCATTGGGCTGTTTGGTTGACCAAAATTTTGCTGTTTGATTCGTGCATAAATTTGCTCATCGAAGCTAATAGATTGCAAACTTGCGCGGGTTTCATTAATGAGTCGCGCGTCTAGTGCAAGTGGCATAGGTAAAGGGCGCTTAGCGAATAACGTATTTATGTGTTCGGTAAGCTGAAGTTGTTGTGATTGAGTCAAGCTAGCGCTTTGAGATTTTAACCAAACTTCATTAAAGAATGCGATTACTTCATTAGGCTGATAATGCTCTTCAGAACCCAGCATTAAATAGGTTCTGAGTGTAATGTACTTAAGCGACAGTGGCAGTTGCCCTTTGGTTAATATATTTTCAAGCTCTAAAATAAGTCGTGAATAGAAACCACTCTTTAACGTTTTAACATAAGCATTATTGGCTTGTTGGGCTAGCTTATTTTGTTGGGCTAGGCCAAAGCTGTTGTACCAAGGAGGGGTGAACACTGCGGCGTGCTCTTGACGTACATCTTCTTGTTGCAGCTCATCAATTGGGTAGGCGGCTGTTTTTAACGCATGTAGCAGTGGTAATACACTGATAGGAGATCCTTCGTAGCGCGAAATTTTTTGCGCTTTTATTAGGCTCTCATCAATATTGTTATCGACTTCAGTGATGTAATCTTGACTGTACAGAAAACCACTTGTCCAAGTTAATAAAAGTGCAAGAGTAGCTGTTGCTATGCCCGCTCCAGAGAAACGGCGGATCCAACTTAGTCTATTTTCGAGTTTTAAATCAATGCCTGCTAAGCTAGATTCAGCAAAGGCGACTTTGATTAATAAGTCCGAAATAAAGTAGCTCTTACCTGTTGATTGGTTGGCTGCCGCTTGCTGGTTATAAGCCAGTTGATTAACTAAACGGTCAATGGGCATACCTTCTTGAGTACCACTGGTAAAATACACACCTCGTAACATGGTGTCTTTTTCATAATGGGTATTTTCAAAAATATCAGATAGAAAGCTATTGAGCTCCGATTTTAAAAGCTGCAGTTGTTTTGGAAAACCAATCATCGCGGCTTTACGGTCAACAGACTTTTCGTGCTGAATGCGGGTTAATGATTGCTCTTGTAATCGTCTAACAAGTCCATCGAACTCTTCTTCAAAAGCATGGCAGGGGTGCATTTGATCATTTAATTGAAAAGTGGTGCCCCATACTTGTTTGCGGTCATCTTGATCGAGGTTAGAAAAAAACTCACTAAAGCCACTGATCAAATCTGATTTGGTGATCATGACGTAAATAGGGAATTTGATGCCAAGTTGGTTATGTAGCTCTTGTATACGCATTCTTATTGCGGCCGTGTGCTGCTGGCGCTGATGCGGTGTTTGTAGCAATAAGTCACTAGCGCTAATGGTAACAAAAGCACCATTAATGGGTTGCCTTTTACGATATTTTTTTAGTAATGATAAAAAGTTAAGCCAACCGCTGCTATCTGTTTCTTGGTTACTGTCTTGGGTAACGTAGCGACCGGCCGTGTCGATCATCACAGCTTGATCGGTGAACCACCAATCACAATTACGAGTACCGCCTACGCCTTCAATCGACTGTTTTCCAGTGCTCTCTGTAAGAGGAAATTTAAGCCCAGAGTTGATTAATGCGGTGGTTTTTCCACTACCTGGAGGGCCTATAATGACGTACCAAGGTAGGGAGTAGAGGTTGAGTTTTTTCTTGAAGAAACCTGTCCCTTTATTTAACAGCGTCATTGCTTCAGAGAAACGTGATTGTAAAACCTTAAGCTCTTCTTGATTAATGTCATCGGTAGAGTTGTCTTCGACAATGGCTTCTACCATGCCTTGTTCTTTTTTATTATCTAAAATTATTGTGATCAAGCGTTTGATGAACCAAGCAAAAACAACAAATATAAGCGTTATCCACTGATTGCTTGTTTCTGCCAACGGCGTCCAATTACCAATACTAATTAATGGGCCGATTAAAAATATAAATACGGCTAAGATAATTAATACAAATATACCGATCGTCCAAGGACTGCTAAAAAAACTCTTTAATTTATTCATGAGGTTCATATCGTATACAAGTTAATTTCGATGCGGCGGTTGATGGCTCTATTTTCGTTTGAGTCATTGGGTACAATCGGTGACGAATCTGCTACACCTTCACCTACTATTTCTCTTTCTGGTAGGTGTGTTTGGATCATTTTTACGATGCTATTAGCACGCTTACTTGATAACTCCCAGTTTGATGGGAACTGTAATGTTCTAATAGGAATATCATCGGTATGGCCTGTGACTTGAATGAAGCCTGGTGTGTTTTTTAATGTCGCGATGATGTTGGCAATGGTTATTTCTTTTTGTTGAGTCAGTTGCGCGGAGGAGGGTTTAAATAAGTCAGAGCCAAAAACAATAATACGTACGCCACCAGAGATATCTTCAACGGATAAATTCTGCTGATTGATGTCATGCTTTAACTGATTACGGATATAACTTAAGTGTGTCGTACGCTTTATCGGACGGTTGTTTCTTACAATCGGTTGTAGGTTGCTTGAAACAGACGCTGTTTTTATGGCAACGGGATCTGATTGCTGTCCTAGAGTGATTACAAAGCCGGTGTAGCTTAGTACGGCGATTAAGAGAGAAGTCCCCACAGCAATTAATAAACGCTTATTGCCTGATAAACTGGTTTTTTCTTCATTTACAGCGCCGCGCCAATGATTCGATAATTGCTTAGGTGCTGCGGGGCGGTGTGTTGAAATGATTCGATATAAATTATCTTGAATACCCGAAAGCTCAATAGAGCCTGTATCACTTATTCGATAGCGCCCTTGAAAACCTAATTGTAGAATCATGTAACACAGTTCAATTAGATCCAAGTTCATGGCTGGGCTTTGTGTCAGTAAATTAATAATATCAAAAAACTGAGTGCCACCTTGATTGTTTTTGTGGAACGTCATTAATAAATTACGCGTTGCCCATAAGCTCTGCCCACCCCACGGAGTAGACATCACCATTTCGTCTATATAAGCGCAAATGATGTAGCGGGCTGTAATAATTGATTCTTTCGGTAAACCTTGATTCTTTAATTGTAAATCAATGGCTTTTAAGTCTTCTGCGATTTGTTGATACAGCGCTTTCGGATCAGGGTGATGGCTCATAGAACGAGCATTAATGCCCAAAGTCAGCAGAGGAGTCGCCGCCGATACGATCACATTAACATCAGAATGTAGAGATACTACCGCTGGAGAACGCATCTGCTGAATAGGAGGCGGTGCAGTATTTTGCTGACTAAAAGCGGGTTGCCCTGGCGGTGTACCAGCACGACTGCGCTGACGGTTACTGGCAGGTCGTGAAATAAACACGGTGCGATCTGCATCATCGTCTGCGGCATTATTCTCTTGAAAGAAACGATCATCCTGGCTCATATCACTTTACCTTTGTATTGCCCAGAGCTGTAATTTAAGACCAGGCACCTGATCCCCAATATGAATGGCCATACCGCTGCTATTCTTTAAGTCTTGCCATGCTTCACAGTTTCTATCGAGTTCAAAAGGAATAAAACCGTCGTGGTAAGGCAGCTCTCTTGGCATATAAGGAAGTAGTTTTATGCTAACCCCCGGTAAGCTAACCATGATTAATTCGCGAATTTTTTCAATTGAGCTGATTTTTACTAAATTAGGGAAGTTACGTTGTAATTCTTCACTCGGGATATCCGCTTTTATTGTCAGAACAAACGTAGAACTTTGAACAAGTTGTGGGTCAGACAAAATAGCACGGTAGATTCCATACTTTGGATCTTTGAGAGGAATATTAAACGCACGTGCTTTGGTCGACAGTGATGAAAGGCTGTCTTTTATTAAATCAGCCAACGGTGCAAAAGTATCGGCAATGTTATCGTGTCGATAGCCATCAAGATCTGGCATGATGCGCTTTTCAGAAAAAGAGGCGAGTTCGCCAACCAGCATAATCATATGTTGATAAGCTAATTCTGGATGCAGTCTAGGTAGCCCTATAAGGTGTTGCATTAACTGTGTATAACGGTTAACAAGTTGCAAGCTTAAAAAATCTTCGACTTCGGCAACGCCCCCGGTTCCTGATGCACTCGCTGAAATCCTACCGCTTAAATCAAGAGCACGTTGATTTAATAGATCTTTTGTAAGCGTCAATAAATCAGATAAATTATTACTGGCGTTACAATTTATAAGTGGAGGGATAAAGCGATGATTGAAACTGATTTGCTTATCTTTAGAACACTCTAAAACGTCAGCGATGGCGAGGCTGCTATATTGAGAGCGAGTATCGTTTTCTAGCATGATCGTAAAACGTAAGCCACCTACCATTAGTGTGGTAGAGCTAGGGCGATGCGTCGAAGAATCATTGGCTTCTAAGGTTTTAGATGTATAGCGCTGCAGGCCTTGTTCTGAATCTGGGTAAAATACTTCGACTTCGCTAGAACGTATAGGCAGGCAAAGATAAACCTGTTGATTAATGACCCCTTCTTTTAAATCAATAGGTGCAGGAGCTGGGTCTTCTTCAGGGATATTGAACGGCGTACCGTCTGGCATAATTCCCGAAGCACTGCGAATTGCTATTTTTCCTTGGTCTAACAGTTGGCTATCAATAGTAAGCTCGTCAAATCCCCACGCGTAAGGGCCACTAAGCTGTCTTACTTTATTAATGTAGGATTCAAAATATCGATCATTTTGCTGAAAGTGTGCCGGCTTAATAAATAAGCCTTCAGTCCACAGTACTTTGTTTTCTCTAGACATAATTTAATCAACTAATTTTATTTTAGTATTCAGCTCATCAACAGAGATAAATAGGTTTGAGCTGTGTAATATGGATCGGCAAATATAGCCAAAATAACATTTTTCGGGTGTTTCAATCACCGCTCGCCATTGCGACTCTTCTAGTTTTCTAAACTGATAAATGACACCGATCGCGCGAACATTTTCAGGAACTTCTTCATGGTATAATTTACGATTATTAGGCAGGACTAAGATGTTCGACTTCTGAAGAAGGCTGCCTGCTAAAGGATCAACTTCTGTATGAAATAGGTCGAAATAATCCGCTTTCAAAAATTGTTCTGTGTCTGATAAATAGTACAGAGTAATGTTTAATGGTCTGCTTTCGTTATTATGATCAGGATTTATAAAATCGGATGTAATAATCTCAAAATGCGCATCTACACCGTCTTTCTTTAATGTAGAGCAGCCAGCACAGCTCAATAACAGTACCAGTGCAACTGACATTAGTTTGATGTAATAGGTTGTCGTTGTCAGATGGGGATTAATCATGATTGCTATATTCGTCATAGGCTTGAGCGAAAGTTTCACCAAAGATGCGCTGAAAGCTATCGTCAGAGTCAACCTTGTATTCCGTATTATATAAGTCTTTATATTGTTGCCATAGCTTGGCTTGTGAAGATTTAGTCGAACTAAATTTATCTAACAAACCTACGCTTTGGTTTTTATTGTTAAAGCTATCCTCTAAAGACTGCGCATCAAATTGCTTTAATAGATCCATCATGGCTACTCTCACACCATGCAATAATGCGGATTGATGTTGATTTATATCTTTAAAAGCTTGCTGAAAGGCCAGGTCACTCGATAAGAAACCGGGGCGCTTGTGATGAAATAATGAGTTGATCGCATCTTCAGCGTTACTTGAAAATTTTAATGGATTATTTTCAGTCGTTGTTAGTAATGTTTTACTTACTCTAAATTCATTTTTGATCGCCGCTCTTGCTTGTAACAGCTCAATAGTGCTCTGCATAACAGTCGGCATTAATGCCAGCCACTGAGTCGCGACTTCTTCTGTCAATAAGGTTGGGTTATAACCCTGCTGTTGAAATTCATTTTTAGCTGCGGCTAATAAATTATCATTAGATGAGGGCGATGCTTCTTTTGTTGTTACTTCTGGATTTTTTCGTTTTCTGGGACGTGCATTAGCGGGTCGTTCTAACATGCTAGGCCGTTCTTGAGCAATGGCGCTTGGAGTAGCATTGGTAGAAACATTAATCGCAGGAGGGAGTTCTTCTGAATACAGGCTGTCTTCAATTAAGCCAGAAAAGAAATCATCATCGTCATTAAGAATATCGTTTATTTCAGAATGAGTCGCCGTTGCAGTGTTGTTAGTCGGTAAATTTTCTGGCGCACTATCTTCTTGGAAAAAAGAGCTATCAGATTCAATAGAGTGTTCATTCGGAAGCTCTGTTTGCACTTGCTCTTCTGGAAATGAAAAACTTGTATTGTCCCAGTTTTCTGGAATCCCTTCGATGACAGCGTTTGAATTTGAAATAGGGGTTGTGCTAGTACTTTTTTCTGAGAAACTCATTGCTTGTTTAAACGCAGGAGTTCGCTCAATGCTGTTCGCAAGCGAGGGGGTGGTTTGCTGAGCTTCAGAAGCCTGTATTGAATTTCTATTGGGTGCCAATAAATCTAACGGGTCTGAGCTATTTCCCCAAAAATCATCCATTTGATTATCCCAGTTTGCATGTTCGGTAGCCAAAGACGCAGTAGAGTGATCATTATCAGATAGTGAGTTGTGTTGAATGTTAGCTTGAATCAGGTAATCACCGACCAAAAAAGTTTGACCTTCGGATATTACTAGTTCTTGGTTGTGACCAATATTTTCGTCGGTAAGACCGTTAATGGTTCCATTAGAACTGATGTCTTTTAAAAAGAATTGATTATCACGAGCAAATACTTCGGCATGTCTTGAAGAAATAAAACGATCAGGGTCAGGCAGGACCCAATCACAACTTGTGTTGCGACCAATAACTGAAACTCCGGTGCCAAATGTTATGGTTTTCTCAGAAGGGGTTCCACAAGACGGGTTATTAATAATTTTGAAAGTTAACTTCATGAAATCCATTTCATAATAAATCGTGTTTGGGCGAGTACCTGTATTATTAGTACCTGCTTTTAGTACCAAAAATTTATGGGTAGTACCTATTCCTTAAGGATTGAATGATAACATCAAAAAAAAGAATTACATTTTATTTTGCAGTTTTTTGTTACTTGGTCTACGCAAAAATATAAATTTGAGAAAATTATCTACATTAATTTTTGAAACTCTGTTATTGTCACCGCCATAAATGTTAGTAATGAAGAATAAATAATCATTATTAATGCTAAAGTATTAGGCCGCTCAAATAAGGGATTTTTGACGTGTCAGAAGATGTTAAAGACGATATAAAGAAGAACAGTGATCAGGAAGATGGCACTGTTATTCAATCCAACTCAGACCGAAACTCGGGTCTAGATGATGCGACTCAGCTTGCACAAGGTAAGCGCCGTTCTGTAGAAAATAAACCTGCAAACTTCGAAAACGAAAGCTCCGATGATCGTACTCGCATTCGCTCTGTCAGTTTACCGATAGATAATGGCGAAGAAACTCGCATCGATATTGAACATTCTATATCTCGTACTGATAATACAAACTCAACGACCGGCGCTTCACTGACTGATGCAATTAATCGAACAAATCAGGAAGTAAAAGGCTTAAAAAGTAAGCACCAAAGTATTCAGGTTATAAATCAACGCTTTCTTCTGGCCTCCAAACTGGGTGTTGGAGGAATGGGGACGGTATATAAGGCAAAAGATCTTCGGAAGGTAGAAGCGCAAGATAATAACCCTTGGGTTGCGGTTAAATTATTAAACGATGCGTTTAAGGATCACCCGTCGGCATTCATCGCTTTACAGCGAGAAGCTCAAAAAAGTCAAAAGCTAGCTCATCCTAATATTGTGCGTGTATACGATTTTGACCGTGATGGCGAAACCGTCTACATGACCATGGAATTATTACGTGGCGAAGATTTAAACCATGTAATAAAAAGAAAGAAAAAAGGTTTCGAGCAAGAAGATGCTCTTAATATTATTCGTCAGGTGGGTGGCGCACTGGCTGAAGCCCATAAGCATAATATTGTTCACTCAGATTTTAAACCAGGCAATATTTTTTATACCTCTAATAAAGTAGCCAAGGTTTTTGATTTTGGTATTGCTCGAGCGGTCGCTGAAATAGGCACGGGTCAGGTTTCAGATGTTGATACTGATGGCGATAGTCGTGACCATACAATGTTTGATGCATCAACCCTAAATGCATTAACACCTGCTTATGCCAGTAAGGAAATGCACAACGGGCAGGATGCTTGTAAGAGTGATGACGTCTATGCGCTAGGTTGTGTGGCGTATGAAGTATTAACGGGTCGACATCCCTATGGCAAGGTCCCTGCGAATAAAATTTCGACAAAACAAATTAAGCTTCCTGTTGTAGAGGGGCTCAAACGCGGCCAAGTTAAAGCACTACAAAGATCTATTGCCATCGACAGAAGTGATCGATATGAAACAGTAGATGATTTTTTAAACGATTTTTTGCCAGAAAGAAATAAAATTGGGCGAGCAGCAAAAATAATTTTTCTCGGCTTAGTTATCGCACTGTTAGCGAGTGGTGGGCTTTATTACCAGCAACAGCAAGAAATTTTAATAAAAGAGCAGGCGTTACTTAAAGAACAACAATTAATTGAAGAACAAAAAATTGCTGCCCAAAAAGCGATAGACGTTGAAAATGCTCGGCTAGCAGAAGAAAAGTTAAAGAACCAGAAAATAAATCAGGTTAAGTCGACCCTGGATAGTCAGTTAAGTTATTACTCAGACAGTGCGAACCTTCTTAAAGAAAAGTTAGAAGAACATGCTTTTGTGTCTTCGTCATCCGACAGTCTAGAGTGGCAACTATCTGTAGGTAGAAATATTTCATCCTTAAGTGAAGTGTATAAGCCTACTCATTGGTTTAATGACTTTTACAATAATAATACTGAAGGCTATCTTCAGTCTTTCATTATGGATGCAGAAAATAAATTCAATGTTGGGCAGCGAGATACCAGTAAGTGGTTAGACGGTTACTATCAAAAGGTCTCAAACGTTTACCTTTCACAAGCCAGAGATAAAATCTATATCGAAGACTTTGCGACTGCTCAAAAAATGATTGGTTTAGCGCGTCAGTATGATAATGGTAACGAAGAGATTGATAGCACTCAAAAGCTGTTGACTGAAAAGTGGCAAGAAAAGAAAAAGCAAGATCAATACATCGTTAGACAATCTAGTTTAAGTGCTTATCAAGCGCAAAATTCAGCGGTTACCCGAGATGTTAACTCTTGCTCAGAGCAGTTGACGGTCGTTAATGATTCGTTTACATACAGCATGAAGGGCTTACAGAGAGCATTAACAAAACTAAGCCGTAACTTCCGCTCAATTTCAAGCGAAGTGACAGCTGGTAATGTTGTGCATGTTGAAAACCTAGGCCAATGCATTCGACTGTTTGGTGAGACCGATCCGAGTGCGGGTAAGGTTGTATTAGCAAAGGCAAAAGGCATGTTTCCAAGTTATGCCGCTGTACTTAATGATATAACAATTAGACCGTTTGACTCCTGCTCACCGGCCTTTGCCGAAAAAGGTCGCCGCTACTCGTGTACAGATAGACTTATTAGTGATTTAGCTCAGCGTGGCCCTGAGTTGGTTGTGGTAGAAAGCGAAGCGTTAGGCATATATTCAATTGGGAAATACGAAGTGACTCAAGGCGAAATGGCAAGCTACTGCCAGGCCTCCAATGAATGCGATGTACCAGAAGATAAAAGCTTTCAACTCCCTGCTACTGGCTACACGTTAAGCCAAATAGACGGCTATATTAAATGGCTCAGTCAAGAAACAGAGTTTGATTATCGTTTGCCGACTTATAGTGAATGGCAGTATGCAGCCAAGGCAAAAAATAGTGAACTCGATAATAATAGAAATTGTCAGCTAAATTCACGAGGTTTAATCAAGGGTACTCGCTTATTACCGGTCGATATTGGTCAACCTAATAATTGGGGGCTGATTGGCCATGTTGGTAATGCACAAGAAGTCGTGCTTAACGGAAGTAAGCATCAAGCGGCTGGCGGTTCAATTCTAACGCCAATGGAGAACTGTAATACATCAGCCTTGCAGAATTATAGTCTGGAAGTAAAAGATGTAACGGGCTTCAGGGTTTTAAGAAAAGTAGAATTGACTAAGTAGGATATAACGTGAAAAAACTATATACGTGCTGTTTACTGTTGCTGGTAAGCATACAGTCCGCATGGTCATCAGAGACTGTTTCTAGCGAGCCTACTGGTACCAAAATGGTTACCGAGGTAACTCAATTTGATAATGCGATTCAAATAGGAAATTTTAAGGGGTGGAGTATTTCCCTTGAAAATGACGTTGAAACCGATACCTCGGGTTTTGGCTTTTATCAAATCGCACCGATGATCATTAATAAACTTCATGGTGGCGAAGTTCCGACCACGCATTCGGCCAAAGGTTTAATCGCACTTTCAGATTACCTAACCAAGCTGTTTCCAGAAATGGATGTAGAGCGCAAAGGCACGTTGAATGAGTATCAGCTTACAAAAATATTTAATTTGGCATTTGATATAGGTTTAAGTAATAAAGCAGGCATTGAAAAAGATGCTGCAAGCTTAGAATCAATCGATCAAGCAATCATACAATCCCAGGAAGACGTTGAGCGTTTTTATCGAGCCGAGTTAAATTGTAAGGTTAATACACAATGGTTTCGAATTAAGGGACAACCTCAGTTATCGCTAAGTATTGTTGCAGACATTACCGCTGAGAATGCTTCCGGAAACTGCTTCAATAAAGTTGATAGTAAAGTCTCACGTTCCGAAATGCTCTGGGTTAATAAATTAATAATTAATACCCCAGATGATGATCACATTAAAAGCTATAACCCCGAAGCTTATGAGCTACTTGATCGATTATTAAAGGAAAAAACAAATTATAGTTCTGCTGGCGTTAACGGCTTTCCTACTGAGCAGTTGATTATCTTGGCAAGTGACCTTTCTTCGATGTATTACACGACCAATGGTGGTGAGTTGTCGGATCAGGATAATCGCCTATTAATTACAAAGTTAATGGAAGTATATCAGTCTAGAGGACTAACTTTTGATCGCCTCGGAGAAATCGCAGACGCGTTGAAAGTCTTCTATCGTAAACAAGGCTTTATTATGTCGACGGTATATGTGCCTCAGCAAGATTTTTCTAAAGCCAATGGCGTGATTCAACTAACACTACAGAGCGGTGTACTAGGTAAGGTTAAAGTGAATTCCGGTGCGGATGCTGGTTATAGTGAAAGCGATATTTTGAGTGTATTTGATGATTATGTTGGTCAAAGCGTCACTACCGATATTTCTGATACTTATTACACTCTTGGCTTATTTCCAGGGCTCTCGGTAAAGTCTGGCTTGTTTGAAGTCGGTGATAAACCTGGGGAAACCAATCTTATTGTAGATGTTGACGAAAAGTGGGGTGCAGCATCAATATCAGCGGATAACTATGGAACGGACTTGACGGGTAAAAATAGACTGTTAGCTTCCGTTGCCTGGGCCAACCCTTTGGGTTACGGAGACAGTCTTTCGTTAGGTTATTTGCATGCATTTAATCCAGAAAAAACCCAGCTTGGATTTGTTAATTATGAATTTCCAATACTGCTGCCTACAACTCGTTTAAATATCGCCTATGACCAAAACCTATATTCTGCACTAAGAGATGTTGGCGGCGGTATTCCGGTATTAGTAGAAGGTAAAACTGTCAATTATGGCTTGTCAGTGATCCAGAATATATTAGCGAGTAAAGATGCAAATCTTCAATTAGCCCTGTCGGTAAGCAAAAAATCGGCACTTGTTAATTCAAAGTTCATTCTCGCAACGCCCAAAAATAAAGATAAAAGGACTGAATCATCCAATGTCTTTGGTGCCAGTATCGATATGGACTTTTTAGTAAAGCCGCTGCGCACAGCCGTATTTTTTAATACATCTGTTTTTGCTGGAAGCGTAAGTGACGCAGAAGAAATTCGTGTAAATGAGAATTTCAAAAAAATAACAGCTTCCTTTAATACCAGTACACTACTTGCGTTCAGTCAATCGTTTAAATCTAGATTATCGTTTTACGCAACAGGCAGTTATAGCGAAGAAGCACTACCCAGTTATGAGCAGTTTAGTATCGGTGGTCCAGACAAAGTTAAAGCGTTTTCATCATCTGTTTTTGTCGGTGACTCTGGGCTCTATGGGCATATAGAGTGGACCACGGATTTGGTTGATTTTTTAAGTGATACGCAAATCGCTGCAGATCATCAATTAAATGCAGGTGCATTTATCGAAAAGGCGGGTGCTCGCTTAAATGGATTTGATCAAAATGTCCCTGTTAATGCAGAAGTAAGCGGTTATGGTGCACTTTTAAGATATAGCTGGCGTCGTAACTTAGCCGTTGATACGAGCTTATCCTTTGTTGATAAACAATTTTCTGAAGATGATTATCAGTTTGTTGACAAGGGTGATAATGGAAAGTGGCTAGTGAGTGTTCGTTACACCTACTGATTAGTCAAACATATCAAATTAATGGAATATGAATAAGAAATAATTATCTCTTGTTCAAGGTATAAAGCATGAAGATTATGGCGTTGTCGCAAAAAACATTATTATCCAGAATTATCATGGCTAATGCTTTATTGGTTTCACCCATTATTTGGGCGGCACCGCAAGGCGGAATTGTGACAAGTGGTACAGGCGACATTAATTCACAAGGTCTTATCACCAATATTCATCAAAGTAGTCAGCAGCTGATTGTTGATTGGAATAGCTTTAATTTAAACGCTAACGAGATTGTGAATTTTTATCAGCCTGACGCTAGCTCCGTAGCGGTTAATAATATTAATCAGTATGACGGGAGTCGTATCAACGGCCAAATTAATGCGAATGGCCAGATTATTTTGATCAACCCAAGAGGGCTTATTTTTGGCTCTGATTCTCAGATTAATACTGCGGGTTTAATTGTTAGTACCTTATCTGTCGCTAAAGAATCATTTTTGAATGGAGAGTATTTCTTTCAAGATCTTGATGATGGGCAGGGCGTTATTATTAATAACGGTACTATTCATGCTTCAAGTGGTGGTATTACGCTTCTAGGTGATTCGGTAATAAACAACGGTATTATTCAAGCGGAATTAGGTTACATAAATTTAGCCGCTGGCAAGCAAGCCTATCTTAGCTTTGATGATCAGGGTTTTTTAAGTGTTAAAATTGATCAAGAAGTTCTAAATAATGAACTCGGCTTAGATCAAGCGATTGAGAATAATGGTGAGTTGAGTGCCGGTGGGCGAGTAGCCATTTCTGCTAAAACGAGTAGTGAGTTGTTTGACCGTGCCATTAATAACACAGGTATTGTTAAAGCAACCGGTTTTAATTTAAACGAGCCAAATAATGAGCCTAGCATTATCGTTACTTCTAATGGTGACATCAATAACAGTGGAACACTTGATGCATCGAGCACTCGCAGTGGTCAAGCGGCTGGGTTAGTTACTTTAGAGGGGAATAAAGTAATTCATTCGGGGGTGATTGATGTTAGTCATCAGCAGGGCGTAGGCGGTAATGTCGATATATTGGGCGATTTAGTTGGTCTAGATAATGCTGCAATCGTCAATGCTAATGGACAACAAGGTGGTGGAGACGTCCAAATTGGAGGTAGCTATCAAGGTAAAGATCAGAATGTTAAAAATGCCAGCTCTACCTTTGTAAGTTCTGAGAGTGACATTACGGCCAATGCAGGTATTGCTGGCGATGGTGGTGATGTCGTTGTTTGGGCTGATGAAAATACCCACTTTTATGGGAACATTGAGGCGAAGGGCGGCCTTCAAGGTGGCAATGGTGGTCTGGTAGAAGTTTCCGGTAAAGAATACCTGAATTTTGAGGGCTCGGTAGATCTAAGTGCTACAAACGGCCAGGCGGGAGAGTTGTTATTAGATCCCGATACATTAACAGTGATTGCAGATGGCGCCGGTGATGAATCTGATTTTACACATAATAATCTATCGGGAACCGATGGCTTAATTGAATTTCCAGAAGTGGGTCTAACCAATGCCACTATCAAGGCAGAGACCCTCCAAACGCTTTTAAATACTAATAACGTAAAGTTAACAGCGACTGACCTGATCAATGTTAATTCATCCATTATCAATACAGGCAGTACCAATACACTTGAGCTTTATTCAAATGGCGCTATTAATGTTAATGCATTAATTCAAACCAATGGTGAACTAATTATAGAGGGAGGTGCAAGCAGCACTATTCAGCTGAATAATAATGTTCAAGGTTCATCTGTGTTTTTGTCAGCAAATGAACTAATCGGTAATGGTGCTATTACCGTTTCGGACAGATTAAATATTGAGCAGATTTCTCAAAGCTTGAATTATACAGGCCTGGTTACAGGTAGCGACGCTACTTTAGTGACAAGTTCAGTAAATAATACTTTTGATCTAACGGAAGCCGATAAACAATTCAAAATTTCTAACGCGACGTTCACTGGTTTCAATAATGTCACCTCGGGTGCTAACGCGAGTATTAATGGAACCCTCGCAAGCGAAGATTTTATTATCACGAGTGCAGAAAATTTGTTGGTTAATGGCATAGCGTTCAGTCAAGTTACTCAGGTAGACGCAAAGTTGAGTGCTGAAACGAGTGCTAATGATAGCGTCTCAGGAAGCTCAAATTGGGCATTAGCCGCAGATGGTTTTCAAGCCTCTGGTATCACCTTTAAAAATATCGATGTGGCGAATAGCGGCGAGTCTGGCCTAGTAACAGGTACTGTGCTAACGGATAAGTTTAAAGTTGTTGGTGATAATTCAGTATTAGTGGCTGGCACGACCTTTAACCAAGTTGATGATGTGGTTGCAAATACAGGTGAAAACGACGTTGAGTTTAATGGCGATGAAATGTCCATTCAGGGCATGAATGATATTTCGTTGAGTGGAATAGACTTCAGCAACATTAAAACGATCAATAAATATAATGTTAATAACAATAATAGCCAGTCTCTTTTAGGTACCTCCTTGAAAGATGATTTTGTGATTGTCTCTACCAATACCGTATCGGCAAACGGTATTACCTATCATGGCGTAGACAATGTTGATGGAAAGGGCAGTGGCTTTGATAGCATCACCGGGCTGACAGGACAAACGTGGACGATTGAGCGTAGTACTGATCTTGAAGATCTAAATACTGTAATCGGGTATTCAGGTGCAGGAATGTTATTCTCAAATATCGAAAGTGCTGACAGTATAAGTTCAGGAGGCCTTATAGGAACGGATTTCGCAGATCAATTTAAGACGACAGGCAATAGCAATCAGATTAATGTTGAAAATGCGTTTATCTTCAATGCCATCGTTACAGTCGATGCAAAGCAAAATACGGCATTGGGTCTAAATAAATTTGATACTTTAGATACGGCCAATTTTAGAGAAGAATCTTTTTCGGTCAATGCTAATAATTCTATTTTTGGAAACGGCATAACGTTCAAAAATGTCGAAAAATTGAGTGGCGAATTCGCAGATACATTAACGTTGTTAAATCCCGTTATAAATTATAAATTGACGTTAGAAAATACAGTATACGGCTTTGAAACAACGTTGCTGAGCGATAGCAGTGAAGTAATCAACGAAGGCTATTCTGCGAGTGGAATCATTAATGATGTTTCTTTTAGTGGATTATCAAATGATAATGCTGAGACCTACCTTTTAGAAAAAGTTGGTGAAAAGTATCAAATAAAAGTATTGGTAAACGGTGTTGAGAAAGTGACCTCACAAGAGTTCACAGACCTAGTATTTGTAGATGGTATTGATAATAACGATACTCTCCTGTTTGATACGAGTATCGAATTGGATTCAAACAAAATGTTTGATACTGATACCCGTATGTTCAGTACAACATTAACGGGAAGTAGCAATGCAACTCGTTTTTCGAATTTTAAAATTTATGATTTATCCGAACTAGGCAATGACCAGAGTTTAGGGTTCACCAATACCGTTGCAAGAAACTTCACTGTCTTAGAGGGCGTTGATTATGGTTTTTATGAGGCTGATACGCAGTTTTTAGGTTTTAATCAAATCAATACAAATGCTTCTGGTAATGTTGAAAGTCAATTAAATACTTTACAAGGAACTGATGGCGACGAGAAATTTGAACTTCTGTCATCAAGTGGTAATGCAGAAGATCCTAAGCTATTAGTTAATAAGATTGCATTCTCTGGAATTGGCATCGTCAACGCAGGCACAGGTGAGAATGATGATGATCAAATTATATCGAATACATCGCAGAATTGGCAGTTAGCAGAAAATGGTGCTTTTTCGAGCCAGGGCATTGTCTTTAATAATGTTGAGCGTGCAAGTGCCGTCGATTCGAGTATTCAAGGCAGTATTAACTCAGACATCTTTAAGGTTTATGAGACCACTAATACAGTTGATGCTAATGGTATTGTATTTGAAAATATTAAATACCTTGATGGTGATTCGCATGATCAGGGCCCTTCGAGTGACTCGCTAGTAATTGCTCCGGATCAGCTGTTTATACACAGTAATAATGATATGCAGATAACCGCGTTGGGCGGGGCTGATAGATTAACGCAAGTAGGAGATCCATCTGAGCTCAGCCTTGATTATAAAAATATTGAAATAGTCGATATAAAAACAACGGGCAGTGTCAGCTCAACCGCTGGCTTTATGCAATTGAATATAGATGCTGAAAATTTGACCATAAACACTGCTGATGACGTCACATTTGATCGACTTTCTATTAAAGATGATATGAGTGTTACCTCGCAAGGGAGTTTAAACTTCTTGAGTGATACTGAACTAACGGGCCGCGATGTAAGTTTAGTGGGTGAGGAAATCAGTTTTAGAGGCAGTTTGAAGGTTGCCAGTAATACATTTTTTGTTGATGCAAAGCAGTTGAATGTAGAAGGTGATATTGATGCTGATGTTAACGCCGAACGAAGTGTTGCAATTGATATTGGTCAGGATATTAACGTTTCAATTTTTAAATCGATCGACATCTTTCTGGCCAGTGATAACTCAATTTTCAGAGATGACGAAATTGATAACTCAGACCGATTAAAGCGTTTGTTAGAAGAAACAGAGCTTGAATTATAATTTTAGGCACTATTGTAAAAATAGAAGATTGAATGTGTAAAAATAAGTAATAAAAAAGTAGTAAAATTAGGCTTAATTTATTGATTTTGAAAGACAAGTATTATTTGAAGATTGATAATGGGCCAACTTTTTATGATCATATTTCAGCATGTTTTTTGCGGGTTATTTGTTGACCAATTTTTCATTCTGACCCGAATATAGAATAGTAATGTAAGAGTAGGTTTGATGTATGTTCGAAAAGTTAATAAGTGAAATTACACTAGATCAACCCTGTGGGCCTTTTATCGATGACGATGAAGGTTTAGAAGATGATTTTGTAATGCTCGAAAGTATTGCCCGAGTTAATCAAGACTCTCTCACCTTAGAAGGTGATGAAGAGGGCGTTGATTGGCGCGACATGCTAGCGCGATGTGAAGACCTTGCAAAACAAACAAAAGATGTTCGAGTCTATGTTTTTCTTGCACAGGCCGCATTGCAGCTAAAGCGCTTGCAGGGACTGGCGGGTGTTGTACAGCTGATTAGAGTGACTTTATCGGAATATTGGGCTGAAACTCACCCTATATTAGACGATGCAAAAGATGAAACTCCTTGGCGAATTATGACGCTTAACGAGTTATCAGGTGATTCTCTAATAAGTTTGCTGACTGCGACCCCTATTGTGGAAGCTAAGCAGGCGGGTAGTTTTACGTTAAGAGATATCCGATTAGCAAAAGGCGAGATTCAGCTGGTTGAAGGATCGCAAGAACTCATACCTGAAGCAGGTTTGATAGAAGCTGCTTTTCAAGAGTGTGATCAAGAAGTATTGCAATCGTCATTGAGTTTAGTAGAGCAGATACAAAATGACATTACTCAGCTTCAAGATCAGCTGGTTAATAGTGAGTGTAGTCATGCACGGTATGACTGGGACAAACTAATTAGCGACCTGAAATACATCTCAGGTGTTTATGCTCAATATGTAACTGTTGAGACTGCTGATGAAGAAGTTGAAAGTGAATCAGTAGGTGAACCTGGGGCAGCCGATATGGAAGTTATCGTGAAAAGTACAGGCATAAATAATCGCACAGATGTATTAGGGGCTTTAGAGAAAATTTGTGAATACTACGCAAAGTACGAGCCTTCAAGTCCGGTTCCTATTTTAGTTGAAAGAACCAAGAAATTAGTCACGATGGACTTTATGTCCATCATGAAAGAACTTAGCCCAGATGGGGTGAAGCAAGTTGAGTTAATTGCGGGTGTAGATGCTGATAGTTAGCAGCTGCTAGCGTAGATCAGTTAAGTAAATAGCGGTGCCTTTAATAAGCGCCGGAATGGAATATAAAAATTAACTATTTCGAGGATAGGAAATGAGCAGTCAAAAATTTATTGGCAGAAACAGAGCGCCACGTGTTCAGATTGAATACGATGTAGAACTTTATGGTGCAGAAAAGAAAGTACAAGTTCCTTTTGTAATGGGTGTCTTGTCTGACTTATCTGGCAAAAACAACAGCGAATTACCAGGAATTCATGAACGTGAATTTGCTGATATTAGCGTTGATAATTTTGATGATCGCTTAAAAGCAATGAAACCAAGAGTTGCTTTTAATGTTCCTAACCTAATTAATGACGACGGTGGCGAACTGCCTATCGACATTACTTTTGACGACATGCATGACTTTTCTCCGGGTCAAATTGCTAAGAAAGTTGCGGGTCTGGATGAGTTATTAGAAGCTCGTACCCAGTTAGCCAACTTAGTGACTTACATGGATGGTAAGGCGGGTGCAGAAGAACTCATTACTAAAATTCTAGGTGACCAAGCGCTATTGCAATCCTTGGTTGGTAGTAAAGCCCCAGAGACAGAGGAAGGATAACCATGTCTGAAGTCGAAGCTCCTGAAAAGTTACAAGAAGCAACAGAAACAATTGCAGCGGATGATTTTTCTTCATTGTTGAAGCAAGAATTCAAGCCAAAATCTGAACGTGCTTCTGAAGCCGTTAGCTCTGCCGTGCAGACACTTGCTGAGAATGTATTGTCAAACGTCAATATCGTTCCAGAAGATGCTGTTGCGACAATTAAGCAATTGATTGCCAATATTGACGAAAAGCTTAATGCTCAAGTTAACGCTATTTTACACCATGACGACTTTCAAAAACTGGAAGGTTCATGGAGAGGCTTGCATCACTTAGTTAATAATACTGAGACCGATGAGCAGCTTAAAATCAGTGTTATGAATGCGTCAAAAGACGATCTGCGTAAAAACTTAAAGAAATTTAAGGGAACCGCTTGGGATCAAAGCCCAATGTTTAAACGCATTTATGAAGAAGAGTTTGGTCAGCTAGGTGGCGAACCTTATGGTTGTTTGGTGGGTGATTATCACTTTGACCACAGCCCTAAAGACGTGGATATGTTGACGAGTATCTCTAAGATTGCAGCCGCTTCTCATGCGCCATTTATTACCGGTGCAGGCTCAGAAGTTATGGGCATGGATTCTTGGCAAGAACTGTCAAATCCTCGTGATTTAACCAATATTTTCTCGACGCCAGATTATGCGCCATGGCGCTCTCTGCGCGAATCTTCTGATTCTCGCTACCTAGCGCTAACAATGCCACGCTTCTTGGCACGCTTGCCTTATGGTGAAGCGACAGACCCAGTTGATGAGTTTGCTTTTGAAGAACTAACGGATTCTGGTGATACCGGTAATTACTGCTGGGCAAACTCTGCTTTTGCGATGGCCGTTAACATTAACCGAGCTTTTAAAGAGTATGGCTGGTGTTCTCGTATCCGCGGTGTTGAGTCGGGTGGTTTGGTAGAAGGTCTTCCTTGCCATACATTCCCATCTGATGATGGTGGTGTAGACATGAAGTGCCCTACGGAAGTTGCTATTAGCGACCGTCGTGAAGCTGAATTGTCTAGTAATGGTTTTATGCCATTATTACACAGAAAAAATACTGACATGGCTGCTTTCATTGGCGCTCAGTCATTGCACAAACCTGCAGAATTTGATGATCCAGATGCAACAACAAGTGCTGCATTGGGTGCACGCCTTCCGTACTTGTTCTCAACCTGTCGTTTTGCACATTATTTGAAGTGTATTGTACGTGACAAGGTAGGTACCTTTTCTGACCGTGCTGATATGCAGCGTTGGTTACAAAATTGGGTAATGCAGTATGTTGATGGTAGCCCTGAAACATCAACGGAAGAAACTAAAGCAAGAAAGCCTTTGGCTGAAGCTGAAGTAAGTGTTGCTGAAGTAGAAGGCGCACCTGGATATTATTCCGCTAAGTTTTCTTTGAGACCTCACTACCAGTTAGAAGGTTTAACGGTATCGTTAAGCTTGGTTTCAAAACTGCCTTCGGGCAAATCGTAGTTCTTTACTGCTATATCATCGCCAATTGATATAGCTTCTCTAAACCTTAAAAAAGGAGTTTACCATGGCCTCGGATATGTTTATTAAAATAGGAAGTATTAAAGGTGAGTCTAAGGACAACGTTCATGCAGATGAAATCGATGTTCTTAGCTGGGATTGGGGCATGAGCCAAAGCGGTTCTATGCATGTTGGCGGCGGCGGTGGTGCTGGTCGTGTTAGCGTGCAGGATTTGGTAATTGTTAAAAATGTTGATCGTGCATCAGCAACCTTGATGGCTCATTGTGCTTCTGGTGAACACATTCCAGAAGTTGTTCTTACCGTTCGTAAAGCGGGTAAAACTGCTTTGGAATACTTAAGAATTACTTTGCAGCGTGCAATCGTTTCTAACGTTACTGTTGGTGGTTCAGGTGACCTATCTGAAACTGTTACTTTAAACTTTGCAGAATATAAAGTTGAGTACACTCCTCAGAAAGAAGACGGAAGTGGCGAAGCAGCTGTTGAAACTGGTTTCAACATCGAGAAAAACATTGCTGTTTAATTTCTAATTAAATAGATAATGCGTAAAAGAAAACCCGCCTATGGCGGGTTTTTTGTTTAAAAGCCTTTAGATTCTAACCGAACCTTTTGGTCTTCTATTTGGGTCGGAGAGCCAGCCCAAGTGGTCCAACCAAGTTGTGATTGTGACCCTAATTGAAACTGAGGTACATGGTGCGATTTAAGCTCTAGCTCGATATCCCAATCATACTCATCATTGCTATAAAGGCGGATCATTTCACGTAATTGTTGAAATAGATCGGTATTCGGTAGCAAGCGATAAAATTCATCAATGCTCAGTGGGCCAATCTTGACGGTGAATTTATGCTGCGCATCAAAGACACGTTCACCTAAGCTGGTATTAACCCCTAGCTGATTATTATTTGAAAAAATACCAATGTTAAATTGATCTTCTTCAGACAGTTGCAGCCAGCCACCGGTCAATTGCTCTATTTCTACAGGCAGCTCTAAAAAATCAAGAATTAAACTTTTTAAACCGTCAGCAGGTCGAGTCGCTAACGAAAAAAGCCCACTACGGTAGAGGCGATCCCATTTATTTTTATAATCTGATTGAACTGTTTTCGGTTCAGAGCTGCTGGAGTGATTACTAGGTTGATTATTGCAATGATCGTCTTCGAGTTGAGCAAGACCTGCTAAAGCACCAATAAAAAGATCAAAATCGTTATCGTCTGGCCGATCCATTTCTATGCACGGCTGAATGTTCGCTTCTGCACGGTAAAACAAACTGATCATACGGTGATGGAAAACATCCGCAAATCGCGAGAAAGTAGGGTCACCATACTGATGCTCTCGACTATAAGCATGTTCTGTTAAATGGTAGGGCATAGCGCCCATCGGCCCAAACAGGCCGAATGACAAATTAAATAATTGATCTTTCTGAAAATCAGCATTAGCCGGAATAAAACGACTTAGCGGCGTGTGCGCAAAAGCCATAGAAGGCTTTTGGCGTAATATAATATGCTCTTCTTTCGTCTTTCCCGCTTTGCCTATCTTGGGTGAATCAGAATACTTCGCATCAACAAAGCGCAATGTATTAAACAGGCTAAAGCCTGTAGGGTCTTTAGTGATTTGATCAAAAAAACTCATAAAATCGGCTGGCCTCCAATCTTAGGTGGCCAGGTATGAATCTTTCCACGCTGAGGCGAAATAAGTGTTAACTGAGTAAAACTATTTATAGACACGTATTTAGAAAAGAAACTTTCTAAAACAGCGCCCAATAAATAAATTCCTTGCCCTTCAAATCCGCTCTCATCAACTTCTAACTCAATCCCAAGTCCGCGGCAATAGGCGACCTTGTCTGAAAACATAAGTTGTCGATTGAGAGGTTTAGAGCGAATCGTTTTAATCGCTTCAATTTGCTTCTCAATACTGGGATTTTGAGCATTGGAATATAAACGAAGCAGCTGTCTTATCTTATCGGCACCCTCATCGTTATCGCACAATGATAGATAGTTAAGGGATAGTTGATTCACAAATTGCCAGCTAATTTCAGACGGTGCCTTTGCTTGTACAGGAGTAGAAGGCCCGGCAATCACTTTGATGCTGTCGACAGGCGCACCTGACTCGAGCGTAAAATCGGTTTGACCTCGGCCGATGGGCATATGCAGCGGTAAATCACGATTAGTACACAGTAAATCAATGCCTAGCTGCTTTAAGTCAAACTGGTAGGGCGCATTATTGCTATCAACAATCGATAAGTGAATTTCGCTGCCTAAGTAGCTGTTAGACCTCGCCCCAATGCGCTTTTGCTGGCTAGAATATTTCCTCGGTTTTCTAATGGTTGTAAAAAAACCAGAATCTAAATGATCTTGATGGTGATCTTTATGCCCATAAAAAGGTAAAAAGCTCTGAGTTGTTTGAGTACCGCTTTTATAACCATGAACGGCCTCGACCTGATAAATCTCAAAGTCCATAGGACGTGTGCGGTCAGGGCTTATGTGATACTGATACTGGCCTTTTTCTAAGCGAACACGTTCACTGTTTTTAGGAAACAGATTAATTGCAGGAGAGCAAAATAGCTTAAATTGGTCTTGGGTCGTCAGAGTTGTCAGTTCAGAGTAAGATTTATCCAGCAGAATAGTAACCTCAATGTCGCTACCCGAGAAAGTGCTTAAAAACTTTTGAAGGGCTGTGAACTTAAAGAAAAGAAAACGCTTAGGAAAAGTGAAATATTCCTGTAATAAACGATAACCCTGAAAAGAACGATTAGGATAGGGCAATAAAGCCTCGTCGTCTGAAAATCCAGATTGCTGAATATGTTCTGAACTAAAAAACTGACCAGACTGCTCGGGTTTGCTTCTGTCTTTAATGATAAAACCTAAGCCATTGGCAAATATTTGCTCATACAGCTTCATCGGTAAGTCATCTTCACCGGCAATGTGCAGCGTTAACTCATCGATAGGCAATTGTGAAAAATCTATACCGGGCTGAGTGGATAGTTGAAAACGAATACCCGCCTTACATTTTTCTGGACCATGCCAGCCCGCAGCCGATAGCGCAGAGTTGCTAGAAAAATATTTAACGCCCGAAAGTTCAACGGGCCATAACGTCGTTTGTTGCGTCGTGCGGAACTGGCAAGGCGTTGCTTGTTTATCGGTACCAATTCTACTCCACATTTGAGTATGCTTATCGATATCAAAACCAGAAAGCAGTGATCCCTCACCCACAATTGGAGAGAATTGAACAATCGCACAAGATGGCGTTTGCGCTTGGTAGTGAGGGTAGATGATGTTCATCAGCTGTTGCGTAAGCTCTGGATGCTTAGCATCAATTTTGAGCTGAACACGAGCTGCCATAAAGGCAAAGCCTTCCAGTAGTCTTTCGACATAAGGGTCAGCAACTTCAAGTGTTTCTAAACCCAATCGCCCCGCGATTTTAGGGTACTGAACGCTGAACTCTTGCGCGGTTTCCCGAATGTGTCTAAGTTCTTTGTTATAATATTTAAGAAAGTTTTCGTTCACGGTATTAGCTCGCCGCCAAATTAGTTTGTTTGAATAACATTGACGCTGCCTGTTTCTAAATCAATTTCGGTTTTAAGCATTAGCATAAGAGGAATTGGGATAGCCCAAATTTGACCTTCAATTTTAAATACAATGGCGTGGTTGCTCGATTTTTCGGTATCGCGAGTCATGTTAACTTTAAGGGTGTCTTTTAAAATTCTGGGTTCAAAGTTAAGAATGGCTTGGCGAATTTGTCGCTCAGCTTCGTGAATATCAATGTTGTGCATTGAAAACCCGGTTAGCCCCGAGATACCATAGTTTACAACAGAGCTTGGCACTTCCGAGAACTCATCAAGCTCGGTATTTCCTTCCATGTGATGAGTATTAAGCAGATGACTAATATCACGAATGACACACTCACGCAGCTTAGAAACATTCATAATACGTTTATCGCGTGATTCATTTAGTTGCTCAGGATTTTCATCGATTAAGCGATCGAGCAGCGACGGCTGAAGTTTTTCGCGGGTATTACTGTTTAATGCCACTATCTTTCCCTAAAGGTAATCATTAAAAAGTACCAGTTATATATCTAAAATTACTACAAAAGGCTTACAAAATAATCTTAAAAACAGATGAATTATAAGCTAATAAGATCGTTCAATAATATTTGAAATATAGTATCATTAATAATATTGAAGTAAGTAAAAAATATTTATAATACATATCTTCCAGGGAAGGAATTCAGATGAGCTTTTTTGACAATCGCGAGATAGAAATCATTGCGACTAATTCTATTGGTAGCTTCGATCACGATTTATTATTGCTAGAGTTTAATAGCGATGAGTCATTCAATGCTCTTTTTCAACATCGACTTACCACGCTTTGTAAAAATAATGAGCTAGATCTGAAGTCGCTGCTGGGCACAACTATTTCTGTAAAGGTGCAAGGGCATCATTTAGTCGGGGCTAAGTATTTTCATGGACATGTCATGGCTATTAGTCACCGTGGGTGGCAGGGGCGCTTTGCCAAATATGAGATTGAACTGGCACCTTGGTTAGGCTTTTTAGATAAGACTAAAGATTGTCGAATTTTTCAACATAAAAGTGTCGTTGATATATTTACTGAGATTTTCGAAGAAAATGGATTTTCAGACTATAAAATCACTTTAAGTGATACGTATGCGCCCATAGAATACTGCGTGCAATATCGCGAATCGGACATGAACTTTGTCAACCGACTATTGGAACAAGAAGGTATTTATTACCACTTCGAACAGTTTGAAGACAAACATGTTTTAGTGCTAAGTGATTCACCAAGTGCACACGAGTTAATACTAGGTTGTCAAAATCTACCTTTTTACCCTCCAGGCTCGGTTGTTCGCGACGAAAATTTTATTGAAGCGTGGAGTAATAGTGTATCAGTGGGTTCAGGTAGTTACGCGTTAAATGCCTTTGATTTTGAAAAACCTAGAGCGGGGCTAGAAACCCGTATTTCGATTGCGCAAGATCACGATTATGCAAACATGGAGGTGTACGACTACCAAAATGGTTATACCCTTCGAGATGATGGCACGCGTTACGCACAATTAAGAATGGAACAGCTTCATAGTGCAACGCAATCTTTTCAAGGAACCAGTAATTGCCCTTATTTACATGCAGGTGGCTTGTTTAATATCTCTAAACATCCTGTTGAAAATAATAATGGAGAGTATTTATTAACAAAAGTCTATTATTATATTTCTACTGGGCAGTATGAAACGGGAGACCCTCAAAATGTTCAGATGGAAGTACGGTTCTCTTGTATCCCAAGTCAAACACAATACCGCCCACCTCTATACTCACAATATCCAACCATTGCTGGCCACCAAACTGCCATAGTCGTAGGCCCAGAAGGTGAAGAAATTTGGACTGACGAATATGGCCGTGTGAAATTACACTTCCATTGGGATCGTTACAGCGAGCGAAACGAAAACAGTTCTTGTTGGGTGCGTGTATCACAACTTTGGGCTGGCGGTAATTGGGGTTCAGTCTTTACCCCTCGCATGGGGCAAGAAGTGATTGTTGATTTTATCGAGGGCAACCCTGATAAACCGATGATTGTTGGCCGTGTGTACAATGCCGACAATATGCCTCCATACGCGCTGCCTGAAAATCAAAATCAAAGCGGTATCAAAACCAGAAGCACCAAAGGTGGCTCGGTTGAAACATTCAACGAACTGCGCTTCGACGATACGTTAGGTGCAGAAACACTCACCATACACGCTGAAAAAGATCAGAACCTCAGTGTCGAGAATGATGAAAGTCATTTTGTTGGTAACGATCGCACAGACGAAGTCATTAACGATGAAAGCATCACCATTGGTCACGACCGTACAGAAAAAGTAGGTAACGACGAAATAGTCGAAGTTGTTAACGATCGCTCACAGACCGTAGGCAATGACGAAAACCTAACCGTTAATAATAACCGCACACACACCATCGCAACGGACGAAACGTTATCGGTAGGTAATAACCGCGTAACCGACGTTGCCACTGATGACACAACAAACATTGGTGCTAATTACACCATCAGTATTGGCGAAGATGAACAGCGCGATGTCGGTGCAAACCGAACAACATCGATAGGTACTGCTGAAACCCTTGATGTGGGTAAAACCATTACCGTACAAGCGGGTGATGAAATCGTATTCAAGGCGGGCTCAGCCCAAATAACCATGAGCAAAAATGGCGATATATCAATTAAAGGGGCGAACATAACAGTAGAAGGTTCGGGTAATGTCATTATTAAAGGCAGCAAAGTTCAACAGAACTAGCTTCTGATACAAGGATTGTAGGAATTATTAATGGCCGATATATACAAAGGGACGAGTGGTAATAACCGCTATCTCGTAATGACTGAGCATGATGCTCGACGATCAATGAATTCTCAGCCGAATTTAAATTTTTATCGCTGTAATCTACAGGGCGCATTTAATGAAGTTTTAGAGGGTATGCCCCCTAGGCCCAAAATTGAATTCTGCTTTAAGCTAAATATTCATTGGGATACGTATGATGTTTTTTTACGAAAACAGTTTGAAACCAATAATTTACATATGTATTTTACGGGCGCTTCTCATTACACCTCGCCTAATAATAAATTAGCGGAAGACAACGAAAGTGCGCTCTATCTTGCTCCTGCTATCTATGGCCTTGAGTACTACGGTGTTAAATACTACAACTTCACCTCAAACCCAGAAGCCTCTAAGCAATACATAGAACGCTTTAATTTAGATGAACTTAAAGTAGAGCAGCTTGTGCAAAATTTTTATGCCAATACCGGCAGTATGTACATCAATGGCGCACCGATGTTTCCAATGTCACAGCACTATCAAAATCATCTGATTAAGTTATTGGTTGATGGCGACGCGATTATCATTGAAAAACCTAAGTCGTTATTTGTACCGTTTGAAGAAGTGATCTCTTCAGCAGTAGCGGTGGGTGTACTCAGATCAAACCAAGTTGATGATACGTGCCAGCCTATTGAAGTATTTATTATTAAATGTGAGCATTTTGGAAAAGGCCGTAAGTTTCAATTAGACGTTATTAATAACAAGCCTAATTTTAATGGTAGCCAGCATGTTATTCAGGTTGTAGCACAAACAGATAAGCCAGAAACAGTCACTATTGAATATGATAAACCAAATTGTACGAATGGCGATAAGTCTTGCCCGAGTATAGTGGTAGATGGTGGTGAATACTCAAATCAGAAAATTACCAAGTCACCGTTTAAATTATTAGCTAAACCTTATAAAAAAAATGAAGATTTAAGCTTTTGGGATTTTTTACAAACTTACTTCCTTCCTGATCTTAGAGATTTGCAACCTGAAGTATATTCTATTAATGCAGTAGGATGCTCCGATGTTTCAGGCCATAAAGGGCTTGTTCATTGCTTTCCAACGTTTGAGTGGAAAGGAAAGGTTGAAGCTGGAATGGAGCATAAGTATAACGAAGTCGGTTTACTGGAAGATCGAAAATTCACCATTGGTGGAGAAATTGAATACATACGCAATGGCAACTCTACCAAGTTTGGTGGTAAAAGTACCAGCAGTTCGAACAAAGAGGTTAGCTTTCCTAAATTAGAATCTATGTTGACATCCATAGTCTCTAGTCTTGATGATATTAAAAACAAAAACCAAGAATTAGCGTTGAATAAAGCAGGTAAAACACTGTCAGACTTCAACGGGCAGACAGGCTCAGATGATCTTATAAATGTAACTGTCACACCACCTAAAATCGCCTTAGGTGGCGCGCTTAAGTTGGCTGAGAGTTCGAGTACTGGTGAAGTCGGCATGGCTGGCGAGGTGGCTTTAGAATTAGCGCCTTTGATTGGTATGAAGGTTGATACTGATTTACTAGATTGGCTAATAATGACTTTTAGTGGCGGCTTAGGTACCTTTTTATTAAAAGTTAAGGGGCTTGCATCAAGATCAAAAGCTAAAATGGCTGAAATTGAAAATAGCGGTGTACTTAATTCAGACGCTAAAAAGGAAATGACTGAACAGTTAAAGGACAAAGAAGGTAAAGCCATCTTTGACGCAGAGCTTTATGTCAAATTTATTGCTGAAGGCAGTATCGCCGCAAAATGTGAATGGAAAAAAGAAGTTGATAATAGCTGGTTAAGTTTAGAGGGTGACAAAACAGCCTCTGCTAGTGCTAAAATCACCTTTAAATTAGAGGCCGTCGCCAAAGCTAAAGCTGAAGCGTTTTGCGTGAAAATCTCAATCGGTGCAGAATTACACGTTGCAGGTGCTAAATCATCTGCTGAAGGAATTGGTATTGAAACAACCTTATTTGCCACAACAGAAGATAATAAACCAGCACTGGGTGGTAATATTCGTTTTACCGGTATGGCAATTTATTATACCTCTTGGGCTGAGGCTGGTATTAAAACGGCGGAGAGTGATAATGACAAAGTTAATAGCTCTGGGCGTGGTGATTCAGAAACGAAATCTGTAAAAAATACAAATACATCGGATGTAGGTATAGAAAATAAGAAGCAGTATGATAAAAGCCAAATTATCTTCAAAGAATCGATTTGGCCCGATACGAAGATTCCACAAAATTTAAGCCAGACAGAGCTGTGAAAATGAATACTATTAAATATTTAACAATAACTATATTACTTTCAATGTTATTTGGGTGCACCGGAGAGACTAAATTGACTAACTCTATTTTAAATAAAAAACCTGTATTTACTATGAAAGTTCATAGTTTTGGCACTCGTTATAGAGTGTATATTAATGGTGTCATGGTTTATAAGGATTCGGAGGGGAGAGGGCAGATAACTACATCTTTCCCTCTTAATCACTGGATGAAGTCAGGCGAAAATACACTTGCATTAGAGGTGTACCCTGATGATGAAGGTACTCCGATTAATGAAAAATCAGAAGTTAATGCTGAAATCTATGTGCATAACGATGAGATGGAAAAGCAGCAATATCGAATTGGTGGTTTCAATTTCAAAGGATTAGGTCATATACCGGAATCAGGCTTGTTGGGATATCGTTTAAATACCGAATTATTCAAGCAAGATGAAGAAGGTACGGTAATAGCTCAAGAAGTTGAAATAACCGAAGATACGGTTTTTGATGGCGTGATTGAATATAAGCAAATATTCACCATTCCTAATAACTTGCCATTATGGGCCTTTTTTGAGAGTGATGATGTTCCTAATGACCCTGATTTGAGCGAAGAAGAATATTGGGCGCTGTCAGCTGAGTTACGTGACCATTTGAAGATGATTCAAGATAAATTAATTGCTGGTGAGGTTGATGAGATGATGCCTCTTTTTGAAGAGCGTAATAATGAATTAGATAAGGCTTTTTATTATTCCAGCGGTGTCATGCAGGCTAAATTGAAAGATGCTTTTGAGACAGATATTCCACAGCTAGATATGCTGCCTTTGGAGGGACGTTATGTTTCGTATGTAAATGAAAAAAATCTAAAGCTTGCGTCAGTGTATCGTAACAGGAAACCTGCAATTTCAGGAAATTACAAAGAAGGAACAGGCTCATTGAAATTCCCAATCATGTTCCGCAAGCAAGACGGCAAGTGGATTATCACCCGCTAGCTCATATTGCTCTATAAAAATAAGCCAGCCACCGTGCTGGCTTTTTTCTAGCTCTTTAAAAAATTAAAGCCATTATTGCGTTGTTAGAGAATTGCGACGCGATTATCATTAAAAAACACCGGTCTCTAGTCTTGACGATATTTAAAATAATCAAGAATTAGCGTTGTATAGGACCAGTAAAATACTGTCAGATTTCAAGTAAGATTCAGGCTAGGATGATCTTATAAATGTAACTGTTATAGCTGAGATTGAAAATAGCGGCGTATTAACTATTGCTGCCAAAAAAGGCCTAACCAAAGAGCTAGCAGACAAAAATGGCAATGCCGTATTTGATGCGGAGCTCTATGTCAAGTTGATAGCTGAAGGCTGTATTGCCACTAAATGCGAATGAACAAAAGCGGTAGATGATAGTTGGATGAACAAGTTCGTGGTGTGATAAACCAGCTAGGAAGGGTTACAGAGGGGGAGGCTATGAGCGATACGATATACGATAAGAACTTTAATTTTAGATGGTATAAATCGCTCATGTTCTTAACAACCCTGGGGGTGACTGGGAATACTTGGAGTGTGTTATCTGACAATCTTAAAAATGAAGATGCATATGGTAAAAGCTTATACATTATGCAAGCTTCTGCGGATACCTTATATACCGTCACTTTAGCCCGCAATGGGTTCTGCAATATGTTTGGCAAGGGGTTTACTAACTACGTTGACGGTGTTAATCCTGGTGGTAAGGCGTTCACTGAATTGCTAGGAGAGGGCGCAGCCCGATATGTGGCCGCGGTTGCCATGCTATTTTCTATGCGTTCAGCCATGCAGCAATATCAATTAGGCAATAATGGCAGTGCGGCCTTCGATTTGGCTATGGGTCTCAATAATTTGCATATCCAGCTGGCATATGCCGCTAAAAGTGGTGCTGGGCGTGGTGTATTAAGCGGTGTTCTAGGAAAAATTTCGGGTAGAAGTGTCGGTTCCCGGATTGCCTTGTATGCTATTGGTGCTACTTTTGGCTCAATTGCCTTAAGTGTGGCATCAGTTATTGGTGCATGCTTGGTTGTATATGATACTGTTGATGGCATTCAAGATAGTAATAGAACAGGCTTATATCGATTATTTCATCATTATTTAACGGCTATCAATAAATCTCAAATTCCCACTTTAAGTGATAAACATTGTCACGAGCTGTATACCGGTGATCAACTTCCAGCGGGCAGCAATGGACTGTTTAAAGAAATTAAAAATATAAGTGATAACGGTCTTCTTGATTTTGATAATGATTTTCTTGATATTGTTGATGGTGTTGATGATTACAAGTTTGGAAATCTCAGCTGGCGAGCCGTCGTGCCATTGTATTTACAGGGTTATTCAATACAATCAATTAACTCAATGGTGAAGCTGGAATTTGCCACCACCGAGCAGTCAAGACTCAACGACAGGAATGAAGCACATAAGGTCCGTTTCACCGTAGAGAATATTGAGGAAATTATTAAGTATTACGAATTTATGGCGGATCCCGATGTTAAAGTGAAAAAGATGCTCAGTGGTCGCAGTATGGGCGATATAGCGGCGGAGCTTGCGAAAGGTGAGTTTATGCCAGCGCAAGGCACGACAGAGGAATTAACCATTATGATTGATGGAAAAGAAAAAATAATTTCATTTGATCACCTGTATTTTAGACAAAAGCAAACTCAAAGCGGATTAAACTGGGAAGATGTAAATAAACAAAGCCATGAACTCTATAAGTCGAATTACTATGTTTAATAACTGTTCTATGAAAATATTATTAACGTTATTATTACTCAATACGATATCCATACGAGCTTTGGCTGCCCCTATTATTATAGGTAAAGACCAAGCACCCATCAATGCACATGACTATAAGGTATTAGAAGAAGTTGCCCTAAATGCACAAATACCCATTGAAAAATTTAGGCATTTAAAACGATCAAACCATTTTATAGTGGGACCAGAAGGTTTCTTGTATCGTGATAGAAAAAAAATGGGGTAATTGATGGTAAAGATAGTGCAATGTTTGGAACAATTGTTAGAGCTTCCAATTCATATTTGACTGATAACAAAGGGAGTGTGATTGGGATTTCTATTAGAGAGTCTAAGTTCAATGATATGACTATTTTAAATAAATTTAAAAGAATAGTGGCTATAAATTTATCGGATAATGATATTCACGATATCAATATATCCAACTTGCCTGATTTACGGTTTATAAAAATATTTGAAGATAATGAATATAGAACATTAACCAAAATTAAAAATGTAGATAAACTGGCTTTTTTTGAAGTGTGGGGTTTGAATTCTCCGAACTTTAAGAAATTTACTGGAGTTGAAGGCTTAAGAAAGATTAAAATAATAAGCATGGGAATCGAAAGTTTCGATGGTCTTGAAAATATGCCAAACCTTAAAGAGGCTGAAATTAGCTCCAACGGTGAAAAAACGTCTAAAAACTTCAAAAGCCTAGCGGGCATCCCAAAAGGTCATAAGCTTGAAAAACTAAAGTTATCCACTTCTGTAACCACTGATATTAAAGGCATTGCCAACTTCAGCCACTTAAAAAAATTAGAGCTATGGGCAGGTAAACGCGATTTAACGGATTTTACCCCTATATCTAAGTTAAAAAAATTAGAAGAACTAGAGATGACGGTATCTGGTATTAGTGATTTTAGTTTCTTAAGTAATATGCCTAAGCTAAAGCAGATAGTGACTTATCATGCTCCTATTACAAGTTTAAAGGGACTTGATGCCGCCCCAAATTTAGAAGTTCTCGAAATTAATAAGGGTAAGTTAGAAAATATAGAGCATCTTGACGATAATAATCAACTGAAAACCTTAATTTTGAATGATCATAACATTACTAAAATAAGTGGCGTAGAAAAACTTAAAAAGTTAAGTGTTCTAGATTTAACTTTTAATAAAATTTCTAAAATAGAAGGGGTAGATAAGAACTTGTGCTTAGAAAAATTCTGGGTAGCTGGAAACCCTGTTAATACGTTCGAAAATCTTGAACATTTACCCCTGCTTGGTGAAGTTGGTGTTGATCAAACCAAAATTAGTGAATTTCCGAACTGGAAAAACCTTAAGCGCCTGCATAGGTTGACTGTCGATATAGACCAACTAAATAAAGAAGAGTTTACCCCTGGTTATTTTTATTCATATATTCCAATTAAAGATTTTGATTTGCAAATGAGGCAGGCTAAGCCTGTTACGGATGAAGAACGTAAGCAGCGAGGTTGTATTTAATCTAAGGAAAATTTTATCGTAGTTATAAGACGGAGTTAATACATTCTAGACCATGTGTTAATTATTTTTAGCTACTTGTTGGATGTTGTTATCTTTTTAGTGAAAGCGATTCTCTTTGTTATTAGTGGGATATACAGTTTGTTTTAGAATTACAAATCTGGTTTTAGCGGTAGATGGCCTTCAGGCTAACAGCCGTAGTGCAAATGTCTCTTGTTTTATGTTCCTGCCTTTTCGCTCTGTCGCCCTAAAGGGCGACCTACATCGGATTTTCAATATCCATGATGATCAATATTCATTAAAATATGAAAATATATCATTTTATCAATTAATTCTGTTTATTTATCATTGAGAGGGAAATAATTGAGGTGTTTGCGCCTCTCAATTAATTGAAAGATCGTTTTTGTGATCAAATAGAGCAGTAGCTGTTAATGGATATTCTTGAATTTATAACTAATAATTTTTCAACTGTGCTGGCATTAATTGCCACGGGTATATTTGCCGGTATTTTAGCGGGTTTACTAGGCGTGGGTGGTGGCATTGTGATTGTGCCGGTACTGTTCTTTTTGTTTCAGGGTTTTGGGGTATCGCCAGAATCTGCCATGGTGATTGCGACGGCAACGTCTTTGGCCACCATAGTGCCCACTTCTATTAGTTCTATTCGTTCTCATAACCAAAAGGGAAATGTCGATTTTGATTTGCTTAAGCGTTGGGCGGTATTCATTCTTATCGGCGCATTAATCGGTAGTTGGTTAGTCACCCGTGTAGATGGCAGTCTGTTAACGGTGTTGTTTGGTGTAATAGCAACATTATCGGCGCTTAATATGCTCTTTAGGACGGGGAAGTCGGCGCTGTTTGATCAACTACCTGGCAATGTAGGGCAGTCGGTTATGGGCACGTCGGTTGGTTTTTTTAGCGCTATGGTGGGGATTGGTGGTGGTACGATTTCTGTGCCGTTGCTTACGTTGTATAACTATCCGGCGCATAAGGCGGTGGGTACTGCTGCGGCGATTGGTTTGATTATATCGTTGCCAGGTGCGCTGACTATGTTGTTATTGGGCACGACACCCATTGATGCGCCTGTAGGGACTTTTGGTTTCGTTAACGTATTTGGCTTTATGTGTATTGTTCCGCTAACGGTTTTGTTCGCGCCAGTGGGAGCGTCGTTAGCTGCGAAGTTGGATGCGGGTAAGTTGAAGAAGATCTTTGCGGTGGTTTTATTAATTACGGGCTTAAGGATGTTAGGGCAAGTATTTTTATAAACATTAGTCGGGCTGAACCCCGACCCACATTGTATCGGTTAGCGATGAAATGTGGGTCGTCCTTCAGGGCGACAGTTTTAGAGTAAGAGTGCTGGGGTGAGAGTGCTAGAGTAAGAATGTTAGAAAGAAGAGTTCGTTTGAACAGCGTGAAGTTCTTTGCGCATTATTTCAGCGCCTGCACTCAACGCGGCTAATTTTCCGTTTGCTACGTTACTTGCTAATGGCGCCATGCCACAGTTGGTACAAGGGTAAAGCTTATCGGCATCGACATACTTCAACGCTTCGCGCAGCGTATTGGCGACTTCTTCGGGGGTCTCAATGGTATCGCTTGCTACGTCAATTGCGCCAACCATGACTTTTTTACCGCGAATAAGCTCAAGCAGCTCCATTGGAACACGAGAGTTATGGCATTCTAACGAGATAATATCGATATTCGATTGCCGTAATTTGGGGAAAGCTTGTTCGTACTGTCGCCACTGCGATCCTAGTGTCTTCTTCCAATCGGTATTCGCTTTAATGCCGTAGCCATAACAAATGTGTACCGCAGTTTCGCACTTAAGCCCTTCAATTGCTCGTTCTAGGCAGGCAATGCCCCATTCATTCACATCATCAAAAAATACATTAAAAGCCGGCTCATCGAATTGAATAATATCAACTCCTGCTGCTTCTAATTCTTTGGCTTCTTGATTGAGGATTTTGGCAAATTCCCACGCCAGTTTTTCGCGGCTTTTATAATGATCATCATACAGGGTATCAATCATGGTCATAGGCCCAGGCAAAGCCCATTTTATGGGCTGATCTGTTTGCTGGCGTAAAAACTTAGCGTCTTCCACAAATACCGGCTTTTGGCGGCTAACAGGGCCAACAACGGTGGGTACACTGGCGTCATAGCGGTCGCGGATTTTAACGGTTTTTCGATTTTCAAAATCTACGCCGTTAAGATGTTCAATAAAGGTCGTGACAAAGTGTTGTCGGGTTTGTTCACCGTCACTCACAATGTCGATACCGGTTTGTTGCTGATCTAATAACGATAAACGCAACGCATCCTGTTTGCCCATAATCAATTCGTTACCCTCTAACTTCCACGGCGACCAAAGGGTTTCTGGTTGTGCTAGCCAAAAGGGCTTTGGCAAGCTGCCGGCGGTGGATGTGGGTAATAATCTATTTTTTGTAAGTGTATTTTGTGTAAGAGTATTTTTAGTAAAAGTATTCATAATAATTAATGCCGCCTTTCTAAATATGTTTTAAGAGAACTAAGTTAAATTACTATCTAAACGTAGCTTGCAGTAAATTGATCAAGCACCGTCTGGTAAGGCTTAATTAAAGTCTCTTCGGTAAATTTTCCTTGTTCACTTGCCAACTGGCTGCGCTCTTCACGGTCATAAACTATCTGAGTTAATGAGTGATCTAGATTTTTTAAATCGGGACGATAAGATTTTCCCGCAGTCGCATTGGCATTATAAATTTCAGGACGATAGATTTTTTGAAAGGTCTCCATCGTACAAATGGTGCTTATCAACTCCAGATTGCTGTAATCGTTCAGTAAGTCGCCAAAGAAGTAAAAAGCCAAAGGCGCAACACTGTTTGGCGGCATAAAGTAACGAACCTGCAAGCCCATCTTCTTGAAGTATTGTTCGGTTAACGATGAACCATCTGGCTGGTACTCAATGCCTAATATCGGGTGATGATTATCCGTTTGTTGATAGGTCTTGTTATCAGAAACACTGAGGCATATTACCGGTGGTTTTTTAAAGTTTTGTTTGTACGTATTGGAAGTCACAAAATGTTTAAAAAGCTTGCCGTGCAGTTCACCAAAGTCATTTGGAATGCTGAATTTAGGCTGATGTTTGTTATGTTCTTGCAGTCGAATACTAAAATCATAATCGCGCACATAGGAAGAAAAGTTATTGCCTACAATGCCTTCAATGCGTTTGTCAGTTTTATGATCAACAATGTGGGTTTTTAATATCTCAATGGTTGGAAAAGAATCACGACTGCCTTGAATGTTCATTTCAACCGAAATGATTTCAAGTTCGACAGAGTACCGATTGCCTTGGCTATTATCCCAATTCGCCAATGCGTTAAAACGGTTGTTAATCATGGTTAAGGCGTTGCGCAAGTTTGCTTGGCGGTAGCGGCCTCTGGCCAAGTTAGCAAAGTTGGTGGTTAGGCGCGTACCATTAGAAGTTTGGTAGCTCTCATCAAAAGCCGTGCTTTTGAGCGTAAAAGTCAATTTGTTGTTCATAGGTAACTCATATTTATGTATTTAATAAATCATGAGTCTATTTATACGGGGTTTTCTGTATGAAGAAAATTGACTTTATTTCACTTTTTCATGAGAGATATTCATGTTTTATTCTTCTGAAGTAAGGCCTCGCAGCTAAGCCATAGCATTGCTGCCTATTACGATAAATGTTCAATATCATTATACGATGCTGTAAACTGCACCGCCCAATATTAACTGTCCAAATCGTCAGGAATTTAAAGGCCTGATAAGGCTTTAACGAAAGGTAACCAGATCCCCTATGAATAAAGTGTTTATCAGTGCTCAGCAGCTTTTAGAAGATTCTTTTAAATTGGCCGTTCAAGTTTATGAGAGTGGCTTTCGCCCAGACTATATCGTTGGTGTATGGCGTGGTGGTGCTCCAGTAGGGATTGCAGTGCAAGAGTTATTGCATGTATTAGGGACGGAGGCTGATCATATTGCGATTCGTACTTCTAGTTATACGGGGATTGGTGAGCGTGATAAGAATGTGCGTGTTCATGGTTTAACGTATCTTATTAAGCGTCTTGAGAGTGAAGATAGTCTGTTAATTGTGGACGATGTTCATGATAGTGGCCTGAGTATTGAGCAGACCATTTTGGATTTAAAGAAGGCCTGTAAGAAAAATACTCCTGAAATCCGCGTCGCGACGCCTTATTTTAAGCCTGATAATAACAAAACAGATCGCACTCCTGATTACTATATTCATGAAACTCATGATTGGTTAGTATTTCCGCATGAAATTGATGGTTTAAGTGCAGAAGAAATCCGTGAACATCGACCTGAACTTGCGGGTATTGCAGATAAAATCGTTCAGCTTAAGTCCTAAGTTCTTGTTCTAATTTAGAAGGTGGTTATTAATCGCTAATGGCCATTAATATACGCTGCAATAACTACTGCCACGGTGTCTTTAATACCTGTGGTAGCTGTATTGTTCAGCGTACCTTATATTTTTCTTTAACGGTTTTAATCCAAACCTTTTGCTCTGATGAACCCTGTGCATTAGTTTGATAATGTATGGCAATATCGATATTGAGATATGCGCCGGTATAGCGATCATTAGGGTATTGGTATAGGAAAGTAATCTATATTTTCTATACCAATGATAAAACTATCACCGTTCGTTGCACTGCTCGCTATTAACCGCTTTCAGAAACTTTTCTATCAGTACGGCAATTCTTTCATCAAAATCTTCTTCTATTTCATCTAAATCTTTCTCGAACAGTATTAGATATTTTTCAGCTTGTTCTAGACTGATTTTTTTCCCTGCGATGGCGTATTGCATTTCTGGCTGTAATTTGTCATTTCTAGGTACAATAACCCAACTGATGACGTCAGATTCTACCGGTTCAAACTCCTTCTGAGCTACTCGACAGAACATGGTAATGTGATCGCTTCCTTGAGGGCCTAAGCAACCTGGTTCAACTCGATAGGTAATCGTGAGCTTTTTATCTGCTGCTAATGGTAATTCACTATTCATTCAAATAGCCTCTGCTTTGAGAATATGCTTTTAAGTCATTTTATGTCAGTTCTTATTTAAAGATTAGCGGGTAAGGGGATTCTTTCAAACTCGGTGGCAGGTAAGTTCATGACCTAGGCAGCAGTATTCATTTGAAATAAGACATTGCTGTAATTTCTAAGCCTACTCTCGCATCCCTAAAGCGCAAAGTGTACAATCCGCGACCTCATTTCCTGTGGCTTACCGAGGCCAAGATGACAGCCTCACAAGGGCCCGCTAATCTTAATCAGGATACCGGATAGGCCGCGACACAATCGCGCTTCTGGTTTATTTCACGTCTATTATCACGAGTAAGTATTATGACGACTAAATCCCCTTGGGCACTGTTGCCCATGTTCTCTTTTATGGCTTTGTTTATTGGTAGTGGATTGTATTACCAAGCAGAGGGTATTGAGTTTGCGTTTTACAAAATATCAGCCCCTGTGGCGATCTTACCGGCCATTATCTTAGCGTTGTTATTAGCGAAGGGGACGATTAACCAGCGAGTCGACCAGTTTATTCAGGGCTGTTCGAATCCGACGATTGTCACCATGCTGCTTATTTTCTTATTGGCTGGTGGTTTTGCCAGTGTCGCAAAAGCCATTGGTGGCGTGGATGCCGTGGTGAATTTGAGTCTGAGTGCGATTCCGCCGTCGTTCGTTTTACCAGGTCTATTTATTATGACGGCTTTTATGGCGACTGCGATGGGAACCTCTATGGGCTCTATTGCGGCGGTTGCGCCTATTGCCGTTGGGGTTGCAGAAGCCTCTGATTTGTCGTTGGTACTCGCGGTTGGTACGGTTATGGGTGGGGCGATGTTTGGCGATAACCTTTCTATTATCTCTGATACCACCATTGCCGCCACGCGTACGCAGGGTTGTAACATGCGGGATAAATTTCGCCTCAATTTTAAAATAGCCATTCCAGCGGCTTTGCTTACAATCGTATGGTTATACATTCAAGGAGACGCCGCGCAGGTCGCGGTTAATCCGCAAGCATCGGCGACTAAAATGCTGCCGTATCTGTTGGTATTAGGCTTAGCGATTGCGGGTATGAATGTGATTGCGGTGTTATTAACCGGTATTGTCGTCGCGGGATTGATTGGCTTATGGCAGGTTCCTGATTATTCGATTGCGGTACTGTCGAGTGATATTTATACAGGCTACAGCAATATGCAGGAGATTTTAATTCTCTCGCTCTTTATTGGTGGGCTAGGGGCCATGATGAAACTAGGAGGCGGTTTAGATTGGTTAGCTGCCCAGCTCGATCGCTTGACCCGTGAACAGGCCGAGCCTAAAGCTCATCGACGTATGGGGGAGTTAAGCATTGCCGCTGGAGTTGCCTTAGTGAATGTTTGTACGGCTAATAATACAGTCGCCATTTTAATCTCGGGAAGCTTGGCGAAAGACATCGCAGGGCGCTACGGCGTCGACCCTAAGCGCAGTGCGAGTATTATGGACATTAGTGCGTGTGTCATTCAGGGAATTCTTCCCTATGGTGCTCAGATGTTGCTTGCAGCGTCGCTATCGGGCTTATCACCATTAGATTTAGTGACCGCGGTTGTGTATTGCTGGTGTTTAGGGTTGGTGATGATGGGGTCTATTATTTGGGGGCGACCTAGCGGCAAGATTGAACTGGCTCGTCGTTAATATTCTTCAAATGTGAATACTGACTGCCTTTATACTCCCATACTTATATTCCTATATAGCCATAAGCTATATGGGAATGCTTTCATATTCTTTGATAACTTAGTACTTTTTGCTGATAATTGCGCCAAATTAAGTATTAAGGCTCATTATGAATATTCGCACTTTATCAATCTCTATCGCTTTGACTGCGACGATGGCTACCACCATGAACGCTCACGCGACGAATGGCTATTTTCGTTTGGGTTATGGGGCGAATAGTATCGCCATGGGCGGAACAGGCACGGCATTAGCACAAGATGGTTTAGCCGGTGCGGTTAACCCTGCAACGATATTTTCAATTGATCAAACCTATACCTTAGCGTTAAGTGCGTTTAACCCTCAACGTGGGTTTGATGTGACGGGGGCAGGGCCTGCTGATGCTACGTCTGCAAACGACTTCCCTCTGACTAAGGGTAAGGTAGAATCTGATAGCGAGTATTTTCTAATTCCGTCTTTGGGCTACAAAAGAACGCTCAATAAAGAGTGGGCTATGAGTGTCAGCTTGTATGGCAATGGCGGCATGAATACCGATTATAGTGAGTCGGTTTTTTATGCGGGTAAAACGGGCGTTGACCTGACTCAAATGTTCATTAATACCGCCTTTGCTTTTAAGGCTTCAGACACTACTCAGTTGGGATTTTCGCCGATCATTGCTGTGCAGACCTTTGAAGCTAAAGGTATTGGCAGTTTTGCGCAAAACTCAAAAGATGCCGATAAGCTGAGTAACGAAGGCCGTGATACGGTTTTTGGTTATGGCGCTCGTATCGGTATCGCGCACCAAATTAATGCTAATGTGCATTTAGGTGCCAGTTACCAGACGCGTATTGATTTTGAGCGTTTCAAAAAATATCAGGGTTTGTTTGCCGAAAACGGCGATATGGATATTCCGTCGACCTATAACCTAGGAATCGCTTTTGATAATAGTAATTTCACTCTCGCGTTAGATTATCAAGTCATTAACTATTCTGAAGTCGCTGCGGTTGCTAACCCATTAATGCCCAATCTAATGTCGACCAAGCTGGGTGATAATAAAGGCGCGGGCTTTGGTTGGAATGATATGGACGTTATTAAGTTAGGCGGTGCGCTTAAAAGACAAAATGGCGATGTGATTCGTGCAGGAATTAGCTATGGCGAGCAACCAATTGATAGCAGTGAAGTATTATTTAATATTTTAGCGCCAGGTGTTCAAGAGTGGCACTATACGGCGGGTTATGAATTTGGAGAAATAGAATCTCGTTATAGCATTGCCTTGTCTTATTCGCCCTTAAAGTCGGTTAAGGGCAAAAACCCATTGTATGGCAGTAAAGAGCAGTTTATTGAGATTGAAATGGAACAGTATGAGTTAACCTTCTCTGCGGCATTTTAAGTTAATTTTTTTAACTAGGGTGTTAAATAGGGTGTTTAAAAAGTAACGCGGTTAATAATGTATTAGCTGCGTTACTCCTTACACTTTGTTTATTAATAGGGGTGGAAAAATTATCTTGAGCACGCTATTGTCATAAAAAGACAGTGTGTAACGCTGCGATATAACACTGCGATATAACACTGCGATAAAACAATAAAGTAGTCCGTTTTTTCTTGAAAACTGACTCGATAATAATTTCTCATCAAGGAACCTCTATGAACCGAAACCGCCACGGCAATATGAATCTATCATGGCATAAAGAAATTTTGGTTGCTGAAATTGAAGGGGCATTTAACGAGGAAGGCCTTGAATATTGGTTTCCTAAAGTTAAACAGCTTATAGAAAACAGAAAAATAGACACTTGGTATCGACTCGAAATTTGGGATGAAGAAGTGTTAGGGTCTCCGGAAACCATAGAGCATGCTAAAGCCATGTATGAATGGTATGAAGAAAATGGATGTCTAGCGATTGCGGTTGTCGTTTGTAATCGTATTCAAGAACAAATAATAACAGCCATGTTTCAGAGCCAAGCCAAGATCTTTAGGAATAAAGACGAGGCGATTCAGTGGCTCGAAAACAAATTAGATTAAACAGGATTTTTAACCTGGGGATTTATTTTTTACTTCCCCAGATGCTCGAAACCGCACGTTCATTGCCTAACAACCCCACCACTAAAATCACAAAGCTAACCAGACCAAATGTGACTACAGGAATGTAATATGCGGCAGAATCGGCTTCAGCTGCCATCGCGGCGACGGCGGTGGATAATATGCCAAACAAGATCCCCATCACGATTAAGCTGACTCGATGAGATTTTTTGTAGATATATTCTCCTGTGCCAGATTCAAAGTTTTCTAAAATAGGGGCAAAGGCTTTGCGAAGTAATTCTTTCATTGGATTCACTTTTGTTAAATTAACGATTAGGCATCAGTTTTATAAATTAGCTTAAAGCGCAGGTGTAATAAGGTGCTGCTGTAAAATAGCACGAGTTGCATCAGCAATGGGCTTGGAAGACTTAGTTGTATGGTCAAAGTGAACCAATGTTGCGCTGCCTTTTGCGACCATTTTACCTTCTTGCCAAGCTTCGTGACCCACAACCATGGAAGAGTTGCCAATTTTCAACATAAAAGTACGTATTTCAACGGACTTGCCATAAAAGATCTCTGCTAAAAAATCGACATCGATTTTAGCAATTATAAGGTGCCAGTCATTGACATCCATGCCTGGGCAGAACAATTCAAAAATGGGTGTGCGGCTATCTTCAAACCAAATAGGCAAAACAGTATTGTTTATATGGCCTAGTGCATCAGTTTCAGCAAATCTGGGTTCTAAGGTATTGGTCCACATAGCGTTTCTCTATTATCATGTCTATTTGAAAACATGATACTGCATTGATGACTGAACAAGAACAGACTGACCAAAATTTTATGAAACTCGCCTTAGAACAAGGGCAGCTTGCCTATCATGCTGGTGAAGTCCCAGTAGGGGCAGTGGTTGTACTTGACGGGCAGGTGATTGGCCGAGGTTATAACAAGCCCATTACCAGTTTAGACCCCAGTGCCCATGCTGAAGTTGTTGCGTTAAGAGATGCCGCATTAAATATAGGCAATTATCGACTCGCCAACGCGGTGTTATATGTCACAGTAGAGCCTTGCACTATGTGTTCGGGACTGTTGGTGCATTCGCGTATTGCGCGCTTAGTATACGGCACAACAGAGCCTAAATCGGGTGTGATCGAGTCGGCGATGTGCCTATTAGAGCAGCCTTTTTATAATCATAAAATAGAGATAACGGGGGGAGTGCTCGCACAAGAGGCATCGACCTTGATGTCTGATTTTTTCACAATGCGTCGGGCCGGTAAAAAGAAGCTTAAAAAGGCTACTCAAACGCTATAGAAGCGGTGGAATAACCCGAATATTAGCGGATAGCTGTAAATTTTCACTTTCTAGTGCTAAGTCTAGATTTGAGTTGTCGTTCCAAACAAGTACATCAAAATAACGGCGAATGTTTTGTACATACGAAACCGGTTCGCTACCACGGGCATAACCATGTCGTGTTTGCTTGTAATAACGCTTTTGGCTAAGTAGTGGTAAGTAATCTTTAACGTCCATCCAGCGGCTATCGTCGCCGCCTGCTTTCTTGGTCAATTTACGCGCATCGGTAAGGTGGCCATAACCAACGTTGTATGCGGCTAAGGCCATCCAAGTGCGGTCTGGCTCTTGAATCGCTTTGGGTAAGCGTTTGCGTAGTTTGACGAGATAATCTGCACCACCGTCAATGCTCTGTTTTGGGTCAAGGCGGTTTCTAACACCCAGTTCTTTGGCGGTACGAAGCGTTAACATCATCATGCCACGAACACCTGTGAAGCTTTTAGCTCTTGGGTTCCAATGTGATTCTTGATAGCTCATGGCCGCTAATAAGCGCCAGTCTAAATTATGTCGGTCGGCGGCTTCTTGAAATAAATGATCGTATTTATTCAGTTTTTTAGCGGTTTGTTTTTTGAATCGTTTAGCGCCAACATAATTTAATTTATCTAGGTGGCCATAAAATCGTTCACGTACTTCTAATAACAAGCCGTTAGTTTGAGCGTTTCTAAAGAAATTTTGAGCTTCTTTAAACAAACTATCGTCTCTAGAATGAGGAAAAGCCCAAGCCAAAGGCTGTGCTCCGGTTAAATCAAAAGCGACGGCAAGGTTCGGATAATAGGCTTGTAGCATTTCAAATTCGTTCGAGTCAATGACGGTAAAGTCTACTTCCCCCGTTGCGACCATTTGCAATAACTCTACAGTTTCAAAGTCTGGACTCTCGCTCCAGGTTAACTCTGGAATTTTTTCGCCTTGTATTTGTCTTAATTGATGAGCATGGCTGCTGTCTGACGTGACAACCAATTGGCCTTTAGCCAAGTCAAAAATTGCTTTTGGTTTCATACCACCACGACGATAAATGACCTGTTGGCTGACATGCATATAAGGTGTAGAGAAGCGGGCTGATTTTCCATTTTGTGGTATTGCTGTTAAGCCGGCCGCAGCGAATGAGGCTTGTTTTCGATCGATAGAGGTGTAGATATCAGATAGGCTATCAGCTTGTTTAATAACAAGGTTAACGCCTAGGTATTCAGCAAACGCTTTCGCAAGCTCAAACTCATAGCCGGTTGCGCCAATATTATCTTCAAAGTAGGTCGTTGGGCTGTTGCGGGTAATAACAACGATTTCGCCTTGGCTGCGGATTTTTTCAACTGTATTAGGACGAACGCTGCCAGTAATAGTTAGTAGGCATAATAAAGAAATAATTAAGCGAGTCGTGATGCGAGCGATTCTGGTATTCATACAGCTCCTCATGCATTTGTGCATGCACTATTTTGGTGCACTCGTTTGTTTATTTGGCCATTTTAACGGTTTGTTTCACTAAAAAACACCTATGATGTGAACTAAGTCTCATTTGATTCTACTCTGAGCTCGATAAACCCTTCTAAGTGGTTGAATTAACTGCGTTAATTCAAAACGTAAAATAGTGAAACACTTTGTTTCGTATTGCTAACAGTTATAAAAATGCTTCATATTAACTATTAGTCAGGTACTAATGCTAAGTATTAGATTTGGCATTAGATGAGCACTGTATTAAGAATGAGTGCACGATTAATACTTTCTTACTAGTAAGTTTGGATGAGAATCGGAATCACGCAAGGTTAGTAATAATTCAGTCTTAATGCTGAGTTACGTAGATGGAAAAGTTATATAGAACCACTTTTTCTCAATAGGTCGTAATAATAAAGACCGTCAAATGACGGCGGTTGAGTGACTAGCATGGGGTTGTTCATAGGGGTGTTGTGTATTTGCGAACAAATCATTGCGCATATCATGACCCATTAAGCCGTCGGTTGGGCGGATTATTCCCTTCGCTCGGTGGATTATTCCCTGATACCCGCGTATTATGGCGGCCAATTTTGACCGTGTTCACTTCCAACTTTTTTGGAGCTCGACCTAATGCTTGAACTACGTGGCGCCCCTGCGTTTTCTGATTTCCGTTTAACTAAAATGCTAGCCAAATTACAGGCCGCCGTTCCTAACGTCGCGGCTGTATATGCTGAATTTGTACATTTTGCGGATATGACTTCTGAACTGACTGAATCTAAATTAACCGATCAGCAGCTAGATACTTTAGGCAAGATCCTAAAATATGGCCCAAAAGCCGATATTAAAGATATCGATGGCGCAGAGCTTTCTACTAGCCATTTCTTTTTAGTGGTTCCTCGTATTGGCACTATCTCTCCTTGGTCTTCTAAGGCGACGGATATTGTTCATAACTGCGGAATAAAAGAAGTTGATCGCATTGAGCGTGGTACGGCCTTCTATATAACCGCTAAAGACGGTCAATTAAGCGCTGAAGAAGTTGAAACCGTACGTGGTTTGATACATGACCGCATGGTTGAAGTGGTATTAACTAATAAAGCCGACGCACAGCAATTATTCCAGCATTCAGAGCCTGCCCCCATGGCATCGGTTGATGTGATGGGTGGTGGTCGCGCAGCGCTTGAGCAAGCGGACAAAGAATTGGGTATGGCACTGGCAAGCGACGAGATCGATTATTTGCTAGAGGCTTACAACAAGTTGGGCCGTAACCCAACGGATATCGAATTGATGATGTTTGCTCAGGCAAACTCAGAGCACTGCCGTCATAAAATTTTCAACGCCAGTTGGGTGATTGATGGTGAAGAACAAGAAAACTCCTTGTTCCAAATGATTAAGAACACTTATAAGAACCACAGCACGGGTGTTCTGTCTGCTTATGCTGATAACGCCTCTGTGATTGAAGGTCCTACCGCGGGTCGTTTCTTCCCGAACAGTGATACGCGTGGTTATTCGTATAACGAAGAACCGATGCACATTTTGATGAAAGTTGAGACGCATAATCATCCAACGGCGATTGCTCCTCATGCTGGTGCTGCAACGGGTTCTGGTGGCGAAATTCGTGATGAAGGTGCTACTGGACGTGGTTCTAAGCCCAAGGCGGGCTTAAACGGTTTTACGGTTTCCGATTTGAATATTCCAGGTTTTGGCCAAGAGTGGGAATCTCAATATGGTAAGCCAGGGCGTATTGTTTCTGCCTTGGATATTATGATTGAAGGTCCTTTGGGCGCGGCGGCGTTCAATAACGAATTTGGTCGTCCAAATATTTGTGGTTACTTCCGTACCTTTGAAGAAGAATACAACGGCGAAGTGCGTGGTTACCATAAGCCGATTATGATCGCGGGTGGTTACGGCAATATCCGTGATGAACACGTTCAAAAAGGTGACATTCCGGTAGGCGCGCGCTTGATTGCTTTGGGTGGCCCAGCCATGCAAATCGGCTTAGGCGGAGGCGCAGCTTCTTCGATGGCGTCTGGTCAATCGAATGAAGATTTAGATTTTGCTTCTGTTCAGCGTGAAAACCCTGAAATGGAACGCCGTTGTCAGGAAGTGATTGATCGCTGCTGGCAGATGGGTGATACCAACCCAATCGCCTTTATTCACGACGTAGGCGCGGGTGGTTTATCCAACGCCTTCCCAGAGCTGGTTAGCGATGGCGGCCGTGGTGGTGAGTTCGAATTACGTAACATTCATAATGACGAGCCAGGCATGAGCCCGCTTGCATTGTGGTGTAACGAATCGCAAGAACGCTATGTAATGGCGGTTGCGGAAGAAGACATGGCGGCTTTTGATGCTATTTGTGCGCGTGAACGCTGCCCGTATGCGGTAGTGGGTATCGCCACCGAAGAAGAACACCTAACGGTTACCGACAGTCATTTTGACAATACGCCAATCGATCTGCCTTTGGATGTTCTATTAGGCAAGACCCCGCGTATTCATAAAGATGTAGAAACTAAGCAAGGCGAGCAAGAAGAATTCACGGGTGCTGATTTAGATCTAGCAGACGCCGCTGAGCGTATTCTTAAACTACCAACGGTTGCGAGTAAAAGCTTCTTGATCACCATTGGTGATCGCTCAATTACCGGTACCGTTGCTCGTGATCAGTTTGTTGGTCCGTATCAAGTACCGGTTGCCGATTGCGCGGTAACGACTTCGTCTTATGATTCTCTAGTCGGTGAAGCGATGGCGATGGGCGAACGTACGCCGATGGCTTTGATTAACGCGCCCGCTTCTGGCCGTATGTCAGTGGGTGAAGCGGTTACTAATATTGCTGCAGCGAACATTGAGAAGCTATCTGATATTAAAATGTCAGCCAACTGGATGTGCGCCGCTGGCCACCCAGGTGAAGATGAAAAACTCTACCAAACCGTGAAAGCGATTGGTATGGAGCTGTGCCCAGAACTGGATATTACGATTCCAGTAGGCAAAGATTCCATGTCGATGAAAACGGCATGGGAAGAGAACGGAACTGATAAATCGGTGACCGCACCTTTATCTGTGGTAATTACAGCGTTCTCTCCGGTTGTAGATGCGTCTAAGACGTTGACGCCTGAGTTAAAGACTATTGAAGAAGCCACTGACCTGATTTTGATCGATCTCGGTAACGGCCAAAACCGTTTGGGTGCTTCGTGTATTGCGCAGGTGTATGGCCAAGTGGGTAAAACCTCTGCTGACTTAGACGATGCTGAAGATTTAGCGGCGTTCTTCGCAGTGGTTCAAGGCTTAAACCAAGACAATAAATTGTTGGCTTACCACGACCGTTCAGACGGTGGTTTGTTCTCAACGCTAACTGAGATGGCCTTTGCGGGTCGTACCGGTGTAACGGTTAAGTTAGATACCTTAGCGGATAGCGAAGCAGAGCTGACAGGTGCATTATTTAACGAAGAGTTGGGTGGTGTTATTCAGGTTCGCCGTAGCGATCTTGAGTTTGTATTGGCTCAGCTGCAAGGCGCTGGATTAGGTGAGATGTCTCACGTAATCGGTACGTTGAACGAAGACGATCAGATTGAATTCAACTTCAATGATGAAGAGGTGCTAGCCAATAGCCGCATGACGTATCAGCGTTTCTGGGCACAAACGTCTTACGAGATTCAAGCGCTGCGTGACAACTCAGATTGCGCCAAGCAAGAGTTTGATCGTTTATTAGATGCTGAAGACCCAGGTTTGAATACCGAGTTAACCTTCGATATTAACCAAGACATTACCGCTAATTACTCGCGTGCTGCTGGCGAACGTCCGCGTATTGCGATCTTGCGTGAGCAGGGTGTTAACGGCCAAATCGAAATGGCAGCAGCATTTGACCGCGCCGGTTTCGAAACCATTGATGTGCACATGAGCGACATGCTTTCTGGTGCGGTATCGCTTCAAGACTTCCGTGGCTTAGTGGCTTGTGGTGGTTTCTCTTACGGTGACGTATTGGGTGCGGGTGAAGGTTGGGCGAAATCGATCTTGTTTAACGCCACTGCACGCGCTGAGTTTGAAGGCTTCTTTAAACGTGAAGATACCTTTGCCTTAGGTGTGTGTAACGGTTGTCAGATGCTTTCGAATCTACACGAGCTGATTCCTGGTGCTGAGCATTGGCCACACTTTGTGCGCAACCAATCTGAGCAGTTTGAAGCCCGTGTTGCCTTGGTAGAAGTTCAGAAGTCGGACTCTATCTTGTTGCAAGGTATGGAAGGTTCTCGTATGCCAATCGCCATTGCTCATGGTGAAGGCCATGCTGAATTTGCCAGTGATGCCGACAAGACTGCGGTGAATGATAATTCACAAGTCGCGTTGCGTTATGTTGATAACTACGGCCAAGTAACCGAAGCCTACCCAGCGAACCCTAACGGTTCTGTTGAAGGGATTACCGGTTTAACCGCAGCGGGTGGTCGTGTAACGATTATGATGCCTCACCCAGAGCGTGTTTTCCGTGCAGTGCAAAACTCTTGGCAGCCAGAAGAGTGGAGCGAAGATGGCGCTTGGATGCGTATGTTCCGTAATGCTCGTGTTTGGTGTGATTAATACTAAGTACTAGCTTATAGAAACGAGTGACGAGTATAAAAAGAAGCCGCTTTGATTGCAGAATCACAGCGGCTTTTTTGTGTCTGCTTGTTTAGTGTCGTCTGTTAAGAATTAATAGTAGGAAGCAAGCATTAGCAAACATTACGGCGAAATACGCTAATTTAAAAAATTGCTTGGCGCTTATTTTCTAATCAAAAACCATAGACGGGTATTAATTTAATATTTGCACAGTAAAACGGCCTAAAAGGGGTTTTAAATACTTGAGTGTACAAGTGTTCGCTACTATTGTTATTGGATGCGTACGTTAGTACCTGTTTAACTCTGTGTTATTTCAGGCTGAAATCGGCTTAGATGTCTTCTGTTAATAAGGACTTCTGTTAATAAGGGCTGCTTTGAATAACGTTCGCCAATAACAATTATAAAAAACACATCGCAGTTAAAGGCACTCATCAGGAGATCTCATCATGGACAACCAGGTTCAACTGGCTAACCCCTCTTACCCAAGGAAAGGCAAGCCTAATAGTTTTACTCGCAGCAGCTTTAAAAGCCGATCAGTATTGGCCGTCGCTATTGGCCTTGCGTCGATCTATAGCGCCAATGTTTCAGCATTATCAAAGCTTCCGGGTGAGTTTCCGCATCAAGAAGAGCTATGTTCAATTGATTTAGCTCGCGAAGTATTGCGTGCAGAATCTGCTGCTCAGGCATTGGTTCAGCCGAGTATCGATACCATTGAAGTCAATGGGGTAGTCAGCTGGACGCGCTTAGGTACTGAAACTCCGCTTTTCCAGCCGGGTGATATTGTTACTTTAAAGGGGGCACATTTCGGCGCAGGGGTAGATATCGATTTCAGTAAAATCATGATCGGCAATACCCGAATTCTTGAAACGGATTTGCGCATGTTTGATCAGAAACTAGCAACCGCTGATCAAGTGAATTACGAGACGGATGAGCAAGTTGATGAGTGGCCAAAAAACATCATTGCGTGGGCCGATAATGAAATTGAATTTCGTGTGCCAGACCATGTCAGCACGGGGCCATTAATCGTACAGGTGCAAAAACGTGTTGGTGCAAATGAATCGTTAATCAATCCGGGTGAAGCCCATAACGTCATCGATGCACAAACCTCGCGCATTATGGATGATACCTTTACGCATAATTGCGATGTGGTGTCGAAATTAAGTGATGCTACTGCGAGTACGCCGATAGAGGTCGATATTAATAACCCAGGCTTTGCTGAGCTAGTGCGCAAAGGCCGCGAAATTTTTTGGGCCTATGATTACAACATCGGTGTTGCCCACTGGGTGCGTAATCTTGATTGGAATGCGATTTTTGATTATAAGTCGAAAGATCCAATTGCTGGTGGTTATGCCGACCCAGCTAAGTTGTTTGGTGCTATCAAATCAGTACGTGGGCAAGTACCTGATGAAGCCATGGACGATGTGTACTTTGGTGCTTATCCCATGCCAACACCGATTCCGGGTTTCTTAACCTTAGCACCAGCGAAGTTTGAAGGTAATACCAAAGACACCGGTTGGGTTGGCTATCGTTCGGCTGAAGGTAATGCGCCGTATACTGGCCCAGGTGAATTCATTGGTTTTAACTGCGCCTCATGCCACGGTTATCAAATTAGTTATCAAGGCGCTAACGGCCAAGATATTACTAAAGTATTCCCAGGCTTGCCGAATCCAGGCTGGTCAATGAAGTGGACGGTTTTGCAAACGGCTACCAAGAAATTCAAAGGCATTTACGAAAAAGAAGAAGGGCCATCTTGGTCTGCGGGCGCTGAAAATGTCGCCAAAGATATGCTGATTTACCACATGCCAGCAGGTGCGGGTGAGCATAATATGGTGCGCATTAATGGTGAAGGCAGTCATACCGACAACGATTACCAGTTCTCGCCGATAGCGATTCCTAACGTTACCAATTATATGGCGATTCGTCGTTCGCTTTCACATACTGAGTCGTATGTTGGTTTTGAGGGGTCTTACATTCATTCAGAAGAGCCCGATGGTGCCCAAGGCGCCATGCGCAAAGCGCCGTTAGAAGCCTTAACCGCGTATATGACGACGTTAGATGAAAGTGATGATGATCTACGCCAAGTGGGACTGTATCGTTGGTTGCGTGATAACGATCGTTTAGCTGAGCAGACGGAAACGTCTTTAGTGACAGAGACCTATGTGGAGATGGTGCCTCAGCCACCCAAACGCCAATGGTGGGGTGGTTATAAAAAACAACCTGATTTAGCGGTAACGAGAACCCGTGAAGTACCTGCATTGCAAGAAGGTCAGTTCTTAGCCGAGGGGTGGCAGGATTATCCAAAAGTTGCAGCGGCGGTAGAGCGTGGTAAAGCGGTTTTTGAGCGTGATTGTGCGTCTTGTCATAGTGATGGTCTAGGTGCCAATACTAATGAGAAAATGGTTCGCTTAGATGAAGTAGGTCGTTTCTTTGCTCCGACTATTTATCAAAAGGAAGTGGAGTCAATTCGTGCGACTTTCTTACGTGATATGTATTGGACTCAAAGCCGTGGTTTATTGTCCGATGGTCACGTACGTAACATGACTGATCTGGTGGATCCTGCTCGTTGTGAAGAAGGTTCACCGCTTTATAACCAGTACTACACATTGCATGAACCTGTACGTCCAGAGCCAGGCAGTGCCGATCAGCCGATTACGGCCCCTGACTTAAACCGTAAAGGTGATGTGTTCCGTGTGCCGAAGTCTGACTACATTACTAAGTTAGATAAAGGCTATAAACGTAATCTGTTTATTGAGCGTCATAAGTACTTCTCGGAAGTGGAGTGGGATAAGGATAACTATTATTGGGATTACCAAAAAATGCGTCAGCAATATGGCCCCGATGAAATGGGAACGCCTGAGCCGATCGGTATGCCAGCCGCGCCTCACCCATGGTGTGCAGGTTCTAGTGCAGAGACTGCGGATTTGGTGCAGTTTATTATGACCTTGTGATTTTATTGCTAGTGATCTAATTGCTAGTGATCTAATTGCTAGTGATCTAATTGCTAGTGATCTAATTGCTAGTCATATCGAGTTTGGATGCTAACGTATTGGTTAGTATCTTACGGAAAGGCGGCTATTGAAAAATAGCCGCTTTTTTTATGCGTATCGAAAGGTGTTCGTTAATATTCTTCGCGCTGTTACGGCTGAGGTCTGAGGGTGTTGAACGCAGCAGGGTAAAACAATCGTAAATTGAATTGTGTATCAGGTTGCTAATATGGTTTAAGGTAGCAAGCAATAATTAAAATATGGGTAATGTCTTCGATTATGAGTATTAAGATAAAGATTCTAAGCGTCTTAGCGGTCGTTTCATTATTAGGCTGCACGGGCAACTCTGAGACTGAGAATTTTCTGCCGAGTAGTGAATTGAAACGCTTTTCGGGTGTGATTAATAACGCGTCAGTGACTGGTGCTGAGATCGTGGCGAGACCCATCGGAAAACACGGAAAGTTTGCATTAAATTTAGATGGCAGTGAAGAGGCACAGGCTAAAGAAGTTGATGAGTTTGGACGCTATCACTTTAATGTAGAAATTCAGGATAGAAGTCCTTATATCTTATCGGTTTTTACCCCATATCTTAATCCGAACCCGGAAACAGAAGAAATAGCAGAGGCCGAAGCCGAGGCTTATAAAGCAGCAAAGGCCAGTTGTCAGCTTGTTGAAGGCTGTGATACCGGTGATCAAGTCGTTGGTTTTGGAGAGTATTATTCTTTAAACCCCAATCAGCAATGGTCAGCTGCGGTTGAGTCTGTATCGGAAGGGCAGTTTGTTGTCATTAATCCTATTACTGAAATGGCGAGTACCTTAGGTTCTACTATCTACATTAATGATGCCTTGGCTATCACTGAAACCACTGGGGATGTGCCTGCAGCAAGTTATTACAGTAATTATGGCATTGTTAAAGGTAACTCTCAGACGGCTGGCGTCGTGGGTATTGGTGATATCTTGTCCCGGGAGCCTGCAAACTTAGCGCTCTTGCATCAACTGAATACCAATACATCGACTGCCATTGAAGAAAGCATCCGTTATGGGGCATTGTTGGCGGCCTGGCAAAAATTAGAGTTGGAATATGACAAAGATTTGGCCGAGGGTAAAAAAAGCTTTCAACAAGAAGCCATTGGTCAATTCCTTGATAATCAGGGACAGTTACATCATAAAGAGACAACGCCATCTTCTCAGGTATTAACACTGGAAAATTGGTTTGTTACGGCTTCTGAGAATTTAGAAAAAGTCCGCGATTACCATAAAGGATTAAATCGTACCTTGCCGGGAGAAGTCGAGCTAGCCATCTCACGGTTCAAGGCAGAAATTGAGAATTTAGTAGAAGGTCAATTAACGACAGCTGAGCCTGAAATTAACGAATACTATTTAGAAGATTATTCTGACGCCATCATGAAAACCAAAGCAATGGTAAAGTATCTAAGTAATTTACAGAGTAATTTTGCTACCGAAGAATATAGAGCTAGCATTAAAGCGTCTTCTGACTTGGTAACCGCTGAAACGCGTCGCTTGTCGCCAAGTTTGGATCTAGTCTTCCAAAAAATATTAACGATTTATCAATACTATTTAACCTGTACGCACGGTGAATGCGATACGCAGAGTGAGTGGCACAGCACAGATGGTTCTGCGGGTAATACCTTTGTCGCCAGTGAAAATAAATTAACAATCATAAAAGCTGATGGTTCAAGTTTAGCGGGTACTAATCTAGTTGTTACACAAGGTTTAGTATTCGATGAGAGTAGCCCAGAGGGCTCGACTTCATCGTATACTCATGACCTGTTCTTGAGTGGGGTTATTGTCTTTGATGATATACGACTAGAGCTTTCTGACTTTACGTCGGAAGAGACTGATGGCATTAAAAGCAGTGTTCGCTTTTCCTTTAGAGAGAAGCTGGAAAAACTTCCCCCTCAGCCTGAAAAAGTCGTCGGTGGTATGGGGGCGTCTATCAATGAGAATTTAGTACCTGATTATATAGAGCTCGTCTTCCCGAAATTCACATTGTTTGATCCTTCGCAGAAAGATACCGATAGCGAGGTTAAAGTATCAGGCTCGCTGACATCATTGATGATTGCGAATACCGATATTGGAGATTTTGTCGACGATAAGCCAGAGACCGAAAAGCTAGGTAAACGTTATAATTTATCAAGTGTTAGAGCGACTCTTGTTGCAAGTGGAGGCAGTAAAGGAGATATAACGGATGACAACGGCGATGTCATTCAACTGAGGGATAATGCAATCTTCTTTCTTGATGCTTCTGCCAGTGAGTCGTTTGTTTCTGGTGTAGATTCCACAGCCTATTTCCCCGATACTCTGTATCCAACATTCGAAAACTTTTTTAAGCCAAGAAATGGTTATGACGTTGGGCAAGAAAGCCCTTATCCATTGGTTATTAGCCGCTTAGGAACGATGAATATCCCGCTGTTAGATGCCGAAGGTGAGCTTGTTGAAGGTGAGAATGTGGATGTTCAGTATATCGAATTGGACTATGAGGTTGGCGGCTTAGAGCGTTATGTCGTTTATCCTAAAACAGAAGGTGCCGATAAGTATTTAGGAATAATTTGTTCAGCTGGATCAGAAGACGAAAAGGCTTTGGCTGAAACTGATGGTTTTACTGTACCGGTTAAAGATGATGATGGTAATCCTGTTTTAGATGAGGATGGCAACCCAGTCGAGCGTTCTTTGATGGTGTGCTCCTTTGGTAATCGATATGAAGGGGATGCAACGCCTGAGGATTTTATAAATCAGTTTTATGAGAAAAATAAAAACTTTTTAACGCTGCGGGAATACAATGGTCAAGGTACTTATCGTATTGATTATCTTGATGAAAATGGAAAATTAAAAGAATTTACTCATGACACTCCGCACTTCGGGAAAATAGAAGTCCCTACGGTATTGGGGGTTGATAGTATGCGTTTGCAATTTAAACCTAATTTAGTCAATCAGGCAGGTGCTAGCTATCTACCAAAATCAATACTGGATGTCAGTTTGGTGTGGAGAACTCGCGACGTTATTCAGGTAAACGTTTTAATGGCTTTTGATGCTGAGCATGTAATTAATCATCAAACGGGCAGTGGTCTGCCTTACCTCGCGGTTGGTAGTGATTCTGAGAGTTATTCTGTGGCCTATGTTGCCGACGCTGATGGCAATGAATCTGGCGAGTATGTAATGGCTTGGGGAGGGGTTGAGTTTATTGACGGGCCTGTCAAGGGCACCAAAATCTTGCAGAAAACTGAAGATGAACAGACAAAAGATGGGCTGTTTGCGGGTATTGGATCAAATGTTTCTTATTCACCTTACTCGAATAGTGAAATAAAAGAACTTGGTGAAAATGCCAGTGAAGAAAAGTGTGGATTCTTCTCTAGGGGGGTGACTCCGACTGTTGGGGAAGATTGTGACGCGATAGCCTACTTAACGTTCCGCGGCTTAGTGACGGGCAGCCTAAGAGAAGAGCGTGATGGCGTCTATGTGATCCGCTACATCGATGGCTCTTGGCAAGTATTGGGAGCAAATTAGTACTTCACTTGTTAAGCTTAAAAGGCGACCCTTTAACTATGGTCGCTTTTTTTTTGCCTGCTATAGAATGAACGGCGTGTTTAATTTAAAATGCGGCTCCATTTAAATTTGTCATCACTGAAAACAGGCCGCACCTTGGAAATCAATCCGATCGTCGAAACCATCAAAGACCTAAGCGCACGCACAGACATGCTTAGGGGGTATCTTTGACTACGCCCATAAGAAAGAGCGTTTAGAAGAAGTTGAGCTGATATTAGGGGAGTCCGCCATTTGGGATGATCCAGAAAAAGCCCAGGATTTAGGGCGCGAGCGTTCAAGTTTAGAGCTGGTGGTTAAGACCATCGATGACCTTGAAGCCGGTTGTGGCGATGCGCAAGACTTGCTTGATATGGCGGTCGAAGAAGACGATGAAGGCGCGGTTGATGATATCGTTGCTGAATTAGAAGCACTTGAGACTCAGTTGGGTATTTTAGAATTCCGACGCATGTTCTCCAATGAGATGGACCCAAATAACGCGTATCTTGATATTCAGTCAGGTTCAGGCGGCACTGAAGCCCAGGATTGGGCAGAAATGATTTTGCGCATGTATCTGCGCTGGGGTGAAGCAAAAGGCTTTAAGGTCGAGTTGCTCGAACTAACGGCTGGGGATGTTGCGGGTATTAAAGGTGCAACTATCCATTTTCAGGGTGAATACGCTTATGGTTGGTTACGTACGGAAACAGGTGTGCATCGCTTAGTACGTAAATCACCGTTTGATTCCAGTGGTCGTCGCCATACCTCGTTTGCTTCTGTTTTTGTCTCGCCAGAAATTGATGATAACGTTGAGATCGATATTGATCCGTCGGATCTTCGCATCGATGTATACCGTTCTTCGGGTGCGGGTGGTCAGCACGTTAACACGACCGAATCGGCGGTACGTATTACCCACATACCGACCAATGTTGTGACTCAGTGTCAGAATCAGCGTTCGCAGCATAAGAACAAAGATCAAGCGATGAAGCAGTTGAAAGCGAAACTGTACGAACATGAAATGAAGATTCGTAATGCCGAATCTCAAGCACTGGAAGACTCAAAAGCTGATATTGGCTGGGGCAGTCAGATTCGTTCTTATGTATTAGACGACTCTCGCATTAAAGATTTGCGTACCGGTGTAGAAAATCGAAATACGGGGGCTGTATTAGACGGCGCCCTTGACCCATTTATTGAAGCCAGCTTGAAAAAAGGCCTCTAGCTATGACGGAAAAGAACATGACTGAACAAAATACAACAGAAAACACTGCTGAAGTGGCATTAGAAGAGAATAAGTTGATTGCAGAGCGCCGTAGTAAATTAGACAAACTACGTGAAGGTTCTTCTTCGAATGGTCACCCAAACGATTTTAATCGTGAGCACATGGCGGGCGACCTGCAAAAAGAATTTGGCGAATTAGATAAAGAAGCTTTGGTTGAGCTGGATAAGCCAATCTCTGTTGCCGGTCGTGTTATGCGCCGTGGTGGTCCGTTCGTGGGCATTAAAGACGGCAGTGATTTTATTCAGGTATACGTGGGTAAAAAGCTACAGAAAGAATCTAAAGCGTGGGAAAACCTAGACATTGGCGATATCGTAGCGGCTGAAGGTCAGTTACGTAAATCAGGTAAAGGCGAGTTGTACTGTGAAGTAATGGCGGTTGAAAACTTCCAGATTCTTACTAAGTCTTTGCGTCCGTTGCCTGATAAATTCCACGGTTTAGCAGACCAAGAAGTTAAGTACCGTCAGCGTTATATTGATTTGATTGTAAGCGAAGAAACGCGCAATACTTTCAAGGTACGTTCAGGCATCGTGAACAGTATTCGTCGTTATCTAGCCGATCGTGATTTCATGGAAGTTGAAACGCCTATGTTGCAAACCATTCCAGGTGGCGCAACGGCTAAACCGTTTGAAACACATCACAATGCGTTAGACATTGATATGTACTTGCGCATCGCGCCAGAATTGTATTTGAAGCGTTTGGTTGTGGGTGGTTTTGAGCGTGTTTTCGAAATTAACCGTAACTTCC
>OJDK01000038.1_pt1 | contig 108578 bp, 90 predicted proteins | sample 1592791 | NCBI WGS metagenome assembly OJDK01 (sample SAMN05416878, study PRJEB24817) | seawater metagenome | isolation source: Sea water | place: Canada:Atlantic | collected 2013-11
ATCTACACGTAAGGAGTCGTCGGCAGCGTCAGATGTGTATAAGAGACAGGAGTTAATACATTGCTTACCCGACAGCTCATAATAATGGGCTTGTTGGGTATTCAGTGGATTTTTATTTTCACTATCAACGCCAGAATCACTGTTACCGTCATTGTCAGAGCTTAGGGTAAAAGGAACATGAGCCCAGTAGTCGGATACAGACGACAGATCTTCGGGTTGATCGGCCAGCATTAAAAAGCCAAACCATTGCGAAGGGTATTTTGTGATGGCAACGGGTGTGTGTTTGTTCTCTGGCTGGCCAGACACAGGGCAAGTAATTGAATTAACCAGCACGCCCATGCGTCCTTTACTCGCGAACTGACTGGTCCAATGCATTGGTACAAAAATATTACCGCGGGTTTGAGCTTTGGTAATTTTTACTCGTACAATCATATTGCCATGATCATTATTAATAATCGCGAGGTCATCTTGTTTGAGTGAATTCGCTGCCGCATCGTCGGGGTTAATATCGACAAAAGGTTCAGCAATGTGTTGCAACAGTCGGTCGGTTTTACCGGTTCGGGTCATGGTATGCCATTGATCACGAATACGGCCGGTATTCATGATTAACGGTAGGGCAGCGGTTATCTTTGCAACAGGAAGGCGAGCGCTGATCGCAACAAATTGTGCGCGTTGATTCAGGGTGAAAAATTTACCATCAGCAAAAAAACGTTGGCGACCTAGTGGGTATTCTTTATTCACAGGCCACTGAATCGGTTGTAACTCGTCATAGGCTTCTTGGTTTAAATGGGCCAATCCTGAAATATCAAAATCACGAGCAGGGAAATTGTCATAGCCATTTTCAAATGCCGAAAGCCCTGCGTGCTCGCTAAAAATCTCAGACGGATGTTGGTAATTAAAGGCTTCTGTATAGCCTAGCTTTTGTGCAACTTGGCTTATGATCCACCAATCGGGTTTAGCATTGCCTAAGGGCTGTATAAAATTACGTTGGCGAGAAATACGGCGTTCAGAGTTAGTGACTGTACCGTTTTTCTCTCCCCAGCTGGCCGCGGGTAATAATATATCGGCTACTTCGGTGGTATCTGTTTTTTCTAAACAGTCGGATACAACCACCATTTCACATTTTAATAATGCCGCTTTTAATCGATCTGCTTCTGGCATACTCACTAATGGATTTGTTGACATAATCCAAATGAATTTAATCTCACCGCTCTCAACTGCATCAAACATTTCAACGGCTTTTAAACCATTCTTAGTGGCAATGTTGGGCGCATTCCAATAGCGAGTGATGCGATCAACTTCTTCGGGTTTTTCAAAGTGCATTCGACAAGCAAGTTGATTTGAAAGGCCGCCTACTTCACGTCCACCCATTGCGTTGGGCTGTCCAGTAATTGAAAAAGGACCCGCTCCAGGTTTGCCAATGCGGCCTGTTGCTAAGTGGCAGTTAATAATGGCGTTGCATTTATCGGTGCCAGAAGAACTTTGGTTAATGCCCTGAGAATAAAAACTAAGGGTTTTTTCGGTTGTGCTGTACCAGCTAAACAGTTGGGCAATATCCACTTCGGGTACGCCACAAATTTTTGATATATCAGCCAAACTATTTTTATGACTTGATGTTTCTGTGTAGCCAGAATCTATTTTTGCTTGCTGTACTGTTTCTTTGAAACCATCGGTATGTTGGTCAATATAATCCTGATCGCAATGACCGTTATCGGCTAAGTAGGTTAATAATGCATTGAATAAGAACGCATCGCTGCCAGAGTTAATCGGCAAATGTAAGTCTGCAATATCGCAGCTGGCTGTTTTACGCGGATCGATCACCACGATTTTTAAACTAGGGTTATTGTTTTTAGCAGCAACCATGCGCTGATAAAGAATAGGGTGTGCCCAAGCAGGGTTGGCACCAATAATAATTAATAAGTCGGTGGCTTCTATGTCGTCGTAACATACCGGTACGGTATCACTACCAAATGCGCGTTTATAAGCCGATACCGCAGATGACATGCATAAGCGAGAATTGGTATCCATGTTGGCGCTGCCGATAAATCCTTTGATTAATTTATTGGCGACATAATAATCTTCGGTGAGCAGTTGGCCTGAGCCATAAAAAGCAATGGCGTTTGGGCCGTGGTCTTTCACAACTTGCTGGATCTTATTCGCGACGGTGGTAAGTGCCGTTTCCCAATCACTCTCTTGGCCATGAACCTTTGGATTTAGAAGACGACCTTGAACCGAAAGTGTTTCGTGTAGAGAAGAACCTTTAACGCATAGCTTACCTAGGTTACTAGGGTGAGTTTTAAGCCCTGATACCTGGGATAGATCTTTTGGCATTTGTACACCACAGCCTACACCGCAATAAGGGCAGGTTGTTTTACAGCTATCGTTTGGCAGGTTATTCATGGTCTCTCTTTCGCTAAGCTCACTTGATATGACATAGCTCTATTCAAGAAGGGTGCCAGTGCGATAATTTTTTTAACGATAGTTAAACGCTGGGCTAAAAGTCGCATTAAGAAGGAAAAATAGATAATTTGCGCACTAAAAGAGAGCTAATGGTCTCTTTTGGTGCGTGAGGTTGAAAAAGTTAATGCATTAAAATATCACGCACAGAATGCTTGGCCAAAAATGAGATTTTGTCGAATTTCGGCAATGTCGCGCTTTTGTTGCAGCAGTTCGAAGTACCACTGGCTATCGACGACATCGCCATACAGCACGGCGCCTATCACTTTTTGTTTGCTGGTAATTAGTTTTTTATAGATAGAACGTTCGATATCATTGAATTCAATCACTTCACATTCTTGTTCGCTTTCATTAGGGTTGATAATGCCCATAGAGTGCACATCTATGCCGCTCACCTTTAACTTGGTCGCGAAGGCTTCTTCAGTATAAACAGGCATTTTATCGCTGGGGGCTAATAATAATTGCTGCGCTAAAATACGCGCCTGATTCCAAATCGGTGCAACTAAACCGTAGGTATTTCCTTCAAATTCACAGCACTCGCCTAGCGCGTATATAAGGTCATCTGAGGTTTTGAGTTGCGCGTCTACACAGATGCCTTTTTGTACTTTTAAACCACTGGCTTTAGCGAGAGGCGTGCAGGGAATAATACCGGTTGCAAAGACGACAAGATCAGCGCTGATCGCTTCACCGTTATCGAGCTCAACTGCGCAAACCTTATGCGAATCTGATTCAGCTATTTGCTCACCGGTTAGCCCAAGAGGGCCAAAGCCGGTGACAATCTTGATGCCTCGGTGTGTTAGCTCTTTGATTAATAGATCAGACGCCGCACGGTCGATTTGGCGGTTCATGAGCACATCACGGCGGTGCAGCAAGGTGACGTCCATACCTTGTTTAGCCAGACCTACCGCAGCTTCTATCCCTAATAGCCCTGCACCAATAACGACGGATTTTTTATAATGACGAGTTACCTGCTGCATAAAATCGACATCGATCAATTTACGAAATCCGATAACGCCTTCTAATACGTTGGGCATCTCAGTGCCGGGTATCGGAGGTATAAATGCGCGCGAACCGGTAGCGAAAATGAGTTTGTCGTAATTGAATTCACGGCCATTTTCACAGCTTAGTATTTGCTTTGAAGTATCAATGTTGATAACGCGATGATTGAGCAATACCTGAATATTACGCGCTTGATACCAAGCATCATCACAGGGGGTAATACTTTGTAGATCGGTTTCTTGGGCTAATAATGACGATAGCATTATACGATTATAGTGAGGAACGTTTTCGGCGCTGAGTACAGTTACTTGGTAGGTCTGCTGGTATTCTAGCTCTTTTAATAGCTGCATGGTGGCTAGGCCATTACCTATGATTACTAGCTGCTTTTTCATCACTACTTCCTACAACAATTACTGAACAAAATTGAATGTGATCGTTTCTATTGGCTACAAATAAAAACGGAGCATAAGGCAAGCCTTATACTCCGTTTCACTTTGAGTTATGAAAAACTCAGTTCACATTTAAACCCTGTTAAGAGTTGTTATTAGAACTTAGCTTCTGCCCATACCCATAGCTTGTCAGTATCTGTACCCGTATCACCTTCAGAGTACTGAGCAAACTTAATGCCAGCACTGAAGTTATCATCAAACTTCTTCGCAGCCAGTAGGTTAATTTCGCTACCTAGGTCATCACTATCTTTGTTAGTGCTGAAGTCGTGGTAAATTGCGGCTAACTTAATACCTGCCACTTTACCGGCAACTTTTGCATACGTATCGTTTAGGCCTTTATTTGCCGTAGTACCTGAAGTACCTAAGAACTGATCTGCCCAACCGTTGTGCGCGTGCTTGGTCGCTAGTGGTGTTTCGAAAGCATAATCGCCATCACCGCCAAGTACTTCCATACCGGCTAATAAAGTAACGCCATAAACGCTAGCACCCGCTTCAATCAAGGTGTATTCAGCATCGTTATCTTTTGCGCCCGTTACGCCTGAATTTTGAGTTTGAGAGGCGTACTCTGCGGCATATAATACGTTTACATTGTCGGTTGCGGCTGCTTTGCCTTTAAAACTTAAACCGAATGTATCGTGAGTAACGTCAGTTGCACCGCTTTTATTGTTTAATAAATACGCATAACTAACGACTTTACCAAAAGGTGTTTGATAGCCAATGTTTAATAAGTGGTTTTCAGCTTCTTGGTCTTCAAACTTAATGGTATTCACTTGGTTAATGTACGCATACGTTGCGGACAGGTTCTCAACCATCGTGAAATCAAGACGGGCAGCATCATACGTTTGCTCATTTTGACGCCAGCCAACGTTACCAACGAAGCGAGCGTTATCAAATATAATGCGCTGGCGACCTAATGTTGCGCCAAAGATATCTGATTTATAGCTTACTTGAGCACGGTTAATATCACCGGTTGCTGGATCGATGACTTTAGATTTAGTTGCATCATTATCACCAAAATCGGTCCCTGAATTATAGGCGTCTTGCAAAGCCGTGACGTGATCGTATTCAGCGAGAACTTTAAATCCAGCCATACTTGCTGTTTCATAACCTAAGCGCGTGCGCGCGGTCATGGCGATAGCGTCATCGACTGCATTATCTTCTTGAACGATTTCGTTACGAACACGCAGTTCGACAATAACATCACCGTCTTGTACGAATTCGCTAAATGATTGTGCCTGAGTCGGCATGGCAGCCGCTAAAAGAGCAGAACTAATGGCGCTTGCTAGGATAATTTTTTTGGTCATTTGAAACTCCTGGTTTTAATTAAACCTTAAATATGAAACTTTATTTTTACAATAATATGAGTTTTAAGCACTTTGCTTGTCTACTCGATTGTGCTTTTTAGTAGGCTTAATTAAAGGCTCTACTTTACGTTGCTTCTCGTATAAGAAGCTTAAAACTTGTTGGCGATATTGATTGTATTTAGCATCATCTGCTAGCTCAATTCGGTTTCTAGGGTGAGGCAGATCTATTTTTAAAATCTCACCAATGGTGGCTGCAGGGCCATTTGTCATCATTACAATGCGATCCGATAATAAAACTGCTTCATCAACGTCATGGGTAATCATGATGATGGTATTGCCTAAATCTTTTTGAATCTCCATCACTGAATCTTGTAAATGAGCGCGAGTTAATGCATCGAGAGCACCAAAAGGTTCATCCATTAATAAAATTTTAGGCTCCATCGCTAAAGCACGAGCGATGCCAACACGTTGTTTCATCCCCCCAGATATTTCATCTGGGCGTTTATGCATCGCGTGGCCCATATGAACTAAGTTCAGGTTGTGCTCGATCCATTCTTTCATCTCGGCTTTGCTTTTACTTTTATCAAATACCGTTTTAACCGCTAACTCTACATTCTCATAAGCGCTCAGCCATGGCAATAGTGAATGATTTTGAAAAACTACAGCCCGTTCGGGCCCCGGTTCATTCACTTCTTTGCCCTCTAGTACCGCTCCGCCCTCAGTCGCTTGTAATAAACCTGCGACAATATTTAATACCGTTGACTTACCACAACCTGAGTGTCCTATAAGTGAAATCATCTCACCTTTGGCAATTTTTAAATTGACATCGGTCAAGGCTTTGAATGAGCCTTTTGGGGTTGGAAACTCAATGCCAACACCGGTTAGCTCTAAAATAGGGTTAATTACTTTATTCGTCGCATTCATTATTTTTCTCTCTTACTTATATTTTTTTACTATTAGCGAATTCCGTTTTTTAGCCATTAATGAATCAACGGAGTACAGCTTGTTTATCCCAAGAGAAAATGCGCTGAAGCATTAGCATAATTCGGTCTAATAAAAATCCAATTAAACCAATTACCAGTACGGCGACCATGATGCGCCCTAATGAATTTGAGCTACCGTTTTGAAATTCATCCCAGACAAATTTACCAAGCCCTGGATTTTGCGCGAGCATTTCAGCAGCGATCAGTACCATCCAAGCAATCCCTAGAGATAAGCGCAGGCCGGTAAATACCATTGGGATCGCTGAAGGAATGACGACCTTAAAAACGTGAGTCATAGGCTTCAGGCGTAAAACTTTGCTCACGTTTAATAAATCAGGGCTTATGGAAGCTGTGCCGACGGCAGTATTGATCACTGTTGGCCATAAAGAGCAGAGCAGCACAGTAATCACCGAGGTGATAAAGGACTTGGCAAATAAGGGGTCATCACTGGTATAAACAGCACTTACAACCATCGTCACTAGGGGTAACCAAGCCAGTGGTGAAACCGGTTTAAACAGTTGGATAACGGGATTCGCGGCGGCATATAGGTTTTTACTTAGGCCGATCATAATACCGAGTGGAATTGCGACAATCGACGCTAATAAAAAGCCCGTCAATACTGTTATTAAGCTCGTACCGATTTGATCGATAAAGGTCGGTTTACCAGTATAGTTACGAATCTTAATTTCATAATTGGGATCTTCTGCTAAACGCGCATTATTTCTATCTTCTTGGCGCTGATAAAAAGCGACTTCTTTCTCGCGTTCTATATTGTGCTCACTGATTAACGATTGAAACTGTTCAAGTGCTTTTGTCGGTCCAGGGAATTCCCCTAATGAGGTATTAATATTTTGTGCAACTGCCGCCCAAATAAATAAGAAAAATAATAAACCCGCTATGGGGAGCATGATGGCCTTGACTGCTTCTTGCATCCAAATAGGCATTACGTCATCGGATAAACTGCCCCAGTTAAAAAAACTGTGGGGCAGTTTGTTGATTTTGTTGTCCATAAGAACCTCTCGTTTTGTACGTTAGCCGTACAGCTATTCTTTGATAAATTGGGCTAGCAAGTGTGATATTAACTTGCTAGCCCGTTGAATTTAGTTAAAGTTTGTCTTTTCCTTTCAATCCAATAGTAAATTTATCAAGGTAAGCATTTGGCTGGCTGCCGTCATAAACGATATTGTCAATGAAGTGTTTTTGCGGTGAGCGATAGCCTGATTCTGATGTGAAATCTGGGAAGTCTTTAGCGTTTACTTTTCCTTCTTCAATCAATTCTTTAGCCGCACTTGCATAGATATCAGGACGGTATACTTTTTTGGCTAAGTCCTTATACCAACTATCGGACTTCGGCTCAGAAATTTGTCCCCAACGGCGCATTTGCGTTAAGTACCAGATGGCATCCGAGTAATATGGGAAGGTTGCGTTATGGCGAAAGAAAACGTTGAAATCGGGCACTGCGCGTTTATCGCCTTTTTCATATTCGAAGGTCCCTGTCATGGAATTCGCGATGACGTCGTAATCGGCTCCTACATATTGACTCTTGGCTAATATTTTTACTGCTTCAGGGCGGTTGGCATTATTGTTTGCATCCAACCACTGGGCTGCACGAATCATGGCTTTAACGATGCGAATATGGGTATTTGGATTTTTATCAGCCCAGCTCTTACTGACACCAAAAACCTTTTCTGGGTTATTTTTCCAAATTTCATAATCGGTCACGACTGGGACGCCAATACCTTTAAATACTGCTTGCTGGTTCCATGGTTCACCCACGCAATAACCATTAATGGTTCCGGCTTCCATGGTCGAAGGCATTTGTGGTGGTGGTGTCACAGATAACAAGGCGTCGGCATCAATTTGTCCTGAGGTATCACCTTTGTGGGGGGCATAATACCCTGGGTGAATACCTCCGGCAGCTAGCCAATAACGTAGCTCATAATTGTGGGTCGATACCGGAAATACCATCCCCATGTTGAAAGGTTTACCTTCATTTTTATATTCTTCAATCACCGGTTTTAGTGCATCGGCTTTAATCGGGTGAACGGGTTTACCATTCTTGTGGGGGATGTTCTTTTTCATTTTCCCCCAGACATCATTAGAAACCGTAATTGCGTTACCGTTTAAATCCATACTGAATGCTGTAATAATATCGGCTTTAGTTCCGTAGCCCATCGTCGCGCCTAAAGGCTGACCTGCTAACATGTGTGCGCCATCTAGCTGGCCATCAATAACTCGGTCTAATAAAACCTTCCAATTGGCTTGAGCTTCAAGAGTGACGTACAAGCCTTCATCTTCAAAAAACCCTTTTTCATAAGCGACCGCAAGTGGCGCCATGTCGGTTAATTTAATAAAGCCAAATTTTAATTCTTCTTTTTCGGCATAACCAACCTTAGCAACGGCATTTATTGATGTTAAGGGTGAAATAGCTAATGCTGCACCGGCAGCCAGCGTGAGTGTGCTTTTTAAGATTGAGCGACGTATTTTACTTAGTTTGAATGAATCGTTATTAAACATGATGCTTCCTTTAAGTTTTTTAAAAGTGTTTTAATCGGTTATAAGAATAATTTTTTAGCAAAAAAAAACGCAAATGAATGCTCTATCCTTACTGGAATAAAGTATTTATTTGCGTCTTTGCAGTTTGATATTTTTACAGCTTTAAATCGTCGTTGATTTTAAGTTGTACGAACTGTATTGCGAGTAGTGTGCCAAAGTAGAGGTTATCTTGAATCTTTTTTTATTTTTTAATCAATTTAATGAAGATGTTAAAACAGAGTGCATAAAAAATATAAAAAAATCTATTCTGAAACCTATTGGTGCATTTTTTTGTGGATAAAATTGTCCAAGACTCACTTACTATTATTTTAATCGGGGACTTTATGGAATGGATCAGAGATTTTTTTAGCTATAAAGAGAGCGTGCTTTACTTTTTTAGGGCAAATTATTAAAAAGTGCACGGGTTAGTGCACGGGTTAGTGCACAAGATAGTAACTTAAGTAGTGAAAATAGTGATAATCCTTGAATAAGTATGAGTGGTTATTACGCTATTTCAAAGAATTGCTAAGTGTGTACTGTGGAAATTATCGTTTGGCATTTCTAAGTGAGTTAATGCCTGGCGATAAATATCTGGACGATAACAACTTGCCACCAATTGTTCATTATCGACATCATCTGGTAGCCAATGCCAGCGTTTCATTTGTGCACAGATGAGTTGACCATGGGATAACCAAGGAAAGTTGGCCATAGAGTGATTGAAAACTAATAGACCTGGTGCTTTGCTTTGTTTGGATTGCTGAGTGAAAATATTTTTCCCTGTGATAGCAGGAATTAAGCAGTTTCGGTTGATTAGTGGTGAGTTAAGGGATAAATGTTGCTCTAATAATGGCAGCGCTTCTTCTGCATGCAACTCAAGCCATTGACAAGCCTCATGCAAGGCGCGAATTAAAGCACTATGAGTATTAGGATTTTTTTCCGCCCACTCTAGGGTTACACCAAGCACTTTTTCAGGAGCATTCTTCCAGATCTCCATGCCGGTTAATAAACAATGACCATGGCCTTGCAATATTGCGACTGAATTCCATGGAGCACCAGCAAAAAAACCATCAATATGCGCTAGTTTTAAATGATCTACCATTTGAGAAGGCGGCAGAATGACAAGATCAATATCTTTATCGGGGTCAATGTGAGCGCTAGCTAGCCAGTATCTTAATTGCAAATTATGGCAGGAATAGGGATAAACCGTGGCAAAAACTAACCGTGGTAAACCTGCAGTTTTTCGCTGTTCGATTAGCAGCTTCATGGTATTAGCATGCGCCAACTGGTTTGAGTTAACGTCAGTCAGTGCGGACCGAAGCTGGTTGGATATTGTAAAGGCATTGCCATTCAAACCGAGTGAAAAGGCTGTAATGAGCGGTTTCTTTATACCGCCTAAACCCAAGCTGGTGGCAAACAACATAGGTGCGAGCATATGAGCCCCGTCAAGGTGACCGACAATGACTTTGTCGCGAATATTCGACCAGGATACTTCTTGCTGCAGTTCAACAGTTAAGCCTTCTTGTGAGAAAAACCCTTTTTCTTGCGCGATTAACAGCGGCAAGCAATCACTGAGTGGCATATAGCCCAGCTTTAGTGCCGGCTTCTCAATATCTGCACTATTCATGCGCGTCTCCAAATAGGTTTTAAATTAATCACGGAGTTAATAATTCCAATACCGATAGTATATTGTGTGCAATTTCAACTAGGGGTTTGCTTTGATCCATCGCCATTTTGCGCATCGCGTGGTAAGCCTGCTCTTCATCTAGATCTTTTGCTTTCATTAATAAACCTTTGGCTTTATCAATCACCTTTCGGTCGGCTAGCTGATCTCGTGTGTTTTTTAATTCTTTACGCAGTGCTTGGTATTCTCGAAAGCGTGCAATCGCTACATCTAAGATTGCTTTCACTCGGTTAGGGTTTAACCCATCAACCACATAGGCGCTAACACCCGCTTGTACCGCTTGGGATATGATTGCGCTATCACCTTCACCAGAAAACATGATCACTGGTTTAGGGTTATGTTGATTTAATATCGTCATATTCTCGAGGGTATCTCGATCTGGAGATTCTAAGTCCATAATGATGATATCAGGCTGATGAATCTCAACATTTTTTATTAATCCTTGGGCGCTCTCTAGGCGGCATACCACCAGATATCCTTGATCAAGCAAAGCTTGTTCTAATAATGCGGATCGTGTTGGGGTATCATCTACCAACATTACTCTAGCGGGTTTCATTTGTGTCATAGGCTCTATAGAACGTTAGTTAGGCTGAGCAATTATTAGGCCAGCAACCATTAAAACGAGACTGTTCAATGGTGAAAAATAAATATTTTATACGAGTATTTAAATTCATAAATTCATGGAAGGCATTATGGCTGAGCTATTCAAAGATAAGTTGTCAGTAAAAGAAATAATACGATTAGAGCGCTCTATTGCTGAACAAAGTGCGCAATTCAATACTCACTTTGACAATACAATTTTTCATAAAAAATTAATGCTGAGCTGCAGTGATATGGTTGGGCAGAAAAATGTTGTTGATGAGAATCAATGGCAATCACTTTCTTTAATGCAAAGACTGAGAGCCGCGGCGCAAGCATTGAACGGCGCAATGCCGCAAGCGGAAGGTGCTGAGGTTGTATTATCTGCGTTACAAAAAAATGATCAGCTATCAGGCTGGCTGTCTTTGGTTTGCTGTGAATATATTGCGACGCATGAACAACTAACCTTAGAGCAAGGCTTACAGTCGCTGCAAAAAATGACAGAGTATTTCAGTGCAGAATTTGCCATTCGGCATTTTCTTGTTAAGCAGCCCGAGGCAACCTTGGCTGTCTTAACACGCTGGCTAGCCCATGAAAATCATCATGTACGTCGCTTAATTTCAGAAGGTACTCGCCCACGCTTACCTTGGGGGGTTCGCTTGCCGATCTTTATTGAGCAGCCAGAGTTGGTAATGCCTTTGCTCTTTGCGCTAAGAGATGATGAAGAGGAGTATGTGCGCCGTTCGGTGGCTAATCATTTAAATGATATTGCTAAAGATCATCCACAACTTGTTATCACGACGGCTCAACAATGGATGTCAGCGGAAGCACTTGAACCCTTGAGTTCGGCTCAGCGTAAACGGCGTATAAAACTTATTCGACATGCTTGTCGCACGTTGTTTAAAAAAGGTCAGCCAGAGGTAATGACATTGTTTGGTTATCATCCAGCGACAGATGTTTCTTGCCAATTAACCAGTAAACAGTTGCAAGTGCCTTTTTACGGTAGCTTTGAATTTGAGATGGTACTAGAAAAAGAAACGGATAACGATAATCTGCTGATGGTGGATTACGTGGTGCACTTTCAGAAAGCCAATGGCACGCAAACGCCTAAAGTTTTTAAGTGGCTTGATAGAAGCTTTACCCACAAAGACCAGCAGACTATTTCACGCATGCATTCTTTTAAGAAAATAAGTACTCGTAAGTATTATCCTGGCACTCATCGTTTAGAGGTGATGGTGAATGGCATAAAAAAAGCCCAAATAGAATTTGAGCTTTTAGCGGAGGTACTTTAAAAGTGCCAGTCTAGCAAGACGCTAGTCTTGCAGGGGCTGACTTAATAAAAGCTAACTTAATAAGCGCTAGCCATCTAAAAGAGCGTCTAGCCCAGTTTCTAAATCTAAGGTTGATGCAACATCTTGATAGGCTTTATCGGCATCCATACCGATGCTCTTGGCAACGGCGGTAGGAAACTCAGCAATAATTCGCTCTTCATCCCAATCTTCTTTATGAGCATTATGTAGGTATCTTGCGATGTAGATAATTCCTGCGTAAGTACCGTACTCCTGATCAAAATCAGCATTGTTTTGATCATTAATGGCTTCTACCATTTCTTCTGGAAATTTCCAGCGCTTGGCTAATTCAGAGCCAACCTTAGCACCATCAAAACCGAGTTCAGCACGTTCTAAGCTATGTCGCTTGCCGCCTAGATCTTCCGACGCGTCAATTCTGGAGACCTCTTCGGGTAATACAACACGGATTAATAAACTGCCAATTGAATTTAACATGCCACAGTTGAACGCCGTTTCTGCTTCAGCGCTTGGGACATATTTGGCGATCCATTTAGAGAGCGCTCCAATAGCAAATGACTGTTTCCAGAAGCTGTTCATATCAAAGCCTTCAGGGGCTTTAAACGAACTGGTCACGCCACTGGCTAGTACCAGAGTGCGTAAGGTATTAAAACCGAGTAAAACAATGGCATCACTGGTATTTGAAACACTACGAGCTGCACCGTAGTGGGCAGAGTTGGCAAGGCGCAATACTTTAGCGGTGAGCGCTTGGTCCATGGCTACTTTTTCACTGATTTTATCCACATCAATATCTTCGTCTTGAAAGCTTTGCATCAGCTCTTGTACGACTTGTGGAATGTGCGGTAGTTGTTGCGTTTGTTCAAAAATTATCGAAATGTTCATTCTTGGTACTTCCTTTGTCATCCCATACAACAAGCATAGGAAAGGATTTATAAAAACGCGTAACTTTTTGTAGTAAAACGTAGCCTTTTATTGAGCTAAGTCTTATATAAGCCGTACTAATAACTCAGCTTTTGGTATTATTATCGAAAATTATGATGAGATAGGGGGTTCAGGTGGTCGCAGCAAATATTGGTTTTATTGGTATGGGGTTGATGGGAATCCCTATGTCATGCCGTTTATTGGCTGCGGGTTTTAGTGTAACGGTTTGGAATCGGAATGTTGATAAGACCCAGTTACCTGAAAACCACGGTGCTCAAGTTGCCCAGAGCATTAAAGAGCTGTGCCTTAACTGCGATATCATCATGCTGTGTGTCAGTGATACTGCGGCGGTCGACGCTATTATTACCGGCTGTGGTGGAGTTTTAGAGAATCTAAAAGCGGGACAAATTGTTATCGATTTCTCTAGCATCGATCCTGAAGTGACCCGACAATTAGCAAAGTCTGTTGATGAAAAGCAGGCTCATTGGCTCGATACACCTGTTTCTGGCGGTGTTGCGGGGGCAGAGCAGGGGACTCTGGCTATTATGGCGGGAGGAGAAGACGCTATTCTTGATTCTGTGCGTCCTTATCTAGAACCACTCAGTCAGCGTATTACCCGGATGGGTGATGTGGGAGCCGGACAAGTCACGAAAATTTGTAATCAAATGATCGTTAGTTGTAATGTATTGGTGATGTCAGAAGTGATGGCTCTGGCTGAGAAGTCGGGTGTTGATAGCCGACAGTTACCGCAAGCTTTAAAAGGCGGCTTTGCAGATTCAATACCTTTGCAGCTGACAGGCCCAAGAATGGCCGAACGTGATTATGAACCTGTAAAATGGCACGTTAAAACCTTATTAAAAGATCTCGATATGGCCAATACTTTGGCTAAGAATAATAGTTCTTCAATTCCTATTGCAGGTTTGGGGGCAGAACTAATGCGTCTGCACGCCAGCAAAGGATTTAACGATAGCGATCCTGCTACGTTTATAGAGATGTACTTGGCTAATCCTCAGGGAAGCAAGGAATAATAATAATGAAATTGGCCGCAAATATATCAATGTTGTTCACCGAACAACCTTTGCTAGAACGGTTTTCAGCCGCGAAAGCAGCCGGGTTTAATGCTGTTGAAATACAGTTCCCGTACGTTGAAAAAGTCGCAGATCTTAAAGCACGTTTAAAAGAACATGATTTGGAATGCATCCTTATTAATGTGCCTGCGGGTGACTTAATGGAGGGTGGAGAAGGGCTTGCTTCAGTTCCGGGGAAGGAAGCTGAGTTTGCTGCGGCCTTGGTTGAGTGTTTAAGCTACGTCACCTCACTAGGGGTTAAACGCGTTAATGTTTTACCTGGACGATGCTTTGATGACAGTAAGCGCGAGCAATATCTAAGCACGTTTAAGCGTAATTTAAATACCGCAGCGCAGATGTTTAAGCCTTTGGGTATTACGGTGATGTTTGAAGCCATTAATACGTTTGATATGCCTGGTTTTGTTATCCATAACGTCGATCAGATGCTTGAGGTTGTTGCAGACTGTGAGCATGAAAATATTAAAATGCAGTTTGATATTTATCATATGGCGCGCATGGAAGCAGGGGATATAAGCACAATTATTAGTCGATTAGGCGATAAAATTGGGCATATTCAATTTGCCGATGCACCGGGGCGTGGTGAGCCGGGAACTGGGGATTTAGATTTTAAATCGATCTTTTATGCGATTGAATATTCAACCTATGAAGGTTGGGTAAGTGCTGAGTACAAACCAACAAAATATACCGAAGAAACACTGCGCTGGAAGCAGTTTATTACTTCTAGCCTTGCGATGTGTAGCTGATTTTTTAAGCTGTTCGGGTACTGCGAAAAGATTAAAATAAGTCTATTTGTGGGCTTATTTCAACCGGTTCTGTCTCTGGGCCGGATTCTTCATAAATCACCGCTTCAGAAAACAAATCAAATTGGGCCTTTTGCTGTGCTTCGGCTTGTGCTGCTTGTAATAACTTTTTCCGCCTTGCGGCTTCGATACGTTTTTCACGCACGTAACATATTTGCACCACGAGGTGTTTTTGGTATTCGGTAAATTCATTCCAATGAAAGCGTTCTTCACGACTGCGAAAGCAGCCTTTGCAGAAGCCTTTATTATTCACCGTGCAAATACTTTTGCACGGGTTGGGAGTTTGAAAGAATTCGCCTTGATCAAACATTATTTTATCAGCCGCAACATGGTATTAATCCTTTAATATTTTTATAAATCGTCGTTTGAATCGGCTTTCTTTTCGATTAACTCAATTTTATAGCCATCAGGATCTTCAACAAACGCGATAACCGTTTTACCGCCTTTTACTGGCCCCGGAGCGCGAGTGATTTTTCCTTTTTGGTTTTCAATAATAAGACAGGTCGCATAAATGTCATTTACTTCTAATGCGATGTGCCCATAACCTGTACCAAGGTCATACTCGTTGACATCCCAGTTGTGGGTCAATTCGAGTACTGCACCTTCACTTTCTTCTTGGTAGCCGACAAACGCTAACGTATAGCGATATTCTTCATTATCTCTACGGCGTAATAATTTCATGCCCATAATTTGAGTATAAAACTCAATCGACGCTTCTAGGTCACTCACCCGTAGCATGGTATGCAAAATTCTCATGATCTTTCCTAGTCAATTTCTACTTTATCTTTATATTCGCACAAATCTTCAATAATGCACGATCCACATTTGGGTTTTCTTGCAACACAGGTATAACGGCCGTGTAAAATTAACCAGTGGTGTGCATCGAGTAAGAACTCTTTGGGTATGAGCCGAACGAGCCTTTGTTCGACTTCATCGACGGTTTTACCTGGGGCAATTTTAGTGCGGTTAGAAACGCGAAAAATATGAGTATCGACTGCCATTACCGGGTGGCCAAACGCTGTATTCAGTACAACGTTGGCGGTTTTTCGCCCAACTCCGGCGAGTGCTTCTAATGCTTTACGATCATCGGGCACTTCACTGCTATGAAGGTCAATCAGCGACTTACAGAGTTTTATAACGTTCTTGGCTTTGGTATTAAATAAACCAATGGTTTTTATGTATTCTTTTAAGCCTTCTTCACCCAATGCATAGATAGCCTCTGGGGTATTGGCAACTGGAAAGAGTTTGCGCATGGCTTTATTCACACTAACATCAGTCGCTTGTGCCGATAATACAACGGCAACTAACAGCTCAAAGGGGCTGCTGTATTCTAATTCAGTTTCTGGGTTTGGGTTTTCGTTACGTAAGCGGGTAAAAATTTCGGTGCGTTTAAGCTTGTTCATGGTGACGCTTTTTCTAAAAAGTATGCCGTAGAGAATAAACCCCGTACGGCATAAATGAAAGTGAGTACTAGGTTATTTCAATACTCGACTTTTGAGAGGATTGGCTTTTGGCGACTGAATTAAGTGTTTTTTCATTCTCTAGGTTTTGCGTTGCTTGAACTTTATTTGGTGTCGCTTGAACTTTATCGGGTGTGTTGCTGTTTTTATTTCGATCTAAAAACATCAGTAGTGGAGGCAGAAATAGGAAGTCGACCAACAGAGCCATTAAAATAGTCACCGCTAATAACATGCCCATATTATTACTGGGATGGAAGTGTGAAAACTGCATCACCATAAAGCCACCCACCAAGACCGCGGAAGTCACTAATAAGGCGTTGCCCACGGTACTGAAGGCATAGCGAATTGCATCTTCGGTATCAAGACCTTGTTCACGGCGGGCGCGTAGATACTTGCTTAAAAAGTGAACGGTATCATCAACCACGATTCCCAAACTTAAACAGACGACCACGGATACGGCGGTATCAATTTGGCCATTAATCATTCCCCAAATCCCGTAGGCCAGTATCGCGGGCATAATATTAGGAATTAAGCTGATGATGCCTATTTTAAACGAGCGTAAGGCGAAAATGAGTAAGAATGAAATAAGTACCAGTGCAATGGAAGTACCGTTCATCATGCTGCCTATATTGCGGAAGGTGAGATTGGCAAAGACAACGTCTAAACCAGTGCCTTCTTCAACATGAATAGCAGGGGCATTTTCTTTTAACCACGCGATGGCTTTTTGTTCGAGTTCTAAAATGTAGATAGAGTCGGCTTTATGGAAAGACACCGTTAATCGAGACGCTGAGCGTGAATTATTAATGGTATCGTCTAACCCTAGTCCCAGCGGAAGAGATAGCTCGTATAAGAGTAAATATTGCGCGGCCAGTTCTCTGCTTTCAGGAATTTTGAACCATGCTTCGTCATTAGCATGCAGATTTTTATTCAGGCGCTTAATTATATCAGTGATGCTGTCGACGTTAGACACCTTATCTTGCGTCAGCAGCCATTCAGCAAAGTCATCGGTTTGTTGTAGGTAGTCAGGGTTATTAATACCATTTTCTTCTTGGCTATCCAGTACAAAGAAAATTCGATGTAATCCGCCCAAAGTTTCATTGGTGGCTTCAATGGTATTTCGTACTTCAAAGGAAGTATCGAAGAACTCATGCCAGCGTTCGGTAATCGTATTTCTATTCAGTTGGCTACCCACTGCTACGATTAAGCATGCCATAAAAATGAAGAGTGGCTTATAAAAACGCAGAACAAAATTTGCAAACTTCTGCATGGCCGAGGGCTTGTCACTCTCTGCCTTTCCTTTAGGTGTAGGCATTAATGCCATCATCGCGGGTAAGAATGTGATGCTGTAGATCCAGGCGAAAAATACACCTGCGGCAATCATATTTCCCATGTCGCGATAAGGAGGAGAGTCACTGGTATTCAAGCATAAAACACCAATGACGGTGGTAATACTGGTAATAAAAACCGGTGAAAAGTTAATGCGTAATGATTCTTTAATCGCTTCGATCTTGGGTCGGCCATGATTCAGCTCGTAATAATAACTGATCAATATATGAATCGTATCGGCCACGGCAATGGTTAAAATTGCCGTTGGGACAAAGCCTGTTGGCGGTGTCATGGTGAAGCCTAACCAACCGAACAGCCCCATGGTTGAAATAACAGAAAAGGTAATAATCGTCAGGGTGAGCAACATACCCGAAAATGTACGCAGTAAAATAATCATGATGATGATCATGACTAAATACGAAAGCCCAAGTAGGTTTTCAATATCTTGCTTGATGGCTTCGCCCATAGTTACGTTTGAGGTCAAAGAGCCGCCGACTAATATTTCAAAGTTCGGATAGTCTGGACGAACCCTTTCGGCTAAATCTCTGGCCGCGTGAACGACTTCTTTTGACGTTAACATTGTTGTGCCATCTGGCAATACAACACGTACATTGACACCTGTTGAAGCACCGTCTTCTGATATTAGGTTGTTAAGTAACGTAGGCTCAGAAAAGGTATTGTCTTTAATTTTGGCCAACTTATCGGTGGTTAGATCTTGCGAATCGTAATAAAGATAATCGATCATCAAGTCGTCATCTTCGACATCGGTATGTTGATAATTTTGCAATGAGGTGACGCGTTGAGAGTAAGGTAGTTGCCAGCCTTCGTCGGTGAGCTGTTCGATCAGGGCAAGCCCTTGCTGGTTAAATAAATCACCTTCTTTTGTATGAATATAAAAGAAAACACTGTCTTGCTTTGAGAAGGTTTTTTCCATTTCTTCAAAGGCAAGTAGCTGTGGATTGTCGGGGCCAAAATAAGCTCTAAAATCGCTGGTAAAAATGAGTTTTGTTGCGCCGTAACTGATGATGATAACCATTAAAATGGAAAGGCTGGTAATCCATTTACGTTGGGCAATGATCCAGTGAATATATTTTTCTAGCATAATAATTATTTTTATAGCGTTATGAAGTCCTTTTATTCTATGGCGGTATGGAATGCATGCAAGGTGAATAAAGGACTATTTCATTAGAAAAAGGCCCAGAGGCAAGACAGAATTTGGATAATGTCCATAACACACGTATAAGGTATTAATTATGTGAATATGTCGTAAGTGAACGATCGAAAGTTAATGTTTCAAAGTGAAGGGTTTAAATGACAAAAAATGTATGGGTATTAATGCTCGCGCAGGCTTTTGCTATGTGTGCAGCACCTTTGGTAGTGTTTGCCGGTGGTTTAATTGGCCAGCAACTGGCGATAAATAGTAGCTTTGCGACGTTACCGGTTGCGGCGATGGTTATTGGAACCGCCTTGGCGGTTTATCCGGCGGCGATGTTGGCCAGTCAAAAAGGACGTAAAGTAGTATTTTTAGGGGCAATGGTCATTGGAGTACTGGCTTCGTTACTGGCGGTTTATTCTTTGCAAATTGAAAGCTTCTCAGCCTTTGTGATGGCGGCTGTTTTAGTCGGTATTGTATTGGCGTGTATTCAGCAATTCCGCTTTGCTGCGATGGAGAGTGTGGCTGTGGATTTAATGCCGGTTGCGGCTTCTCGATTGTTATTGGCAGGCATAGTTGCAGCCTATTTAGGGCCAGAGTTAGTGACTATAGGGCAATCGATACATGAGCAAACCTTTACTGGGGCTTTTTATCTGTTAGCCGGGTGCTTTGTTATTGCGTTTTTTTTGCTGCTTTTGGGGTACGAGAATATCGAACTCAAGCAAGAAGCTGGTGAGCAAGTTCAAAGAAGCTTTGCTGAGTTGCTCTCTAGTCCAGGCATTTTATTAGCCATGGGTAGTGCGTCGGTAGGTTTTGCAGTAATGAGTTTTATCATGACCGCGACGCCCATTAGTATGCATGAATTGAATCATTACAGTTTAGAAGAGACAAAATGGGTGATTCAAAGTCATATTATGGCGATGTTTATACCGTCGTTATTCTCTGGCTGGTTAGTCCGAAAACTAGGGTTTACCAATATGATGTGGGCCGGCTTGGGTATTTATCTGGTATGTCTGTTGATTGCTTATTGGGATCAAGCCTTGGTGCATTATTGGTCAGCACTCGTATTGTTGGGCTTAGGTTGGAATTTATTATTTGTGGCGGGAACGGCTTTATTGCCGCAAATGCATCAAACGAATGAAAGTCATCGTGTACAAGGATTGAATGATTTGATGGTCTTTAGTGCGCAGGCGATTGCATCGCTAGGTTCTGGGGTATTATTGCTGCTATTAGGCTGGCAGGGCATTATGTGGGTCGTTCTGCCGATGATCGCAGTGCAAGTGTTGCTACTATTGAATTGGCAGCGCGTTAACCGCCTGCAAACGGCTTAAGTAAAGCTCAGGTTAGTAAAGCTCAAGGGGGCTATTATGAGGCTCTTTTTTAAAAGCTTCATTTTTAAGCGCTCCTTTTTTAAGCGCTACTCTAGTTTAAGGACTCTTCTTCAGGGGTATATTGCAACGCGCTTTTACTGGTGGATTCTGTATAGCCACTGCGGATAATACCGATCACGGTTACTAGACCGCCTAATAGAACGCTGCTTGCAAAGAGTGTATAAAGCAAAACCATGATATTTCCCCTAGCGGTGAGTGACTTTACTTACAGCTTAGATGATGTTTCAGGCTTTGCTTTTATACTTTGACTATTGAACCTGACAAACAGGTAGCAACGACATATCAAGTCTTAGTCTTAGTCTTTAAACTTATGTCTTTAAACTTATCTTTCTAAATTTTAGTATTTAAGTCTTAAAACCTTAAAACCATTTCCTTGAACCACAGACTCTACGCTATGGCAGCTTTTCTCAGCCCACTGTTCATAAGCAAGCTGGCGGTTAGCCACAATCCACACTTCGCCTCTTGGCAATAGATGTTGTTTTGCGGTACGGATCAACTGTTGAGCAAAGTTGTAGTCCGTCTCTTTACCTTGGTGAAAAGGAGGGTTGCAGATAATCGTATTGAATTTCTTGGTATTGCTTAAACCATCGCTGACAAATACTGGGCAATCAAGGCCGAACTTCTTGGTATTAAACTCTGCCGATGTTAATGCCATGCCATCAATGTCGACCATTTCGACATACAGCTCAGGTTGACGCAATTTACAGGTAATACCAATGATACCGCTACCGCAGGCAAGGTCTAAGACACGTCCGCGCTTGTTTAGGCTGATATTGTCGAGTAGCAGCTTAGTGCCTACATCAAGCTTACCGGTATTGAAAACCCCAGGGTACGTCGAAAACTCTAACGCATCACCGTCTAAGTTATCGTAAGAGAAAGTACTGAGTTCTTTCTCCCAGCTGAAATCATCTATGGGGGTTAGCTTAAATGACCACAATGAACATTTGCGCGCCACATCCAGCTTGATAACCTCTTCACCAAAGTCTTTTACTGCATTGTTTAAACTTTTACCGCCAGCATCGTTAGCGGCCAGTAGATAAACGGTTGTTGGCTGTTTAATTTGGCTAGCCAACCAGCGTAAAAGACTATGGCCAAACGCTTTAGATTTTGGCCAATACAGTAAGGCTGATGCAAATTCATGCTGCGTAGGTAAACCAAATTCAGAGCGCAGACTTTGCTTCTCGCAGGCCTGATGAATGCGCGCATCAAAGTTAATTATCTGGCAATTATGTGGCTTAACCAATTGAAATAGGCCCTGATCAAGCGGAGGGTTCACTGTTAATAATTGGTCGTTAATTATTTCTGGATTACGCAGTAATAATTGGTTTATCGGTAAAGAGGTCATAGGTACGCGGTGCCGGATAGATAAGGATGAGAGCGAGCGAGAAGAACAATAAAGGTAATTATACTGCACTAGCGAGTGGTTATCATACCACTTGCTAGTGCATTAAAGCTTAGTCGTGCATTAAAGCATGTAGCTAACGTTACTCTTTATATGCCGCCGCTGATTTTAAAATAGCAGCACGAGCCGCATCGGCATTTTCCCAGCCTTCAATCTTCACCCACTTGCCTTTTTCAAGATCTTTGTAGTTCTCGAAGAAGTGAGCGATTTGGTCTTTTAATAATTGAGGTACATCGTCGATATCTTGGATATCGTTATACAAAGTGGTCAATTTCTCGTGAGGAACGGCTAATAGCTTTTCATCACCGCCAGCTTCGTCTGACATTTTTAAAACACCAACTGGACGAGCGCGAATTACTGCACCTGGTACAACGGGGTATGGTGTAATGACGAGTACATCAAGGGCATCGCCATCATCTGCAAGGGTATTGTTGATGTAGCCGTAGTTTGCTGGATAAAACATCGGTGTTGCCATAAAACGGTCAACTAGCAATGCATCCATATCTTTATCAATTTCGTACTTAATAGGTGACGAATTGGCTGGAATTTCGATTGCTACATAAATGTCGTTTGGTAAATCTTTACCCGCAGGAATAGTATTATAACCCATGATAAATCCTATAATTGGCGTTCAGTGGTAATGAATCATTTCATAATATTATTATAAACTGATCTGTAGTCGCTGTCAGTTATACAGTAGTAAATCCGTGCTAACTCAGACTTAAATCATGATCGCTAAACTCCAGATAGTTTACCTGTCGCGTTATTACGCCTAGACTCACTATTAATAGTTAATGATTAATAGTGAATAGTCGATATTAGTGAAATATCTGCTCGGGAGCTTTATTTGTGAATAGGGTTTTGTTGTCTCTTGTGATTGGGTGTTGTATTGCGCCCCCTGCGTTAAGTGAAACGCTGAATCCTGATAGTAATCCGGGTTTTAGAGAGGGTTTTAGTGAGGGGGCTAGTAAGAGCTTTAGTGATGATTTTGCTGATGACTTTTCAGAAAGCATGGGCTGGGAAGAATCCATACTCGGTGAAGAGTTACCTACGGTACTCACCGCCTCTCGTTTAAAGCAGCCCAAAGCCGAAGTGCCCGCCAGTATTACGGTGATTACGGCTAAGCATATTAAATTGTGGGGTGTTAGAACACTGCCCGAATTGATGAAGTTTGTGCCTGGTATGTTTGTAGGTCATGCGGATGACGATAACAATGCCTCGGTCGCTTACCATACCTCGAACCCCAATATTATGCGCCGTTTACAGGTGCTGGTGGATGGACGGTCTGTGTATAAATCGGCAATTGCCACCGTTATCTGGGATGACATCGGTCTAGCGATTGAAGATATTGATCGAATAGAAGTAACCCGCGGACCGAATGCTGCTTTATACGGCGCAAATTCCTATTTAGGCGTTATCAACATACTAACCAAGCACCCAGAAGACAGCCAAGGCACTCTGGTTTCTTGGCGTAAAGGCAATAATGGCACGCAGGATGTCCACTTTCGTCATGGTTTAAGCTTTGACTCAACCAGCTTACGAATCAGTGGCTCAGTAAAAGCAGATGAAGGCTTTGACGGCGAAGACTCTACTGGCCCAGACGCTCAGCGAGATGGGCGTAAGCACGGTTTTATTAATGCCTATATTAATCATCAGCTTGATGAAACCTCTAGTGTAGATGTTCAGATAGGGTATAAATCGGGTAAGACCGAAATGAGAGCAATCGATTTTAATTACGAGCCACCTGATAAAACCACAACTAACGGTTACGTCTATGGGCGCTGGCAAAAGGAATTTTCTAGTCAGCACCAATCTCACTTACAGGTGTATTGGCAGAAAGAAGAAAAAAAACAGTCCATGAAGGTACTGGCCCCTTCGATTGTATTCGAAGACAGTATGATTGCCCTGCATAAAAGTAATCCGGCTTGGGCCACCATATTTACGGGTATACCGCCTATTTACAATGACAGCTCGGTGGTTAGAGATATCGTTGATAATTTGAAAGATGGGACTGTCTATGCGCCAGCCGATCTGATGGCCATTATTTTTGCACTGACTGAAAGAGAAGTTAATATCACCCAGCGAGATCTAGACTTAACAAAAGCAGTTTTGGATGGTATACCGGATTTGGCAAATGATTTTCCTGAGTTGATTAGGGGGGAAACTGATCTTGATTTAGCGGAGCAGAGAGTCGATATTGAATGGCAAGATACCATGCGTTGGTCAGATTCATTGCGAACCGTATCAGGTATTAGCTATCGTCAAGACTCGGCGTATTCTCGAACCTATTTTAATGGCGCGGTTAGTAATGATACTTGGCGCGCGTTTTTAAATGCAGAATATCGTGCACAGCCTTGGTTAACGTTCAATGCTGGTGGCATGTATGAATACGAAACCCACAATGTTGAGGCTTTTTCACCTAGATTGGCCGCCAATTTCTTAATTGATTCACAGCAGAGTATTCGATTAGTGGCTTCACAGGCGGTTCGCTCACCTGACTTACTTGAAACGCAACCAGAATATATTATTACCGTTACAGAGCTCGATACGAATTATTTAGGTTTTAGCGAAGCCGAGTTTTATCAGAAAAAGATCTCAGACGACGATGAAAAATCTCTTAAGTCTGAAAAAATAACCAGCTATGAATTAGGGTATTTTGTGGCCGGCCATATAGCGGATACACAAACAGAATTAGATATTAAAATCTTCCGTGAAGAAATGAGGGACTTAATCTCTGACCCTATCACGCTGCAGTCAGATTTAATCAGTAATAATAATGAAGCCGATGTCAATGGCATTGAATTCCAACTTGCTAGCCAGATAAATGAGCATCACTCTTTATGGCTTACCCATTCATATCTCAATATTGATAGTCGGTATGTCGGTAACAGTTTATCCGATGAGGAAGTTGATCGGGTAGAAAAACTAGAAAAGAAGCTAAGTTCAAAAGGAAGTAGTGTTATAAGTTGGATGTATAACTCTGCATCGTGGTCTGCGAGTTTGAGTTATTTCAATCAGGACAGAGAGACGGTCAATAAACCGTATGAAAGGTTTCAATTAAATTTATCTAAGCCTTTTATTATTGCCGGATTAAATGCCGAAGTATCCTATTTTATTCAGCATAATAGACAGCCAGAAATGCCTTTGGTTTATAAAAACCAGCTTCATTCAACTCCCAATATTTATTATGCCCAGTTAGCGGTAGAATTTTAGAGAGTATGATTTGCACGGATGCAGAGATTATATGATGTTGTATATACGAATATTAATATTGCTTTTATGCTCTTGGCCGCTAATGGCGGCGCAAGAGACCAAGGTTCAGAGTAGTTCTGATAAAGCGAGCTTAGCGCAAGATAAAATTGTCTTAGTGGCTGAACGGCTTAGCCCTGCGTTGAATAAACTTATTTCAAATTTAAGAGCCAGCGCCCCTCAATTTTCTTATCAAATTAGTACTGCGGATACGCCAGCCGTTATCTCAGTTAATGATTATGTCATTGTCGTTGGGGCAAAAAAAATTACTCACACTGATTTATCGAAGTACCCAAAACGAATTGGGGTGATGTTAACGGCTCACCAAGCCGAGCTAGCTGATGCTTCCACTTCTATTTATATTGAACCTCCTGTTTCGAGGCAGTTGAAATTAGCCAACTTATTAATTCCTGGTAGTAAAAAAATTGGATTGCTGGTCAGTGATGAACAAGATAAGGCCAATGTTCTTAATCAATTATCTAATGTAGAAAAAGACATGCTGAAAGTTGTTAGCATTGCTGAATACGATAATATTAACCAAGCGCTATTTCATGTTTTAAAGGGAACCCGCCTATTATTAGGGCATTATAATAGTGAGATTTATAATGCTAAAAATATAAAGAACATACTTATTACATCGTATCGCCAGCGAAAAGTACTCATTGGCCCTTCGCGCGCTTATTTAAAAGCGGGCAGTTTCTCGACGACTTTTAGTGATTTATCCCATATCGCTAATAGAATCATAGAAGTTGTAGAGCATCATAAAGCTTCTGACCAGTGGTTGAAGGCCGGTTACAACCCCCATTATCGAATTTTATTTAATGCTCAAGTTGCGCGTTCGTTAAACATTAGAGTATTGAAAGAAGATTATTTACGCCAACAAATGGGGGATGACTGATGTTCAAAATTTCCCATTTGAGTGTCCGTAATAGAGCCTTACTATTAGGACTGTTGCCTGCCCTGATTATGTTTATGTCGTTAATCTCTTTATTTGTTTGGCAAAGAATTGATGATGCTAAAGTTGAAGTTGCAACAGTAGGGCAGGTGCTATCCAGTCAGTTGGCAGCATCTATTGAATACCCCGTTATATCAGGCAACTTTAGTTTGTTAGCGCCGTTAGTTGATAATGCAATTAAGGCACCAGCTGTTGTTAGAGTCACGATTACCACTCCAGATGAAAACGTCATCTATCAACGTGTTATGAAAGAATATGACTCTCTTGACCCTAAAGACATAGCTTTATATCAGAGTACGGTGAGCCAAGAACAGGAAGTTTTTTCTGAGTTCTCAGAATTTGATGATATCAATAATGCCAATTTTGTACGGACAGATATTGCTTATGTCAGCATTGAATTGAGTTACGTTCTTGGCCGTGATCGAGCGTTAATCATTGTCGGTAAGGCGATTGTTTGGGCGAGTTTTATTCTTGGTCTGTGTTTACTGTTGGCACACAGAATGGCTAATTCAATCGCTCGCCCTATTGAAAAAGTATCGTTAGCCTTATCTCAAATTGCCCGAGGGAACTATGAAAGCCAAATTGAAGTGACTGCACGTGCTGAAATTGGAGAGCTACAAAAAGGGGTTAATGCAATGGCGGTTGCCTTGCAAAAATCTGATGAAGCACATGTTGCTTCGATAGAAGAAATTGAAATTGCCCGCTTAAAAGCGGTAACTGCGAATAAAGCAAAAAGCGAATTTTTAGCAATCGTCAGTCACGAGTTAAGAACACCCATAAATGGTGCTATGGGTGCTATACAGCTTATCGAGCAACAAAAGAATAGTTCAATTGAGCCTTTGGTTGATATTGCTGATCGCAGTCTGAATAACCTATTAGAACTCGTCGAGGATATGCTGACACTGGGATCTTTGGAGAAACGAGAGCAATCCCTAAACCTTGAACCAACATCAATTCCTGAGTTATTACAGCATACCTTGCTGGAGCTCGAAGAAAAGTCTCGATTAAATAATAATCAATTAACGATCTACATGGATGGTTCAGTTAACGATGAGTTTGTAGAAATTGATGGTATAAAGTTTCGTCAATTAGTGAGGCACCTATTAGGTAATGCGGTGAAGTTTACTCAAGGCGGCTGCATTTATTGCTCTATTTATATAGAGAATACCTCGTCAGGAGTAAGCTTAAGGTTAGATATTAGTGATAATGGTATTGGTTTCCCTGAAGAGCATAAAGAAGCTATGTTCGAATCATTCCGACAATACGATACCTCGTTAACGCGAAAGTTTGATGGATTAGGTATCGGTTTGTCGATTTGTCAGGATATTATTTGTTTGATGGGGGGGCGTTTATCGGTGATGGATAATAAGCCAACGGGTACTTCCATAAACTGCTCAATGCCAATTCAATTAGCGGCCTTAAAAGAAGGGAGCTTAATCGCTAAAAAGTTACTGAGTGATAAGTTCGAGAATAGAAAAATACTTATCGTCGAAGATAATAAAGTAAATAGCATGGTTGCGGATAAGCTATTACGGAATATGAAGCTGTTACCTACGTGTGTCAGCTCGGGCGAGAGCTGTATCGAAATAATGGCCCAAGAAACCTTTGATTTGGTATTCATGGATTGCCAAATGCCAGGGATGGATGGTTTTGGAACGACTCAGGCGATAAGAGAATTAGAAGTAGAACTTAAGCGAAAGTCGGTTCCTATTGTAGCGCTGACTGCCAATACGTCTGCCGAAATTCGCCAGCAATGCTTACGCGCAGGCATGTCGGACTATATGGCCAAACCAATTAAAATGGAAATTCTATACGATATGCTGGCGCGTTGGATTTGAAGGCTATTTCAAACTGACAACGTATTCATGGCTGTGTCAGCGTGTTAATCTTAACGATATTAAATGAATTGACTAACTTAACGGGATTTAAATATGCGCGAGCAGCTTGGAGATTCAGTAGAAATAATGAAAGAGCGTATTGAGGATATAAATATGGGCAGTGGCTTACGTAAAGCGATTATGGCTGTTGTGATCATGTATTGTTTGGTTGCCCTTATACTGGGTTATATATGGTCTTCTGAACCTGAAAACTTCTCGGTTCAACAATATGCCGGTGCTTATGCTGAAGAGTTAGGTGTTGAGCCTGTAATTGGCTTTACAACATCGGTGACCTTGATGAAAATTGCTGAAGCCATGCTAGACAAGCCAGGTGGTTATTTAAGTAATGACATTATGCTACCGGGTATTTGGTTGGATAATATTCCTAACTGGGAGTATGGCGTATTGGTTCAGGTACGAGATCTTTCTAGAGCATTGCGTAAAGACTTTAGCCGCTCACAAAGCCAATCAACTCAGGATAAAGATTTAGAAATCGCTGAGCCACAGCTTCATTTTGATAATGATTCTTGGGCCGTGCCTTCAACAGAAAGTGAATACCGTCGAGGTATTGCTGCTTTAGGTAATTATAGTAAGCGACTGACTAATCCTGCAGATGATAAATCCCAATTTTATGCGCGTGCCGATAACTTAAGCCAGTGGTTATTAGATGTGGAAACACGCCTGGGTAGCTTATCGCAGCGTTTAAGTGCATCAGTAGGCAAGCGCCGTTTAAATACTGATTTGGCAGGGGATACCGCATCTCGTCAATCAACGGCGAATGCTGATGATCAGGAAGTGAAAACGCCTTGGACTGAAATTGATGATGTTTTTTACGAAGCTCGCGGCGCTTCATGGGCATTGTTGCATATTCTAAAAGCGATCGAAGTTGATTTTAGAGCCATTTTAGAAAAGAAGAATGCTTTGGTCAGTGTGCGTCAAATTATTCGTGAGCTAGAAGGGACGCAAGAAGCGATGGGCTCACCGATGATCTTAAATGATACGGGTTTTGGGTTGTTTGCTAATCATTCATTGGTGATGGCTTCGTATATATCTCGCGCGAGTGCGGGTATTAGCGACCTTAGAACACTGCTTACTCGGGGTTAAATATAGGAGCAGGTGTTATACGGCTCTCATATTGATGCGTGATAGATAATCAAAAAGGCTACTCTGCGGAGTGGCCTTTTTGTTAAGTTAAGAATGAACGATGATTAATAGATTGTTTAGTCAAATTTAAAGCAAAAAAAACCACCCAAACTATAATTCCTCCTGTTATCGCATAGCAATAAAAGTCAGTATTAAGCCAAGGTGGTAAAAGAGAGAATCGACTAGATAAATCTAATTGAGCTCTCCACCGTCAAAACATGATGATCCAATCCCCTAGGGACTGAATACAAAACAAATGATGACAGCTTGGCTTAAATAGTTCAATGGTTGTCTTTATAAGTCACTTAGTAAAGATTGTGTAATGTGAGTGTTTTTTATACAAAAAACGATCATTTCGGTGCTTTCTTCAAAAACTGTTAATATTAGCCCCCTCTTTTTTCCTTAGTGATACTCTTTCTATGCGCTTAAGTATTGAACACACCATTCGACAATTCACCGAGCAGCTGGCTGAGCTGAGTGAAAGTGCAAAGCTTGATGTCGAATTATTATTGGCGCATAGCCTAGGTAAAGATCGCACGTTTTTATTTACTTGGGCTGATCAAATAGTGACGGAAGAGCAGGAGCTTCAATTTGAGGCGCTATTTTCTCGTCGTTTAAACGGTGAGCCGATTGCTTATATTTTAGGTCAGCAAGCATTTTGGGACTTGGAATTAAAAACCGCTGAACATACCTTGATACCGAGAGCGGATACCGAGACATTAATTGAGTGGGTGTTAGAGCTGGCTGATTCATTACCAGAACAGACCCGTGTTATTGACTTAGGCACTGGAACCGGCGCGATAGCATTGTCGCTGGCGTACGAATTTCCCCGATGGGATGTTCAGGGTGTGGATCTAATTCCTCAAGCGGTTGCGCTGGCTCAGCAAAATGGGCAACTCAATCAGTTAGAATGTGTTCGATTTTATCAAAGTAGCTGGTTCGAAGAAGTAGAAGGACAGTTTGATTTGATTGTCAGCAACCCACCTTATATTGATCCTGAAGATAAGCATCTTGATCAAGGGGATGTTCGCTTTGAACCAAAGTCTGCGTTAGTTGCTGATAATAAGGGACTTGCTGATCTGGAATTAATTGCTCAGCAAGGAAGAGATTTCTTGGCTGAGGGAGGTTGGTTATTAATGGAGCATGGATATGATCAGCAAGATGCCGTACAGCAGCTACTCTGTAATCTAGGATACCAAAACGTTGCTACGCGCATTGACTTGGGAGGAAACCCGAGAATAACGGGTGGACAGTTTTATAAGGGAGAAACATCGTGAGTGATCGTATTACTGGGCAAGGTGATGCTGGGCAAAATAATTTTGTGTCGCCTGAAACTGAAATAGAAAGCACAATGAATGACAGTGATTTATTGCGCTATAGCCGCCATATATTCTTACCTGAAATGGATATTGAAGGTCAGCAAGCGTTATTAAACAGTCGTGTGCTCATTATTGGTTTAGGCGGATTAGGCAGTCCAGCTTTGCAGTATTTAGCGGCTAGTGGTATCGGTAACTTGTTTTTAGTTGATGATGATGTGGTTGAGTTATCGAATGTGCAGCGCCAGATTTGTCATGGCACCGACGATGTAGGAAAAACAAAGGTAAGGTCAGCGATAGAAGAAGTTATGCGTGTTAATCCAACGATATTTATCGAAGGCTTTGAACAGAAAGCGGACGCAGAATTTCTAAATAGTTTACTACCCAATATTGATCTAGTTGTTGATTGTAGTGATAACTTTGATATTCGCTATCTAATCAATGACGCCTGTATTGCTCATAAAACCCCTTGGGTATCAGGGGCTGCTGTGGCCTTACAAGGGCAGGTAATATGTTTTGATCCACGATTAGATGATCAGCCTTGCTATCGGTGCTTATATCCGCAAGCAGGGGATGAGCAGGTGAACTGTTCTACGAGTGGGATTTTGGCACCTGTAGTAGGTGTTATCGGAGTACTGCAGGCGCTGGAAGCGATTAAGATATTAACCGGCATTGGCAAGCCAATCTTAGGGCGTTTACAAACGTTTGATGCCTTAGAGGGCCAATGGCGTAGCTGGGGCTTAAATAAAGATGCTGCTTGCACCGCGTGCAATCGATAGTACTTGCTAATTAAAGCCTGGGGAAAGGTAAAACTTAGCGCGATTAAGCGCTAAGTATAAATTCTTGCCAAGAAACTAAGGCATCCTGAAAATCTTCTAAGCCACATTCTGCATGCGACTCATCTTCATAAACGTTGGTATTTTCTGGCAGTTCTTCATCGACTTCTAAGCCTAAAGACAGCGCTACAACCTCCACGTCTTCTTGATTCATTCGTAGGCGGTATTCGGTGCCTTCGATCAGGCGTTGCTCAATGCGGCGGTTGATAAGTTGGTCGACAATATCGACTAATTCTTCAATGCGCTGCTGGTTCGCGCCCAGCTCATCATTAAACCAAGTGCCCATGGCTTCATGGCCCATTGAAAACTCAGCAATCGGTTTGTCGTATTCATTAAAGGTAAAATCGTAATCCACAGAATTCTCTATTGTGGTAGAAGAGGATGGTCATTCTACCTTAAAACGCCCTCTCATGCCCAAGTCTTACTTTCTTTTTAGTATCTCTATAACGAAAAAAGCCGCTTACAAAGTAATTTATAAGCGGCTTATCGATTCTTTCTGTAATGTTTAACAGGACAGAATATAGGGCGTTTATTCTTCGCCAAATAACGAGCAGTCAATTAGGTCGCACAAGCAGTGAATGACTAACAGGTGAACTTCTTGGATGCGAGCGGTTACTTCAGAAGGCACTCGAATTTCAATATCGTTTTCGGTCAGCAGTGCGGCCATATTACCGCCGTCTTTACCCGTTAATGCGACGACTTGCATATCACGGTCATGAGCGGCTTTGATTGCTTCAATCACGTTTTTAGATCCGCCACTGGTTGAGATGGCTAATAATATATCGCCTTCGTTACCGAGAGCTCTAATCTGTTTTGAGAAGACTTCGTTATAGCTGTAGTCGTTAGCGATCGAGGTCAGTGTTGATGTGTCGGTAGTTAATGCAATGGCCGGCAAAGAAGGGCGCTCGCGCTCGAAGCGGTTTAGCATCTCAGATGAAAAATGCTGTGCATCACCGGCTGAGCCGCCATTACCACAGCTTAAAATTTTGCCGCCGCTTACAAGACTAGCAACCATCATACCCGCTGCATGTTCTATATAAGGGGGTAATAGTTCCGCTGCTTGGGCTTTTGTCTCAATACTGGCATTGAAATGCTGCAATAAACGATCTTGCACGGATAACGCTCCAAAAGAGTGTGTTCTTAATAAGTTATCATCATACGAAAATCTAATGCCAGCGGGAAGGACTTTGAGAAGGTTTCTCACTAAAAAGCATTTTTAATCCACAATATCTCATTTTGGCCCTCAATACCGACAACATCAAAGCGACAAGCAGGAGGTGTATTGCCAAAGTGTTGCAGTAAATAATACTCAGCTGCGCGGCGTAGCTTTTTTTGCTTACCGGCGGTGATACTCGCGAGGGCACCACCGAATTCTTTGTTTTCTCGATAGCGTACTTCAATGAATACCAAATAATCTTGGTTTTGCTTAGTAGCGTCTTTCATTATTAGATCTATTTCACCGCTTTTGCAGAGAAAATTACGCTCGATCAACTCAAACCCTTTAGCGTTTAAGTACTCCTCTGCTAAGCGTTCTTTATCATCACCCTTAATGCGCTTTTCGGTTCGTTTATCGTCTTGGGTAAACCACATAGCAATCCTTGCTGAGTTTCATTTTATTTATTCTGATCTAAATTGATCGCGGTAGGACGTCCTCTTTTGAAGATGGCGAACGGCATTTTACGATGAATTTTTCCTTGTTCATCTATTGATAGGTCACCGGTTACACCAAATATTCTACTATGAGGTAAGGCCGATAGCTGTTTTAGTCTAGGATATAAACGGAAAGCGTCGACGCCCATCGCGTACAAGCGAGCATAGTTGCCCTTTGCACGTTTTTGGTTGGCCTCGACCACCGTCTTTAGTTCGGAGCTTTCTAATAACCAAGGTAGATCAGTAAATTGAATGCCGTTTAAGTCGTTATCTTTTTTACGATTTGGCTTACCAGAATATATCTGTGAGGTCGAGAATACCGGTAAGTCACCGGCGAAATTAAAATCAAACATCGGCCGAATCTGTCGGCCTTGCTTAGGAAGTGCAACTAAGAATACCCAATCAGCATCTTGGCGACGGCGTGGTTCAAACTCAATGGATTCACGCATTAGGCGGCGGATTTCTTTGTAGCGTTGTTGGCTATCGTCGACGTTTAACAGCGCTTTGATTTCTGGATTGTAGTCTTTCTTTTGCTTATAAAAACGTCTTTCGGCAATGTTTCCACCTAGATCTAACCAGCGTTCTTCGAAGGCTGCATAAATACGCTTGCCCCATGAATTATCGGGTGACAGGGCTAATACACGACGATGACCAAGTTGAAATGCGCGTTCTGCAATGAGGCGAGCTTCATCTTCGGCGGCTAAACCGAATTGGTAAAAATTATCAGGCTGCTCCCCCAGTGCTAGCAGATCAGAGTAGTTCAGTGCCAGAGTGGGTAAAGGCAGTGTTTCAAATTTTGCGAGCGCATTAACATTCTTTTTATCCAGTGGGCCGATCACCCATTCAGCTTCTAGTGCAACGGCATCATCATAGGCTAGGTTTATGCTGCCAGAAGCTTCTGTATCAATAATACTGATTGTTGGCACTTCATAGCCCTTCTGCAAGGTTTGATAATACGCGGCCATAAAACCTTCACGAACGGCTTGGCCGCTGCTCGCTAAATTGCCCGTTAATGGCAAAAGTAAGGCAATGTGCTTTGGCTGCTGCTGCGCCATTTCTTCTAATAGTGATAAGCCACCAGGCAGTTCAACTGCGGCAGGATGACCAGGGTTATCCAATCGCCACTGATTAACCGCTGCAATATGCCCCGTCAGATTGTGGCTAGTATCTTTTGCAATAGAGGCTAATTCTAACCAGTTGGCAAACTGAGTATTCGGCGCGTTTTTAGCCCACTTCAATAAGTTCTCTAATGAAATGTTAGTCAGGTCTTTCCAAATTTGTTGGTGGTTGGCTGAACGCACTTCGCCTTCCAGAATAGCGGATAGAAAATCACGCTCACGGGCTGCAGTAAGAAAATTACCCCCTAATTCATAGAACTGAGCTTTCAATAAACCAAAGCGAATTTGATCATCCACAGTACTCCGGTTCAGTTGATCACGACTGATGCGGTTAAGTACTTGCTGGGATTGGTCTACATTTTTTTGCTCAATCGAGTATTCAAGGGCGAGTAAATTGTACTGTAGAGTCTCTTCTTTGCTGCGCGCTGCCGTGTTTAGTTGTTGCAATAATGAGTCAGCATTGCGAAACTCCCCAGCATCGATGGCTTGCTTCGCTTGTTCAAGCAGGGTTGATGCTGGAACAGTATTAACTAGGCCATCATCTGTTATCATTTCGCGGCTAGGCTTTTGAGCGCAACCCACTAAGCTCATCAGTACTACAACGATCAATAATTTTTTAGAGTTCATCCTCAATATGCATCCACAGTCTGAACAACAGACGGGCACTCTCTATGTAGTGGCCACGCCAATAGGAAATTTAAACGACATTACCGAGCGTGCAAAAAATACGCTAACGGAAGTCGATATGATTGCCTGCGAGGATACCAGACACACGGGCAAATTACTGCATCATCTTGGTATTCAAAATAGACTTGTTGCGGTTCACGATCACAATGAACGAGACAAAATTGACTGGATTGCGAGCTGTTTAGAAAAAGGCCAATCAATCGCTTTAGTCTCAGATGCCGGAACCCCGCTCATCTCTGACCCTGGTTATCCGTTGGTATCAGGTTTGCGTGAGCGCGGCATGAAGGTTCAGCCTGTGCCGGGCGTAAGTGCCATTATTACTGCATTAAGTGGTGCAGGACTTCCGACAGATCGCTTCACTTTCGAAGGTTTCTTAGCTCATAAAAGCGGTGCCAAGCGTGAGCGCTTAGAAACCTTGGTTCAAGAAACTCGTACCATGGTTTTTTATGAATCAAAGCATCGGATTCTTGATACGTTAAAAGTTATGGCTGAAGTCTTTGGCGCTGATCGAAAAGCATCGGTAGCCCGCGAACTAACAAAAACGTTTGAAACGTATTATTCGGGTAACCTTACCGAAATTCTGGAAGAAATCAGTGCCGACCACCAACAGCAAAAAGGTGAGTTTGTGGTAATGATTACCGGTAACCCTGACCCAGACCCTGCCAGCGCGGTTGATAGTGAAAAGTTGTTTAAGCTGTTATTGAAGGAACTGCCGCCCAAAAAAGCCGCTGCAGTGATTTCTGATTTGACGGGCGAGAATAAGAAAGAGCTTTATCAGCGGGCTTTGGAGATACAAGGGAAGCTTTAGGGGCTGCTCAATGTGTGGCTTGCCGAAGTCTGAAAGGACAGGGAGTGGTAGCCTGAAAGGGCTGAAAGCGGTGGTTAATCCTTCTTCTGCTCAACCAAATCCAGCCAAGCCTGATGATGACTCAAGTAAATATTCCCATTCAGCTGTTCAATAAACGGGCTGCGTTTCAGTCGATCCATTACCGGCCCTTTCACTTCCGACAAATGAAAACTCATCCCAGCTTCGGTTAAATACAAGTTCACCGCCAGTAAGCTTTCTATTGCACTGGCATCGATGTCGTTAATGGCCGAGCACGTTAAGATTAAATGCTTAGCTTTTGGGTGCTGTGCGACCAGTTCATTTATTTTATCTGCTAAAAATCGTGAGTTGGCAAAATACAAACTGGCATCAATTCGCAAAGAGATAATCTTTTCATCTGTGATGACGTTGTGACGTTCTACATTACGAAAGTGTTCGGTATTGGGCACTAGCCCTAAAATAGCAGAATGAGGTGAGCTGGAGTGGTATAGATGTAGGCCAATAGAAACCATGATGCCAGCAATTAACCCCCATTCTAACCCTTGGGTTAAGGTCAGTAGTAACGTGATCATTAACGCTGAGAAATCTTTTAGGCTGTAAGCAAACGTACGTTTGATTGCTTGTAAATCAAACAGGGTGAGTACGGCGACTAATATCATGGCGGCTAGGGTTACGATGGGTAAGTAAAATAAATAAGGCGTTAAAAACAAGCTGCTTAGAAAAATACTGATGGCGGTTAACGCACTGGCCGCGGGTGTTTTCGCACCGGCATTAAAACTCACGGTAGAGCGTGACAAACTCGCAGACACCGGGAAAGCTGAGCTAAGCCCAGCTGACAGGTTGGCAACGCCTAGAGCAATGGCTTCTTGGTTTGGGTTAATACGCTGTCGTTGTTTTGCGGCAAAGGTTTGGGCGGCCGATAACGAGCTGATGAAACCAATGATACTGATTAATAAGGCTGAGTTTAATAGACCTTTCCAATCTTGATTAGATAAGTTCAATGATTGCCAGTTGGGGATTGAAAGCGTCGGTAAACCAACAGGAATATCCCCCACGACTTTGATCCCATAGGATTGTAGATCAAGAAAAATGACGGCACTGATCGACAGTATAATGGCAATAACCGGTGTGGATTTGCTTAAACTGTCGGCTAATAAGTTATTACGACTGATGAAAAAAATTAATCTGCGAAATAGCTTGGGTACAAAGTATAAGAATAAAACCAGCACAGCAGAGAATAATAAAGTGGCGATATTAACTTCATCAAACTTTTGTATGACTTGAACCAGTACATTAAAAAAATCATCATTGTGAATAGAAATGCCTAAGATGCTACTGAACTGACTTGAAGCGATAATAATCGCAGAGGCGGCAATAAACCCAGTCACTACGGGAAAGCTAATAAAGTTAGTCAGGAAGCCTAAGCGAAAAAAGCCAAAAGCTAAAAGGAAAAAACCGCTTAATAAAGCCAAAATGGAAGCCGCGACGAGCATTTGATCAAGATTGAAATTGCCCGCGAATAAACTGGCTAGTGCGGTGGCAGTCATAATTGAAGTGATCGCAAAAGGCCCAACCGAAAGCGGTCCACTAGAACCGAGTAGTGCATAAGCAATAAGAGGCAGCAGACTGGCATAAAGACCTGCCTGAGGTGGCAAGCCCGCGAGCATCGCGTAGGCAAGAGATTGTGGAATTAGCATCATGCTAATCACTAGCGCGGCGATGCTATCATCTAAAAATGTCGATTTTTGATAATTCTTTGCCCATTTCAAAAAAGGCAAAAAAGTCTCTGGTTTCCAAGCGCTCATGGCAATCTGCTAATACGGATATAAAGGGTGAGTATAGCAGACGTGCTTTTATTTTTTCTTGCCTTCCTGTTGCTCAATCTCAACAGGGGTCAGCCCTTCTTTTTTGCCTTTTAAGTATTTTAAATAAGCAGGTATGTGGGTTTTTCCAAGGTACTTATCCAAATACGGCAAGAATCCCGCATAGTTGCCTTTGAATTTAGCATGGTGAAAATCGTGATAAACCGGCCCTTCATAAACAGGCAATAAATGTGCAGGGTTCCAAGGAATGTCATAACCAATATGGCCATCAGCGCCTTCAAATTGACGAATAATCACCCAAGTCCAAATCACATAAATATGCGCGCCAATTAAAATCGGGCCTAGCAAGGTTAAGCTCGCGGTTAACACATATTCAACCCAATGCATGTAATTTCCGTTGATGCCGCAGGTATTACGAATGCGGTGGTGCACGCTGTGGATATTTTTTAATAACCACTTATTTTCATGCATGTAACGATGCATCCAGTAATATAAAAAATCATCGAATAGCACAAAAAATAACAGCTGAGCGAGAATAATATACCAAACGGGAAGTTCTGTATTATGCACCCCCGTGAGTTTTAATAAGGGCCAGACGGCAATTAAGACGCAGACTAAAATACTATTGTTGATGATGATTCGAGCGATAGAAGGCCAGAAGAATTTTTTAAATTCGAAAGGTTTTTGCTGAATTTTATATTTGCGCAGCGACTCAGGGTCAAGCCACGCGATGGCAGTCCACGGAAGAGCGACGGTTAAAAAAGCCACCATGCTAATCGCCAGGGTTGCCATGGGGAATTGCCAAAACCATGGGTCGTTGTAGAAGTTGTGCCAGTAAGAAAAAAAATCCATATTTCACCTGTTGTTATTGTTTTGTGAAAATAAAGTAGTTGAGCAAACTAAAATAATGCCAGCCTGCTAGGTTCAGTAATTTAGGTAGCGAGTGTGTGAGGCATGGATGCCTCACTCAAGCCTACAGGGATGTATTTACGGCGGCTCGCGGAGTAAATACTGAACCTAGTAAGCGTTAGATCGAGACGATTAAATCTTTTATGAAAATTAAGGTTTAAGCGTCAAGGTACCAAAATGCAAATCGCCATACGTCACCGTAGGCTTATAACCTGGGAATCCCCAGTAGCCCGTTAACTCAGAAGAATTCGCCATGTTCGGAAACTCGGTATAGTTCGGATGATTTCCCGCGATGGTTTTTTCGACGACCATTGAAATGTATTGCTCTAAACCCCCTTCAAGGGTATTGCCGTTTAAGATGACTTCCATGCCCGTTTGCTGAGCGTATTTTTTAAGCCCAGGAATGCGAGAGTTTTCAGGGGCATAACAATCTGGGCCAACACCATTTTCACTGGTGACCTTTAAGCCTTCAGGTGTATGGGCAACAAAAGAATGATTACCTTCGGTATGACCTGGCGTGCGAATAAGCGCTAAGCCTTCACCAATCATCACATCACCCTCAAGCAGAATAATGCGATCTTCAGGAACACCTTCTAAACCATTTGGGCAATACCAATCAAACTGTGGCGGCATTAAGTTTTTAGCCGATATCCACTCATCACGCATCACCAATAATTTTGCATTAGGTAATAAGCCAGGCTGCTTATCATCACCCAGCCACTTACGGATATCTTGAGTATGTAAATGGTCGTAGCTGATGTAATCGATATCTTTTGGGTTAAGACCCAGTTGCTTTAAACAGCCTTCAACATTATTGATTTCTGGTGCGATGAACTTCTTCAACAACCCTTTTGCTGGGCCTGCTTTGTCGGTCATCTTTCTGAAATAAGGCGTTTCCGCGTTGCCTTCCACATCGGAAGGGGATAATAGAATTGTTTTTAAGCCCTCTTCCGTTTCTACCTGAACAACAAACAAACGGTTCAGAATATGAATGTACGGCATGGGAATAACATTACAGTTTAAAAAAGCATATTTACTTGGGTAAGGCGCACGAATCAGCGGCATACTGCGATAAAAATTCACTTGCGGTTTTGATAGCATATCTTCGCGAAAGCTTACGGCAGCTTTACGCATTTCATCTAAGCGATAATGCGAAGTATGGCAGGTTCGAGCTTTATCGAAGTGCTTGATCGGTTTGATAATGCTGTCTTCGAGACGACTTTTGTTACGTGTTTCAGCGGCTATATTCATTCTGTGTACCTGAGCTATTTTTTATTATTGTTTTTATATTTAGTAGTTTTTTATTGTCTAAGTAGTTATTTATACCTAACTCAAATAATAGCCTGCATGTTTTATATTTTATTGCTTTAATACGACATAAATATAATAAAAAACGACACGCGACCGTAATATGAATGAAAAATCGAAGACAGGCTTTGTGGTTGCTGCTTACATTCAGCCCGTTTTAAAAGCCTTTTTGAAGCAAGGCGGGCGACTCTCAGCCCTAGCGGATGCTATGGGGGTGAATGATGCTTGGATGCTAGACCCGCCAGAAAAAATCGCTATAGATCAGTACTTCAGCCTGTTATTGAATGCCAGTCAGTTGCTGAATGATGGTCATTTAGGCATTCGTATAGGTCAATATGTGGCGCTGGCCAACTTTGATGTGCTGGGGCAAGCGTTAGCTAATACGCAATCGCAGTCATTAACCCTCGCTCAAGCCTTACAGCAAGTGATGATATTAGAGCGCTTAGTGCACCGCTTGGGGGACTCACGCATTCAAATAGAAGATCAAAACGTTCGTTTAATCTGGCGGGCACAATACCCGCAAAGCAAAGCCTCTCGGCTGGTGGTTGAAAGTGTATTAGCAGGGATGATTCACCTTGCCCAGCAATTAACTGGGCGTTTAATTCCTGTGCGAGAAATGACGTTTATACATGAAAAACCAAACGATTATCGCACTGAGGTTTATCAACAAGGATTTCATACCCAGTGCCTGTTTGGGCAAAAGGACAATAGCCTAGTTATTGCGTCGGAGGTTCTAGGGTGGCCACTAAAAGAAACCGACAAGCTGCTGTCTCAAGCCCTGAGTACCGATACGATTGTTGAACACGTTAAGTTCCATTTAGAACAAACTATCACGAGTAACCCAAAGCTATTACAAATAGCGAGTATGCTGGGCATGAGTGAGCGCACTTTGCAGAGAAAACTAAAGGCTCGGAATGTGAGTTTTCAGCAGATATTGTCAGATGTCAGACACCAGCTGGCGTGTGATTATTTACAGTTTTCAAATCTGACGATTTTGCAGATAAGCCAGCTATTAGGATTTAAGGAACAGAGTTCGTTTAACCACTTCTTTTTACAGGCGGTAAGGGTTTCTCCACGAGAATACCGAATGCAGCACGCATAAACAGGGTGAAGCTCAGGGAAAACAGTGGTATTATCCGCGCCGGAGATGCCTAGGCAATCGTCGCTTTTAGTACTTGTACTGAAGGGGGAGGAAAGTCCGGGCTCCACAGGGCAGGGTGCCAGATAACGTCTGGGCGGTGTAAACCGACGACAAGTGCAGCAGAGAGAAGACCGCCGATGGCTCGTTCGCGAGCACAGGTAAGGCTGAAAGGGTGCGGTAAGAGCGCACCGGACCACTGGTAACAGTTGGTTGCAGGGTAAACTCCACCCGGAGCAAGATCAAATAGGCTCTCTTATGGCGTGGCCCACGTTGAGAGCGGGTAGATCGCTTGAGCCTGCGAGCAATTTCAGGCCTAGATGAATGATTGTCCACGACAAAACCCGGCTTACTGGCATCTCCACCAAATTTAAGAAGTGAATGATTGTCCACGACAACCCTTTATAAAATCAGGGCTTACTGGCGTCTTCAACCGTTACTAAAATCCTCTCATATTCAGTATGAGAGGATTTTTTTTACCGAAAAGAAAATGGTTGAGTGATGAAGGTTGTCATTCAGACTTGCGCTAATTTAAAAGGAATTAATATGGGCAGTAAACTGGCATTTTTGTTATTAGGGGTTGCTTTGATTGTATTCTCAAGGTTGTATTCAACCTTGGAGTTGTCGGATCTAGATGATGAAGCATTCAAGCTCAAAGTTGTTGATATTAATTTGTGCCTGCTGTTAGCTCCTAGTGACTTGTCTGAAACAGATGTCGTACGTTTCTCCCTGGCTAAAGTCTCTATGCTGGCTTATAAAGCGTGCGGTAGTGAGATGAAAATCCCTTCAGCTATGGCCTGTGGAATGTTACACGAATCAATACCAGAATATTTTAATCCGGAGCGCGTAAATAAACGCCTTGAGGCATTATCAAATCAATGTTCTGAGTTTGAACGTGATCCAGTAAAACTGGAAGCGTGTGAATCACAAGCACTTGAGTATGATAGAGAGTATATATACCCTATTTTACATAAAGTGGCAGTTGATTTAGATAAAAAAATATTGTCGCATAAAGATAAAACGGTTTCTCAGTTTAATAGGGAGATGTATGGGGAGTTGTGTCAATAGACCGATTGGCTTGGCGATTTATTTCTTGTTTAAAGCTGACTTGTTTATTCAAGGCTATTTCAATTTGTGTAGCCACAGCTGTATTGATGTTGAATTGAAAATTTTCCTCTTTTGCGTGATTTAAATATGCCGGCTAGAAAAAGTACGATAATTATAAGAGTTAAATATAGTTTATTATTACTATCATTAATTCCTGTTTATTCACAGGCAATTACTAGTAAAGATATAGTGATAGAGAATAAGTTATCAAATTGTATAAAGATAGAAGCAGCTGAAGTTTTTTATGTTGATGGTATGCCGATATTAAAGGTTTCAAATCAAGTAATAAAACCATCATCAGAATGTGGTTGTCGATCTTTAATTTCTCAATACTCATCTAACCTTGTTATGGATGGATTTCAATCACGATTATTAACAGCTAAGTTAATATTTGAGGGCGAAAATTCAAAGCTTCCTTTAGCGACTAGCAACAATATGATTGGAGACTACGGTATATTGATAAAGTTTTCTTGTGCTTTAGCTGATTGAAGTAAATATAATAGCAATAGGGTATAAATAATTCTGAGTAACTGCTCGTTTTAAATATAGCTGCTTAAATACCTATCGCTCTTATATCTATTAGTGACTGAGCTACTAAAATTGAGTCTTATTATATTTGATGCTCAAAAAAGTCTATGAGCGCTGGCGAGATATTTCAATAGATACCTTACTGGCGTCTCCACTTAATATCTAAATCCTCTCATGTTTTGCATGGGAGGACTTTTTTACCTGTAATAAAGACAAGAAAATTAAAGAGCGGAATGATTGTTTACGACAACTTTCGATAAAAATAGGGCTTACTGGCGTATTCACTTAATCTCTAGGAACCCTTTCATACTTTGCATGATATTTCGTTTTTAGACTAATATTATAAGCGTAGTTATCAGTGATACCCTTAAATTGTGCTGTTTGATTTATTTGCAACCCAATTAAATGCTATTGGACTATTAACTTCTGGGTTATTAACTTTCCGGCTATTAACAAGATCTGCGAGATCCTAAATAAAATTAGGAACTCGCGAAGCTATAGTAAATAAGATAATCTTTCATTATGAAATACATACTTCTTCCTATTTTAATGTTCATACTGTTTAGCAACCTATGCTTTGCTCAGCCGTTTAAAAAGTCGATTGATATTGGATATTATTCATTGCCACCGCATTCTATGAACATTCAAGAAGCTCCCGCGGGCGCGGCAATTTCTTACTTGCAGGAAAATATTTTTCCAGAGAGTGAATACACAATTTCGTGGAAATTTTTACCGTTTGCGAGAGTGCTTTCTGAGCTAAGTGCGGGCAGAATCGATTGTGCAATTCTCATTGCTAAAACCACGCAAAGAGAGCAAGAATTTAAGTATCCTGACAATTATTTGTATCAGACTAAAAACGGTTTAATTGTTTTGAAGAATCGTCAGTTAACCGAGGTTGTCAGTCTTGATCAGTTAAAGGGCATGCGATTAGGGCATGTGGTAGGGTCTGTAAGACCAACAGAGCTTGGGCAGTTGGGTGTGGTATTTGAAAATATCTCTGGGAAAGATTTTACCCGTAGAAATATAAAAAAACTTGAGAAAAATAGAATTGATGCGGTGTATGTGCCAACACTTTCTCATGCAAAATATGAGTATGGTAAGATGGGTGACAGATCAGACGTTAACTTTTTACCTCTTCCAATGATTGAAGGGCATAAGTTGTATGTGGTCTTTAGAAAAGATATTCCTGAAAGTATTCTAAATGATTTTAATGCGCACAGTGAGCAGCATTTTGATGAGTACTTAAGCTATTTACAGAAGCAATAAGATTTAATATCGCTGTCAGATAAGGTTTGAACCACTGCAAATAACGGCGTGATTGCGTCCACCTTTCTTAGCTTGATAAATACGTTTTTCGGCTGCTAGAACATATCCTCAAAATATTTATCGGCCTTATCATCTAACTAAAGTCTCTATGATTATCTGTAATGTCAGCCGAAATTATAATGATGAAATTGTTGGTAGCAGCTATCTGCTTTATCACTTAATGAGCTTGCTTAGTTTGGTTTATAGTATTCAGTCAGAGCTTATTTTAAAGAACCTTCATTAAGCTATGAGCCTAGGTGTCGCGACAAATTTCGTCTGGCCACTCAAGTTCGATGGTTGTATGTTCTAACTTAAAGCCCGCTAGTTGTTGCTTTAGTTCAGATTTAAGAAATTCTTGTTGATCCATATCCAGTCGTTGATCCAGTTGTAAATGCACCGTTAGGACATGAGATTCTCCATCAAGAGACCATAGATGAAAGTGATGTAAGTTGGCGACGTGTTTTAGTGTTAGTAATGTTTGTTTTACTTTATCGGTCAGCTCGGAGTCTGGACTAGACTGGGCGAACAGTTTGAGTGTTGTCCATAAGTTTCGCGCGACATTGGTTAAAATGAATAGGGTGAAGGTAATAGACAGTAGTGGATCGAGTATTGTCAACTCAATAAACATAAGTACTATGGATACGATTAGTACTGCGACCCAGCCCAGAACATCTTCTAATAAGTGCCAGTTTAGAACCCGCTCATTTAATGTTTCGCCTCCGCTGAGTTTGTAAGCTGCGAAGCCATTGACACAAACACCAAAAATTGCCAATAGCAGCATGCCTTCTGCTTCGGGCATTACCGGATCAAAGAGGCGTGGAATAGCTTCGGTCATTATCCAGATAGAACCTATAATTAATACAAAGCCGTTGAGTAAAGCTCCAAACAGAGATAAACGGCGAAAACCGTAGCTGAATTCGCTGTTGGCTTGTTTTTTACCCAGTTTATTCAAAACCCAAGCACTGCCAATCGACAGCGTATCGCCTAGGTCATGAACTGCGTCAGACATAATGGCGGTGCTGTTGGTTAGCCAGCCTCCAATAAATTCAATAATGGTGAAGCCTAGGTTCAGGAAGAAGGCCCAGCCGATGCGGTTTGAACTCATGTCCTTTGTATGTGAATGAGCATGATTGTGCGAATGGCTGTTTGAGTGGCTGTGTGTATGAGGGTGGTGCGAATGGCTCATAAAGTGATCATCTTTGTACTATTCGTAAGATTAATAGATATACAGTATTACAAATCATTTCATTCATGACTTGGCTCTGGTTAGCATCGGTTATCGATAAAAGATAACAGACTGACGTTACATAATACGAGGGATTTGACGATGGATTTTGAATTAAGCCCAAAAGCAAAAGATTACGTTAAAAGAACTAAGGCGTTTATTAAAAACCATATTGAGCCAATGGAAGTAGACTTCTGGGCTGATGTGAACGCTAAGCAGAATCATGGTGATTGGACTACGTGGGAAGTGCCTGCAATCGTTCAAGAGCTAAAAGCCAAAGCGAAAGCTGAAGGTTTGTGGAATATGTTCTTACCTTGCGACAAGCTAGGGGCAGGTTTAAGCGTCATGGAATACGCCTCGGTTGCGGAAGAAACCGGTCGTAGCTTATTGGCCCCTACCATTTTTAACTGTAATGCCCCCGATAGCGGCAATATGGAGCTGCTGTGGCGCTACGGTAGTGATGAACAGAAAGCGACATGGTTGACGCAACTGCTTGCCGGAGACATACGCTCGGTATTCTTTATGACGGAGCCTGATGTGGCGTCGTCTGATGCGACTAATATGGAAGCGACGGCGATTGTTGAGGGTGATGAGGTTGTTCTTAACGGCACTAAGTGGTGGTCTAGCGGTGTGGGCGATCCACATTGCAAGGTCGGTATTTTCATGGCCAGTACGCCTGATGAAAGCAAAGATCGTCATCATCAGCATTCTATGGTTTTAGTACCACTGGATACACCGGGAGTGAAGATCGAACGTATGCTACCCGTATTTGGCGCTTATGATGCGCCTCATGGTCATGGGGAGGTGAGCTTTACCAACGTTCGCTTGCCAGTTTCGAGCTTTATTAGTGGTCCTGGTATGGGCTTTGAAATTGCTCAAGGTCGCTTAGGGCCTGGCCGCATTCATCATTGCATGCGTTGCTTAGGCGCTGCTGAGAAGTCGTTAGAGTTGATGGTAGATCGCGGTATGGCGCGTACGGCATTCCATAAGCCAATCATGAAGCTTGGTGGTAATGCTGAGCGGTTAGCGGAAGGTCGTATTGCGATTGATCAGGCGCGTTTATTAACTCTGTTTGCGGCATGGAAAATGGATAAAGTTGGAGCGATGGGCGCTATGACTGAGATTTCAGCCATTAAAGTCGTTGCGCCAAACGTTCTGCAAAAAGTTGTCGATGATACGATTCAGATTCATGGTGGAGCGGGCGTTAGTCAGGATACTCCATTAACGGCTTTTTACATGCAGGCACGTTCATTACGATTAGCTGATGGTCCAGATGAAGTTCATAAAGGTGTGATTGCACGCATTGAGTTGGCCAAGCGCGGACACTTCTCTAAAAAACGCTAGGTTGCTTTTTTGGGATGTTCTCAGGATTGCTATTGAAGATTGATCAGTTCAAGATTAATCAATTCAAAATTGATCCTCCAATACACTGGGTTAGTGAATACTAATGCCAGTGTATTGTCTTTATTAGCGCTCTGTTTATGGCGTTTCCTAATCTTTGAGCGCACCAGAAGCTCAGATTTTGTATAAATAGTCATGTATGAGTGTGAGTATTCACTCTGTCATATTCAATAAGTTAGTTAGTGACCACTATCTATAACAAAATTGTCTAAACTAATTTCAGTCATTAAGTTGGTATTCACTAACTTAATAAATTACTTTAACTTCTATGCCCAGAGTCACGGGTAGCAACACTTTTCCGCAACAAAATTCTTACGCTTTTCACTTGCTTGGCATAAATGGTCGCTAAGTCCTTGTGAAGTAACGCAAATATTCACATATCCACAGCCTTGTTAACCTTGCAAAAGTGCCCCAGCATTTCTATAGTGTGCACTAGTGGAATAAAGTGGGTAAAAGTGGGTTTTTGTAGTGATTTTGTATTAATAATTTTGCTTAAAGCTCTATTCAGTCATTTGGATAAGGAATACCAGTGTTTCGTGGACTTAGTGCAGTTAACTTAGATGCTAAAGGAAGGCTAGCGATCCCGATGAAATATCGGCAGTTGCTGGTGGATCTTTGTGCTGGGCGTCTAGTGGCCACTATTGATACCGAAGAACGCTGTTTGTTGATTTATCCTGAAGGCGAGTGGGACTTAATTCAAGCCAAAATCGAAGCGTTACCCAGCTTCAACCCGAGTGCCCGAAGAATTCAGAGATTGTTGATTGGTCATGCTACTGATATAGAACTAGATGCCAATGGACGAATCTTATTGTCCCAGCCGTTGCGTGAATATGCGCAGTTAGATAAAGAAACGGTATTGCTGGGACAGGGAAAAAAATTAGAACTGTGGAGTAAAGATCTGTGGAATAGCCGTCGTGATGATTACATCGCCGAGGTAAATTCCCCTGATGCACTTCCAGACGAATTATTAAATCTTTCTTTATAAAGAAGTCTCATGGCTAAACGTACCAGAACAAAGTTGAGTAAGACTGAGCGCCAGCAAGCTGAACAGCAGCAAGCGGAGCAAAAGAAAGATCAGATTGAATTGGGTGTTGGCGAACAACAAGACCATTTCACTGTGCTATTGCATGAAACTGTAGAAGGTTGCGTGGTAGATCCTGATGGTATTTATGTTGATGGCACCTTTGGTCGTGGTGGCCATAGCGAGTTGTTATTAAGCAAACTGTCTGAAAACGGTCGTTTATTTGGGATTGATAAAGATCCGTTAGCGATTGAAACCGGTAAGGCGTTAGAGCAAAAAGATTCACGCTTCCAAATTATTAATGCCAGTTTCGCTGAGTTACAAGAACAGCTTCAGGTCCGAGGCATTGAAAAAATTGATGGTTTGTTATTGGACTTAGGTGTTTCTTCACCGCAGTTAGATGATGCCGAGCGTGGTTTTAGTTTTATGCGTGATGGTCCGTTGGATATGCGCATGGATCCTACTTCTGGTATCAGTGCTGAAGAGTGGATCGCAAAAGTCAGCGCAGAAGAGTTGGCGCGTGTGATGAAAGAATACGGTGAAGAACGCTTTGCGAAGCGTATGGCGAATGCCGTAGTGCGTGAACGTGAGCTTCAGCATATTAATCGCACTGTGCAGTTGGCTGAAATTTTAAAAGAAGCGAATCCTGCTTGGGAAAAACATAAGCACCCAGCAACACGTGCTTTCCAGGGCATTCGTATTCATTTGAATAACGAGTTAAGCGACTTAGAAAAGATTTTGGATCAATCGGTTGATGTTTTAAAAGTGGGCGGTCGTTTGGCTGTTATCAGCTTTCACTCACTAGAAGATCGAATCGTAAAACGTTTTATCCGCCGTCAAGAACAAGGGCGTCCAGTTCCGAGAGGACTGCCGGTGCAAGAGAATGATTTGGGTAAAACGATGAAGAAAATGAGTAAAGCCATCAAACCGAAAGCGAATGAAATTGGTGGCAATGTGAGAGCTCGTAGTGCGGTGTTACGTATTGCAGAGCGTATTGAAGGCGAGCGAGATTAACGTCTGATGATGCAGCCTGCCAAACAAAATGCGTTGATTTTATTAGCGTGGTTCTTCGTTATTGTGTGTGCCACGTTGCAGGTTTCTGCGACGCACTGGCATCGACAATTAGTCGCAGACTGGCAGGTTTCTGAGCATGGGCGTTTAAGGCTAGAGCAAGATTATGGTCGTTTGCTATTAGAGCAAAGTGCATTAACCGCTCACGGTAGAGTAGAGCGCATAGCAAAAGAAAAACTGAATATGACAGAGGCGGCTGAAGTGCAAGTCATTCGCATAGGCCGCTAAGTTTTGATCGTTATCCCAGGGTGGGATTTAACAATAATAAATAATACGTTCATGGAATGATTTTAAGGTAATACAAAATGAAAGGCACAGCGTAACGTGGCTAATCCCCGTACTAAAAAAGCTGCAACAACAGCATTAACAACGACAGTTGAATATCGCATTCCAGTCTGGCGCTTCGCGTTGGTACTGGGCGTATTCCTATTCTTGTTAATTGTTGTAGCGGGACGTATGGGGTATTTGCATTTAGTTAACCAGTCTTTCTTAGCGGCTCAAGGTGAGCAGCGCATGGTACGTGATGAGTCGATCCCGGCATTACGTGGTGATATTGAAGATCGCTATGGAGAGCCTCTGGCGGTCAGCTCTCCTGTAACCAGTCTATGGCTTAATCCTAAATTATTTGATGCAGCCAATGCGCCAAAGCTTGCTGCAAGTTTAGGTATATCGACGAATAAGTTAACGCGCCGATTAAAGCGTAATCGTCAGCAGGGCTTTATGTATGTGCAACGTCACCTACCACCAGAAAAAGCCAATAAAGTATTAGCCTTAAAAATGCGTGGCGTTTTTTCTGAAACAGAATATCGTCGTTTTTACCCTGCCTCTGAAGTAACTTCGCACGTTGTTGGAATGACTAATATTGATGGCAAAGGTCAAGAAGGTTTAGAGCTTGCTTATGAAGATTGGTTGCAGGGTACGTCGGGTCAACAGCGAGTGGTTAAAGATTTATTAGGCAATGTTATTAAGCAGCTGAATGTTTCTGCCGTCGCTGAGCCGGGCAATGATTTAAAGCTAACGCTGGATCTTCGTTTGCAATATTTGGCGTACCGAGAACTGAAAGCGGTTGTGCAAGCACATAAGGCAAACTGGGGGAGCGCTGTTTTATTAGATGCACGCAATGGCGATATCTTAGCCTTGGTTAATCGTCCTTCTTACAATCCAAATAATCGCGCCACTCTGAATGCTAAAGATATGCGAAATCGGGCGCTAACAGACATGGTTGAACCAGGCTCTACGATGAAAGCGTTTACTGTTGCGGCTGCACTTAAGCAAGGTAAATACAAGGCAGATTCTATCGTTAATACGTCACCGGGTTATATGCGTATTAAACATAAAACCATTCGTGACCACCGAGATTATGGGCGCTTAGATTTAACCGGAATAATCAGAAAGTCGAGTAATATTGGTGTTACAAAATTAGCACATGAAATGGGCGCTGAGTATTTGTGGAGTATGTTGCACGATGCAAAGCTAGGCCAGGCAACAGCTTTGGGTTTTCCGGGTGAAGCGGTTGGGCATTTACCCTACCCGCAAAAACTCGATAAGTTAGGCTTGGCGACGTTATCGTATGGTTATGGTTTATCAGTAACGCCGTTACAGCTAGCGCAAGCTTATACCGCGTTTGCTAATCACGGTTGCGTACAAGAAGCGCGTTTGATTCTGACCAATGCTCAAACACCATGTGAACAAATCATGCCTGCATCAGTCGCTAAAGATATGAGCGAAATGCTAGAAACGGTTACGCAAAAAGGTGGTACGGGTACGAGAGCAAAAGTAGAAGGCTATCGTGTAGGGGGTAAAACAGGAACCTCGCATAAAGTCGGTAAAGAAGGTTATCAAGATTCTGAATATACTGCGATTTTTGCCGGTATCGCGCCTATTTCTGATCCGCGCTTTGTTTTAGTTGTGGTGATAGACCAGCCACAAGGGCAAGAATATTATGGTGGTGAAGTAGCCGCTCCAGTATTTGGTCGAATTATGGAAGAGGCGATGCGCACGTTGCAGATCGCTCCTGACCAAAGCAAAGATTTCCATGTAGCGGAGATCTCGACATTATGAAACTGACTCAACTATTAGCCCCTTATATTACGCAGAATGATGTATCGATTCCTGATATCAGTATCAAAGGCTTAGTCACTGATAATCGTGATGTGAAAGTAGGTGATTGTTTTATCGCGCTGGCGGGTATTACTAGTCACGGAAAAACGTATATCGATGATGCTATGGCTCGTGGTGCAGTAGCGGTTTTATTAGAAGCTGAACAAGACATTGATAGTGGTTTAGCCATTAGTCTTCGCGCTGGCGTGCCGGTCATTGAAGTGAACGAATTAAAATCAACGCTGAATCAGATATTGATCGACTTTTATCAGCTTTCAAATACCGCCTTTGATATGCGTCTTATGGCTGTTACCGGAACCAATGGTAAAAGCAGTATTACCCGTTTTGCGGCGCAGATGAGTCATGGTTTACAGCAGCCAACAGGGTTGATGGGAACATTAGGTTTTGGTGTTTGGCCGAATATAGTAGAAAGCAAAAATACCACGCCAGAACTCGCTGTTTTGTTGCGTCAATTTGCATTGATGAAAGCTGAAGGCGCCGAGCAAGTTGCGATGGAAGTGTCTAGTCACGGTATTGAGCAAAAACGCATCGAAGGGCTTACCTTTGAAACAGCGGTTTTTGCAAACCTAAGCCAAGATCATCTAGATTATCATGGTGATATGGAAAGCTATTTTGCCATTAAGCGTCAGCTTTTTTTATTGCCAAAATTACAGTACGCCATCATTAATGCCGATGACGAATATGGTCAGCGCTTATTAGCGGACAAAGAAATTAGTGCGCAGAAATTCAGTTATGGTTTTTCCCACAGCGCAGATGTTCGTGTCGTAAACTGGACAATAAAAGGGGCGTCGATTGATGCCTCTATTACAACGCCATGGGGCGATGCAGAATTCACCATTAATATGGTGGGTGATTTTAATCTAGCCAATGTTTTAGCCGCGATCAGTTTATTAGCGGTTGATAATAAGTCTTCATTTACTGACATTATTGCTGCGATTAAGTACATCACACCTGCACCAGGCAGAATGCAAACCTATAGCAAAGCAGGTTGCGCAAATGCAGTGGTTGATTTTGCGCATACACCGGATGCTTTGCACAATGTACTCGCGACCTTGAAAAAACAAACTCAGGGTAAGTTGGCTGTCGTCTTTGGTTGTGGTGGTAATCGTGATGCCAGTAAGCGTCCACACATGACGGCTATTGCCCAAGCCATTGCTGATCGCGTTATTCTCACTGCGGACAACCCAAGAAAAGAAAACCTAGAAAATATTATTGCCGATATGCAGTCAAATTTAGATGCCGCTAGTAAGGCGCTAATGACGGTAGAGTTAGATCGTAGCAAGGCTATTGAACTCGCATTAGCAGAGCTGAATGAGCAAGATATATTATTAATCGCGGGCAAGGGTCATGAAGCGTATCAAGATGTTGATGGCATCAAGCATCCGTACAGTGATGAGGCAACATTATTGTCGTTAGGTTATCAGGATGTTGCTTTGCAAATAGAATCAATAAAAAAAGAGTCAATAAAGGAGGTCTTATGATGATGACTTCTTTTAGTCTCACAGAATTAGCGCACGCATTGTCTGCTTCAGTTCAGCAGGGCGCAAGTAATACTCAAGCACAGCGTATTAATACCGATACTCGCACCCTCACACAAGGGGATGTTTTTCTAGCCCTGCGTGGGGATAACTTTGATGGTCATGATTATTTAGAGCAAGCAAAAACAAGCGGCGCAGTTGCCGCGATTGTCGATCAAGCTTTTATAGATGAATCACAAATACAGGCTCAACTAACAGTTCAACCAAAAGCTCAACTAAAAGAGCCGAGTGATGCACTGCCGTTATTAATAGTCGTGCCCGATACACTATTGGCGTTGGGTCAGGCCAGTTTGTGGAATCGCCAAAAATTTACTGGGCCTTTAATTGCTATTACTGGCAGTGCGGGTAAAACCTCAGTGAAGTCGATGGCGTCTCATGTGATGCAGATAATTGGTGAGTGCTGGGCAACGCCAGGTAATTTTAATAATCATATTGGCGCACCATTAACCTTATTAGGCATAGAGCCACAGCATAAAGCCGCTGTGATTGAATTGGGTGCTAGCGCAGAAGGCGAGATCGCTTATACGGCTCAGTTTACAAAACCAGACGTGGTGATTATTACCAATGTAAGTTGTGCGCATTTAGAAGGTTTTGGCAGTATAGAAACCATTATGCGAACCAAGGGTGAAATCATTGATTCTTTATCGAGCGATGGCTGCGCGGTATTAAATGCCGATGATGCATTTTATGCCGACTGGGTATTACGCGCGTGTTCTCGACGGGTATTAAGTTTTGGTATAAAAAATCATGCCGATATCACGGCTAAGAATATTATTTGTGATGAAAATGGCAGTCAATTTGATGTGGTTTATCAGGGCCAAGAGGGCACTGAACAGATTCAAGCTTGTCATATTCCTCTTCTGGGGCAACACAATGTATTGAATGCATTATCAGCAATAGCGGCTGGTATAGCGCTAGGCTTAACGTTAGAAGAAATAACAACACAACTAGCAACATTGCCTATGGTTAATGGCCGTTTGCAGTGGGTTGATGGCGAAGGCCGCATTAGAATTTTAAACGATAGCTATAATGCCAGCCCTGCTTCTGTGAAAGCGGCGATTGATGTGTTGGCATTATGGAAAGACAACGCTTGGTTAGTTCTCGGCGATATGGGGGAGTTAGGAAAAGACTCCGCAGCGATTCATGCTGAAATAGGTGAATATGCACAGCAAAAAGGTATTGCACACTTTGTTGCGACAGGTACAGCCTGTCGTAATGCCATAAAAGCATTTGAGCAATCGTTGATTAATAATAAAACGCTGGGAAGCGCAGCTGCGAGTCAATATGCACGCTGGTTTGAAACACAAAGCGAATTGCTAAATTACATTAATGAAAATAAACAACCTAGCCAGGTATTTTTGGTTAAAGGTTCACGTAGTGCCGGTATGGACAAAGTTGTTACCGCACTGTCGCTAAAGAGTGATGACTCTTTAAATATTATTGGGAAAAAATAAAATATGTTGTTATGGCTTGCTGAATATCTAACACAATTTCATACAGGTTTTGCGGTTGTGCAATACCTGTCGTTACGTGCAATTTTTGCGGTAATTACGGCATTAACAGTTGCTTTGTTCTTAGGGCCAAAAGTTATTCGTAAACTGCGTGAATATCAAATTGGTCAAACGATTCGTGATGATGGTCCGAAATCTCATTTGAGTAAAGCTGGCACACCTACGATGGGTGGTGCTTTGATTTTACTGTCGATCACCGTCAGTACTTTGCTATGGGGCAACCTAGAGAATAAATATGTTTGGCTGACGTTATTAGTGACGTTAGCGTTTGGTGTGATTGGTTGGATAGACGACTATCGCAAAGTGGTTGAAAAGAACTCTCGCGGATTGCCTGCGCGCTGGAAGTATTTTTGGCAATCGGCCTTGGCGATTGTGGCAGGTATTTATATGTTTGCTACCGCGCCTAGTTCGGCAGAAACATCATTAATCATTCCATTTTTTAAAGATGTCATTATTGAGTTGGGTATTTTTTATATTGTACTCAGCTACTTCGTCATTGTAGGTGCGAGTAATGCGGTCAACTTAACCGACGGCCTAGATGGTTTAGCCATTTTGCCAACCGTGATGGTGGGTGCTGCTTTGGGCTTATGCGCCTATTTTGCTGGCAACGTTAATTATTCTGATTATTTATCCATCCCTTATGTCATGGGTGCGGGTGAGTTGGTTGTATTCAGTGGTGCATTGGTGGGGGCCGGTGTTGGTTTCTTATGGTTTAACACTTACCCAGCACAAGTTTTTATGGGTGATGTGGGGTCATTAGCATTGGGTGCAGCCTTGGGCATGATGGCCGTGATTACTCGCCAAGAAATCGTCTTCTTCATTATGGGCGGTATTTTTGTTGCAGAAACCATGTCGGTAATCCTGCAAGTTGGTTCTTTTAAATTAACTGGTAAGCGTATTTTCCGTATGGCGCCTTTGCATCACCATTATGAATTAAAGGGCTGGCCAGAGCCGCGGGTTATTGTGCGTTTTTGGATTGTGACTTTGCTATTAGTATTAGCAGGTCTAGCGACATTAAAAATTCGATAGTTGATTCACTTTATAGTTGATTCACTCGATAGCTTCTTCATAAATAGTTGATTGTAGTTAAAGAAAGTAGATAACAAATATGACAAACCTGATTGCTTCTGATCAAAAACGTTTAATTATCGGCATGGGCCAGACTGGGCTTTCGTGTGCGCGTTTTTTGGTGGCAAAAGGCATGTCGTTTGATTTATGCGATACCCGTGAGTTATTACCTAATCAGACAGAGATAGAAACTGAGTTTCCACAGTGCCAGTTTTTTAATGGCAAGCTTGATGCTGGTGTATTGACTCAATATCAAGAATTAATAGTGAGCCCAGGTATTGCGATTGCCGAACCAGCAGTTGCTGCGGCGATCAAACACGGCAGTCGTGTTCGCGGAGATGTGGATATCTTTGCCGAATTTGTCACTAAGCCGGTGATTGCGATAACGGGATCGAATGGTAAGAGTACCGTTACGACATTAGTGGGTGATATTTTAGCGGCAGCCGGTCATAAGCCTGCGGTATGCGGCAATATCGGTATTCCTGTATTGGATGTCTTATTAAGAGATGACGAGTTTGCTTGTTATGTTGTAGAGCTATCGAGTTTTCAGTTAGAAACAACGCATCATTTAGCCGCTGAAGTGGCGTGTGTATTGAACTTAAGTGAAGACCACATGGATCGTTATGATTCTATGTTGGCTTATCATCAAGCGAAGCACCGTATTTTTCAGGGATGTCGCAGTATTGTTATCAACCGTGAAGATACCCTTACTCAGCCTTTGGTCAGCACCTCGATGCCAAAGAAAAGTTTTGGTTTGAAGATGGCTGATAATAAAGTCGCGGTAAAAAATCAATACGCCATTGCTTTGTTAGAAACAGAACAGGGCGTGCAGGCTGAATATTTAATGTTTGAGCAGCTGCCTATTTTTCCTGTTGCCGATTTAAAAATTAAAGGCCGTCATAATCAGCTAAATGTGTTGGCTGCGATTGCTTTAATTGAATCACTGCCAGTCGACTTTAAAGTTGAGAGTCTGCAGCTTAAAAAAGTGCTGGCTGAATTTACCGGCCTAGCACACCGCTGTGCCTGGGTTGCTGAAAATCAGGGTGTTGAATTTTTTAATGATTCTAAAGGCACCAATGTTGGTTCAACCTTGGCCGCTATTGAAGGCTTAGCAAGCCCTGACAGTAAAAATATCATTCTTATTGCTGGTGGTGTTGGTAAGGATCAAGACTTCGAGCCTTTGGCTGAAGCGTGTCAGTTAAATGTGAAGAGTGCTCAATTGTTTGGCCGCGATGCTTCTTTGATCGCCGCAAATTTAGAATCTTCATGCGAGCTTAATGTTGTGGATAGTTTAGAACAAGCCTTGATAAACGCTAAGGCATTAGCGAGCGCTGGTGATGTGATTTTATTCTCTCCAGCATGCGCAAGCTTTGATCAATTTGATAATTATGTACAACGTGGTGAAGTTTTTGAGCGATTGGTTATGAATATGATCAATGAGCAGGGGGCTTCATGACCGCGAGTACCGTGCGCAAAGATGCGACGAAAGATATGCCTTTTTTAGCTTGGCTAAAAGCGTTATCGCCAAGTGCTAATTTTCCGCAGTTATTAGCGGTGAAAATGAATAGCCTCGTTTGGTCATGGCTTGGTTTAATGGCATTAGGTTGGGTGATGGTTATGTCAGCCTCTACCAGTATTGCTGAAACGTATACCGGCAATGCCGCGTATTTCTCTACGCGCCATGGTGTTTATATCGCATTGGGAATTTTTGTAGCCTTCTTGATTAGTCGCATCTCTTTATCGTGGTGGCAAAAGACGGATTGGTTATGGCTGCTATTAGGATGTGCAGGATTGGTTGCGGTATTAATTCCAGGACTCGGGCACGAAGTGAATGGTAGTGCACGTTGGTTGAATTTAGGTGTGATGAAAATCCAGCCTTCCGAAATCGTAAAGCTAACGGTCGTGCTTTATATTTCTGGGTATTTGATTCGTCGCCAAGCAGAAGTACAAAATCAATGGTCGGGATTTATAAAACCGTTGGTTATTTTGGGTTTCATTGTTGTGTTGTTGTTATTGGAACCTGACTTTGGTTCGGTCGTGGTCTTAATGGGCGCGGTATTGGTCCTGTTGTTTTTAGGGGGCGTTAAGGCCGGGCAGTTCTTTTTATTAGTGGTGGCGACCTTGGTATTAGGATACCTCGTTGTGACGGCAGAAGAATATCGATTGGCACGTTTAACTACGTATTGGCAGCCGTTTCATCCAGACCACGTTTATGGATCTGGTTATCAGCTGGCACAAGCGCTGATTGCATTTGGGCGTGGAGAGTTATGGGGAACTGGTTTGGGTGAAAGCGTGCAAAAGCTTTTCTATCTGCCAGAGGCTCATACGGATTTTGTGTTTGCTATTTGGTCAGAAGAAACGGGCTTGGTTGGCGGCTTGTTTGCGCTGGGCTTATTAGCATTCTTTTTGGCGCAATGCATGATTATCGGCTGGAAAGCGCAAAAGATGGGTAACTTGTATGGCGGGTTTATTTGCTTTGGTATTGCCACGCTATTTGGCTTACAGATCATTATTAACCTTGGGGTAAATACGGGCTTGCTACCCACAAAAGGTTTAACACTGCCTTTCTTCAGTTATGGCGGTAGTAGTTTGATTATTTGCTGCGTAATGGTGGCATTGGTTTATCGCGTAAGTATTGAAATAGATTCTGATTATTCCCCTAAAGAAATGAGCAGCAAAGGTTCAGGCAAAAAAGGGACTGGGAAAAAAGATTTCGCTAAAAAAGAGCCAGCTAAGAAAGAAAGCATTAACAAGACGACGAAAGCGAAAAGTAAAAAAGCTCTTGGTCAGGCGAAAAAAGAAACCGAATCAGATGAGTATGTCACAGGTTTTGATGCCTACGTTGAAGAGTTAAGTGGAGGTCGTGATGACAAATAAAACCGTCATGGTAATGGCCGGTGGTACGGGTGGGCATGTATTTCCTGCGTTAGCCGTAGCTGATGAATTAAAAAGCCAAGGATATGAAATACATTGGTTAGGAACAGCGGCGGGAATTGAAGCAGACTTGGTGCCTAAATCAGGTTATCCACTGCATTGTATTAATGTCACGGGATTGCGTGGTAAAGGTAAGTTAGCGCTATTGGCAGCACCTTGGAAAATCATTAAGGCGATTTATCAAGCCATTCGCTTTATGCGTATTGTGCGTCCAGATGCGGTATTAGGTTTAGGCGGTTTCGCTACAGGGCCGGGGGGTGTTGCGGCCAAGTTATTGGGTATTCCATTACTGATACATGAGCAAAATGCTTTTCCTGGAATGACTAATCGCTTATTGAAACCGATGTCGAATGTGGTGATGCAAGCGTTTTCGAATACGTTTCGTGGCAGTAAAAAATTGGATCGTTTATTGACAACGGGCAACCCTGTACGCGCAGAAATTGTTGCGCTCGGTGATAAAAAACAAGAAAACCAAAGCGGCAATACTCGACTTAACGTACTGGTTGTTGGTGGTAGCTTGGGAGCCGTTGCGCTGAATAATACGGTTATGGATGCTTTGGCGTTGATGATTAAAGAAGGTTTAGCAAAAGGTTTATCCGAATCTGAATTGGTGAAGGTTCTGCCTAATATTAAGCATCAGGTTGGCAAGAAGAATTTTGTTACGGTGCAGCAAGGCTATGTAGAAAAAGGATTAGAAGGTAAGGCAGAGGTTGTGCCATTTATTGATGACATGGCGGCGGCTTATGATTGGGCTGATATTGTGCTTTGTCGCTCGGGTGCCCTTACTGTTTCGGAATTGGCCTGTGCTGGCAAAGCTGCGATGTTTATTCCCTATCCATTTGCGGTTGATGATCACCAAACCGCCAATGCGCAGGTTTTGGTTAAAGCGGGCGCTGCAGAAATTAAGCAGCAGAAAGCGTTAACGGCACAATGGCTTGCCGAGCGTTTAAAAGATTACGCTGAAAACCCAGAAAAAATTAAATTAATGTCGATGGCCGCAAAAGGCGCATCGGTTGCCAACGCAACTCAGGTTGTGACAGAGCAAGTAATAAAACAAATAAGGTTAAATAATTAATGGCTAACGATAATTTACAAGCTTCAGGGCCAGCAGAAGCGTACGCTATTCCTGAAATGCGCCGTATAAAACGTATACACTTCATCGGTATTGGTGGTGTGGGTATGTGTGGTATTGCTGAAGTATTATTAAACCAAGGTTATCAAATTAGTGGTTCTGACTTACGCCAATCTGCCGTTACTCAACACCTTATAAATATGGGGGCTGAAGTATTTTTAGGTCACCAAGGTGAAAATGTTGATAACGTTGATGTTGTTGTTGTTTCAACGGCGATTGATCAAAATAATCCTGAAATTAAAAATGCAGTAGAAAAGCGCATTCCTATCGTACGTCGTGCAGAGATGCTGGCTGAGTTGATGCGTTTTCGCCATGGTATTGCCGTAGCAGGAACTCATGGTAAAACAACAACGACCAGTTTAGTGACGTCTATTTTAGCGCAAGCGAAACTGGATCCAACCTACGTTATTGGTGGCCGCCTAAATAGTTCAGGTACCAATGCTCGTTTAGGTGCGAGTCGTTATCTAGTTGCAGAAGCGGATGAAAGTGATGCGTCTTTTTTACACCTGCAACCCATGACATCGATCGTGACCAATATTGATGCCGACCATATGGAAACTTATGGTGGCGATTTTGATAAGCTAAAACAGACGTTCGTAGCATTTTTACATAATTTACCATTCTATGGCTTGGCAGTACTGTGTATAGACGACGATAATGTGCGCGAAATTCTACCGCAAGTATCTCGTCAGTTTATTACCTATGGCTTAAGTGAAGACGCAGATTTTAGAGCTATTGATATTGTTCAGGAAGGTCTGTTTACCCGCTTTAAAGTTAAGCGTCCAAATAGAGATGACTTAGTTGTGCGTATGCGTATGCCAGGCGTACATAACGTATTGAACGCATTGGCTGCCATCGTTGTTGCTACCGATGAAAAAATTGATGATGAGTCGATTGTTTATGCCCTAGAAAATTTTGCCGGCGTAGGGCGTCGCTTCCAAGTATGTGCCGAAGTTGAGTGCTCTGATGTCGATGGCAATGAAGGTAGTGTTCTTCTGGTCGATGATTATGGTCACCATCCACGTGAAGTTGAAGTAACGCTTGAAGCTATTCGTAAAGGTTTTCCTGAACGTCGTTTAGTTGCTTTATTTCAGCCTCACCGTTACAGCCGTACACGTGACTTATATGAAGATTTTGTTCGCGTTTTATCAGAGCCAGACGTTTTATTATTAATGGATGTTTATCCTGCTGGCGAAAAGCCGATTGCCGGAGCTGAAGGCCGTGCACTTTGTCGCAGTATTCGTCAGCGTGGAGCGTTAGATCCTGTTTTTATCGAGCGCGACGAAGATATTACTCAGGTCTTAAGTAAAGTCTTGAAGCCTGGAGATTTATTATTAACTCAAGGCGCGGGGGATGTTGGGAGTTTAGCGATTACATTAACTCAACAGTTGCCGAGTATTATTGCCAGTGGCATTCACATGAAAAAAACTGCTGCTGAAGGTGAAAAATAAAATGAGTTATGAAATATCGGCCAGCGAAAAAGCAGCGTTAGGTCGCGTCGCGGTATTAATGGGTGGTACTTCAGCCGAGCGTCCAGTATCGCTAAACAGTGGTAGCGCAGTATTAACCGCATTATTAGAAATTGGTGTGGATGCGTTTGGCATTGATATTGGTGGAAATGCTGCTGAGCAGTTATCGCAAGCCGAATTTGATCGAGCCTTTATTGCGCTGCACGGGCGTGGTGGTGAAGATGGCACGATGCAGGGATTGTTAGAATTATTAAATAAACCTTATACCGGCAGCGGTGTAATGGCTTCTGCATTAGGAATGGATAAGTGGCGTACTAAATTAGTATGGGGCGCTTGCGATGTTGCAACGCCGAAAGCATTTGTCTTAGAAGAAAACAGCGATTGGAATTCGATCATGCAAGCCTTGGGTGGGTTAGCGATGGTAAAACCTGCCCGTGAAGGTTCCAGTATTGGTATGCGTAAAGTGCATAGCAGTGAAGGACTTGCTGAGAGCTATGCCTTTGCATCACAACATGATGATCTTGTAATTGCAGAACAGTATGTTGAAGGTAAAGAATTTACCGTCGCTATTTTGGGCGAGAAAGCTTTACCTGCAATTCAGTTGATAACAACGCATGATTTTTATGACTTTGACGCTAAATATAAAGCCAACGATACGCAGTATTTATTACCTTCTGGTTTACCTGATTATGCAGAAGCTGAATTGCAAAAAATGTCGTTAAAGGCATTTAAACTTGTCGACTGTACAGGCTGGGGAAGAGTTGACGCAATGCAGGATGAAGATGGTAATTTTTGGTTGCTTGAAGTGAATACTAGCCCTGGAATGACGGATCATTCTTTGGTGCCAATGGCAGCAAAAGCGGGTGGGTTATCTTTCCCTGCTTTGGTTGTAAATATTTTGCAACAAACACTCTAGTAGGAATGTGAAGATGCTTGTTAGCTCAATGAAGGATCATGCGAGTAAGCCGAAAAAGAAACGGTCTCAGCCTGATGAAGCGAAACGTAAACAACGTTCGCTCCAGCATGGTCGAGCTGCAACCAATAAAGGTGCTACGCGATTAGAAAAGAAGACGCCTTTTTCTTTTACTCGTGCGGCTTCTGTTATTCCTGTGTGGTTAATGCAGTCAGTGTTTGTCATGTCGTTATTAATTGCGGCGGTTTGGGGTCTACAGCAAGTACGTTGGGGTTGGCCTGTTGAGAATGTTGAAATTGAAGGCGAGTTTCGCTTTTGGCAAGCCGAAGCATTAGCGAAAGAGTTGTTATGGGTAAAAGAACAAAATTTCTTTTCCCTTGATGTACGAGAAGTGAAAGCAAGCATTGAACATTTAGCGCTAATTAAAAGTGCACAAGTAAAAAAAGTTTGGCCAGATACGCTGTTGGTTAAATTTAAAGAAGATATTCCGGTTGCCGTTTGGAACCAGGAAACATTATTAAATCCTCAAGGTGAGGAGCTGGTTTTAACGAATCATTTTGATTCGACAGGATTGCCAAGGTTATTTGGCCCTAAGAAAAAAACCGAGCAGGTGATGAGGCAGTTTCAACGCTTTCAATCCCGCTTATTAGCGGTAGATGTTGCCATGGTGAGTTTGACCATGAATAGGGTAGGAAGCTGGCAGATAGAATTAGAAAACGGCTGGACGATTCGTTTAGGTCGACAGCAGTTAGAACAGCGCTTAGGGCGTTTAATTGAATTACTTAAAGTACTGCCACAAGAAAAAGTAGCAGTTGTTGATCTTAGATATGGAAAAGGGGCGGCCATTAAATGGCTGTCCGTTTAGGAGATAGAGCATGAGTCAAGGGCAGCAGAAAAACATGCTGGTTGGACTGGATATTGGAACGTCTAAAGTTGTCGCAATTGTCGGTGAAGTGACGGCTGATGGCGGCGTTGAAATTGTTGGTTTAGGCTCGCACCCAAGTCGTGGTATGAAAAAAGGTGTTGTGGTTAACATTGAATCGACAGTGCAATCCATTCAGCGCGCAGTCGAGGAAGCAGAGTTGATGGCAGGCTGTCGTATCCACTCGGTTTATGCAGGCATTGCCGGTAGCCACATTCAATCAATGAACTCTCATGGCATGGTTGCGATTAAAGATCGTGAAGTAACTTTTGGTGATATTGAACGTGTGATTGAAGCGGCAAAAGCGGTTCGACTGCCGGGCGAAAATCGTATCTTGCATGTCTTGCCGCAAGAATATTCGATTGATACACAAGAAGGTATTAAAGAACCTGTGGGGATGTCGGGCGTGCGTTTAGAAGCCAAGGTTCACATGGTTACGAGTGCAGCCAATGCTGCACAGAATATTGAACGTTGTGTACAGCGCTGTGGTTTAGAAACGGATGACATTATTTTAGAACAGCTAGCCTCGAGCTATGCGGTTTTAACAGAAGATGAAAAAGAACTTGGCGTATGTTTGGTCGATATCGGAGGTGGTACAACTGATATCGCGATATTTACAGATGGTTCAATTCGTCATACTGCTGTTATTCCAATTGCCGGTGATCAAGTAACGAATGACATTGCGATGGCATTACGTACACCGACCCAGCATGCAGAAGAAATAAAAATTAAATACGCGTGCGCGTTAACGCAGCTCGCGAAAGAAGACGAAACAATTAAAGTTCCTAGTGTGGGTGATCGACCGGCACGGGATTTATCTCGAATGGCTTTAGCAGAAGTTGTTGAGCCAAGATACGACGAATTATTAACGTTGATCCAAGCGGAATTACGTCGTAGCGGTTACGAAGAATTAGTAGCTGCGGGTATTGTTTTAACGGGTGGCACTTCGAAAATGGAAGGTGTTGTTGAGTTGGCGGAAGAAATTTTTCACATGCCGGTACGTCTAGCGAAGCCAGTTGGCGTTTCTGGATTAGTCGATGTGATCAATAATCCAATTTATGCAACGGCCGTTGGCCTCTTGCAGTACGCTGCAATGCAACAAAAAGACCCAATTAAAACAAATAGTCGAGAAGAAGTGCCATTAGACTTCTTTTCACGCGTAAAACATTGGATTCAAAACAACTTTTAATATTAAATAGTGTATGCGCATCGCGCAGCTCAGCAAAGGAGAAGGAGCTATGTCTCAGCAACGGGATGGGGATATGTTCGAATTAGCAGATGATCCACAACAAAATGCAGTGATAAAAGTTATCGGTGTAGGTGGCGGTGGCGGTAATGCCGTTCAACACATGGTCGTTAACAATATTGAAGGTGTAGAATTTATCTGCGCTAACACAGATTCGCAAGCGCTACGTAAAGTAGAAGCACGTTCTGTTATTCAGTTGGGCGGCGCTGTTACAAAAGGTTTAGGTGCTGGGGCGAATCCTGAAGTAGGACGTCAAGCAGCAATGGAAGATCGTGAACGTATCGCTGAAGCAATCAGTGGTGCCGATATGATTTTTATTACAGCAGGAATGGGTGGCGGTACTGGAACCGGTGGCGCACCTGTTGTGGCTGAAGTGGCAAAAGAGTTAGGCATTTTAACCGTAGCGGTTGTGACTAAACCTTTTCCATTTGAAGGTAAGAAGCGTTCTTTAATTGCTGAGCAAGGATTGGCTCAGTTGGCAGAAAGCGTTGATTCCTTAATTACAATTCCTAATGAAAAGCTTTTAAGCGTATTAGGCAAGAACAGCAGTTTGCTTGATGCATTTAGTGCGGCAAACGATGTATTGCTAGGTGCAGTACAAGGTATTGCCGATTTGATTATGCGTCCAGGTATGATCAACGTCGATTTCGCCGATGTAAGAACGGTTATGTCTGAAATGGGTCAAGCCATGATGGGTACAGGTTCTGCAACCGGTGATAATCGTGCACGCGAAGCCGCTGAAGCAGCTATTGGTAGTCCTTTATTAGAAGACGTTGATTTGCAAGGCGCTCGTGGCATCTTGGTAAATGTGACGGCTGGCTTAGATCTTACTTTGGGTGAATTCACTGAAGTGGGTCAAGTAATCGAAGACTTTGCTTCTGAACATGCAACGGTTGTTATCGGTACAGTTATCGATCACGACTTAGTTGATGAGCTAAAAGTAACGGTTGTTGCGACGGGTTTAGGCGTGAAGCCAGCTATGGCAGAAAAGCCAAAAAAGGTTGTAGATAACACTGTTGCAGCCGAACCGGTTAAAAAAGCACCAACAACGGTAGCGGATTATGCTGAATTAGATAAACCTGCTCATATCCGAAACCAGGCTGCAAAGGCCGCTGTGTCTAGACCTGAAGCCGGAAAAGAGAAGGATATGGACTATTTAGACATACCTGCTTTCCTTCGACGTCAAGCTGATTAACGAATAGTTACTGGCGCGCTCATCTATTGTTGGTATAATGAGCGGTCAGTAATAATAATTAGTTAGTTTCAATCAACAATATTGGTAAATCGACATGATTCGTCAACGAACGCTCAAAAATACAATCCGCGCAACTGGAGTTGGTCTGCACTCAGGTGAAAAAGTCTACCTGACGCTGAGACCGGCCCCTGTCGATCACGGTATTGTCTTCCGACGTGTTGACCTTGATCCTATTGTTGATATTCAGGCAAAAGCGACAAATGTGGGTGAAACCACTATGTCGACTACCTTAGTTCAAGATGGTGTACGCGTTGATACGGTCGAGCATCTATTATCTGCCATGGCAGGTCTTGGGATCGATAACGCAATCGTTGAACTGAGTGCTCAAGAAGTACCTATCATGGACGGCAGTGCCGGGCCATTTGTATTCTTGATTCAATCTGCAGGTATTGCTGAGCAGTCAAAAGCAAAGCGTTTTATCCGCATTAAGAAGAAAGTTGAAGTTCGTGAAGGTGATAAGGTTGCATCATTTGTCCCTTATAACGGCTTTAAAGTGACGTTTGAAATTGAATTTGATCATCCTGCCTTTAAACAAAGCGCTCAAAAAGCCAGTTTAGATTTCTCTTCTACTTCTTTTGTTAAAGAAGTGAGTCGTGCTCGTACTTTCGGCTTTATGAAAGATATTGAATTTTTACGCTCAAAGAATCTAGCATTAGGTGGCAGCGTCAATAACGCTATCGTAGTTGATGAATATCGCGTATTGAATGAAGACGGCTTGCGTTATGATGACGAATTCGTAAAACACAAGATTCTAGATGCTGTTGGCGATTTGTATCTATTAGGCCATAGCTTAATGGGTGAATTTGTCGGCTTTAAGTCAGGGCATGGTTTGAATAACAAACTATTGCGCGAACTTGAGCTACAAACCGATGCTTGGGAATTTGTAGAATACGAAGAAGAAGATGCGCCAATTTCTTATACAAAGCCTGTAGCCGCCTTATAAGTAGGCAAAAACTGCTACAGTAGGTAACGTTTCAAAACGTAATACGTTTTGTGATATTTAAGATAAGGGCCATAATCGTTATGGCCTTTGTTGTTTTTGGATACCCATATTAATCACCATGAATATCATTATTGTCGGTAAACGGCATGGACAATCGAAGACATACTCATTAGGACCAGTCGCACGTTTTTTGCTGCTGACGTCTATTTGTGTATTGCCGTTTGCCATGGGCGCGACTGGATATTTATTGGCTGCCCATCTAGCCGACAAAGGGTTGTTAGATCCTATTGCAGCTAAAGCATGGGAAAAAGACCTCGATGATCAGCGCCAAGAACTCCAGCAAATACGTCAGCATGCTGACCAAGAACTCGATGGTCTGACCCTTCGATTAGCCGAACTCCAAGCCAAATTACTTCGTATTGATGCGCTGGGTGAGCGATTAATTGATATCACCAAAATTAATGGTGATGAGTTCGATTTCTCTGCAGTCCCCGCAGTGGGTGGCCCTGGAATATTAGGCGAGACCTATCAAGCACCCGAGATTCAATCTGTTTTAGACAAGCTTGCTTCAAGAATTGATCGTCGTGAACAGCAGCTTGAAGTACTGGATGATCTGCTTTTAGCTAATAAAATCAAAACCGATACCTTTGTTGCTGGCCGCCCCATTAAGCGTGGCTGGATGTCTTCCCGCTATGGTAAGCGCACAGATCCTTTTAATGGGCGTTTAGCTTGGCATGCCGGTGTTGATTTTGCAGGTAAAGAAGGCTCCGACGTTATTGCGGTAGCTTCTGGTGTTGTTACCTGGGCAAGCGATCGCTATGGCTATGGCAAGCTGGTTGAAATTAACCACGGCAATGGCTACAAAACACGTTACGCACACGGCGCCGAGATCAAGGTAAAAGTTGGCGATATCGTTCGTAAAGGCGATGTGGTTGCCGCAATGGGAAGCAGTGGTCGTTCTACTGGCCCTCATGTTCATTTTGAAGTCTACAAAAATGGTCGAACGGTCGATCCTGCAGCCTACTTACACCGCACACTCCGCTAAATATCTGTATTACCTCACTTTTTTGATATAAATATAGTGAAAGTCTTGTCTAACACGCCTATCAGCGGTTAATCTTCAGGTAACTTTCTTGCTGTCTCTATTTTTTGGGTTTAAAAACAATAATCATGATCGGTAATTTATTTAGTAAAATATTTGGTAGTAAAAACGACCGCGAATTAAAACGCATGGGTAAAGTCGTTGTAAAAATTAATGCGCTGGAAGAATCAATCGCGGCATTATCGGATAGCGAGCTACAAGCCAAAACACCAGAATTTCAAAAACGTCTTACAGAAGGTACTTCTCTAGACTCAATTTTGCCAGAAGCATTCGCTGTTTGTCGTGAAGCCAGTAAGCGCATCATGAACATGCGTCATTTCGATGTGCAGTTAATCGGTGGTATGACCTTGCACGAAGGTAATATCGCAGAGATGCGTACGGGTGAAGGTAAAACACTGGTTGGAACCTTGGCCACTTATTTAAATGCATTAACCGGCAAAGGCGTTCACATTGTAACCGTGAACGATTACCTAGCCTCGCGTGATGCTGAGTGGATGCGCCCGCTTTATGAATTCTTAGGCTTAACGCTGGGGGTTGTTGTTCCTGGCTTAGACCCTGCTAACAAGCGCGCTCAATATGCGTGTGATATTACCTACGGTACGAATAACGAATTTGGTTTCGATTATTTGCGCGATAATATGGCGTTTTCAACGTCTGAAAAAGTTCAGCGTGAATTGAATTTTGCCATTGTCGATGAAGTTGACTCAATCTTAATCGATGAAGCCCGTACACCTCTTATTATTTCAGGCCCTGCAGAAGATAGTTCGGCGTTATATAAGAAGATGAATATCTTAATTCCTCAGCTTACTCAGCACATTGAAGCTGAAGAAGGGAAGGAAGAGCAGCAAGGTCACTATACTCTTGATGAAAAACAACGCTCAATAGAATTGACCGAGCTAGGTCATGAGTTTGTTGAAGAAATGCTTGAGAAAGAAGGGGTCTTAAAAGAAGGCGAAAGTTTATATTCCTCGTCTAACCTAACCCTTTTGCATCATGTTAATTCTGCTTTACGTGCCCACGTGATCTATCAGAAGAATGTTGATTACATCATTCAGAATGATCAGATCGTCATTGTTGATGAGCATACTGGTCGTACGATGCCAGGTCGTCGTTGGGGTGAAGGTTTACACCAAGCGATTGAAGCAAAAGAAGGCGTTAACATTCAAGCTGAAAGCCAAACACTGGCTTCGACAACATTCCAAAACTTCTTCCGTTTGTATGACAAACTGAGTGGAATGACGGGTACGGCTGATACCGAAGCTTTCGAATTTCACCAAATTTATAACTTGGCCGTGGTAGCGATTCCAACCAATAAGCCTGTTAAACGTATTGATTATAATGATCTCGTTTTCTTAACACAGGCTGAGAAATACGAAGCTGTGATTGAAGAAATTCGTGAAGTGGTTGCTCAAAAACGCCCGGTGTTAGTGGGTACTGCTTCGATTGAAACGTCTGAATTATTATCGCAAGCACTCACAAAAGCGAAAGTATCTCATAGTGTTTTGAACGCTAAGCAACACGAAAAAGAAGCTCAGATCATTGCTCAAGCGGGTGCAGCAGGCTCGATTACCATTGCGACGAACATGGCGGGTCGTGGTACCGATATTGTATTGGGTGGTAACTGGGAAGTTGAAGTAGCAGCGCTGGATAATCCAACTGAGCAGCAAATTGCAGATAGTAAAGCGGCTTGGCAGAAACGTCATGATGACGTTCTGGCTGCCGGTGGTTTGCATATTATTGCGACCGAGCGTCATGAGTCTCGTCGTATTGATAACCAATTACGTGGCCGTGCTGGTCGTCAAGGGGATGCGGGTTCTTCTCGTTTCTTCTTATCCCTTGAAGACAGTTTAATGCGAATCTTTATGTCGGATCGTATCCGTAACATGATGAAAGCATTAGGCATGGAAAAAGGCGAATCGATTGAGCACCGCATGGTGAGTAATGCGATCGAAAAAGCTCAACGTAAAGTAGAAGGACGTAACTTCGATATTCGTAAGCAGCTATTGGAATACGATGATGTTGCTAACGATCAGCGTCGTGTTATTTATGATCAGCGTAACGATATTATGGCCTCTGATGATATTTCAGATGTTGTTGCTAATATTCGTCACGATGTTTTACAAGAAGCGATTGATCGCCATATCCCTCGTCAAAGCTTAGAAGAGCAGTGGGATATTCCTGGTCTTGAAGCAGAGCTTAAATCAGAGTTTGATTTGCACTTGCCACTTCAAGAATGGCTTGAAGCGGATGACAAGCTTTATGAAGAGAATTTACGCGAGCGAATTACTACTGCTTTAAATGATGCCTATAAAGCAAAAGAAGATTCAGTTGAAACGATACCTGACCAGCCTAATCCATTGCGTATGTTCGAGAAGCAGGTGATGCTACAGATTGTAGATAATCTTTGGAAAGAACATTTGGCGACGATGGATCACTTGCGTCAAGGTATTCACTTACGTGGTTATGCACAAAAGAACCCTAAGCAAGAATATAAGCGCGAAGCATTTGAGTTGTTCCAAGAGCTGCTAGAAAACATGAAGCGTGAAAGTATTCGCATTTTGTCTCATGTAAAAGTGCGACAGGAAGAAGATGTACGTGAAATGGAAGAGCAGCGTCGAGCACAAGCAGAAGCTCAGGCTCAGCAGTCTAGCTATCAGCATGAATCTGCTCAAGGTATTACTGATGGAAGTTCTGAAGGTGATAGCGAAGCAGAAACGGCGGAACAGGCTCAACCTTTTGTTCGAGAAGATAAAAAGGTTGGCCGTAACGAGCCTTGCCCATGTGGTTCTGGCAAAAAGTACAAGCAGTGCCACGGTAAATTGACGGCTTAAGTGATTTTAGTCATTGAAGTGATTTGAGTTAGTTATGTTGGCAAGAAGAAAAGGACAGCTCATGCTGTCCTTTTTTATATCTGTTCCATTCACAGATGATTGTCTTAGCTAGATTTATATAATTCAAAAAATAATGCAGGTAAAATGCATTAATACCCTTTTAACAGTGCGAGAAAAACATGGCTGTCGGTTTAGAAGTATTAAAAAATTATCACCCAGTAAATGGCGTTCGTATCGGTATTGCTCAAGCGGGCATTAAATACCAAGGTCGCAATGATTTAGTGATTTTTGAACTCGCTGAAGGCAGCCGAGTGAGTGGTGTCTTTACCCTCAATGCTTTTTGCGCGGCCCCGGTTCAGGTATCTAAAAAACACTTATCGGAAGCTGATACTCGTTACCTCGTGATCAATACCGGTAATGCCAACGCGGGTACTGGCCCACAAGGCATGACTGATGCGTTAGCAACGTGCGAGCAGCTAGCAACGTTAACGGGGGTTGAGACAAACCAAATTTTACCTTTTTCTACCGGCGTTATTGGTGAGCCATTGCCGATGACTAAGCTATTAAACGGTTTATCTCCTGCATTAGACAATTTAGCAGCTGATACTTGGTCGCAAGCGGCGACTGGAATTATGACAACCGATACCTTACCAAAAGGGTATAGTCAGCAGGTTAATATTGCAGCGGCTGATGCGGATGACTCTGAAATTGACTCTGAAATCATCACCGTCTCAGGAATCTCCAAAGGCGCCGGTATGATTATGCCAAACATGGCGACGATGCTTGCCTATCTTACGACTGATGCGGTGATTGCCAAGCCATTATTAGATGTTATGTGTAAAGAAATGGCGGATAAATCATTCAATCGTGTAACGATTGATGGTGACACTTCTACCAATGATTCTTGCATGTTGATTGCGACAGCAAAAGCCGATATGACAGAAATCAGTAGCAAGGATGATCCACGTTATAGCGCGGTATTTGATGCGTTATTAGAAGCCTTTATGGTGCTTTCACATGCCATTGTGCGTGATGGTGAGGGAGCGACAAAGTTTGTCACCATGGAAGTACAGCAAGCTGCCAGTGTTAAAGAAGCACTAGATGTTGCGTATACCGTAGCGCATTCACCCTTGGTTAAAACCGCCTTGTTTGCTTGTGATGCGAATTGGGGTCGTATTCTTGCAGCCGTTGGCCGTGCTGGTGTGCAAAACATGATCTTAGAAGATATTGATATCTATCTTGATGATGTGTGTATCGTGAAAAACGGTGGTCGTGCTGCCAGTTACACCGAAGAAGCCGGTGCCGCGATTTTTGCTCAAGCTGAGATTACGATTAGCATTCGTTTAGGTCGTGGTGATATCACGGAGCGAGTTTGGACGACGGATCTTTCTCACGAATACGTCAGCATCAACGCTGATTATCGTTCTTAATTGTTTAAAGAAATAGTATGAAAAAGTTTGTTCACGTAGCTGTTGGCGTTATTTTCGATTGCCCTGCGGATTCTGCGTTGTCTGATTCTGTGCTGCCTGGCTCTATATTGAATGACTCTGGAAGCGACGAATCTAATCGCCAACAGAAGTATATCTTAATCGCTAAGCGTGCTGATCATCAGCACCAAGGTGGTTTGTGGGAATTTCCCGGTGGTAAGGTCGAAGCAGGGGAGAGTGTGCAGGTTGCTCTGCAACGAGAACTGGAAGAAGAACTTGGACTCGTCTCGTCACTTGACGATATGCGCCCCTTGATCACCATTCCTTTTCATTACCCTGATAAGTCTGTTTTGTTGGATGTGTGGGCTGTTTATAATGCGGGTGCGTTTAAAGAAGCACTGGGTAAAGAGTCGCTGGGTAAAAAAGCAATAGGTGCAGAAGGCCAGCCATTGGTATGGGCTGAGCAATCTGAACTGGCCCATTATGAATTTCCTGCTGCTAATAAAGCGATTATCGATGCGCTCTTATTACCTAAGAAAATAGCCATTACACAAGATAATAACGATCCTGATGTTATCTTGAGGCAGGTAGCGAATACTTTGAGGAATCAGGAAAATGCTTGGGTTCAGCTGCGTGCTCCAAGCCTTGATCAGCTGAAATATACTCAGCTAGCGATGAAACTGTATGGTCTTTGCCATGAAGCGGGCAGTAAACTAATATGGAATTGCCCATTAGATTGGTATCAAATTGCATTTGCCGATGGCTTGCACCTTTCTCGATGCAATCTTAAAGACATTGAAGATCGGCCGATTCCAGCGACTCAGTGGCTAAGTAGCGCTTGCCACAATTTAGAAGAACTAGAAGACACTCAAAATCGGGTTGATTATGTTTTAGTCTCGCCAGTTCATGAAACGACGACTCATCCAAAAGCGAATGCTTTGACGTGGTCTGGCTTTAAAGTTATAACCGGTCGAGCGCGCATCCCTTGTTATGCATTAGGGGGCATGCAATGCTCAGAGTTAAGTGAGTCTGTACAATTTGGCGGCCAAGGCATTGCCGGGATCAGCTGTTTTCTGGATTGAAGCAAGTGCCTGATTATAAGTACCAGGTTTCAAATACTCGTTTTCAAACACTAGTTTACAAATACTGGGTTATTCAGAATAAAGACCTCAGCCATTGAGCTGCGGAAAAGAAATATTATAAAGAGGAAGCACTATGAAGGTTAAATGTCCTACCTGTAAAAAAGACGTTGTTTGGTCAGCGGAATCAAAAGATCGCCCATTTTGTAGTGACCGCTGTAAGTTAATCGACCTAGGCGCATGGGCTGATGGTAGCCACGCTATTCCGGGTAAAACTGTTGAAGAAGAAATGATGTCTCAGCAATGGGAAATCGAGCAGCAAGGCTCAGAATTACACTAGCCTTAAAACTGAAGTAAGACGTGCATTAAAAGCCGCATTGTAAGTTCTTCTTTATTAAGAGCTGAATGTATATTAAGAGCTGAATGTTAGCGCTGACTAATCGCTAAAAGCTCTTGATGCAGGGCTTCTACTCGAGCATCTAGGGTTTCGAGTGGTAAGCTATTATCAATTACCCAGCTTGCCTGAGCTAGGCGCTTCTCTCTGGAGATCTGAGCGGCAATGATACGCTTTACTTGCTCAGCATCGTTATTATCTCGCGAGCAGGTACGCTCGAGTTGAACCTCTTCTGGTACATCCACAACAATGACTTTCTTAACCAAAGCGACTTGGCCGCTCTCAATCAATAAGGGTGATACTAATAAAGTATAGGCTGATGTCGAGCTGGATAGATCGCGAATAATTTCATCACGAATACGTGGATGAGTGAAAGTTTCTAGCTGTTTGCGCTTGTCGTTATCAGCAAAGACTTGTTGGCGTAACCAAGCTCTGTTTAGTGATTGATCTTCTAATAAAACATCAGGGCCGAAGAATTCTTTAATATCCAGCCAAGCGGGCTGCCCAGGCTCAACCACTGTTCGTGCGGCAATGTCGGCATCCACAATATGAATGCCAAGCGCTTTGAAGCGATCACTGACCGCTGTTTTACCGCTGCCAATACCGCCGGTTAAACCGAAAATCATAAACTTGTACTCATTAAGCTATTTGGTCTTAAGCTAAAAATTATAAGCTATTCAGCTTAGTGTGAAGGTTAAGCCTGCAGAGACGGAAGATACCAGTCCATAATTTCGTTACCCCACATCGCCGCAATCCAACCTGCTGCCGCGAGGTAAGGGCCAAATGGAATTGGGATATTTTTATCCCGGCCTAAAATCATAATACCCGCTATCCCCACTACTGCACCAACGAGCGATGATAATAAAATAATCATGGGTAAGAACTGCCAGCCAAACCAAGCGCCTAAAGCAGCTAAGAGTTTGAAATCACCAAAACCCATACCGTCTTTGCCTGTCGCAAGTTTAAACAACCAGTACACTGACCAAAGGCTTAAATATCCTGCCATAGCTCCGATAACAGCGCTTTGAAGATCGACAAAGGTATGGTCAATATTCAGCAATAAGCCAAGCCACATTAACGATAATGTCATGGTGTCGGGCAGTATTTGATGATCAATATCGATCATACTCATCGCGACTAAAGACCAAGTGAATACCAGCATGGCGGCTAGCTGAATAGAAAAAGGAAACTTGATCAGCAGGGCAAGACTCAGTAGTCCTGTGGCTAATTCTACCAATGGGTAGCGTATAGAAATTTTGGTTTCTTTACCGCGCTCAGCACAGCCAGAGCATTTTCCTTTTAGCAGTATGTAGCTAAGAATAGGAATATTCTGCCAAGCCTTAACGGGGCTTTGGCAACGCGGGCAATGTGACGCAGGCTTAGACAGGGTATAGGCGGATTCTAAATCATTGAGCGCACTGTGTTCAGGCAGGTTCTCTCTAAGATCTTTACTGTCAATCAACCAGCTGCGAAACAGCATAATGGGGTAGCGTAGAATCACGACGTTTAAAAAACTGCCAATCAACAGCGATAAAATAAGCACGACAATCGGTAATGCATAAGGCTGATTTTGCAAATAATGCGCAACATCGGCAAACGAGGCCAGTTGCGCACTCATCGATGAAAAAATCATTAGATGGCCTTACCCATTTCGAAGATCGGTAAGTACATCGCGACAATCATGCCACCAATAACCACACCCAAAAATGACATAACCAAAGGTTCCATTAATGCGGTTAAGTTATCCACCGCATTATCAACTTCGTCTTCAAAATAGTCGGCTGCTTTCGAAAGCATAGTATCTAACGCGCCTGATTCTTCACCAATACTGGTCATTTGCACAACCATGTTGGGGAAAACCCCTGTCGCCTTCATGGCAAAGTGCATTTGCTGGCCTTGAGATACTTCATCACGTACGTTTATTACAGCTTTGCGATAGACCGAGTTACCCACAGCGCCTGCCACAGAGTCTAAGGCTTCCACTAGCGGTACACCGGCTGCGAAGGTGGTTGATAATACTCGAGCAAAACGAGCGACGGCTGCTTTCATTAGTAGATCGCCGAATACAGGGGCTTTTAATAATAGCTCTTCGAAGCGATCTTTAAAGGCGGGAGAGCGGGCTAGAGCTTGTTTTAAGCCAACTACAAAGCTGACTATGACCGCCAACATTACCCACCAGTAGGTTTGAGTCCACTCTGAAATGGCTACCACCATTTTTGTTGGTGCTGGTAGGTCAGAACCAAAGCTTTTAAACATCGATTCAAATGTAGGTACTACTTTAACTAGCAGAATGACCGTCACAATAGAGGCGATAATGAGCGTAATGGCTGGGTACATCATGGCCTTTTTGATTTTCGCTCTTAAGGCTTCGGTCTTCTCTTTATAAACAGCAACTTTATCCAGCATTTGCTCTAGCGCACCTGACTGCTCGCCAGATTCAATTAAGTTGCAAAATAGCTCATCAAAATGCTTCGGATGTTTTTGTAAGGCCGAGGCAAAATCATTACCTGCTGATACGTCGTCGCGCACTTTAGCAATTAACTCTTTCATTGCAGGATTGTCGACACCATCGCCAACAATATCGAAAGACTGAACCAGAGGTACGCCTGCCTTCATCATGGTTGCCATTTGGCGAGTGAAAAAAGTAATATCTGCCGAGGTTATTTTGCCGCTACCGCCAAAATTTAGTAAAGGGGTCGCTTTCTTTTTAACTTTGCCTGGCTGAATACCTTGCTTGCGCAGCTGAGCTTTAACCGTCGCAAGATTAGGCCCGGAAGTCTCTCCTTTAACCTTTTGCCCTTTACGGTTTGTACCTTCCCACTCAAAGGAAAGGTTTTTTTGTTTTTTGTCTTTGGCCATTATTAAATTCCGCTTTTAATCTATAAAGTCGCTAGATATCTTAATCTGCTGTGACTCGGTTGGCTTCTTCAAGGCTGGTAATGCCTTGGGCGACTTTTTCTAATGCTGATGTTCGCAGGTTATTAAAACCTTCATCTTTTGCCACCGCTGCAATCTCTAATGAATTACCATTGTCCATAATGATTTTAGAAATGGCAGGGGTTATTTTCACGACCTCGTAGATACCGACGCGGCCTTTATAACCTTTATTACAAGCATCACAGCCTATTGGCTGAAAGAATGTCCCTTCCGCTATTTGCTCTTCTGTTAAACCCGCATCTAATAATACCTGTTTAGGTAGGTCGGCAGGCTGCTTACAGGCACTGCATAACCGGCGGCCTAAGCGCTGTGCAATAATAAGGCTAACCGAGGTTGCAATATTGAATGACGGCACACCCATATTGGCTAAGCGCGTTAGTGTTTCAGGGGCGCTATTAGTGTGCAGTGTTGATAATACCAAGTGACCTGTTTGTGCTGCTTTAATAGCAATAGAGGCGGTATCTAAATCTCGAATCTCACCCACCATGACGATATCCGGATCTTGTCGTAAGAAGGATCTTAGGGCTTCACTAAAATCTAAGCCAACCTTAGCGTTAACGTTAACTTGGTTAATACCTTCAAGGTTAATCTCAACGGGGTCTTCCGCCGTCGAGATATTGGTTTCTTCAGTATTTAGGATGTTCAAACCAGTGTACAGGGAGACGGTCTTACCTGAACCTGTAGGCCCAGTAACCAGAATCATACCTTGCGGTTGTGCTAACGCATCCATGAATAAATCTTTCTGCTTTTGTTCGTACCCCAAAGCATCAATACCCATCTTGGCACTGGAAGGATCTAGAATACGCAATACTAGCTTCTCACCCCAAAGAGTAGGCAAACTGTTTACACGGAAATCAATGGCCTTGTTTTTAGATATTTTCATCTTGATGCGGCCATCTTGAGGGACGCGTCGTTCAGAAATATCCATTTGTGACATAACTTTAAGGCGAGCAGCTATCTTGCCAGACAGGTTTATTGGCGGACTAGAAACCTCGTGCAAAACACCATCGGTACGACAGCGCACACGATAGCGCTTTTCATAAGGCTCAAAGTGAATATCAGAAGAGCCCGCTTTGATAGCATCAAGTAGCATTTTATTCACAAAGCGTACAATGGGCGCATCATCCCCAGTCCCTGGCTCATCTTTTTTCTGAGCTTCTTCGGGGTTTTCGATATCGACATCGAGATCTTCATCGTCAAAATCATCAAAGGCGCCATCTTCAGATGCCATGAATTTTTCAACCAGCACGGCAAGTTTGTTTTCTTCAACTAAAACAGGCTCTACATTCATGCCCGTATTGAACTTAATTTCATCGATGGCGGTGATGTTAGAAGGATCGCTTTGTGCTAAAAATAAACGATTGCCTCGTTTGAAAAGTGGTAGTACGCGATGCTTTTCAATTAAGTCATTGCTAATTATGTCTTTAGCAATCAGTTCTGTATCAAACGCGGCTAAATCTAATAGCGGCAGGCCAAATTCTGTCGATGCGAAAATAGCCACCTGAAGAGGATCAATAAAGCCTTTAACAACCGCAACGGTAATAAATGAGGCTTTTTCGCTTTTGGCAATTTCCATTGCTTGCTGAGCTTTTTCAACTTCAATTAAACCAGCTTGCGCTAAAGAACGGGCTAAACCATTTAGATTCATACAAATAGGTGCTTTTTTATAATTGCTTTTTAATGTGTAGTGCTAATAGTTAGTGTACTGCAATTATTTAAAAATAGGAAAGGTTCGGCGGTGAAAGCTGAAGGTACTGGTATAAGAAGTATTCAGATTGTGAAACAGTTTGATATGAGGTGCAGTGTTACTAAGTTGCAGGCAAAAAAAAGGCCCCGAAAGGGGCCTCTAATTGTTAACTTAGATTAGATCTGGTTGTTAACGTTTTCGTGGAGCCATTTGCATGCAAGAACTTGCATGTCAGGGCTAACGCCAGGCTCACCAGCTAAATTTGTAGTTACCATCCAGTCAACACCGCGGTTAGAAATAACAGGGGTGAAAACGAAAGTTGCACCGCTAACCGAAGCATCAATGTTATTTGTACCATCTAGTACGATTGTAATTGCACCACCAGCAATTCCCGCAGGTTGTTGTGCAGCAGGTAAAACCCATGCGGCATTTGTACATGTACCCGTGCCACCAGCAGAAGCTGTTGATGCAAAAGAAAGTACGCCTTCAGGAATAACTGGTGCGTCGTTCATGCCCCAAACAGTTTGGTAGCAAGCCTGTGTTGCAGGAACAGATACAGCAGTCGCGGCTGGGCAGATGCCACCAGCAACAAAAGTACCACCAGCGCCACGACGTGATGCCGTAACTTCGATTCCGCGCTGTAAGCCAGAAAGTGAAGAGAATACGGTAGCTAGCTTGGTCGTTACAATATACTCACGGTACGCAGGTAGCGCAACAGAAGCCAAAATACCGATGATCGCAATTACGATCATTAGTTCGATTAAGGTAAAACCTTTTTGTTGTGTTTTCATGGACTGCTCCAAAGCTTTAAGGATTGAACTATCTAAATTGATAGTTCTTATTGTTAGTGTTTTATAACCAGCAGAGATCATGCCAATTTTTTAAAAAAATTAATATATCTCTTGAAAGTACTATGAAGCATACCTTGAGTCGTTTTTAGCGTCTAGAACTTAGTCTTGTGTTTCTTTTAATATTCATAGAAATGTGACCAAACTGACAAAAATTGTCAATTGGTGTTATTTTTTTACATATTTTAAAATAACGCCATCTTGTTTATTTATGATGATGAATCGTGTGTTGGAGGTTAATGGGTCAAGTCTTACTAGTATTTGTTCTTTATTATCTGGATCGGTATCGATGTAGGGGCTAATTAATGAGCTAACTTGTGATGCATAGTCAGAATAAGGTTTAAATTGTTCTACATTTAACTCCGCAGTTTGCGTGTCATTAAATAAGTAATACAGTTGATTGGAGCTTATGTTTTGAATCTTTTCTTCTAACGCATTGGAAAGATTAGAGTTTGCAAATATTGTTATAAAGCTGGAGTTAATAAAAGCCAACGCCACTGGCCTAGTCTGATGAATAGTCCAAGTCCCATAAACCAGCGCAGCCGTTTGCACTAACGCAATAATAGCCAAATCAAATTTCAAGCTACTCTTATTATGATTAAACACAATCAAAGTCAGAAGAGGCCCAAGAACCAGGTCGATGCCTACAATCATTCCAATCGCTTTCCAGCCATTGCCGGTATCAAACAAAATGCCTGGATACCAATATTGGGTAATGCAGACTAATAGAATAAAAAAGATCACTAGGCTGATCGCCATGTGAACGGCAAAGGCTTGGTAGCGGTTGTATTCTGTTAGCTCTTTTTTCAAAAACATAATTAATGACGTCTCTTTTATAATTCTTAGTAGAATGCGTTGGATACTGGAATGTAATTTTAGTTCTGTGTCTATTTTCTGTGTTGATTAAACCAACCGCATAGACAAATCAACCGCTGTGCAGTCTTTAGTCAACGCACCAATAGAAATATAATCCACCCCCGTTTCGGCGTAGGCGCGTAATGTCTTAGTGGTAATACCACCGGAGGCTTCTAGTTTTGCATGTTCGGCTATACCTGAAGCATTTTTGGTATTGGTAAACGTTTTATTTAAGGCAACGGCTTCTACCATTAAAGCAGGGCTGAAGTTGTCTAACATAATAATGTCGGCACCAGCTTCTAATGCGGTCGTTAATTCTTCCATAGATTCGACTTCCACTTCTACTTTTTTACCCGGTGCAATCTGGTGTGCTTTTTCAACCGCATTTTTAATACTGCCGCAGGCGTGAATATGGTTCTCTTTAATTAAGAATGCATCGTATAAACCGATTCTGTGATTACGACAGCCGTTTATTAGACTGACGGCGTATTTTTGCCCCACGCGTAAGCCCGGTAAGGTTTTTCGAGTATCGAGCAATTGAACCTCAGTGCCCTCTACTATTTGAGCGTAATGCTGCGCTAAGGTGGCGGTAGCTGATAACGTCTGTAAGAAGTTTAGTGCAGCACGTTCGCCAGTTAATAATGAGCGGGCAGAGCCGGTGAGTTCAAATAATACCTGATTTGGGCGAACCCATTGGCCATCGCTGACTTTCCAGTTTACTTGCACGCTTGGATCCAATTGTTTGAATACTTCGTTGACCCATGCAGAGCCCGCAACTATGGCGCGGTCGCGGCTGATAATACGTGCTTTGGCTTGATTTTCTGCGGGGATCAGTTGCGCGGTGATGTCGCCGTTGGCTAAGAAGTTACCCGCTGAATCTGTGCCTATATCTTCTAATAGCGCTTGTTTAACGGTATTGCGTATGTCGTCTTTAAAAGGGGTTAAATCAAGCGGCATGGTTTGTGTTCTCATGAATCTATTTGATTGGGGGTGAATTATTAGAAGATTGTTTCGGTGTTTTATATCCGTTTATGAGTGCTTCTAACATTCAAATGCGTTTAATGTTTAGCAGGCTGCTTATTGAGCAACCTGCGGTCTCTTTTTTAATGTATCTATTTCAGTATCTTATTTGTCGTCATTACTTTTCGTTTGTGCGTCTTTCGTCAATTTAAAGACCACTGGGCTAAGTAATAGCAAGGCGACTAAGTTTGGTAATGCCATTAATGCATTCAAGGTATCGGCAACCAACCACGCTAGATCTAGCTGGAAGGTCGCACCGACAGGAATGGCGATAACCCATATAACTCGGAAGATAATAATCGATTTTACACCGAACAGGTATTCAGCGCACTTTTCGCCGTAAAAAGACCAGCCTAATAGTGTGGTGAAGGCAAAAACAATTAAGCCGAAGGTCACTATGTACTCGCCAATAACGGGTAGACCTTCGCTGAAGGCTAATGATGTTAAGGTTGCGCCCGATTCGCCGGTTTGCCAAGCGCCAGATGACACGATGACTAACCCTGTGATGGTACAAATTACCAAGGTATCAATGAAAGTACCCAGCATGGCGATTGTCCCTTGCTGAACGGGATTATTGGTTTGTGCAGCAGCATGAGCAATCGGCGCGCTACCTAAACCGGCTTCGTTGGAGAAAACACCACGAGCAATACCAAAGCGAAGAGCGGCCCAAACTGTTGCACCCGCAAAACCGCCGACGGCTGAAATAGGCGTGAAAGCATGGGTTATAATAGTACTGAACGCTTCTGGGATGCGTTCGAAGTTGATGACTAATAGAATCAGACCCGCAATAATATAGGTAATGGCCATAAACGGAACCAGCTTACCGGCAACGGTCGCGATGCGTTTGATACCACCTAGTAAGACCAAGGCCGCTAGAATAGCCATGATAATGCCAGACGCTAACTCTGGAATATCAAAGGAGTTGTGCATAACATCAGCAACAGAGTTTGCTTGCACGCCATTACCAATACCAAAACCTGCAATCATGCCAAAAAAGGCAAAGGCTGCGGCCATCCATTTCCAGTTATCGCCTAAGCCATTTTTGATGTAATACATCGGGCCGCCGACAAAATTACCATTCTCATCTTGCTCGCGATAATGCACAGCTAAAACGGCTTCAGCGTATTTGGTCGCCATGCCGACTAAGGCAATCATCCACATCCAGAATAGTGCGCCTGGGCCACCCATGGCGATTGCTGTTGCAACCCCTGCGATATTACCGGTACCAATGGTGGCTGAAAGTGACGTCATTAAGGCGTTAAAACCAGAGATATCTCCTTCGCCTTTTGCCTTTCGGCCCGACCATAAAAGGGAGAAGCCTTTTTTGACATTAAGAATAGGGTAGGCTTTTAAACCGATGGTGAGAAATAACCCAGTAATCGCAATCAGTAATAACATGGGTGGACCCCACGCCCAGCCATTAACCGTATTGATAATGTCGACCATAGAGATTTCCTTTTTATCGGTAATATTAAATGAATCTTGCCACTATACTCGGCTGATTGTATGAGTCAAAATCAAAGCTATAAATATATTAAAATAAGGTGAAAATGTGAAGCAGCGCCAAACCAAGGCAATGATTACGGATGAATCCCTTATTGATTCAAAGCTTTTGATTGATGAGGAACATTGGCTGAATGTTGCACAAAAGTGTCCATCCCCTAATTATAATCATCGTCCAGAAAACGAAATTTCGTTATTGGTGATTCATAATATTAGCTTGCCACCTAAACAGTATGGTGGGCCGTTTGTGCAAGATTTTTTCTGTAATCGCTTAGATATAAATGCAGACCCTTATTTTGCCGAGATTGCGCACCTACAAGTCTCTAGTCATTTGTTTATTCGCCGTGACGGCACGATTATTCAGTTTGTGCCTTTTAATCAGCGCGCTTGGCATGCCGGTCTATCGCATTATTCGGGGCGAGATAACTGCAACGATTTTTCTATTGGTATTGAAATGGAAGGCTGCGATGATGAGGCCTATACCGATTTTCAGTATGCGTCGCTGCAGCAAGTTACGGTTCTGTTAATACAGGCATACCCGGATATTTCTACTGACCGAATAACAGGTCATGAATTTATATCGCCCAAGCGAAAAACCGACCCCGGCCGAGCGTTTAAATGGCAAAGATTATTTACCGGCTTGAAGTGCTAAGCTTTAAGTATGAAATACAGACAGGCGCCCATTATTTAGCCGCCTATGTTTAGCGCCACTATTGAATACACCACTATTGGATACACTAATAATGAATTCACTAATAATGAATTCACTAGAAATGAATTCACTAGAAATGAATTCACTAGAAATGAATAGTAGAGAATGATGATATGAAGTTTTTGATCTTATTTATTACCTTAGCACTTCAGCATTATCGTGGTATTGCGCGAAGTACAACGATCAGTTCTAGTTTTAGTAAATGGCTGGGTGTCTTTCAAAATAAAGGCTGGTTTCAAAAGTTAGGACGTAATGGCCGTTACATCCTTGTTGTATTTATACCTTCGATTTTAATTGGCGGTTGTTTTTACATGATCGAAGATGAGCTGCTAGGCTTGCCTGCCATCGTATTAGAGGTGGCGTTATTGCTGTATGTATTAAGTTATGCCGACTTTGATCGCCATATTACGCAGTACCGTAAAAACCTAGCCAGTGGTGATACTCAAGGTGCTTTCCATTGTGCTGAGCAGTATTTGGCGATTCCAGAAATTGAATTGAGCGACAAATTAGCTCAATTGCATGATCAGGTATGCCATACCATCTTGCACCGCTGGTTCGAGTTTTTCTTTCTAATGATCTTTTGGTTCTTGATTTTAGGGGTACCAGGGGTTTTGTTAGCGTGGTTTAGTTTGCAGTACTCGCAGTTGGTGCATTGTGAAGAGAAAGCATGGCGACCTATGCATTGGTTATCTTGGCTTCCGGCTCGCTTATTAGGGTTAACTTTTGCGTTGGCTGGAAACTTTGTACAAGCCATTGCCATCTGGAAAGAGACTTTGTGGAAATGGCGTATACCTGCTGATGTGGTGCTCTATAAAACGGCACTGGCTTCAATGTCTGGAAAGAATGATCAGGCAAGTTGTATGGAAGCGATAATGAATGCCGAAGCAGATACTGAAGTTGCTTGTGACCAGATGCTAGAATTGCAGATGCTACACCGCCGCAGTGCGATTGTTTGGCTGGTGATGATTGCACTTATTACTATCGTCGGTGGAACGCTTTTTTAAACGGCTGGCTATTTTACTCGGCTAAACCATTTTAGCCGACAAACTAATCGGCTAATCGGTTCAGTTGTTATACGACGCTAGCATCAATTTTGCATGTTCGCTCAATTCAATGACCTTGCAGCCATTACCGTACATGCTGGGGGTGATACGGTCAGCCCACATGACCTGAACCTTCACTTGTCCCGTTCTTCGGCTATCGATATTGGGCGGGATATCAACCATATCAACTTCTATAATGCTGTCTAATTCTAGCGGTGTATAAGAGGATAGCATGATGCCAGTGGCTGAAAAATCGACCATTAAACCAATGTATTCCTTTGACTCGTGAAGAAACAAGCTGACGGTACCGTCTAAAACTTGTCTTGGATGCATGCGATTTTCTTTGCTCATGGCGGTATACTTCCCCGATTTTGATTAACTAAATTATAGACGTTATTTCGTAAAGCGTTATTTCACTGATTTTATACAGTCAGATTATTAGGCCAGAGACATGAGTGATGGTATGAGCAATCAGGTACATTTGGTATTAGGTGGCGCGCGATCAGGTAAAAGCCGATTCGCCGAACAGTTAGCCAAAGAATCGGCTAAAACCGTGATTTATATTGCCACGGCGACCGTTTATGATGACGAAATGCAGCAGCGTATTAATCGTCACATCGACGATAGACCCAATCATTGGCAGACGGTTGAAGAGCCTTTATTGCTAGCAGAGGTGCTTAAACAGCATGCGAAGGATGATGTGTGTCTTCTGGTCGATTGTTTAACCTTATGGCTTAGCAATGTATTGATGACTGAGCAAGATCAATCTGCAAAGAGAGCAGACGGTATAAAATCGCTGGCGCAATATAAGGCTGATTTTTTAAGCGCTATCGCTGAATTACCAGGGCAAGTGATTCTTGTCAGTAACGAAGTCGGTCAAGGAATTGTACCGATGGGAGAGCTGAGTCGACGCTTTGTGGATGAGGCCGGTTGGCTGCATCAAGACATTGCCCGAATCGCCAATAACGTTACCTTGGTGGTGGCTGGATTACCCATGGTATTGAAAGGGTCGTAAGCAAAAAATAATCAAGTGACAACAATTTAAATTGAGAAAATACATGGCACAAGTTTGGTGGGAAAACGATTGCTTAGCGATCAATGAAAAAGTAAAAACTCAAGCCGAAGAACGTCAGGCTATGCTAACAAAGCCAGCTGGATCTTTAGGCCGCCTAGAAGAAGTCGCCATTACCTTGGCTGCCTTATATGGCGATGATGAACCTGAAATTAAGCAGCCGCTGATTACAATCTTTGCAGGCGATCATGGGGTCGTGGCACAAGGTGTCTCTGCTTTTCCTCAGGCGGTCACGGTAGAGATGATTCGTAACTTTGTAAAAGGTGGCGCGGCTATTTCTGTGTTGGCGCAGGTCAATAATGCAGAATTAAAAGTGGTTAATTGTGGTACGGCGTTTGATGTCGATTTTGCCGATGATTATGCGGCTTATATCGATAAGCAAATCGGGCAAGGCACCGCCGATTTAAGTTTAGAAAGTGCAATGACGGCCGAGCAGTTGGAGCAAGCCCTGAGCATTGGTCAGCAGATTATTGAGCAAGCAAAAAAAGACGGTATTGATCTATTTATAGCGGGCGAAATGGGTATTGGTAATACTACTCCAGCAGCGGCGCTGGGTTGTGCTTATCTTTCTCAAAACGCTAAAAATATGGCAGGTCGTGGCACAGGCATTGATGACGCAGCATTACTGAATAAAATTAATGTCATCGATAATGCATTATCGCGCTTGCCGCTAGCAGAACTAACGGCCGAGCAAATATTGCAAGAGTTGGGTGGCTTCGAAATTGCCGCTATCGTAGGGGCTTACATCCGTTGTGCCCAATTGGGTATTCCGGTTTTGGTTGACGGCTTTATTACGACAGCGGCTGCGTTGGCTGCGTGTAAAATGAACCCTCAAGTTCAAGATTGGTTATTGTTTGCCCATGAATCAGTAGAGCCGGGTCATGCACTTATGCTCGATGCTTTAGCCGCCAAACCGTTATTAAGTTTAGGTTTGCGCTTAGGGGAAGGCAGTGGAGCAGGTACTGCTCTACCTATCTTGCGTCAAGCGTGCGCCTTACATAACGGCATGGCAACGTTTGCAGAAGCCGCTGTTTCGAATAAATAATTTTTGAAAAGAAGATGCAAAAAATGCAACCCACTTTTATTGATGTGATGCGCCATGGTGAACCCGAAGGAGTCTGTCCTGAAGGGGGAACAATTTTACGTGGACGAACCGATCACGCCTTAACGGATAAGGGTTGGTTGCAAGCATACCAGCGCGCTGAACAATTATTGAACGATGGCAATGAATGGGACGTTATTATCTCATCACCGCTCATTCGTTGCGCTCATTTTGCTAAGGCTTTGATTACTGAAAAACTAATGAGTCATCCTGATTGTTTAATCGATGCTCGTTGGCGCGAAATTGATTATGGCGATTGGGATGGTTTAAGTACGGCTAAAATTTGGCAGGATTCTCCAGAGCTGATGGAGAAAATGTGGCAAGATCCCATGGAGTTTTGTGCCCCAAAAGGAGAAGCAGTAACAGACTTTAGTATGCGTATTGAACAAGCTTGGTCCGACTTATTAATGCAGCATCAAGGTAAACGTATTCTATTAGTATGCCACGGTGGCGTCATGCGATTATTATTGAAACAACTATTGCTACTCGCCCCCGAAGCGATGAATCGTTTTGCAATTCCTTATGCGGCAGTCTCTCGATTTAGAATCGATCATTCTACTTCAGAAGAAGGGCAAGCGTTGACTTGGCCAAGCCTAGTGACTCACTTGGGTGACGCGATAAGCGTGGGAAAAATAGATACGGAAGAACAGATGCAGAAAAACGGAAAAATGAATAATGAATAAGCTAAAACTCGTATGGTTTTCGTTTTGGTACGCCATCGCCTTTTTAACCCGAATTCCAGCGGTTAATTTATCAAAAGCATTAAAAGTTAATAATAAAGAAGTGGGCCAAGGATCGCTCTATTTTTATCCACTTGTTGGTTTAATCATAGGTGCCCTTGTTTGCATTGTTTATGTTATTTGTGCGTGGCAGGTGAGTAATTCATATCCGCAATTATCCACCAGTTTTGATAGTTCAAGCCTAGTGATTGCAGCGTTAATGCTACTGGTTTGGAGTCTGCTGACTGGGGGATTACACCTAGATGGCTTGGCCGATTCAGCAGATGCCTGGGTTGGAGGATATGGAGATAAACAACGCACACTGGCCATTATGAAAGATCCGACGATCGGCCCAATGGGCACGATGCTGGTGGTCTTGGTTCTATTATTAAAATTTTCCGCATTAGTTGTGGTGGTTGATAAAGCCTATGACTTCTATTTTGTCGGCGCTGTTTTAGCGGTTCCCATGCTTGCCCGCTTTAGTATTTTACCTTTATTTTATTTCACCCCTTATGTGCGAGATGAAGGTTTAGGCAGCAATTTAAAACGGTCGATTAGCCCAACACTCATGATGATTGTATCGGTGGTCACGCTATTACTGGCGGTGATTTTTTTACAGCAAAAATCGTTATTAATCATCATTCTGGCAGCGGCCATTTTATTGTGGGCAAGAAATATCATGATGCAAAGAATTGGCGGCACAACGGGGGATACCGCCGGAGCATTAATTGAAGTGCAAGAAGCCTTATTATTATGTGCTTTGGTTTTATAAGATCTGCAGCTTTAAAAAAACTAAATCTAAATCTTTTATACTTCGCTCAATCCTCTATCGACCTGGATTGAGTGAACGTAGCTAAAGATGTTTCCAGCTTGTGCCAATCAAAGCTTTCGAAAGCAGAGTCGGCCAAAGCATCAAGACTATTTTCCCGCAAAACTTGATAATCGACGAGCTGAGTTTCTGCACCCGCCCAGCGTAAAATGGCCTGTAAGGCTTCTGGGGTATCCATTAATCCGTGCCAGTAACTCGCTAAAATTTGCTCGTCATCTGAAAGTAGGGCGCAAATATGCTGATCTTCCGTGGTGATGATCGATTTACTTTTATTGCCTGTCGTATTGATTGTCGTATTGATTGTCGTATTACTAGTATCTGACTCTTTATTAGGGCTTTTATTAGAGCCTTCATCAGAACCATTAGCAGATGCCAGTGTTAGTCCTGCATGAATCTCATAGCCTTGAATATCGCAACTGGCTTGGTTCGGTAAGTTGAGCTTACCCGTGACATTCTTTAATGTTTTTTCAGGCTGTAATTCGGTATCAATATTTAACCAGCCAAAACCTTTACTATTCCCCGGCAGGCCTTCTAGCCCTAGTGGATCTTTAATTGAATTTCCAAGCATCTGCAAGCCTCCACAAATACCTAAAATCTTTCCGCCGTAACGTAAATGTTGCTGTAAATACGGCAGCCAGCCTTGTTCTTTTAGCCAAGCCAAATCAGCGCGCGTATTTTTTGAACCGGGCAAAATGATTAGATCAGCTTTAGGAATATGAGCGGCTTCGGTAACACGGCTGCCCGAAATGGACGGGCCGATTAATTCTAAGTCGACTTGTGGGTGAGCAGCAATAGGATCAAGATCGGTATGATTGCTTACTCGTGGATAAATCGGCACAACGACTTTTAATTTCTTTTGGCTTAGTGCTTCTGGGCCTTCGGATACCGATTCGGAAAGACTAACAGAATCTTCAGAATCTAGGTGTAATCCCATTAAATACGGTAAAACGGCGAGTACGGGTTTACCTGTTTTTTCTTCGAGCCAATCTAAGCCCGGTTGCAATAAACTGACATCACCGCGAAAACGATTAATGACAAAACCCACCACTCTATTTCGCTCTGATGGTGAAAGACAATCGAGAGTGCCAACTATGTGAGCGAATACGCCACCACGGTCGATGTCGGCGATGATAATAACGGGGCAATCCACGGCTTCAGCAAAGCCCATGTTCGCAATGTCGCGGTCGCGTAGGTTTATTTCTGCTGGGCTGCCTGCGCCTTCTGCAACAACCCAGTTATATTGTTGTCTGAGTCTTTGGTGTGACGCTAAAACAGCTTTCATCGCGGTTGGTTTATAATCGTGATATTGGCGAGCTTTCATTTTCCCGCCATCCGCTTCACCCTTTTCGTTCACAATCGGCTTACCATTAATGATCACTTGGCAGCCAATGTCGGACGTTGGTTTTAATAATACAGGGTTGAAGTCGGTATGCGATTTTAATCCACAGGCTTGTGCTTGTAATGCTTGAGCACGGCCAATTTCTCCGCCGTCTTCGGTCACGGCACTATTGAGTGCCATGTTTTGAGACTTGAAGGGCGCTACTGAGAGACCTTGGCGTTTAAATACCCGACCTAAAGCGCAGCAGAGGGTGCTTTTCCCTGCATCGGAAGTCGTTCCCTGAACCATAAGCGTGAGCTGTTTATTGTTGTTTAAAAGACGTTCAAGTGCACGCTGTTGTTCAACTTGTGGAAGCATAAAAAGGGTAAGCCTGCTAAAATCAAAAGGATCGTTAATCGTCTACTCAGTAAAAAATGTCAGTAAAAAATGAGTTACGAAAAAACGGTATTAAATATTTATGAAAACCAATTTTAAGAGATTATATCTTGATACTCAGTTTTTTTTCATTGTTATTGGCGTTGGCATTAGATTATCGCTTTGCTGAGCCTAAAAAATATCATCCGCTGGTCGGTTTTGGACGCTATGTAAACTTTTTGCAGAAGACGTTTAATCGCTCAAATAATGCAGCGGTAGACGTTCGCACGCAGTTTATTAATGGCGGCTTGGCGTGCCTGTTAGCGATTATTCCTATTCTTGGGGCCATTATCATCGTACAGCATTCGATGCCTGCCATTATCAACGTGTTTATCGATGCGGGTTTATTATATCTATGTATCGGTTGGGCTAGCCTTCAACAGCATGCTCGCGCCATTTTTACCGAATTAAACATTAATCAAATTGATTTAGCGCGCACTAAGCTGAGTTGGATTGTGAGCCGTGAAACCGATCAATTAGACGGTACTAAAATTGCACAGGCGTCTGTTGAAAGTGTGTTGGAAAATAGTTCAGATGCATTATTTGCGAGCCTATTTTGGTTTATGGTCGCAGGTATTGAAGGGGCGGTTTTACATCGCTTAATTAATACATTGGATGCTATGTGGGGGTATAAAACACCTCAGTACTTATACTTTGGTCGCTTTGCTGCTTACTTTGACGATGTGCTGAATTTCATTCCCGCGCGACTCACGGCTTATGGCTTTGTATTTTGTGCCCATTCAGTAGAGCAAGGAAAAAAAGCATTAAAATGCTGGCGAACTCAGGCTAAGCAATGCTCAAGCCCCAATGGTGGGCCGGTTATGACGGCAGGTGCTGGGGCGCTCAACGTTCGTTTAAGTGAAGGTGCTTATTATCATGGTGAATGGCAAGAGAAACCATTAATGGGCTGCGGAGACGTTGCGCAAGCTCATACCATTGTTGAAGCATTAGCGTTGGTACAAAAAACATTATATTTCTGGTTGTTTAGTATCGGAGGGATTGTGTTTGTCCTTTAATCAACTGCCGTCTAATCAAGCCTCGTCTAATCAAGCCTCGTCTAATCAGGCCTCGTTATCGACGTCCGCACCTAAAAAATTTCTGCCACTCCACGGCGGGGCTTTGAAGGCGGCCGCTGATTTTTTTGATATTCCTCATCAGCAGTGGCTGGATATTAGCACGGGCATCAACCCCGTTAGCTGGCCTGTGCCTGCTATTCCTACTCAGGTATGGCAGCGTTTACCGGAAGAGCAATACGAGGATGGCGGCAGTTTAGAGCAAGCGGCATTGGGGTATTATTTAGCGAACATACCGACAGCCGTTTCTAATTTGTCAGCAGAAGTATCTGTACACAATCTGTTGCCTTGTGCAGGTTCGCAACAAGGCATTCGTTTATTGCCTCTGCTGTATGCGGCTTATAAAAGCATTCATAAAACCGAGGCGAAAGTTTGGGTAACCTCGGGTAGTTATGCCGAGCATGGTATTGCTTGGGAAGATCAGGGGCATCGAGTGAGAAAAGTTGCCTGCGATAAAATCACAGAGCTTTTAACCCAACAGCCCGTTGATGTACTTATTTTAGTAAACCCTGATAATCCAAGTGGTCACCGTTGGTCGGTTGAGCAATTATTGAAGTGGTGGACCATTCTACAGCGTCGCGGTGGCTGGTTAATTGTTGATGAAGCCTTTATGGACATGACTCCAGAGAAAAGTCTTTGCGGCAGTGTAGAGCGCAACGGGTTATTTGTTTTGCGCTCTATTGGTAAGTTTTTTGGCCTTGCAGGTTTGCGCTTAGGTTTTGTCTTTGCGGCTGAAAAAAATATTCAGCGTCTGCATAAAATGCTTGGGCCTTGGGCACTGAGTCATCCAGCGCAATACTTAGGTCGTTTGGCTGTTCAAGATGAGAGCTGGATACAGAATCAGAATGAAGAGCTAGCTAAGCAGTCAGCACGTTTAAATACCTTGCTTCAAAAGCATACTGGTTGCGACGTCCAAGGTACGCATTTATTTCAAACAGTGTATCACGCTAAATCTGAGCAGATATTCACCCAGCTCGCACAGCAAGCAATTTTAGTACGCTATCTACCGGCAACGTCAAAAACTGCCGAAGGTTTACGCTTTGGCTTGCCCGAAAATAATGAAGAAAATTGGCAGCGATTAGAAGCTGCTTTAGGTCAGCTTGTTTTTTGAAATTTATAGTATTTTTAAGGAAAGTTTAATGGTTTTTTTAATCGTTCGTCTGATGTCTTTTCTGGTAGCAGTCGCGCTATCGGCCAGCGTCTATTCTTTGTCGGAGCAGGATTCAGCATTGGAGTCGGAGCCTAAACCAATAATAGTTATCGATGATGATGAACAGAAACATGTGTTTGAGCAACCGGTTACTCGAATTGTTAGTCTGATGCCTCATGCAACCGAACTATTGTTTGAAGTCGGCGCGGGTAACAATATTGTCGGAGCCGTGCAGTATTCAGATTATCCAGAAGCCGCTAAAAGTATCCCAAGAGTCGGGGGTTATAGCGCATTAAATATTGAAGCGATCGTCGCTTTAGAGCCCGATTTATTAATTGCTTGGCCAGAAGGCAATCGCAACCGTGAGCTTGATCGCTTAAAGGCACTTGGCTTACCGATTTTAGTATCTGACCCAAGGGAGTTTGACGACATCGCTAATGCTTTAACGATGTATGGCAAGGTAACAGGAAAAGAACAGCAGGCCGCACGTGCCGTCGCCGCTTTTAACAAAAAGTTAGCACGTTTACGCCAGACTTATAGCCAGCAAAAAGAAGTCAGCGTTTTTTATCAGGTGTGGAACTCACCGTTAATGACACAAAACGGTAATACTTTTATTAGCCGTGCAATTGAAGTATGTGGTGGTCGTAATATTTTTTCTGATCTACCCATGACGAATCCTCAAGTCAGTATCGAATCAATCTTAGTGCAAGATCCTCAAGTGATTGTTGCCAGTGGCATGGGGCAAGCTCGCCCTGAATGGCTAGACGATTGGCGTCAGTATAAAACGCTGCAAGCCGTGCAGAAAAACCAGCTATATCATATTTTACCTGAGCTATTTCAGCGCCCCACATCACGTTTTTTAGTGGGAACAGAGCAGTTATGTGAAGCGATGGAGCAGGCGAGAAACTAAATCAAAGCTAGAAGAGGCTACTTCTAGAAGAGGCTACTTTCGGTGTCGATAGGTGTCGATGGTAGCCTTCGAATATAACCCTTAATTATTGTAATTGTCTAAATTCTGATCAAAGAATGACCTGCTAATAAAGTAGTTGGCCAGTATTCATCTGAAACCTAAATCTTTAACTATACTGAATTGCAGATATGCACATTCTAATAGGATAAGGATTCTATGGACGATTATAAAGAGACTCAAGATAACGACCCAATCGAAACCAAAGAATGGGTTGATGCGATTCATTCCGTTATCAGAGCCGAGGGTCTTGAGCGCGCACACTTTCTAATTGAACGTATTGCTGAACGCGCTACGCGTAATGGTTCGCCATTGCCTTATGCAATGAAAACCCCTTATCGCAATACCATACCACCTGAAGCTGAAGCCCCAATGCCTGGGGATTTATTTATTGAACGCCGCATTCGCTCACTGATCCGCTGGAATGCGCTGGCGATGGTGAGCCGAGCGAATAAAGAAAATGCCGGAGATCTAGGTGGCCATATTTCTAGCTTTGCTTCTAGTGCCACTTTATACGATGTAGGTTTTAACCACTTTTTCCGTGCGCCCAATCCAAACAGTGAAGATTCGCCTTTAGGTGATCTTATTTACTATCAAGGGCATGTTTCTCCGGGTATTTATGCGCGTTCTTATTTAGAAGGGCGTTTTGATGAAAAAGACTTAGAATCTTTTCGCCGTGAGGCTTTAAAGCCCGGTTTATCTTCTTATCCACATCCTAAATTGATGCCTGATTATTGGCAGTTTCCAACAGTATCAATGGGGTTAGGACCGCTACAAGCAATCTATCAGGCGCACTTTATGCGCTATATGTCGGCACGTGAATTAGTGCCACGTAAAAACCGTAAGGTTTGGGCCTTCCTTGGTGATGGTGAGTGTGATGAGCCAGAAAGCTTAGGGGCGATTTCGATGGCGGGGCGGGAAAAATTAGAGAATTTAATTTTTGTCGTGAACTGTAACTTACAACGCCTTGATGGCCCCGTACGTGGCAATGGCAAAATTATTCAGGAGCTAGAAAGTTCGTTTCGAGGTGCCGGCTGGAATGTAATTAAAGTCGTCTGGGGGCGTCACTGGGATCCGCTATTAGCGAAAGATCGTAAGGGGTATTTGCAGAAGCGAATGGATGAAACTGTTGATGGTGAATTCCAAAACTATAAAGCCAAAGGTGGAAAATACACCCGCGAACATTTTTTTAATAAATACCCAGAATTAAAAGAAATCATTAAAGATATGAGTGATGAGGATATCTTTAAATTAAACCGCGGTGGGCACGATCCTTATAAAGTCTTTGCTGCTTATCAGCAGGCGATGAATCATAAAGGCCAGCCAACCGTGATTCTTGCGCATACCGTGAAAGGGTATGGTATGGGGCCAGAGGCAGAAGCGCAAAACCCTAGCCATTCAGTGAAGAAGCTCGACTTTAATAGTTTAAAAGCTTTTCGTGATCGTTTTGATGTGCCCATTCGAGACGAAGATTTAGAAAAATTACCATTTTATCGCCCGCCCGAAGACAGCCCAGAAATGATATACCTGCGTAAGCAACGAGAAAAGCTGGGTGGCTATATGCCAGTGCGCACAGAAACTTGGCAAGCATTGAAAGCCCCTGAAGTCGCTAGTTTTAAAGGACAAATAGAGGGTAGCGGTGATCGTGAAATTTCATCAACCATGGCATTCGTTCGAATACTGTCTCAGCTAGTAAAAGATAAATCACTGGGCGAACGAGTTGTTCCCATTGTGCCGGATGAAGCTCGTACATTTGGTATGGAAGGCATGTTCCGCCAATTAGGTATTTATTCGTCTGAGGGGCAGCTCTATAACCCCGTCGACTCAGGCCAGATGATGTATTACCGCGAAGATAAAAAAGGCCGAATTTTAGAAGAAGGTATTAACGAAGCCGGAGCATTTGCGGCGTGGATGGCAGCCGCGACTTCGTATAGCACTAATAGTTTAGCAATGGTTCCGGTCTATGTTTTTTATTCCATGTTTGGATTTCAGCGCATAGGTGATTTGGCCTGGGCGGCAGGTGATATGCAAGCTCAAGGTTTCTTGATTGGTGCAACATCAGGGCGTACAACTTTAAATGGCGAAGGATTACAGCATCAAGATGGCCACAGCCATGTTTTGGCTTCTAGCATTCCTAATTGCGTGAGTTATGACCCAACTTACGGTTATGAATTAGCGGTTATCATGCAAGATGGTTTGCACCGCATGTATGAGAAAAAAGAAAAGGTGTTCTATTACATTACCACGATGAATGAAAACTATACCCATCCTGCGATGCCTGAAGGTGCAGAAGAGGGAATTCGACGGGGAATGTACTCATTAAAAACAGTGGGTAAATCGACTAAAGATAATCAAAATTGTGTGCAGCTGTTAGGCAGTGGCGCCATTTTATTACAAGTCGAAAAAGCCGCAGAATGGTTGGCTGATAAAGGCATTTGTTCTCAGGTTTGGAGCGTAACGTCTTTTAATGAACTTCGCCGCGATGGCTTAGGCTGTGAACGTCAGGATTATTTGTCGGCAGGTGAATCAAAAGAAGAACCTTATGTAACCCGACTACTGAATAAAACCGACGGTCCGATTATTGCGGCGACAGATTACATCAAAACTTATGCTGATCAAATTCGTCCTTATATTCCAGCCGATCGCAGTTATAAAGTACTAGGAACGGATGGTTTTGGCCGTAGTGATACTCGTGAAAATTTACGTTACTTCTTTGAAGTCGATTGGCAGCATGTGGCCTGGGCCGCGTTATACGAGCTTAAAAAGCAAGGCAAAATCAGCACTGAGCAATTAAATCAATCACGTGAAGAGTTGGATATTAATCCTGCAAAACTCGACCCATTATACAGCTAAGGATGGAGACTATGACGATTGAATCATTAAGAGTCCCTGACTTAGGCGGGGCAGAACAAGTAGAAGTTATTGAAATATTAGTCGCTGCCGGAGATCAGGTTGCAGCGGAAGAAAGTATTATTGTGCTGGAAACAGATAAAGCGACGATGGAAATTCCGTCGCCGTTTGATGGCAGAATATCCTCAATTTCTATCCAGGTCGGCGACAAGCTCAATGAAGGCGATCAGTATGGTGAAGTTGAGGTTTCAGAAGGCCAAGACACTGATAAAGAGGCGAGTCAAAAAACTGAAGTGACTGCTACCGATACTGCCACTACTGATACTGCCATTACTGATGCAGATAATACATCTTCTGATAATCAAAGTGGTGATCAGCAAGCTAATCTAGAAGCGGATAGCACCGTTGCCGGAAAGGCTCGAATAGAAATAATTCCTGTGCCAGATTTAGGGGGGGCGGATCAGGTTGAAGTCATAGAGCTTTTAGTCAACGTTGGCGAAGAGGTTGATGCTGAGCAATCGGTCTTAACACTAGAAACCGATAAAGCCTCTATGGAAATACCGGCAGGAAAGACGGGACGAATAGAAAAAATATTATTAACACTCGGTGATAAGGTCTCGGTTGGGGATGCAATGATTGAAATGATGATCACTGAATCATCGTCTTCAAGTGCTGATCCTGCAGCAGAAAAATCATCAGACGAACCTGTTAAAGCTAATAGCCTAGCGGCCGATATAACTAGTACTGCTAGTTCTACAAGTCATAGCACTACGAATCATAACTCTACAATTAATGGGCCTGCAGAACGAAGTGAAGTAACAACATCGAAAGGCAATGAACTTAAGCCTTCAGGAAATGTTCATGCTGGCCCAGCCGTAAGGAAGCTGGCAAGACAATTTGGTGTGGATCTGGCTTTGGTAAAAGGTGCAGGTCCTCGTGGTCGAGTGACCAAAGATGATGTACGACAACATGTTAAGTCGGCACTGCAAAATCCTACGATCGCAGGGACAGGTATTCCTAAAGTCGCGACCATTGATTTTGGTAAATTTGGAGAGATTGAAAGTTTACCACTGAATAAAATCAAATTGGCAACCGCAAAAAATATGACTGCAGCATGGTTGAATGTGCCGCAAGTTACACAATTTGATCAAGCAGATATTACAGAGCTGGAGTCGTTTAGAAAACAGATTAATAGCACCCCTAATATTGAACAAAAATTATCGGCTGTTCCCTTTGTGATGAAGGTCTTAGCGGTAGCAATGAAAGAATTTCCACAATTTAATGCATCACTCTCTTCGGATGGTCAGTCATTAATTTATAAAAAGTATTTAAATATAGGCGTTGCCGTCGATACCCCTAATGGGTTGTTGGTTCCTGTGATACGCGATGTGGATAAAAAGAGCGTCACTGAAATAGCAAAAGATTTAACGGATAAAGCGCAGAAAGCCCGAGATGGAAAATTAGGGTTGGCTGATATGCAGGGTGGTTGCTTAAGTGTATCGAGCCTAGGCGGCATTGGAGGCACTGCATTTACTCCAATTGTGAATGCTCCAGAGGTGGCAATTTTGGGTTTATCACGAGCAGAGATGAAACCCGTGTGGAATGGCAGCGATTTTGTGCCTAAGCTTATATTACCATTATCACTTTCTTATGATCACCGAGTGATAGATGGCGCAGAAGCAGCACGTTTTAGTCAGCGTTTAGTTCAGTTGTTAGCAGATATTAGGCAGCTAATATTGTAGATATTTGGAAAAAGGATATCTAAAATTTACTCTTTTGAGAGTGATGAAATAGGTATATTGAATCATGAGCATAATTAATAAGTGAGGGCGTTATGCTAAAGAAAATTTTGTGGCCGGCCATTCGTTTAATGGGGCATTTAAGCTATGCCGCTAAGTTTGGATTAATTAGTTTTCTATTTATGGTGTCATTAGTATTTTTGAGTGGACAAGTATTTTATGCGTCCTATCAAAGCTTGAAAAAAACAGAGAGCGAGCTGATTGCGGTATACAATATTCAAAGTATTATGAATGTTGTATACGCGATAGAAGATTATCGTAATTATGCATCGCCCATAGTTTTTCAAAGAGACTCGACGCTAAATAGTCGAGTACTTAACTATCGTACTGAGGTTGATAGCCAGTTTAAAAAGGCGATAAGCTCGATAGAAAATGAAGCGTTAAGTGAGCAGCTTCTAGCATTCAATACAAATAACCTAGCGAAGCTAAGTATTGATGGTAGCGCGAGAATGCCCACGCTAGCAGATCAGTTTAAATACTATCAAGAAGTTATTGATCAGCTTTACCTCGTGATTAAAAAATATGCTCAGAGTACCGGTCTGGCGCTAGATTCTGACCCAGAAATACAACAATTATTAATCGTATCACTCACTAATTCTCCCGTCATACGAGATGCAGCAGGAATTGGTTATGCCGCGGGTATTTTTGCAATGATTGAAAAATATCTACAGTCGATGACTTACGATCTATTAAATGATGTATATGATCAAATGGCCGCAGCCGTTCCTGATATACAATTTGTCAGTAGTAGTATTGGTGCATTAGGTTTAGATGATTTGGCTGATCAGGCAAAAAAATCAGGCAATGGCATGCTTGATATCCAGATGGTTTTAGATAAAGAAATTATTGCAGCAACCAGTGTTACAATGAGCTGGATCGACTTCGAAATTTTCGCGCAGCCAAAAATTCAATCATTACGTGATCTCGATGGTATGGTACTTCCATTAATTGGAAAGAAATTACAAGCGCGGTTAGATGATCAAAATTCTCATATGCTCATCACGGCTTCGGTATTGCTGACTGTTATGGCTATTATTGTTTATTTGTACTCAGCATTCTTTCTATCGGTACAGTATTCAATCGCTCGTTTCTTTAGTGCGGCTCAAAAAATTGCTAAGGGTGATCTAACGCAGGTCATTAACTTTGATGGTAAAGATGAAATGGGGCAATTACGAGATGCCTTTAATGAAATGACGTCAGAAGTCAGAGGCATCTTATCTACGGTAAAAGATACCAGCGAAAACGTAGGGCAAAAAGTTGCTGATGTAGAAACCATCGCGAATAACAGCCGTAAATCTGTGAATACCCAAATGGTCGAGACAGAAGAAGTCGCTAATACCATTAAAGATATGTCTGATCGCGCAAGCACTGTGGTATTGATGGCGGGTGAGGCTGAACAAGCCGCGCTCTCTGGTGCAGATCGCTCTCAGCAAGCCGGCATCGTTGTCGATAATGTAATAGCCGATGTTCAACAGCTATCAGAAGAAATGCGTAACTCCATGGAAGCGGTAAATCGCCTAGCCGATAACTCCACCAACATTAGTTCCATTTTAGGAACAATCAAAGGCATTGCAGAGCAAACCAACCTATTAGCATTAAATGCGGCGATCGAAGCAGCCCGTGCAGGTGAACAAGGGCGCGGTTTTGCGGTAGTGGCCGATGAGGTTAGAACACTCGCAAGCCGTACTCAGGGGTCAGCAGCAGAAATTGAAGGATTGATTAAAGAGGTACAGCAGAATATTGAACGTGCTGTAGAGACCATGGAAATTAATCGAACCATGGTTAATAAAACCGTTGATAGTTCTGGGCAAGTCGGTGAAGCACTTGAAAGTATTCAAGGTAGCATGCATGAAATTCAAACCAAAACATTAGAAATTGTATCTACCGCTAGTAGCCAGCAAGAAGCGGCTAAAGCCTTAAATAATAATCTATCGATAATACGAGGGCATGGTGAAGAAACAGTGCAAAACGTAGAAGGAACTGTGGATGCCGTTAGACAAACACAATCTTTAACCGAGGCGCTAAAACAACGAGTTGAGCGTTTTAAGGTTTAAAAACAGGTAATTAAAGACTTTTAGAAAATATTGAGAAGTACAAAAAATAAAGGCGTTATCTTAATGGATAACGCCTTTTTTGTCTGTTAAAAAGAACTAAACATCCTTTTTAGATTGGGTATGGCGGCTCTTCCAAAGTACTTCTTGGCCACCATTAGCTCTAGCAATATCGCGAGCTAAAACAAAGAAAAAATCCGATAAACGGTTTAAGTATTGCACCGCTAATGGGTTAATAGCATTACCTGCTTTTTCTTCTTCATTGGCCAATTCAACAATCGCACGTTCAGCACGGCGGCAAACAGTTCTAGCCATATGGCAATACGATGCAGCCTTACTTCCACCTGGTAGAATAAAATCCTTAAGTGGCGGTAATGCTTCATTGATGTCGACCAATGCATTCTCAACCCCTTCAAGCATGCCAGGGGCTAGCGCCTTATAACCAGGAACACAAAGCTCACCACCTAGATCAAAAAGATCGTGTTGGATTTGGCTAAGAATTTCTTGATGCGGATCGTTAGCTTCCAACTCGGCGGCTAAAACACCTACCCAAGAATTCACCTCATCGACTTCGCCGATAACGTGAATTCGAGTCGATGTTTTACTAATCCGACTACCGTCACCTAAGCCAGTTTCGCCTTTGTCACCCGTTTTTGTGGATATTTTTGATAGTCGGTTGCCCATGATTTATTCCTTCTCTGTGCTTTTATTGCACTGTTAAAAATTCAATACGCTTTGCAGGCATATCTAAGGGAATGAAGTCCCCGCTTATTGTATTCGTATCGGTGTCAATAACCAAGATGCCTGGGGCATCGGCATTAGCAATAGCTATCCATAGGCGGTCGTTGGCATCAACGTTCAGATCACTGATTTCTTTATCATTGATCGCATCAGGCTGAGACAGCACGGTTAGACCCTGAGTTGTAGGATTTATCATCACAATCTTTGTTTCCAAAGTCTGATAGCCTTGTTCAATATTCAGTGTTGCATAAGCCTTGTTGTCGCTTACAACGGCAACATCTGTAACGTGGTAATAACTGTCATTTGAATTATCATCGTCATCACTGAAAGTAATTAAGGAAGGGAAGCTATTTTCATCGATCAATGATGTTACCGCATAAGTAGATGCATCAATGACGTCTAAACCACCGGTATCTGAGTTATAACCACCACGACCAGCAGCATACAATTGGCCATTATGCTCAACTAAGGAGAATGTGTTTGTTGCATTCAACGGAATTCCTTTAAGGCCAATTTCTTGAGGGTTAGTATCAATTTCTTCATTTGTCGTAAGATCAATAACGGCAATATAAGCTTGCTGAGCTCCCCATTTAGAGTCTAGGCGTTGCATAGCAATAAATAATTTATTATTACTAATTACGGCATCAGACATACGTGAGAATGAAGAACCAGGGTAAATATAATCAGAGAGATCGATTCTAGATTTTACAAAATTTGCAGTTGACGCTGCGGTAGGGTTCACCTGCAGTACTGAGTTATTTCCATAACGTATTAAATATGCGTTGTTTTCACTTTGCTGAATTAATCGGTATGTATTAGCTGAACCTTCATCACCCTGATTAGCATCGTAAGTCCATTCGCTTTTGCCAATACTTTTAGTTGAATTATAACGACTGATTGTATCAATCTTATTTTTACCTATGTGATAAAGATAATTTTTGTAAGTAGATAATGTGAAGTTTGATTCTGCTTGATTTAACAGACCTTGAATAGGGCTGCGATCGCCAATCAAATTTCCGATAGCAACTTGGCTGCTGGAATAATCAGAAGCAACAGTTTGTACTGCATAAGAATCTTGTGAAATATGAAGTTCTTTTTTCTTATCGCTAGAACCACAGCCTATTAATAGGCTGCTTGCAATCAATAAAAGTGATATTTTTTTCATAATGATCTCTAGTTAGTTAAAACAAGTAGTTAGAAAGAGTAGTTAGTAAAGAGCATCCACTGACGTCCAACAGCTGGGCGGTTTGTAAAGTCTCTATATTTTTTATCGACTAGATTTTTAATGTTAAAACCTAGAGATATTTGAGGGAGTTGATATTGATAATTCATATCGATCAAATAGTAATCGTCACCTGCAATTATATTGCTGCGATCGATATAAATGTTGCCATTTAATTGATTCAGTAATTCGATATTATGATTTTGTTGTGACCAGCCAGTAATTAAACTAAAACTATTATGATAAATACCCGCTATTTGCTGATTATCAAATGACTTAACTTCGTCATCTAAGCTTTTACTTTGGTATAAATCAGTACCCAAATGGCTATAGAAATGATCATCTTGGTAGCGCCATTGCCATTCAATACCTGTTAAGTAGGCTTGCTTGCTATTTTCATAGCGGCCGATACCTCGGGAATCATAGACAGGTACTATGGCATTCTCTAATTGTCGGTAAAAAATTGCGCTATTCATTTGATGCTTGTCGTTAATGCGGTATAGATAATCAATACTGTAGGTTAAGCTGGTTTCGTCTAGTAAGTCTGGGTTGCCAAGTAATAGGCCTCTATCGCCAAAAAGTTGGTAGAGTGAAGGCTGTCGGTTACTGTTTTTTATGCTGACGTGAAGTTCACTTTGATAATTAAACCGCGAATACTTAATGTTATAACCAATAAAAGTTTTATTACTTTCTTCACTATCAACAGTACTATTACGTTTGCGGTTATAGCTGTGAGTATGTGATTGATAGATATCAGTTGTAATACGCTGTTTTTGCTCCTTATCAGCCCAGCGCATTCCTACTAAGATTTGAACACCTTGCTGATAAGCTTTTTGATCACAATTACCTTGTGGTGTTGCGCATTTGTAGCTGTCATCGTCATCAAGGTATCGACTTGCGAAGCTTTCTTTATAACCGGTCAGTTGTGTTTGAAATTGCCATTGCTCGAATAAGGCTTTCGATTGCCATTGTGCCTCAGAGCGAGTTTGATAAAATTTATCATTATCTTGCCCTAAGCCAATAACGCCCATTTCATCTTGGTAATGCTCATCGGTATTTTGTTGGAAAACTTTCCAGTTATGTTCGCTTGAAAAAGAATACTCGCTAATTTTATGCTCTAACGGGTGTATTCCCTGTATTGATAGCGTGATGTCCTGCTGAGATAAATTTGAATTATTTCTAGAGTCATTGCGAAAATAATCTGGTATGTTTTTACGTTGAGAATTGAATCTAACTCTTGCTGCGATTTCCTTATAGGACTGTGCAAGTTGTATACTAGTACGACGAAAATCAGCATTTTCAAGAGGTTCCTTTTGATCACGTAGGGCGCTACTGCCAGTGGGGCTAGGAACTATATAGTCATAATTATTTGCACTTTGTTCATGATCTAGCTGAAAATTAAATCCCTGCTTAAATGAACGACTAAAAGACGCTGCTAGAGTCTCTTCTGAACCCATATTAAGGCTGATGTTATTATTGTTTACACCTTCCCTAGTTATAATATTAATCGTCCCACCAATGGCTTGATCAGAAAGGTCAAATGAACTGCCAGAACGGCTTATTTCTATGCGTTCGATTTGGTTTAATGGGATGATATTTAAATCGTATCCGCCGAACTGGCTATTATTCGATTTAATACCATTCACTAATAGTGTTGTTTGGCTCGCACTTGCACCACGTATGGAAACTAAGGCTGGATTACCAAGTCCACCGGCTTGCTGTATTTGCAAACCATTTTGTTGCTGTAAAAAATTGGATAGATTTTGAAAGCGATTAATAAAGTCATCACGCTGGAATACTTGGAAGTCTGAGGTCATTAAGTCATCTTTAGTGGCTTCCACAGACATAACGTCCAATTGAATTTCTTCATTGGCTAGACTGTTTAATGACAGTAAAAAGAGTGAGATAAATAATAGTGTGCGCATATGACCACATGAATAATATGTTTGCGCTAAGAGAGAAGGCGAATATTCGCCTAAGTCGCCCGCCGCAACATTAGAAATTTTGCAATTAGGCCGGTATCCGGGCTGACGACTTGGAATATTCTTCCTCTTATTGCACCTTCCCATAGGCTCGATCTTTTAAAAAGAGAGCACCACAGTGGCATATGACAATAAGTTAAGTCGATCACCGTTGCGGGGGCAGCGTTGGATTCGTATGCGTAGCAGTGACTTACCAAACTTCCCGTTTAACTGCTGAATAAGAATACTCAGCAGCACCTAAATGAGCGCGTAGGGTAGTGGTTATTTATGAAAGGGTCAAGACATACCGTTAGGATTATGATTAGACATTGGTCTATTGGGTAAGCGTATGGTGAAACAAGAACCTTGGTCGGCTTTGGTTGTTATCTCAAGTTGTCCGTTGTGGTGAGCGGTTATAATAAAGTAAGACACAGGCAAGCCTAAGCCGGTACCCGCACCCACGTCTTTGGTGGTGTAAAACGGTTCTAAAATACGACGGCGAGTTTCATCACTCATGCCAGGGCCGTTATCTTTTATGGTGATAAAAGTATTGTCTGCGTCTTGTGAGACTGTTAATTGTATTTTAGCTTGCCAATTAGCATCTTTAAATTCTAGATTGGTGGTGTGCAGTGCTTGCGCGGCATTTTGCAAAATGTTCAGAATGACTTGCTCAATTTCCGAAGGAATACAGTACAAGGTTTCATCATTACCAACCGAGTTTACTTCTAGCTCAACCGCTTGCAGATTTAAATCCGCATTGGCGATGGTTAATGATCTTTCAATTAAATCTTTTAGTTTTATTTCATTTAATTGTTGCTGGCTACCGCGTGAAAATTGCAACATGTTAGAAACAATAACCGCCGCTCTTTCTCCAGCATCTTTAATGTTTGCAATAAACTTATTAATGTCACGCTGATCTAAATAACCGTTCATGGCGGTTAAATCTAATTTATGTTCCCGTGCAATTTTTTGGTTAATATCATTATCGGCTTGCAGGCGTCTTTGTACGTTTTGAATACTTTGTAAAATAGCTCCAAGTGGGTTGTTAATCTCATGCGCCATTCCCGCAGCAAGACCACCAACCGAGCGCATTTTTTCTGTTTGCATCATCACTTCTTCCATTTTTTCACGCTGTGTGATGTCGTCAATACGAATTACCAATCCCTTCAAATGCAAATCTTCTAGCGGATATATAGCAATGTCAGCAGGAAAAAACGCATTGGGCAAAGTGAGCGTAATGCGCTCTAGTTTGTTGGTGATGTGTTGTTCTAAACTTTGTTTTAACAGGTGCTCAAACTGCTGAATTTGTTTGATGTAGTGAGTGATTTTTTTACCCACTAATGGCCGTTTGTCTTGTGCTAACCACTCTGCAGCTTGCTGATTACACTGAATAATAAAACCGTGTTGATCTAAGGTGAATAATGCTGATGGCATAGAATCTATAATGCTATCAAGAAAACTCTGGGTGTGAGTTAACTGGTTTTCTACCGATTTTCTAATGGTAATTTCTTGTTCTAACTGCTCATTCACTTTGCGTGTTTCATTCGATAAACGTAGCGCTTTTAGGCGCGATCTTTCGGCTTTTTCTTTTTCTTGTTTTAGTACACCTTCGCGATTTTCACTAATAACAATCAGCTGGTTGAGCTTTTTGCCTAATTGCCTAGTATCGGCGTCTTTTAAATCAAAGCGAATGCGTTGGTTTGGTCTAGCTTGAAGTTGTTCAATGGTTGTTAACATATTTTGAAAAGGCTGCTTTTGCCAATAACGAATGCGTGCGTATAAAAATAACAAAAGCAGAGTAGAAAGTGCGACAACTAACAGCGTGGTTGAGAAGGTATCAAGGTAAAAAAACTCAGGCAGTGCAACGTCGGTTAATATCACCAATTGAATAACCTGTAAGCCATTATGTTTGCTGAGTGGGTAAACCAGATGATTGTCTTGTGATACGAGCTCAGCAAAGAAATTTTGTGGTAATCTTTGCGAACAATTTTTAGAGCAGGCATATATTATGCGTTGCTTATCTGAGTTATAAATTGCAATTTCTTGAATTTGAAAGTGTTTTACTAGAGTATTGGCTAAAGCTTGTAAGCCCTCTGTATTGCTAGGCTGTTGGCTATATTGCAGTTGAAATACATCAGCAAATGAGCGTGTGACTTCTGGGGCAAGATGATCACGGCCAACTCTATCAGCTGCATTGATGTAAGATAAAGTGGCCAGCAGCATTATCATAATGCAAGTTAAAACGGTCGCTATAATAATCTTTTGGCGAACAAGTAGCGCAGATAGTTTCATCGTACTTGCTGCTTTATGAGATCAACTAATTGCTGATTCGTCGTTAATGTTAAGTTAACAGCTTTAGCTTGGGTAACTAAATACCCGTTGATATAGTCAATTTCAGTTTCATTTTGATTGCGAACATCTTGCAGCATCGATGACACATTGTTAGCTGTAGTTAATGCGACTTGTTTAGCGCGCTCAAATAGTGAAAAGCTTAATGGCCAGTTAAGCGTTTGGTAGCAAGATTCCACCTCGGTACAAACGCTTTGCAAATCCTGTAGTGCTTTATCTTGGCTCAACAAATCTCCGTTTCTGCAATTATATTTTACGGTTAAGGCATTAATTGCGGCATTAATCGCAAGTTTATCGAGCAATACTTGGCGAATATTACTGCTATTTTGGTGGTCACCACTTAACTTATCCAGTGCCAATAGCAAAGGTTTCTTTGGACCACTGAAATAACCCCATTGCGTAATGCCACGGCCAGCATGATGAATATGATGACGATTGATTCTGTTGGCACCCTCAGTCGTCGAAACAGCGAAAAGCGTATTGTTAGGAAACAGCTGCTTTACTTGATCGTGTTGGCCAAAACCATTTTGCACAATAACAATTTGAGTCTCTTTGCTAATAGCACTTTGCCATTGTTTTAACGCAGCCAGTGTTTGTGCGGCTTTCACACATACCAATACCATATCCAAAACCTGATCATTCCATGCTGGCAGGGCAAACTGTTGTGTTTGCGAATCTGATTCTATAGCAAAATGAAAAAAGTCTTGCTCACCTTGTATCAATGCAAAGCGTTGGCAAGAAAGGGGGAGTTGGCTGGAAATTAAGCAGCCAATGGCACCCATTCCAATAATCCCTACAGAAACTGTGGGTGATGATGGTTCGTTTAATATAGACATTACAAAATTATACGTCATTTATGTAGGTTATATGAAGGCTATATTAGCGCTCGCGCACTGGCTTAATTGCCAGATACACGGTTATTAGGTATATAATGACACTAATAATAATTTATCAGGAGTGGGTTATGCCATCGTTTGACATAGTATCAGAAATTGAAAAGCACGAAGCGCAAAACGCTGTAGATTCGGCAAACAGAGAAGTTAAAACACGCTTCGATTTTAAAGGAGTTAATGCGACTTTTGAGCTAAAAGATAAAGAAGTGATAATAACGGCAAACGAAGAATTTCAGATCGAACAAATGAAACCCATGCTAGAAACCAACTTAATCAAACGTAAGATTAAAGTGTCGTGTTTAGAATATGGAAAATTAATAGGTGCGGGTAAACAGGTGAAAATGGCGGCTACGTTACGCCAAGGCATTGATAAAGACTTAGGTCGTATTATCAATAAAAAAATTAAAGAAAGTAAAATCAAAGTAACCTCGGCAGTGCAAGGCGAAATGGTTCGAGTAACCGGCAAAAAACGCGATGAATTACAGCAAGTTATGCAAATGCTAAAAGCCGACGAAGAGATCGAGCTGCCATTGATGTTTAAAAACTTTAAAGACTAGCTTTCGTTATACTCGCTTTCGTAATTAATAGTGAGCAAACTTGGCCCCCAAAAGATGAAGCAACGGCTTCATCTTTTTTTTAACTTAAAGAGTGGTTATTGTTACTAGTTACATTCTTTGCCGTCGTTTGTCGCATGAAAAGTCTTATCCAAACGCAACATAGCAATTAAAAATAGAACCGGAATACCCAATAAAAAAGTAATAATAAAAAAGTTAGGGTAGCCAACTGCGGTTACCATAGAACCGGAATAGCCTCCTAATATTTTGGGAAATAAAGTCATAGTCGAACTGAAAATAGCGTACTGCATCGCGGTAAACGATATGTTTACCAAACTCGAAAGAAAAGCCACAAAAGCGGTAGTAGCAATACCCGCAGATAAATTGTCGGCAGCGATAACCAAATACAGCACTTCTATAGAAGCCGAACCATTAGCCAGCACCATAAATAACAAGTTAGTTAACGAAGACAGCAAAGCACCAATAAATAAGGCCGGTATAATTCCGACTTTTAAAGCAATTAACCCGCCTAAAAACCCACCGGCCAGCGCCATAATCAAACCAAAGGTTTTCACCACAGCAGCAATATCCGTTTTAGAAAACCCCATGTCGCTGTAAAAAACGTTTGATATCACACCCAGCACAATGTCGGATATTCTATAAAGAGAAATCAGCGCCAATAACAGCAGTATTTGGCGGCCAGAATAGCGCTGAAAGAAATCCTGAACCGGCGATATGTAAAAATAATTCAATAACTTGGGGTTGGTAAAGCCAGATGCACTAATGGTTTTAGCAATTAATAAAGCCACACAAACCCCCACCGTTAACCTTAAACCTTCAATTAAAATAGCGGCTAATTCAGTATTATTAGCCAGCTTTGCTAAGTTAATTTTTAACTGCTGGGTAATATCTGCACTCAGATAAAAAACACCTACAAAACCCATAACCGCAATAATAAAAGTAACCAGTAATGCCCCGTGATCACGATAGGAAAATAGAGAATTCAAATCGATCTTTTTGGATACAGGCTCAGGAATAAAAAAAGTTGTAATTAAGCCAGAACACATAAGAGCGGCCATCACCAAATAAGACGTGCGCCAAGCCGAATAATTGTAGCTTGCCATGCTAGAGCCAAAACTATCGGCTAAAAACAGAGCCCCAGCTCCTGCCGCAATAAGCCCAAGGCGGTAGCCTGTAATGTACATAGAAGACATTAAAGCTTGAACCTTTACACTACCGGATTCGATCCGATAAGCGTCAATCACAATGTCTTGAGTAGCAGAAGAAAACCCAAGTGCAACCGCCGCAATGGCCATAACCAGTAAGCCATTTTCCCCGTTTGCCGGATCAGTTAATGCCATTGCAACAATAGATAATAAAATAGCCATTTGCGAAAGCAGTAACCAAGAACGCCTTTGACCTAAGCGCTGGGTTAAAAAAGGAATAGGCATTGAGCCCACTAATGGCGCCCAAATAAATTTAAATGAATACCCTAAAGCCGCCCAGCTAAAGTAGGTGACTTCAGATTTATTAACTCCCGCTTCATTAAGCCAAAGTGATAACGATGAAAAAATCAAAAGTAACGGCAAACCGGCAGAAAAGCCAAGAAAAAGCATGCGAATAACAACAGGCTTCCATAAATAAGGAAGATAACTCAGCCAGTTTTGAGAATCAGAATTCAATACATGCTCTCTCTAATGCAAAATCTATAATTGTGCTCATTGTGCAACAGAATGGCGCAACCTGCTAATTGCATATCAACCTTCTCTTATTGATTGTTGTTATTGCTTATTTTACTGAATAAAAAACAACCAATTTTAAGGGTGCTGTTGAAATTTAAACAAACGCACCCATCTATTAAAGGCACTGAACTATGTTGCATAATAGGTTACATCTTCAACACATTTAGGAGGCACGATGCCTTTATTAGTTATATTTATCATTATTCCTTTAATAGAATTAGCCGTCATTTTAAAAGTTAACAGCTTCATCGGCATCGGCTGGACTCTAGGATTAATTGTTTTAACTGCATTTGTCGGGGTTAAATTACTTCGCCAGCAAGGGTTAAGCACCCTGTTGCGAGCTAACCAAAAAATGCAACAAGGACAAATACCAGCCCAAGAAATGGCAGAAGGATTTTTATTAGCCTTAGCAGGAGCCTTATTACTAACCCCTGGATTTGTCACCGATGCTTTGGGTTTTACCTTATTAGTGCCAGCAACCCGCAAAGCCCTGGTGGGCAAAGTGATTGCCTTTATTACCCCACGCATGATGTCTGGAAATGGCTTTCAGGCAACGGGTAGCTTTCAGACAGGCGAGTTCAAAGACGTATATACGCAAGAACCCACACAGCCAAACACAGAGCAAGCAAAAATTACCGTTATTGAAGGCGAGTACACAAAAGAAGATAAGTAATATTTTTAAATTTTACTGTTGAAATTCAGCCGTAAGACCTCATTAAATAACCATCATTTTTTTTCAGAGACCCTAACCTAAAATTCTGGGCCTCTATTTTACCTCATAGATGAAAATTGGAGAGACAAGTACATGAAAATTCGTCCACTACACGATCGTATTGTTGTTCGCCGTAAAGAAGAAGAGCAAGCAACCGCAGGTGGAATTATCCCTGTCTCTTATACACATCTCCGAGCCCACGAGACCGAGGCTGATCTCGT